>JAESGW010000050.1_pt1 | contig 352126 bp, 306 predicted proteins | sample 9269791 | NCBI WGS metagenome assembly JAESGW01 (sample SAMN16773120, study PRJNA677053) | algae metagenome | isolation source: Aphanocapsa lilacina HA4352-LM1 and co-occurring heterotrophs from near cave... | place: USA: Maniniholo cave, near Haena, Kauai, HI | collected 2009-07-28 | reverse complement strand
CTTCGTGAGCGCGACGACGGGCACGACGCCGGCGACGTTGACGGGGTGCACGAAGCGCACGCCGGCGAACGTGGCGCCGAACCCGGCGGTGGCGTGCGCGGCCGCGCAGAGTGCGGGCGGGACGGGGCCCATCGGATGGACCTTCGCGGGCTCGGTCGCGCCGGGGGGCACGGGCAGCGTGCTGTTCCAGGTCAAGATCGATTGAGCTCGCCCCCTTCCCTCGGCCCCAGCATGTACTCCCGCACCAGTTCGCGCGCGCGGTGCAGGCGGCTCTTGACCGCGCCGGGCTGTTCGCCGAGCCGGGCCGCGATCTCGGCGATGGTCAGTTCCTCGAAGTCGCGCAGCAGCACCACCTCGAGGTAGTGCGGCGGCAGCGACTCGAGGGCGCTGGCGAGATCGATCCGCAGGCTCTCGTCGGGCCGCGCCAGCATGAGCGCCTCGGCCAGCTCGTCGGTCAGCGGGTCGTGCCTGAGCATCAGGCGCGAGAGCCTGCGGCATTCGCGCCGGATGACGACGAACAGCCAGGACGCGAAGGCCGCGGCGGCCTTGAGGCCGCCGACCTTGCGCGCCACGATCAGCAGCGATTCCTGGACCGCGTCGTCCACGTCGCTGGCGTGGCAGTGCCGGTGGGCATAGCGCCGGGCATCGGGCTGGCAGGCCGCCAGCAGGCGGTCGATGGCCACCGGATCGCCGGTCTGCGCGACCCGGATGAGGCGATCGCGCTCGGGCGTTCCGAGGGCCATGCTCATCGCGCCTTGCCCGCCTTGCGGCCCGCCAGCGCGCACATCGGGCAAAAGCCCACGAGGCCCGTCATGGCGAGCACGGCCCCCATGATGCCGACGCCCACCGCGAGGCCCGAGACCCCCCAGTTCGCGATGGCGAACGCGAGCGCGACCGCGCCCATGACCAGCCGCAGCACCCGCTCCCAGTTCGGAACATTCTTCGCATAGACCATGATGACTCCTTGCATTGCCGAGGAAGACCCTCCCCCGCAAGGAGGCGCGCCGGGTGCCGGAGGGTTCGCGCGACCCGCAAAAAAAGCAGGTCTTGCCGGTGGCGTGCGCGAAAGACCCGAATGCCCCGACGGCCCGCATGCCATGGGGATCGGGCATAAACTTGCGCCCCCCATGGCCGTATCCAGAGGATCCCGGAGGTCGACTTGAAGACCGATGACCTCATTTCGCTGCTGGCCACCGGCAACACGCCCGTGCGGCAGCACGCAACCACCCAGGCCCTCCTGCTCGCCATCTGTGCCGGAGGCGCATTGTCGTTGCTGACCCTGGCCGGTCGCATGGGCCTGCCGGCCAACCTGCTGTCCTCGATGCAGCTGCCGGCGCTCTGGATCAAGCTGCTGCCGCTGGTGGCCCTCGCCGTGGCGGGTTTCGTGCTCACGCATCGCCTCGCACGTCCGGGCGCGCGCATCGGGGCCGCGGGATGGGGCATCGCGCTGCCGCTGCTCGCGATCTGGCTGCTCGCGCTCGTCACCTTGATGCAGGCCGCACCCGAGGAGCGCCTGCCGCTGCTGCTCGGGCGGACCTGGCGCGTGTGCATCCTCAACATCCTGACCTTCTCGGCGCCGGTGCTCGCGGCGGGGTTCATGGCCTTGCGCTCGCTCGCCCCCACCCGGCCCGCGTTGGCGGGGGCCGCCGCGGGCATGCTCGCGGGTGGCGTGGGCGCCAGCATCTATGCGCTGCGCTGCCCGGAGCTGGCACCGGCCTTCGTGGCCGTCTGGTACATCGCGGGCATCGCAGCGACGGCCCTGCTCGGCGCGGCGCTCGGGCCTCGCCTGCTGCGGTGGTGAGGAACAACCTTCCCGGGGCACAGTTCTTGACCATCGGGTAAAATCTGCCTCGGGTGGGCTGCCGTTTCGGGCATTCCAGGATTTGCGCAGGTCGGGCCGCCTCGCGGTTTCGCCTCGTCGAGGAATCCCATGTCCCACACCCCGATCCAGTGGATCGCGGCGGCCATCTTTGCCGTCGCCCTGCTCCACACCTTCAGCGCCAAGCAGTTCGAGCGCCTCTCCCACCGCTATCCGCGCCACGCCGGCCTGTTCCACCTGCTCGGTGAAGTCGAGGTCGTGTTCGGCTTCTGGGCCATCGTGCTGGTGGTCTCGATGGCGCTGCTCGCCGGCGGCGGCACCGCGCTCGACTATGCCGAGTCGCGCAACTACACCGAGCCGCTGTTCGTCTTCGTGGTGATGGTGATCGCGGCCTCGCGCCCGGTGCTGCGCACGGCGATGTCGCTGGTCGACACCGTCGCGCGCATCGCCCCCGTGCCCACGCCGCTGGCCAGCGCATGGCTGGGCCTCGCGGCGGTGCCGCTGCTCGGCTCGCTGATCACCGAGCCGGCGGCCATGACCATCGCGGCCCTGATGCTCGCGCCGCAGATCTTCCGGCCCCGCGTGCCGGAGGCGGTGAAGTACCTGGCGCTGGGCGTGCTGTTCGTCAACATCTCGATCGGCGGCACGCTGACCTCCTATGCCGCACCGCCGGTGCTGATGGTGGCGACCACCTGGCAATGGGACAGCGCCTTCATGCTCGCCACCTTCGGCTGGAAGGCCGCGCTCGCGGTGCTGCTGAACGCCACCGTCGCCACCTGGGTGCTGCGCAAGCACCTGCAGCCCGCCGCGGCGGGCGACGCGGGCGCGGCGGCGCGGGAGCGCGTCCCGCTGCCGGTGGTCGCGGTGCACCTGGGCCTGCTCGCGGGCGTGGTGCTGTCCGCCCACCATCCCGTGGTGTTCCTCGGCCTGTTCCTGATGTTCCTCGGCTTCACCCAGGCCTACGAGCGCCACCAGAGCCCGCTGATCATCAAGGAGGCGCTGCTCGTGGGCTTCTTCCTCGCGGGCCTGGTCGTGCTGGGCGGCATGCAGCAGTGGTGGCTGCAGCCCATCGTCTCGGAGCTCGCGCCCGTCGCGCTGTTCCTCGGCGCCCTGGGCCTCACCGCCATCACCGACAACGCCGCCCTCACCTACCTCGGCTCGCTGATCGTCGGCATCTCCGACGAATCGAAGTACATGCTGGTCGCGGGCGCCGTGGCCGGGGGCGGCCTGACCGTGATCGCCAATGCGCCCAATCCCGCGGGCGTCGCGCTGCTCAAGCGGGGCTTCGCCGACGAGACGATCGGCGCGGGCGGCCTGCTGCTGGGCGCGCTGGGGCCGACCGCCGTCGCGGCGGCCGCCTTCATGTTCCTGGGCTGAACCGCCGCGATGCCGGCTCAGCGAGCCGGCTCGATGTGCGTCACGGTCGGCTTGCCCTGGAGGATCTCCACATGGAAGCGAACCTTGTCGCCGGGCTTGAGCGGCGCCAGCATCTTCCCGTCGGCCACGTCGAAGCCCATGGTCATGGCCGGCATCGCGAGGTTGGGAATGTCGCCGTGCTTCAGCACGATCAGGCCGCTGGCGGGATCGATTCTTTGCACGACGGCATCGGTCAGCATGCCGGGTGCCGGCTTCTTCATGGACGACGCATCGTCCTTCGGCGGCTGGGCCTGTGCGACGCCCGCTGCGATCAACAGGGCGAATGCGAGGGGATGCAGAACTTTCACGGGAGGACTCCTTCGGTGGTGGGTTGGGAAACGGGAGACGGATGGCCGCGCCGGCGCAACAGGTACCAGGCGGCGGGAACGACGAGCATGCTGAGCAAGGGCGCGCTGACCATGCCGCCCACCATCGGCGCGGCGATGCGCGTCATGACCTCCGAGCCGGTGCCGCTGCCCCAGAGGATCGGCAGCAGGCCGGCCATCACGACGGCCACGGTCATCGCCTTGGGCCGCACGCGCAGCACGGCGCCTTCGCGGATCGCGGCCAGCAAGGTCTGGTCGTTCATCGGCTCGCCGGCATCGAGGCGGCGCGCCAGCGCGTTCTTCAGGTAGACCAGCATCACGACGCCGAACTCGGCCGCCACGCCCGCCAGCGCGATGAAGCCCACGGCGGTGGCCACCGAGATCGAATGGCCCAGCGCCCAGACCAGCCAGAAGCCGCCGACGAGCGAGAACGGCACGGCCGCCATCACGAGGGCCGCATCGGCGAACGACCTGAACAGCAGGTACAGCAGCACGAAGATGACCGCCAGCGTGACCGGGATGACCAGCTTCAGGCGCTCGGTCGCGCGCTCCAGGTACTCGAACTGGCCGGACCACGACACCGCATAGCCCGCGGGCATCTTCACGGCCTTGCCGACCGCCGCCTGCATGTCGTCGACGGCGGAGCGCAGGTCGCGGCCGCGCACGTCGACATAGACCCAGCCCGACAGCCGCGCGTTCTCGCTGCGCAGCATCGGCGGACCGTCCTCGATGGCGATGCGCGCGACATCGCCCAGCAGCAGCTGCGCCCCCTTGTCGGTCACGAAGGGCAACTGCCGCAGCCGCTCCAGCGAATCGCGGATTTCGCGCGGGTAGCGCAGGTTGATCGGATAGCGTTCGCGGCCCAGGATGACCTCGCCCACGTTGTCGCCGCCGATGGCCGTGGACACCACGGCCTGCACGTCCGCCACCGAGAGCCCGTGGCGGGCGGCGGCGAGCCGGTCGACCTCGACGTCGATGTAGCGCCCGCCCGTGAGCCGCTCCGCCAGGGCCGACGACACGCCGGGCACGCTCCGGACCGCCGCCTCGATCTGCGTGGTCAGCGCATCGATGGTCGCCAGGTCCGCGCCCGCCACCTTGATGCCGACCGGGCTCTTGATGCCCGTGGCCAGCATGTCGATGCGGTTGCGGATCGGCGGCACCCACACGTTGGTCAGGCCCGGCACCTTGACGGCGCGGTCCAGTTCCTCGACCAGCCTGTCGGGCGTCATGCCCGCGCGCCATTGCGCCCTGGGCTTGAACTGGACGGTGGTCTCGAACATCTCGAGCGGCGCGGGGTCGGTCGCGGTGTCGGCGCGGCCGGCCTTGCCGAACACGCGCGCGACTTCGGGCACCGTCTTGATCAGCCGGTCGGTCTGCTGCAGCAGCTCGGCGGCCTTCGAGACCGACAGCCCCGGCAGTGCCGACGGCATGTAGAGCAGGTCGCCCTCGTCCAGCGGTGGCATGAACTCGCCACCCAGTTGCGTCAGCGGCGCGACGGTCAGCGCCAGCAGCAGCGCGGCGACCGCGAGCGTGGCCCTCGGAAAGCGCAGCGCCAGCTCCAGCGCCGGCCGGTACACCGCCATCAGGAAGCGGTTCACGGGATTGGCGGTTTCGTGCGGAATGCGCCCACGGATCAGGTAGCCCATGAGCACCGGGATCAGCGTGACCGACAGGCCGGCCGCCGCCGCCATCGCGTAGGTCTTGGTGAAGGCCAGCGGCGCGAACAGCCGGCCCTCCTGCGCCTCGAGCGAGAACACCGGCACGAAGGACAGCGTGATCACCAGCAGCGAGAAGAAGAGCGCCGGCCCCACCTCCACCGAGGCATCGGCGACCAGCCGCCAGCGCTCCCCCGCGGCGGGCTGGCGCCCCTGCGTCGTCTCGAAGGCCTCGAGGTGCTTGTGCACGTTCTCGACCATCACGATGGCGCCGTCCACCATCGCGCCGATGGCGATCGCGATGCCGCCCAGCGACATGATGTTGGCGTTGACGCCCTGCCAGTGCATGACGACGAAGGCCGCGAGCACGCCCACCGGCAGGGCCACCACCGCGACGAGCGCCGAGCGCAGGTGGAACAGGAAGATCGCGCAGACCAGCGCCACCACGACGAACTCCTCGACCAGCTTGGCGCGCAGGTTCTCCACCGCGCGGTCGATCAGCAGCGAGCGGTCGTAGGTGGGCACGATCTCCACGCCCGGCGGCAGGCCGGGCTTGAGCGTCTCGAGCTTCGCCTTGACGGCCTCGATGGTCGAGCGCGCGTTCTTGCCCGAGCGCATGACGATCACGCCGCCGGCCACCTCGCCTTCGCCGTCGAGCTCGGCGATGCCGCGGCGCATCTCGGGGCCGAGCTGCACTGTCGCCACGTCGCGCAGCAGCACGGGCGTGGCGCCCGTCACCGAGAGCGGAATGCTGCGGAAGTCGTCCAGCGAACGAAGGTAGCCGCGCGAGCGCACCATGTACTCGGCCTCGGCGAACTCGACCACCGAGCCGCCCGAGGCCTGGTTGGCCTTCTGCAGCGCCTGCACCACCACCTGCTGCGTGATGCCCAGCGCGCGCATGCGGTCGGGATCGAGCACCACCTGGTACTGGCGCACCATGCCGCCGATGCTCGCGACCTCGGCCACGTCGGGCACGGTCTTGAGCTCGAACCTGAGGAACCAGTCGTTGAGCGCGCGCAGCTGGCCGATGTCGCGCGCGCCCGTGCGGTCGACCAGCGCGTACTCGTAGACCCAGCCCACCCCCGTGGCATCGGGACCCAGCGATGCACTGGCGCCCGCCGGCAGCCGGCTCTGCACCTGATTGAGGTACTCGACCACGCGCGAGCGCGCCCAGTAGGGATCGGTCCTGTCGTCGAACAGCACGTAGACGAAGGAGTCGCCGAAGAACGAATAGCCGCGCACGGTCTTCGCACCCGGCACGCTGAGCATGGTGGTGGTCAGCGGATAGGTGACGAGGTCCTCGACCACCTGCGGCGCCTTGCCGGGAAAGGGCGTGCGGATGATGACCTGCGTGTCCGAGAGATCGGGCAGCGCGTCGAGCGGCGTGCGCGCGACCGACCACCCGCCCGCGGCCACCAGGAACAGGGTCGCGATCAGCACCAGGAAGCGGTTGCCGACCGACCAGCGGATCAGGGCGGCGATCATGGCTTGCCGCCCCGCACGCGCTCGATGGAGACCAGCTCGTAGCCCGTGGGGCCGCCCTCCCTGAACGCGAAGCGCACCGTGTCGCCGGGCCGGATCTCCGGGAAGGCGCTCGGCGACGCCTTCGCGAAGCCCATGGTCATGGACGGCCACTTCAGCGTGGCCACGGGGCCGTGCGAGATCGTGATGGCGTCGGGCGCCACGCCCTCGACCTTGCCTTGCGCCTCGTGGAGCGCCGCGGCCGGCGAGGCAGCGGGCGCCGAAGCTGCCGCGGGGGTCGCGGGGGCCGCCATGCTTCCGAGCACCGAGCGCAGCCGGGCCTCCGAGTCGATCAGGAACTGGCCGCTGGCCACCACCTGCTCGCCTTCGCTCAGGCCGGCGAGAACCTCGGTGTCGTCGCCCTGGTCCGCGCCCGGCGACACCTCGCGCGGCTCGAAGGCACCGTCCGCCTTGCGCACGATGACGACGGCGCGCCGGCCGGTACGGATGACCGCCTCGGCGGGCACCACCAGCCGCGTGCCGACGGGACCGGCCACCTGCAGGCGCAGCAGCATGCCGGGCGTGAGCCCGCCGTCCCTGTTGTCGACCTCGAAGCGCGCCTTCAGCGTGCGTGTGGAGCCGCCGATCTCCGGCAGCAGTTCGTCGAGCGTTCCGTCGAAGGACCGGGTCGGGTCGGCCTGCAGCACCGCCTTGACCTTGCGGCCGCGCGCGAGATGCACCGCCTGCGCTTCCGGTATCTCGGCCACCGCCCAGACCTTCTCCAGGCCCGCGATGCGCAACAGCGTCATGCCCGGCGCGACGGCCACGCCCTCGCGCACGCCCAGCTCGGCCACGACGCCATCGGACGGCGCGAGGAGCTCGTAGCGCGCCTGCGCCGTGCCGCTTTGCTCGCTGCGGCGCACGAGCGCGTCGGGGATGGACATCGCCCGCATGCGCTCGCGCGCCGCCGCCACCAGTTCCGGGGCCACGCCCGAACGCTGGAGTGCGAGGAACTCGTTCTGCGGTCCCAGCCACTCCGGCGCGAACACCGTCGCCAGTGGCTGGCCCTTGCGCACGCGTTCCATCGGCGCGCGCACCGACAGGCGCTCGACGTAGCCGGCGACGCGCGTCTGCACCGCCACACCGAGCCGTTCGTCGAACTGCACGCTGCCGACCGCGTCGAACGAACTCGCGACAGGCGCCTTCCGCACGCTGGCAAGGCGCATGCCGAGGTTCTGCTGCACGCCCGGGTCGATCCGCACGCCGCTCTCGTTGGACGGGCCCGCCGCGTTGTCCGCGTACATGGGCACCAGCTGCATGTCCATGAACGGCGACTTGCCGGGCTTGTCGAAGCGCGGCCCGGGCACCATGGGGTCGTGCCAGTAGAGAACCTTGCGGCCATCGGCCGCCGGCGTGGCGGACGGCGCCTCCATGGGTTGCGCCGTCCGGCGGCCCAGGTGGAAGGCGCCGGTCGCGAGCGCCAGGGCGGCCAGCAGCGACGCGCCGATCGTTCGAATCCTGTTCATCGGGCCACCTCGGCAGCGAGCGGCCGGAAGGCCAGTTGGACCTGGGTCCTGGCAAGGTCGCGTTGCAGGGCCAGCAGCTTGCGCCGTGCCTCGACTTCCGCGTGCCGTGCCTCGAACAGCCCGACGAGGCTGCCCTGGCCGGACCGGTACGAGGCCGTCGCGGCCGTGGTGCGCTGGCCGGCGGGAACGAGGACGCCGGCGCGGTAGCGGTCGATGCGCTGCTCGAGGCGTTGGGCCTCGCTGCGCAGCGAGCGGTATTCGGCGGTCGCCGCCCGGATCGCCTCGGCGAGGTCGGCCTCGGCCTTCGTGGCCAGTGCCCGCATGGCGGCGGTGTTGCGGTCCTGGCGCTCGGCGGGGGCGACGGGCAGCGGGATGCTCAGGCCCACCGACACCATGTCCGCGCGGCCGGTGCGCTGGCCGTAGCCGATCTCCCAGGTCCAGTTCGGCTCGCGCTCGGAGGCGGTGACATCGGCGCTGCGCCTCGCCACGTCGAGATCGCGCCGCATCGCCGCGACCGCGGGATGCGCGGCCACATAGCCCGGCTCGGACGGCAGCGCGAGAGGGCCCGGCGGCTCCAGCGCCTCGGGCGCCACGCCGGTCCAGCGCTCGAAGGCGATGGCGGCGATGCCTTGCTGCTGCAGGACATCGGCCGTGTCGTCCTCCGAGGCACCTCGGGCACCGGTCAGCGCCAGCGCCTCCTGGCTGCTGCCCGTGGCGGACGACAGGCGCGCGCGCGATGCTTCCAGTTCCTCGCGCGCATGGTGCTCCATGAGCCGCGCGAGCTTCAGGCTCTCGCCCGCGTAGAAGGCGTCGACGTAGGCGAGCGCCGCCTGCCGGCGGGTGTCGGCGGCCGCGGCCTCCACCCGCACCGTCTCGCGCTCGACCGCGGCATCGGCGGCCGCCTGCCGCGCAGCGCGCTTCCCGGCGGACAGCCATTCCTGGCTGAGGCCGATGCGCTTCATCGTCATCGGTTCGCCGGTCGTGCGAAAGCGGTCGGGACCGGTCGCGGGCAGGTTGTCGATGCCGACGCGCAACGTGGGGTCGGGCAGCTGGGCAGCGGAACGTGCCGCCTCCATGGCGCTCGCTGCGCCGGCATTCGCGGCGCGCATGGTTTCGGAGCGCCGGGCTGCGAGCCCGAGCGTCTCCTCGAGGGACAGGGGGGCTGCCGTCGCGAGGCACGGCAGCAGCGCGACGGCCAGCATGGCCGCTCGCGGGAAGGGAATGGACATGAAAACTCCGCGGACGAACGAGGTGATCGCTGGCAAGCGGACGAGCCGCGCCAGCACCGGTCAGTCGACGGAGCTGTCAGACGCGCAGTCTGCGCGTGGCGAGAAAGACGGGATCGGGCGGTGGATGCTGCCGCTCGGGCACGGCCTGCGGTGGCAGCGCGCGGCCTTCCGACGCCAGCACCAGCGGCATGACCACGATCTGCACGATCGCGGGCAGCGAGGGCGTCGCCAGCTTCACGGGCTCGAAGGACAGCGACAGGTCGGCCGCGTGCTGGAAGCACAGCACCGGCTGGGCCATGTCCATGCCCTCGCAGGGCGCGCCGCTGGCCATCGTCTCGGCCATGGACTCGGTATCCGGTGCGCCGGGGCAGACATAGCTTGCCAGCGCCAGCTGCGAGAACAGCAGCGCCAGGACCACGAAGCACGCGGTCAGGCAGCGATGGAGGGAGAGGCGGCGGGCCATGTCTGGGTGCGGAGTGTAGCGGCCCGGCCCGGCTTCCGACCTGTGGCGCGGTCACGACAGGCCGCGCGCCGGGCTGAAGGAACTCGAACGCCGCGCGCGAAATCGGAGTAGCTTCTGCCACCGGACAGGGATGAATCGGGGCACCACAATTTCGGCCCCATCGATGCAGAGCCACCGTTGCGATGAAAGCCAGCGATATCGAGCCGGTCCTGCAGGCCCTGCTGCTGCGCGGACTCGACGCCGACTCGCAGGCCTACCAGGAGTTCCTGCGGAAGATGTCCGGCTATCTGCGCGGCTTCATCGGCCGCAGGCTGACCGGCTGGCCCGACGACGTGGAAGACCTGGTCCAGGAATGCCTGCTCGCGATCCACAACCAGCGGCACACCTACGAGAAGGGCCATCCGGTCACCGCATGGGCCGGGGCGATCGCGCGCTACAAGCTGATCGACCTGCTGCGGGCGAAATCGGGCCGCGAGATGCTGCATGTGGCCATCGATGAACTCGACATCTTCGACGAGTCCCAGGCCGAGGCCAGCGAGGCCAGGCGCGACGTGTTCCAGCTGCTGGAGACGCTGCCCGACCGCCACCGGCTGCCGATCCTCCATGTCAAGCTGGAGGGCCTGTCCGTGGCCGAGACCGCCCGGCGGCTGCTCATGTCCGAGTCGGCCGTGAAGGTCAATGTCCACCGGGGGCTCAAGATGCTCGCCGCCAAGTTTCAGGAACTCAGCGCATGAAAACCGATGACCTCGTGAGCTTCCTCGCCACCGGCATCACGCCGGTCCGGCCGCACGCCACCACGCGGCGGCTCGCCGCGGCCGTTGCCCTGGGCCTGCTGGCCTCCGTGCTGATCGTCGCCAGCCGCTTTCATTTCCGGTCGGACCTCGCGAGCGCGGTGTTCCTGCCGATGTTCCAGATCAAGATGTTCTTCTTCGCCGCGATCGGCTGGGCGGGCTTCGTCATGACCTGGCGGCTCGCGCATCCCGGCGGCCGCGCGGGTCGCGCCTGGCTGGGGCTGGTCCTCCCGGTCGCGGCCATCTGCCTGCTGGCCCTCGCGGCGGTGGCGCAGGCGGAGCCGGGAGAGCGCCTGGTGCTGATCATGCGGGGCGACTGGAAGAGCTGTTCCGCGGCCATCCTGATCGCCGCCGTTCCGCCGATGATCGCGGGCTTCGCGGCCCTGCGCACCCTCGGGCCCACGCGGCCCATGCTGGCGGGCGCGGCCGTCGGCGCGATGTCCGGCGGCCTGGGCGCGGTGGCCTATGCCCTGCACTGCCCGCAGCTGGTCTCGCCCTACTGGGCGATGTGGTACATCCCTGCGATCGGCTGCACGGTGGGCGTGGGGGCGTTGCTCGGCCACCGGCTGCTGCGCTGGTGAGGCCGCGCGCGGCTCAGCGCATCACGAAGGGATTGCCCGTCGCCGCGCCGGCGTTGATCCACACCGACTTGGTTTGCAGGTACTCGCGGACCGCGTCGATGCCGTTCTCGCGGCCCAGGCCCGAGTCCTTGTAGCCGCCGAACGGGGCCATGAAGCTCACGGCGCGGTAGGTGTTGATCCACACCGTGCCGGCCTGCAGCTTCTCGGACATGCGCATGGCGCGGCCGATGTCCTGCGTCCACACCGCCGCCGCGAGGCCGAAGCGCACGTCGTTGGCGATGCGCAGCGCGTCGGCCTCGTCCTCGAAGCGGATCACCGACAGCACGGGACCGAACACCTCCTCCTGGGCGATGCGCATGCCGTTGCGCACGCCCGTGAAGATGGTGGGCTGCACGAACCAGCCCGTGCCGCACTCCGGGCCCGTGCCCTTGGCGCCGCCCAGCACGGCGGTCGCGCCCTCGGCGCGCGCGATGTCGATGTACTCGAGCACCTTGCGGTACTGCGGCGGCGTGGTGATCGGGCCGACCTGGGTGTCGGCGCTCATCGGGTCGCCCATGCGCGCGGTGCGCGCCACCGCCAGCAGGCGCTCGACGAAGGCGTCGTGGATGCTGGCCTGCACCAGCAGGCGCGAGCCGGCGATGCAGGTCTGGCCGGTGGCGGCGAAGATGCCCGAGATCGCGCCGAACGCGGCCTGCTCGAGGTCGGCGTCCTCGAACACCACGTTGGGCGACTTGCCGCCCAGCTCCATGGCCGTGTGCTTCAAGAGGCGCCCGGCCCGCTCGTTGATCAGGCGGCCGGTCGAATCCGAGCCCGTGAAGCTGATCTTGGCCACCAGCGGATGCTCGACCAGCGGCGTGCCCACCTCGGCACCGAAGCCCGTCACCACGTTGAACACGCCCGGAGGAAAGCCGGCCTCCTCGAACAGCTGCGCGAACTCGAGCGTCGAGGCCGAGGTGAACTCGGAGGGCTTGGCCACCACGGTGCAACCCGCCGCCAGCGCCGGCGCCAGCTTCCAGGCCAGCAGCAGCAACGGCGAGTTCCACGGCGTGATGGCCGCCACCACGCCCACGGGCTCGTGGCGCGTGAACGCGAAGTAGCCCTTCTTGTCGAGCGGCAGCGTGCTGCCCTGCACCTTGTCGGCCAGCCCGCCGTAGTAATAGAACCACTGCGGGAGGTAGTCGAGCTGGCCGCGCATCTCCGCGAGCAGCTTGCCGTTGTCGCGGACCTCGGTGGCGGCCAGCCGGGCCGCGTCGCGCGCGATCAGGTCGCCGAGCCTGCGCATCAGCGCGCCGCGCTGCGTCGCGGTCAGTTCCGACCAGGGCCCGCTGGTCAGCGCCTGGTGCGCGGCGCGCACGGCCCGGTCGACGTCCTGCGCGTCGCCGCGCGGGATCTGCGCCCAGCTCTCGCCGGTGAAGGGGTTCTGGGTCTCGAACCAGGTGCCGCCATGCGGCTCGCAGGCGTCGCCGCCGATGTGCAATGAATAGCGTTGCATGGGCTTGCCCGTCAGAAAGGGGTGAAGCCCAGCGCGGCGCGGAAGCGGTTCTTGATGTACGAGCCGTCGCGCGGCGGCAGCGCGCGCGGTGGCTCGTTGGCATCGATGAACACCTGCGCGAAGGTGGTTTGCCGCCGGGCGTTGATGCGCTCGGCCAGGTCCTCGCACGCATCGATGCTGCTCACGGAGAACGCATCGGCGATGCCGAAGCCCCTGGCCACCGCCACCAGGTCGGCGCCCAGGCTCGAGTGGCTGCGCTGCATGCCGGTCTCGCCGAAATGGCCGTTGTCCAGCATCACGATGCTGAGGTTCTTCGGCTGCTTGACGCCGATGGTGCCGAGGCTGCCGATGCCCATCAGCTGCTCGCCGTCGCCGGTGATGACGACCACCGACTTGTCGCGCTGCGCGAGCGCCAGGCCCAGCCCCAGCGAGGCGGCGCCGCCCATGGCGCCCCACAGGTAGTAGTTGCGCTCGCGGTCGCCGCTGGCGAACACGTCGTAGGAGGCCGAGCCCAGGCCCGTGACGATCAGGGCATCGGGAATGGCGGCGATCAGCTTGGCCACGAATTCGCGGCGGTCGGCGCGCTGCGCCGGGGTCTTCGTGTTCATCACTTGCGCTCCCACTTCTTGCGGCCGATCAGTTCCTGTCCCAGCAGCACGGCGACCTTCTCGCCGGCCTCGAAGGCGGCATCGAAGCCCGCGCTGACGATCTCCTCGACCTCCTCGGGCTTCGAGGCGCGCAGCACATGGATGCCCATGAGCTCGAGCGCGGCCTGCGTGGCCTTGCCCATCGGGCCCTGCCAGGGATTGAACTCGGCGTATTCGCCGCGCATGGTCACTAGCGTGAAGAACGGGAAGTCCGCGGCCTGCAGCAGCGAGAACATGTTCACGCAGTTGCCCACGCCACTGCTCTGCATCAGCAGCACGGCGCGCTGGCCGCCGAGCCAGGCGCCGCTCACCAGCGCCACGCCCTCCTCCTCGGTGGTCAGCACCACGTCCTCGATGTCGGGGTCGGCGATGGCGCTGCGGATCACATGCGAATGGCCGGCGTCGGGCACGTAGGCGATCTGCCTCACGCCGCCCGCCTTGAGCACGCGGAAGGCGGCCTGCTGCCAGTCGGGGGCGGCCTGGGTGGTCTGGTTCATGGGTTGTCTTAGGGTGTGAAAGTGCCAGAAATCATAGAATTTGATGCCTGAGAATGTGAAATAGAAATTCGAGATTCCACGATCACGTTTGCGCATGGAGGCAACCACATGGACCTGAAGCAACTGCGCGCCTTTCTCACGGTGGCCGAGACCGGCAACGTCACGCGCGCGGCCGAGGTGCTGCACCTCGTGCAGCCCGCGGTGTCGCGGCAGATCCGCCTGCTCGAGGAGGACATCGGCGCGCCCCTGTTCGAACGCGAGCGCCACGGCATGGTGCTGACCGATGCGGGGCTGGCGCTCGTCGGCTATGCGCGCCGCGCGCTGCTCGAGCTGGACCGGGCCCGGGCCGAGATCGGCACCGTCGACAACGGCATCGGCGGGCTGGTCACCTTGGGGCTGCTGCCGAGCACCATCGACATCCTCTCGAGCCCGCTGGTGGCGACGCTGGCGGCCGACTACCCGGGCATCCGCGTGCGCATCGCGATGGGCTACGCGGGCACGCTGCTGCGCTGGCTCGAATCGGGCGAGGTCGATGCCGCGCTGCTCTATGGCGCGGAGCGCTCGCCCAACATCCAGACCACGCCGCTGATCGAGGAGGCGCTGTGGGTCATCGGCCCGAAGAGCAGCAAGCTGCGGCCCGACCGGCCGGTGGCGCTGGCCGAACTCGCGGGCCGCAAGCTGGTGCTGCCGAGCGCGCCGCATGGCATCCGCACGCTGGTCGAGCATGCCTGCGCCGTGGCCCAGGTGACGCTCGACCTGTCGGCCGAGACCAACGCGCTGAGCGTGCAGAGAAGCCTGGTGCTCGGCGGCCATGGCCTGACCATCCTGCCGCCGATCGCGGTCGCGGAGGACCTGCGCACGCAGAAGCTCAGGGGCGCGCCGCTGGCCGATCCGGGCATCCGCCGGACCATCGTGCTGGCCCTGCCCGTCAACCGGCCGATCGCGCGGCATGTGCGCTGCGCGGTCGACGTGCTCACGCGGGAGGCGCGGCGCGCGATCGATGCCGGTGCCTGGCCCGAGGGCCGCTGGCTCGGCGCATGAGGCGCGCTATGCCAGCACGACGCCGCTGATCAGGTTCTCGGCCATCAGGAGGTCCGGCAGGCTGCCCGGCGGTTGGGCCATCGCCTGCAGGAACCGGCTTCTCGGCGGCGCTTCCAGGCGCACGAGCCGGATCGCCTCCGCCGGGTCCACGGCCTGGAAGCGCAGCCCGTCGCCCGGTCGGAGCTGCGACAGGCCATCGAGGTCGCAGGACAGGACGGTGGCGATCTTCGGATAGCCGCCGGTGGTCTGGTGGTCGGCCAGCAGCACCGAGGCCACGCCATCGCCACCGACCTGGATCGAGCCGCGCACGATCGGTTCGGAAGGAATGGACAAGGCATTGTTCAAGGCCAGTGCCGGTCCCGCGAGGCGCATGCCCATGCGGTCGCGGGCGGGCGTGACCGAGAAGCCCGCGTCGAGGAAAGCGGCGACGGAGGCGGTCTCGAAGCTGTCGGTCTGCGGCCCGAGCACGACGCGCACGAGCGGGCGCGGACCGGCCAGCGCGGGCGCGGTGCGGTCTCCCTCGCGTTCCTGCACGACCTGCGTATTGCGCAACACGATCTCGGCGCCCGGCACCAGGCTGCCGCCGCCGAGACCCGATGCCGAATGCGTGGCGCTGTGCCCGGCCCAGCGCTCGCACACCGGCTCGCCGCTGAAAGCCAGGTAGGCCCAGCTGCCCCAGCGGCCCGGACGAATCGACAGCGTGTCGCCCGCGCGCAGCGTTCGCACGCACCACGAACCCGTCGCCGCGCCCGAATGGCGGACCTGGAACTCGCCGCCGGCGATGCCGCAGCTCACCTCGCCCGCCTCGCACAGCAGCTCCAGCCCACCCAGCGAAATCTCGATCGCGGTGGCATCCGGCGGGTTGCCGAGCGCGACATGGGCCGCGGCATGCGCGAGCCGGTCCATCGGGCCCGAGGCGGGCACGCCGAAGCGCAGCATGCCCGGTCGGCCGCCGTCCTGGTACGTGACCAGCGGGCCGCAGGCGCGCACGCGCAGCCTGGCTTCAGCCATGGGTTTCGCGCTCCAGCCTTGCCTCGTACTGCGCGCGGTCGATGCGCTTGAAGCGCACGCGGTCTCCCACGCCGAAGAGAAAGGGCGCGCCCTCGTCGCGCGTCAGGATGCGCGTGGGCGAGCGGCCGACGATCGACCAGCCCGTGGGCATCCGCAGCGTGGTGACGAGGCACTGCGGTCCCGCGATCAGCACGCTGCCCGCGGCGATGTCGCGCAGGGCCGAGGGCTTGCGCGGCACCTGGATCTCCGGCGGCACGCCCGACATGTAGGCATAGCCCGGCGCGAAGCCGTACATGCGCACCCGGTAGTCGCCGCGCAGGTGGAGGTCGATCACCGCGTCGATGCCCAGGCCACAAGCCTGTGCCACCGCTTCGAGGTCGGGCGCGAAGTCGTCGTCGTAGCAGACCTCGACCTCGCGCGCTTCTCCCGCTGGCGGGCCCGCCGGCGGATCGCGCTGCAGCGTCTCGGCCGCCTCCCGGATCCGGGTGTGATCGGTGACCAGGGGATCGAACACGATCAACAGGCTGACGAAGGCCGGGATGCATTCGAGCAGGCCCTCGGGCGGCGCATGGGCCAGGGACCGGTCGAGCGCGAGCACCGCGGCGCTGGCCGGGTCGGCGATCGCATCGGCGAAGGACACCAGCAGCGAGTGGTCCGCGACCGGCACATAGCGCGGCCATTCCGGCGTCGACATACCCGCGGCTATCCGAGGAACGGGGCCAGCACGATCCCTTCGGCCGTCAGCCGCTGGCGGATGTGCCGCGCCATCTCGACCGATTCGGCGTTGTCGCCATGGACGCAGACCGAGTCGGCCTTCAAGGCGATGGGGTCGGCGCCCTGCACCGGCATCTTCCCGGTTCGCACGAAGTCGATCAGCCGGTCCGCGGCCGCCTCGGCATCGTGCAGGACCGCGCCCGGCTTGCCGCGCGGCACCAGCTGGCCATTGGGCTGGTAGGCACGGTCGGCGAAGATCTCCGAGAAGGCGCGCAGCCCCTGCGCGCGCGCGGCCTGCTCGAGGCAGGTGCCCGAGATGGCGAGGACCGCGAGCGCGGGGTCGATCTTCTCGAGCGCGGCGACGATGGCCTGGGCCACGCCCATGTCCGCGGCCGCGAGATTGCCGAGCGCGCCATGCGGCTTGACGTAGCGCACCGTGGTGCCCGCGAGCCGGGCCATCGCCACCAGAGCGCCGACCTGCGCCGCGACCATGCGGCCGATCTCGGCGGGCGGCATCGGTATCACGCGCCGTCCGAAGCCCTCGCGGTCGTTGTAGCCCGGATGGGCGCCGACGTTCACGCCGCGCTCCGCCGCCAGACGCAGGGTGCGGTACATGGTTTCCGCATCGCCCGCATGGCCGCCGCAGGCGATGTTGGCGCTGGTCACGCAGTCGAGGATTCGCGCGTCCTCGCCCATCGTCCACGGGCCATAGCCCTCGCCCAGGTCGGAATTCAGATCGATCCGCATGGCCCGCTCCTCGCTGCTATTTGCCCGGATGGTGGGTCGCCCGCGTGAGCAGCGTGACGCCCGCGCCGTCGGCGCTGTCGTAGTAGGTGAAGCCCGTGCGGTTCGCGCGGCGCCCGCGCATCAGCACCGGCAGGCCCAGCGCGGTGGCCTGCGCCTGCGCGGCATCGGCGTCCGGCACCTCGAAGCCGACGTGGAACACGCCCTCGCCCTTGCTGTCCAGGTGCAGCCGCTGCGGCGTCGGCTCGGCGCCGGGCTGGCACAGCTGGAGCTGCACGGTCGGCAGGTTGCACACGCGGTACTTGAGCGCGAGGAAGCCGGGCTTGCTGGGCGCCTCGAGCTCCTCGTATTCGGCCAGCGGCGGGTATTCGGTCCAGGGGCCGATGCCGATAGCCTCGTAATAGGCCTGCGTCCGGTCGATGTCGTGCACCACGATGCAGAGGTGATGCAGCTTGGCGAAGGGATGCGTCATCGCTCAGCCCTTGACCGGGACCACGTAGTTCAGCACGCGCCGGCCACCGTCCACGTACATGGTCTCGCCGGTGATGTAGGAGGCATCGTCGCTGGCCAGGAAGGCGACCACCGAGGCGATCTCGGAGGGCTGGCCATAGCGGCCCAGCGGCGTGCGCGAGAGGATGGCATGGTTGCCCGCGCTCTGCACGAAGGCCCCGGCCACCATGTCGGTCATGATGGTCCCGGGCCCGACGCCGACCACGCGGATGCCGTGCGGCGCGAAGGCCACCGCCGCGGTCGAGGTCACCTGGTTCATGCCGCCCTTGGAGATCGCGTAGGGCGCGACGTTGGGATTGGCCAGCCCCGAGTTGATCGAGGACATGTTGATGATCACGCCGCCCTTGCCGCGCGCGACCATCTCGCGCCCCGCCGCCTGGGTGCCGTAGAAGGCGCCCTTGAGATTGACGTCGAGCACGCGGTCGAGCATCTCCTCGGTCACGTCGAGGAACTCCACCACCGGCGCGATGCCGGCGTTGTTCACCATGATGTCGAGGGTGCCGAAATGCCGGACCGCCGCCTCGACCAGGCCGACCACCTCGCTCTTCTTCGAGACGTCGGCGCGCACCGCGAAGACGCCGGCTGCCGGGCCGATCTCGGCGGCCGTCTTCTCGAGGGTCTGGGCGTCGATGTCCGACACGACCACCTTCGCGCCCTCGGCCAGAAGCCGCTCCGCCGTCGCGCGCCCGATGCCGCGCGCGGCGCCCGTCACCACTGCCACCTTGCCTGCCAGTCTCATGGCGATCTCCTTTTCAGTAAACGATGGATTCGAACAAGGGCGTGGCGCTGCGGATGCGCGCCCAGCCCAGGGGACTCATGTCGATGCTGCGGAACGCGCCCGTCGTGATCAGCTCGGCCACGCCGCGGCCGACCGCCGGCGCGTGCATCACGCCATGGCCCGAGAAGCCGGTCGCGAAGATCAGGTTGCCGAGCTCGTCGTGCGGACCGACGACGCCGTTGTGGTCGAGCGTGTTGACCTCGTAGTGGCCGGCCCAGGCGCGTTGCAGGCGCAGTTCTTCCATGGCCGGGATGCGTTTGGCGAGCAGGGGCCAGAACAGCGACTCCATCAGGTCGTGGTGCGGTTCGAAGTCGCCGTCGGCGTCCCCGTCGATCTCGGCCGGGGGCTGGATGCCGCCGATGAAGCCCTCCCCTTCGGGCCGGACCCAGATGCCGCTCGAATCGAACAGCATCGGAAGCTCGCTCGCCTTGAACGGCGTCTTGAACGAGAACACGGTGCGCTTCTTCGGCACCACCGGCAGCGCGATGTCCAGCAAGGCGGCCAGGCGGCCCGAGAGCGCGCCCGCGGCCAGCACGCAGAAGTCGCAGGCCAGCACTTCGCCGTTCGACAGCTCGACGCCGCTCACGCGCGCTCCGTCGGTACGGAAGCCGCTGGCCGTCGCCTCCACGTAGTCCACGCCCAGCCGACGCGCCGCGCGGCGCACCTCGGACAGCAGGCTCCAGGCATCGAACCAGCCTTCGTGCTGCACGCCCAGCGTTCCGATGCCCACGTCGCCGAAGTCCACGCCCGGATAGCGCGCGGCCAGCTCGCCGGGATCGAGCACCCGGATGTCGGCGCCATGGCTGCGCTGCATGCGCACGGCTTCCAGCCGCTGCGTGACCTGGTCGTGGCCGCCGAGGATCAGGTAGCCGCGCTCGCGGTAGCCGATGTCTGCCTCGTCGCCGAACACGGCCTTGATGTCGCGGAACATCCGGGCGCCGTAGAGGCTCATCCGGATGTTCGCGGCCGTGCCGAACTGGGTGCGTATCGAGGCCGCGGACAGCGCCGTCGACGAGAACCGGTACGAGGCATCCTTCTCGACCACGGTGATCGGTCCCGCGAAGCCGGCCTGGCGCAGCGACCAGGCGCAGAAGCTGCCGATGATGGCGCCGCCGACGATGACGACGCGCGGTGATTGGGCGGAGGACATGCGGGTTTCCTGCACAGTACGCTCAGGCATTGGCCGACGCCGAGTCCTCGAAACTCTGGCCGGCGCGCGGATTCCACTGCACGCCCGAGCGCGCCACCACGCCCGGCTTGAGCCGCTGCGATTCGTCGTAGTCGCTCCAGGGATGGAAGAACAGCGGCTCGATGCGCTCGATGCCGCGCAGGCGCTCGGCATGGGCATCGAGGCAGGCCTGGCGCTCCCGCGGCGACAGCCGCGCGGGCATCCAGGCGGCGAAGGGCGGCAGCACCGTGAAGCCCGTATAGGCCAGGATGCCGTTGTGGATCGGCCAGAGCACGTGATGGAGATCGCCGTCGATGCCGTTCGGCTCGTAGAGCGTGGAGGCCGTGCCGGTCGTGATGCTGAGCATCGCGCGCTTGCCCCTGAAATGCCCGATCTCGTACTTTCGCCCCGCCGAGTAGGCGAAGCCGCGGCTCAGCACGCGGTCGACCCAGCCCTTGAGGATGGCGGGCATCGAGAACCACCACAGCGGGAACTGCAGCAGCACGAAGTCGGCCGCCGCCAGCTTCGCCTGCTCGGCCGCCACCGCGGGGTGCTGCGTGCCGGCCGCGAAGGCATGTTCCTGCTCTCGCGAGAGATCGAGATAGTCGGCGTTCGCGCGCCCGCCCTCGAAATCGGCCGGGCCCAGCGCCGGGTTCCAGCCCATGCGGTAGAGATCGCTGACGACCACCGAATGGCCCATGCGCTCGAGCTCTCGAACAGCGACGTCCTTCAGTGCGCCGTTGAACGATGCGGGTTCGGGGTGGGCATAAACGATCAGGCAGTTCATGCCGCGAATTCTGAGCGCCGGGCTCAGGCGCAGCTAGAACGCACGGCGCGCCGGGTTGCGGTTTTCTGCATAGTCGCGGCGCGAGGCGCGGTACTGCGCCGGCGTCATGTTCGTCGCCACCTTGAACTGGCGCGAGAAGGCGCTGTGGTCGGCATAGCCGCAGGCGGCCGACACCTCCGTGATCGAGGCCGGCGTCTCCTCGAGCAGCTGGCAGGCCTTGTCGATGCGCTTCTTCATCAGCAACTGCTTGGGCGTCACGTGGAAGACCTCGAGCACCAGGCGCGCCAGCGTGTCCATCGACACCGAGGCATGGGCGGCCGCCTCGGCGATCAGCACCGGCCCGTCGAGGCCGGCGTCGATGAAATCGAGGAAGCGCCGCAGCCGCCGGTAGCTGTGATGGCGCTCGTTGGGGCGCGGCAGGTCGCGCGACAGCCCGGCCAGGCCGACGATGCGGCCGTCGGCATCGAGCAGCGGGAACTTGGAGCTCAGGCACCAGTAGCGGTCGCCGCGCCAGGTCTGGTACATGCGCAGCAGCTCGCGCATCGGGCGGCCGCTGTCGATGACCTCGAGGTCCTGCGCTACCGTGCTGAGGCCGCTGGCCGGGAACAGCTGGTCCGCGGTCTTGCCGACCACGCTCTCGCCGTCCTGCAGGCCGGCGCGGTCGATCAGCGTCTGGTTGGCCCAGAGATAGCGGCCCTGCTGGTCCTTGACGTAGAACAGCACGTCGGGCAACCGGTCGAACAGGGTCTCGATCAGCCCGGGCGTGCGCGTGAGCCACGCCTGCACCTGTTCGTCGAGTCGCATCGCGTGTCCTGGTCCGGCGGGCTTCAGGGCGAGGGCCGGAACCGGCTGCCCAGGCTGTAGCGCGAGGCCGGGTTCAGGCAGCGCACCCAGGTCACGGGCACCTCGCGCAGCCAGGTGCGCCGCGTCAGCTGCAGGCAGGGCTCGGTGGGCTTCATCTCGAGGATGCGCGCCTGCTCCGCCGTCGGCATGACGGCATCGACCACGTGCTCCACCAGATCCGCCTGCACCAGCGAGAGCAGGTATTCGCCCGGCGTGATGTCCGAGAAATCCTGGTCGAGGAAGGCCGGCGCCATCTTCGGGTTGACGTAGCGGTCCTCGAGCTGCACGGGCACGCCGTTCTCGAGGTGCACGCTCTGCAGCCGGAAGATCGACTGGCCCGGCAGCATGTTGAGCCAGGCCGCGATGTCGGGCGCGGCCGCCACGCGCTCGCGCGACAGGCCGCGCCACCGGTGCTCGTGGCCGCGGGCCCGGATCTCGCTCGCGATGTTGGCGATCTGCAGCAGCGTGGACTGCGGCTTCTTCTCCGCCACGAAGGTGCCGACCCCCGCCACGCGCACGATCCGGCCCGCGTTGGCGAGCTCGCGCAGCGCCTTGTTGACGGTCATGCGCGAGACGCCGAACTGCGTGACCAGCTCCAGCTCCGAAGGCAGCCGCTGGCCCGGCTGCCAGGTGCCGTCGAGGATGCCCTGCGTCACATGGGCCTTGATTCGCTCGTGCAGGGTCGTCGTCATTCCCTCGAGCATGCCACGGCCGCCCTCCTCGTCCGGAGCGTCGCGGCGCGGCCGGCGGGCGCTTCGGTCGCTCATCTAGATGCGCTTCGCCTCTTTGATGCTGCGCAGGAACGAACGGGTCCGGTCCTGCCGCGGGTCGCCGAAGATCTGCTCGGGCGGCCCTTCCTCGCAGACGACGCCGTCGCACAGGAAGCAGACCTTGGACGAGACCTCGCGCGCGAAGCCCATCTCGTGCGTGGCCAGCAGCATGGTCATGCCTTCGTTGGCGAGGTCGCGCACGATGTTGAGCACCTCCGACACCAGCTCGGGATCGAGCGCCGAGGTGATCTCGTCGAGCAGCAGCACCATCGGGTCCATGGCCAGCGCGCGCACGATCGCCACGCGCTGCTGCTGGCCGCCCGACATGCGGTCGGGATATTCCCTGGCCTTGTGCGCGAGGCTGAAGCGCTTGAGCAGTGCCATCGCGCGGTCCTCGGCCTCTTCCCTCGACTGCTTGAGCACCTGGATCGGCGCCAGCGTCACGTTCTGCAGCACGGTCATGTGCGGGAACAGGTTGTAGCCCTGGAACACGATGCCGATGTCGCGCCGCAGCGAGTTGACGTCGACGCCCGGCCCGGTGATGCGGTCGCCGTGCACGCGGATCTCGCCCGCGTCGATGGGCTCCAGCCCGTTGATGCAGCGCAGCAGCGTCGACTTGCCGGAGCCCGAGGGACCGATCAGGCTCACCACCTGGTGCTCCTCGACCGCCATCGCCAGCCGGTTGAGCACCGGCAGCTCGCCGTAGGACTTCGAAATTTCCCTGATCTCGATGAAGGACATGTGTGGGGACTCGGTTATGCGTTGCCAGCGCGCATGCGGGCGCGATCGCGGCGGGCCATGCGCTCCACGAAGCGCGTCTGCGGGATGGAGATGACGATGAAGAGCAGCGCGACGGTGGTCGCGGCCGACAGGTTGTAGTAGTTGGAGGCCACGATCATCGATTGGTTGAAGGAGTCGACCACCCCGACCACGTTGACCAGCGCGGTGTCCTTCTGCAGCGCGATGAAGGCATTGAGCAGCGGCGGAATGATCTGGCGCACGCCCTGGGGCACGACCACGAAGCGCAGCGTCTGCATGTGCGACAGCCCGAGCGACCGGGAGGCGGCCGTCTGGCTCCAGTGCACGCTCTGGATGCCCGCGCGGTAGATCTCTGCCACGTAGGCACCGACCGTCAGGGTCAGCGCGATCACGACATAGGTCGTGAGCGACAGGTCCTTGAGGATGGGCACGCCCGTCAACGGCAGGCCGAAGCCGACCAGGTAGATCACCAGCACCGCGGGAATCGAGCGGAACACGTCGACATAGGCCGTGGCGATGAAGCGCAGTGGCTTGCCGGCGGCCCCCGGCGCGAACATGGCGAGCGCCACGATCAGGCCCCAGACCAGCACCAGCACCTCGGCGATCAGGAAGATCTTCACGTTGACCCAGAACGCATCGAGGACCAGCGGGAAGGTCTTCACGATCAGCGGCACCAGGAAGAAGGTCTTGGCGACCGCCTGGTTGTTGGCCAGCAGGAACTGGAAGCCCAACACCACGATGAACTGCGCCAGCGTGTGGCCGAGCGCGACCCAGCTCTGCACGCAGGCGTCGGAGCGCTCGATGCGCGCCGCCACGATGTCCATGCGGCCCGCCGCCGCGCGCACGCCGCGGCAGCGCTGGAAGGCGCGCCACAGCGGCCGGACCACGGCCAGCGACGCGAGCGCCAGGACCCCGGCCCCGGCCGTGATCCACCAGCCGTCCCAGGCGCTGCCCCGCAGGGCCTCGCGCAGGGACTGCAGGGTGTACCAGCTGGCCGCGACGACCAGGATCACGCCCGCCAGCGCGAAGAGGAAGAGCATCAGCGGCACCTTCGGCATGCCTCCGATGTTCAGGCGGCGCTCCTGCCCCGCGACGGGCGAAGGCAGGCCGGCGGACTGCTGCGTTGCACTGTTCATGGTCGGATCTCGGTCTCAGGGATTGAAGACGGGCACTTTGGTGGGATCGGCGCCGAGGCTGGGCGTCAGGTACTGGTTCGCCAGGCGCGCGAAGGTGCCGTCGCGCTTCATCTCGTCGATCAGCTTGTTGAAGGTCGCCATGTTCTGCGAGTCCTTGTTGACGAGGCCGCCCCAGCGCTCGCCGGTGTCGTAGCGGCCGACCACCTCGAACAGGCCGTTCGACTGCTTGGCGCGCGCCAGCAGGTTGGGCGTGTCGTAGAGCACGGCATCGACCTGGCCGGCCGCCAGCGCCGCGTACATCGCGGCCGCCTCGGCGAAGACCTTGGGCTGTTCCACCGGCTTGACGTTGTCGGCGAGGTAGCCAAGGATGGTGGTGCCCTGCTTCACGCCGAGGCGCAGCTTCCTGATGCTCTCCTTGTCGACCTTGACGCCGGCCTTCACGAGGATGCCCTGGTCCGAGCTGAAGTAGGGTTCGGTGAAGTTCACCACCTTCTTGCGCTCGTCGGTGATGGTGATCTGGCTCAGCGCGATGTCGAAGCCCTGCGCCTGGCCCGTGAGGATCTGCGCGAACGAGCGGTTCACCACCATCACCTTGTCGAGGCCGGCGCGGTAGGCCATGTTGGCGGCCATGCAGTATTCGAAGCCGTCCTTGATGGTGTCGATCGAGTCGCCGTTCCACCAGCCCGGCGAGGGCAGCACGGGCCGCACGGACAGCGCGCCCGGCACCACGGTCTCGAGCTTCACCGAGCCGCGCTGGCCCGTGACTTCGCACTTGCCGTAGTCCGGCGCCGCGGAAGCCGCGAACGAGGCGGCGCTCACGAGGAGGGCTGCGAGTACCGAGGCGATGGGCCTGGCGTGGGAGGTGGTTCGCTGGCGCTGGGGGGATGTCATGTCGGGGCTCCGTTGGGTTGGTTGGAATCGAGGGGGAAAAAGCGGTCCGGGTGGCGAGAGATGCGCGGCGTTCAGGGCGTGACTTCGATGCGGTGGTCTTGAATGATCCGGCCCCAGCGGGCGGTCTCCTTGTCGATGCCGGCCTGGAATTCGGCCGAGGACATCGGCAGGTAGATCAGTCCCTGCGCGGCCAGCAGCTTCTGGATCTCCGGGGTTTGCGCGGCATCGCCATAGGCCTTGTACAGCTTCGCGACGATCGCGGCCGGCGTGCGCGCCGGCGCGATCAGCGCATACCAGGACAGCACCGGATCATCGAGCAGGCCGAGCTCCTTGAGCGTCGGCACCTCGGGGAACTGCGCGACGCGTTCCGCCGTGGTGACGGCGAGCGGGCGCAGCTTGCCGGCCTTGATGAAGGGTTGCAGGCTCGACAGCGTGTCGAAGGTGGCGTGCACGTCGCCCGCGATGACCGCGGGCAGGGCTTCGTTGGTGCCCTTGTAGGGCACGTGGACGATCTGGATGCCGGCCTTGGCGTTCACCAGCTCGAAGGTCAGGTGCGCGGGGCTGCCGAGTCCCACCGAGGCGAAGTTGTAGGCGCCGGGCTTCGCACGCGCCGCCTCGACCAGCTCGCGCGCCGACTTGAACTGCGACGTGGCCGGCACCACCAGCACCAGCGGCGAGGCGGCGAACATCGCGATCGGCAGCAGGTCCTTCTTCACGTCGTAGGGCATCTGCTTGTAGAGCACCGGATGGATCGTCAGCGGCCCGAGGTTGCCCATGCCGACGGTGTAGCCGTCGGGCGCGGAGCGCGCCACGTCCGACACGCCGATGCGGCCCGCGGCACCGGGCTTGAAGTCCAGCACCACCGGCTGCCCCAGCGCCTGCCCGACGCGGTCGTTGAACGCGCGGGCGATGGTGTCGTTGAGTCCGCCGGGCGGCCAGGGCACGACGAAGCGGATCGGCCGGCTCGGCCAGTCCTGCGCCGACGCGGCACCGGCCGTGCAGACCATGAAAGCCACGGCCAGCCATCGCATCCATCCATTCATGGGAACCTCCAGCGAGAACGCACGCAAGTTGCAGAAGGCAGCACCCCCTTGCAAAGGAGGTCCTGCGGCGAAGACAGGGATCCAGGGCCTGGCCGGGCGCCGGCCAGGGCGCGGGTTCAGGCGGGCAGCGCCGCCGCGGGCTGCGCGATGCCGCCGTGCGGCTTGCCCGAACCGACATCGCCCCACAGCACGGCATGGTCGGGCGGCAGCGCGCGCGAATTGGGCACCGAGAGCCACAGGCGCATGAGCATGCGGTCCTCGCCGGTCTGCACGTTGTCCTTGAAGGCGGTGCGGCCGTGGTAGATCACGTGGTTGTTGAGCAGCTGGATGTCGCCGGGCGCGAAGCGCATCTCGAAGCATTCCTCCTCGGCCACCTGCATCAGCAACTGGATGGCTTCGTGCTCGGCCTCGCCGAGCTTGCGCACGCCGGGCAGCATCTGCGCATTCTCGATGTAGGTCAGCGAGAAGTGGCTCGTGAGCTTGCCGTCGCGCACGCCGAAGATCGGCAGGTCGTAGGCCACGTGCTCGCCACCGGCTTCCTCGCCGAAGCGGCTGCGCGGAATCGGCTGGCACAGCAGCGCATGCAGGTCGGGCCGGCGCTCGAGGATGCGGTTGTAGACCGTCGCGCTGCTCGCGAGCTTGCTGACGCCGCCTTCGGAAGCCTGGCGCACGCACAGCAGCCCGACCACGTCGCAGCGGTCGGTGTGGAAGCGCAGCTGTCCCGGCGACAGCGTGCGCGCGCCCGACGAGAGGAACTGCTTGCCATGCTCGTCGACGGTCGCGCCGTAGAGCTTGGCGCCGACGCCCATCCCCTCGTCCTTGATCTCGCGCATCACCTCGCCGCGGTAGTTCTGGAACATCGGCGTGCCCAGGTGCGCGCCCAGCGCGTACCAGATGCGGCGCAGCTCTTCCTGCTGGTAGCGCCCCACCTCGAGGCCGCGGATCTTGACCATGCCCGAGCCGTTCTCGAGCTCTTCGCGCACCTCGTCGAAGAAGGCCTTGGCATCGGGCAGCGGGAAGTTCTGGCGGTCGATCCGGCGCCAGTCGAGGCCCTCGGTCTTTTGCAACGCAGTATCGATTTGATCCAGAACGACGGCGGGAAACTGTTTGACCCACCGATGGTTTTGGCCCATCTCGGCACCCGACCAAACGCAGGCGCCGCTCAGATAACTCGACTCGGACATGAACTCTCCAGAAAGATGATTGGGCTTTGTCTACTGATGTATAGACAGGTACAGATGTTAGGCAGCCATTCGCTTCCACCGCAACGGGCAAGAGGGCAAATCAAGGGCAAATACCTACGAATGGCTCCATGATTGAATTCAGGATTGGATCCAATGTGGGGCGCAACGCACACATTCGTCGCCTGGCAGGCCCCTTCCGAACTTCAGGAAAAACGGCGAGCAAGAAGCGTTCCAGATTGGATCCAATCCAGGATCTCGTTTTTAACCGCTGCCGCGGCTGCCGGCTATACAGGATGTCCCGGCCCCCTCGTCCAAGGGATCCGAAATGGGATCTTCCGTAGAATCCCCGCAGTTCATGGCGAAGACAACAAGGGAGTTCGAATGGTGGCCCAGGCACCGACCGGCGAGCAGATCCTCTCGGCCGATTCCGTCACGGAATCCTTGCGGCAACTGATCCTGAGCGGCGAACTGGGGATCGGCGTGCAGCTCAAGCAGCAGGCGCTGGCCGAGCGCTTCGGCGTCAGCCGCATCCCCGTGCGCGAGGCCTTGAAGCGGCTCGAGGCCGAGGGCTTGATCGAGCACCGCGCCCACGCGGGCTCGACCGTCGCGTCGCAGTCGATCAAGGACCTGGTCGAGGCGCTCGACATCCGCATCGCGCTCGAGACCCGCGCGCTCAAGCTCGCGATCCCGCACCTGCGCCCCGCCGACCACCGCGCCGCGCGCGAGATCATCGCGCGCTACGACGGCAGCGAATCGCCGCAAGAGTGGGCCGACCTCAACCTCGAGTTCCACCTGACGCTCTACCGCCCCTGCGGGCGCGACAAGCTGCTCAGGATGATCGAGGAAAGCGTGCGCGGCATCGCGCGCCACCTGCGCGCCCTGCAGTCGCATAAGGTGGGGCGCAAGTCCTCGCAGTCCGAGCATTCGCAAATCCTCAAGGCCTGCATCGCCAAGAACATCCCGCTGGCGGTGGAACTGCTCGAGAAGCACATCGAGCACACGCAGGCGGCGCTGCAGGAATAGGCGCCCGCGGCGCGGTTCCAGGGGCGGCGCGATGTAGCGCTAAAGTTCCGCGCCATGAATCTGCGCCAAATCGAAGTGTTCCGGGCCATCATGGCCACCGGCTCCGTGAGCGATGCCGCCCGCCTGCTGCATGTGTCCGTTCCCGCCGTGAGCCGGGTGCTCTCGCACACCGAGACCCAGCTCAACTTTCCGCTCTTCATACGCATCAAGGGCCGGCTGTCGCCCACGGCCGAGGCGCGGCGCCTGTACCACGAGGTCGAGGACGTCTACCAGGGCGTGCAGCGCATCAGCGACCTCACGCACGAGCTCTCGGCGCGCCGCTCGGGCCTGATCAGCGTGGTGTCGAGCCCGGGCATCGGCCACATGCTGGTGCCGATGGCGATCGCGCACTACCACCAGGCCAACCCCGAGACGCGCGTGCATTTCAAGTGCCTCAACCAGGACCTGCTGCGCGAGCGCCTGCTGAGCCGGCATTTCGACCTCGGCATCTCGCTCGAGGCGGTGGACCATCCGAACCTCATCACGATGCCGGTCGCGCGCTGCCGCATCGTGTGCATCTGTCCGCGCACGCATCCGCTGGCCGCGCGCAACGCGGTCGGCGCGCAGGACCTGCTGCCCTACGACCTGATGTCGTACCCGCGCGGCACGCCCTTCGGCGAACTGGTGCGCCACTTCTTCGCCTCGCAGGAGAACGTGCCGCGCACCATGCTCGAGGTGGGTTCGCCGCAGAACGCTTGCGCGCTCACGCACCTGGGCGCGGGCATCGCGCTGGTCGACGAGTTCTCGCTGCAGGCCTGGCCCGACGCGCGCTTTCGCATCCTGCCGGTGGAAGGCATCGAGCCGCTGGTCGCGCACCTCGTGCACCTGCGCACCGACCCGCTCTCGCCGGCCGCCGAAGCCTTCGCGCGCACCCTGCGCAGCGTGCTGATGCAGCGCGGGCTCGCCGCGCCGCAGGTGCAGGAGGACTGACCGGCGGGCCCGCCGCCGCGGGCCAGGGAATGCCCCAATAGCATGCGATTCGCACCGCATGTAGGTGTGCGCCAGCATGGTGCACCAGCCCGAGGCCAGGTGTCAACCCACGCGCAAGGACGCCGCACAAAGCATCAATCGACGCCGCTTTTCCCGCTCGAAATAATTCGTCGCATGGCCGCCGCACACCATGGCGATGCAGTTCGCACCCCGCGAACCCCGCCGTTCCGACCGCGACTATTTCTGGAGAAAAGCCCATGTTCCGTCACCTCAAGTCCCTGCTGGCGCCGCTGGCCTTCGCCCTCATCGCGGGTGGCGCCGCCGCCCAGCCCGCGCCGCTGCGCACCGGCGTCGATCCCAACTTCCCGCCGCATGCCTTCCCCAAGCTCAGCGGCGGCTACCAGGGCTTCAACGTCGAGCTCGGCGAGGAGATCGCCAAGCGTCTCGGCCGCCGCATCGAGATCGAGGGCGCGCAGTACTCGGCGCTGATCCCCGCGCTCAACGCGGGCAAGTTCGACTTCCTGATGGCGCCGACCACGGTGTCGCCCGAACGCGCGAAGTCCGTGCTCTTCACCGAGGGCTACCTCGAGAACAACTTCACGCTGGTCGTGAAGAAGGATCGCAACGACATCCAGCGCCTGGAAGACCTCAAGGGCAAGACCATCGCCGTGAACAAGGGCTCGGGCCCCGAGGAATGGGCGCGCAACAACCAGGCGCAGTACGGCTACGAGATCGCCGTCTACGGCACCAACGCCGACGCGGTGCAGGCCGTGATCTCGGGCCGCGGCGACGCCAACCTGGCGGGCGTCACGCCCTCGGCCTGGGCCGTGAAGAGCACGCCGGCGATCAAGACCACCTTCGTCATCAAGACCGGCTCGGTCTGGGCCATTCCGTTCCGCATCGACGACAAGGCCGGGCGCGACCAGGTGAGCAACGTGCTCAAGTGCATGAAGCTCGACGGCTCGCTGCAGAAGCTGCACACGAAGTGGTTCGGCGCCGAGCCGGCGGCCGACTCGGCCACGGTGGTCTCGCCGGCCGGCCACGGCATCCCGGGCCTGTTCGGCTACGAGGCCACGAGCGCCAAGCCGGTCTGCAAGTAAGCGCGTCCCTGCCCTTCCCGTTCACCCAGTCCCCCACAAGCCGAGCATCGCCGTGACGTCTTCCCCGCTCCTGCAAGTCCGCAACCTGCACAAATCCTTTGGCAGCGTTCCCGTCCTCAACGGCATCGACCTCGACGTGCAGGCGGGCGAGCTGGTCTCGGTGATCGGGCCCTCGGGCTCGGGCAAGAGCACGCTGCTGCGCTGCTGCAACCGCATGGAGGACGCCAGCCGCGGCGAGGTGCGCGTGGAAGGCCATGACATCTATGCGCGCGGCGCCAACCTGAACCGGTTGCGCGAGCGCGTGGGCATGGTGTTCCAGGCCTTCAACCTCTACCCGCACCTCGACGTGCTGGGCAACGTGACGCTGGCGCTGCGCAAGGTCAAGAAGATGGCGCGCGACGCGGCCGAGCACAGCGCCATGGAGGCGCTCGCGCGCGTCGGCATGGAACACAAGGCGCGCGTGCGCCCCACCCAGCTGTCGGGTGGCCAGCAGCAGCGCGTGGGCATCGCGCGCTCGATCGCGCTGAAGCCCGCGCTGGTGCTGTTCGACGAGCCGACCAGCGCGCTCGACCCCGAGATGGTCGGCGGCGTGCTGCAGGTGATGCGCGAATTGCGCGCCGACGGCATGACCATGGTGGTGGTGACGCACGAGATGGGCTTCGCCAAGGCGGCGTCCGACCGCGTGGTGTTCATGGACGGCGGCGTCATCGTCGAGCAGGGCTCGCCCGCGCAGGTGTTCGAGGCGCCGGTGCATGCGCGCACCGCGGCCTTCATCGCCAGCATCGGCAGCCGCGCGCTCTGAGCGACCGACCGGAAGCGCCGCATGCAGTTCGACAAGCTCGTCTTCACCTTCTTCAACGGCGACATCGCCGCGCGCTACCTGCCCCAGGTGCTGGACGGCGCGCGCGTGACGATCGAGCTGGGCCTGGCCGTGATCGCCGCCGGCCTGGCGCTGGGCATCGTGCTGGCCTACCTGCGCAGCCTGCCGGTGCGCGGGCTGCCGCTCCTGGTGTCGACGCTGGTCGACATCCTGCGCGCGCTGCCGCCGCTGGTGCTGATCATCCTGCTCTACTACGCGCTGCCCTTCCTGGGCGTGTCGCTCGGCGCCTTCGCCTCGACCTGGCTGGCCCTGACGCTGGTGCTCGCGGCCTTCTCCGAGGAGGTGTTCTGGGCCGGCATCGAGTCGCAGCCGCGCGGCGTGATGGAGGCCGCGCGCTCCACCGGCCTGAGCCACACGCAGGCCATGGTGCACGTGCTGCTGCCGCAATCGTGCCGGCTGATGGTGGCGCCGCTGACCAACCGCGTGATCGCCATCACCAAGGGCACGGCCTACGGCTCGGTGGCCGCGCTCAACGAGATCCTGAACCAGGCCACCTCGGCCACCAGCTTCGCGGGCAATCCCACGCCGCTGATGATGGGCGCGCTGGGCTACCTCGTGATCTTCCTGCCCGTGGTGGTCGCCGGGCGCTACATCGAGCGGCGCCACGGCGCGGGCCGCCACTGACGCCGCCGAACGGAGCCCTCCATGGAACTCATCCTCCAGTACTTCTTCAACCTCGGCGTGGTGCGCGAGGTCGGGCCCTACATCCTGCAGGGCCTGCTCAACACGCTGCTGCTGTCGGCCTGGGTGATCCCGCTCGGGCTGGCGGCCGGCATGGTGCTGGCGCTGGCCGGCTTCGTGATCCGCAACCGGCTGGTGCGCGCGCTGCTCGTGGTCTACATCGACTTCTTCCGCGCCTTCCCGCCGCTGGTGCTGCTGATCTTCCTCTACACCGGTCTGCCCTACCTCGGCATGGAGCTCTCGCCCATGGCCTGCGTGGCGCTGGGCTTCATGCTCAACAACTCGAGCTACTTCGGCGAGATCCTGCGCGCGGGCCTGGAGTCGGTGCCGCGCGGCCAGCGCGAGGCCGCGCTGTCCACCGGCATGGGCCGCCCGGCCAGCCTGCTGTTCGTGGAGATCCCGCAGGCGGTGCGCAACGTGTTCCCCGACCTCGTGAGCAACATGATCGAGGTGGTGAAGCTCACCACCATCGCCAGCGTGGTGTCGGTGCCCGAGATGCTGTATGCCGCGCGCTCCGCGCAATCGATGCTCTACAACCCCACGCCCATCGTGCTGGCCGCGCTGATCTATCTCGCGCTGCTGTGGCCGCTGGTCGTGCTGCTGGGGCGGCTGGAGAAACGCCAGCGCCGACCCAACCCCAAGGCCGCCTGAGGCGCCTGTCCACTACAACCACCAACGCTGATTGAGGAAGCAATGATGACAAGCAAACGTACCCTGGGCCTGGCCGTCGCCCAGATGGGCCCGGTACATCTGGCGGACACCCGCGAGGCGGTCGTGCGCCGCATGGTCGAGCTGATGCGCGACGCCAAGGGTCGCGGTGCCGAGATGGTCGTGTTCCCCGAGCTCGCGCTCACCACCTTCTTTCCGCGCTACTGGATGGACGAGGCCGAGGCCGAGGCCCGCTTCTTCGAGCCGGCCATGCCCAATGCGCAGGTGCAGCCGCTGTTCGACGAGGCGAAGAAGCTCGGCCTGGGCTTCTACCTCGGCTATGCCGAACTGACGCCCGAGGGCACGCGCTACAACACCGCGATCATCGTGGACCGCGCGGGCGCCATCGTCGGCAAGTACCGCAAGATCCACCTGCCCGGCCATTCCGAGCACAAGCCCGAGGCGCCGTTCCAGCACCTGGAGAAGAAGTTCTTCGAGGTCGGCGACCTGGGCTTCCGCGTCTTCGACACCATGGGCACGCGCTTCGGCATGTGCCTGTGCAACGACCGGCGCTGGCCCGAGACCTACCGCGTGATGGCGCTGCAGAGCGCCGAGGTGGTGGTGTTGGGCTACAACACGCCCTCGCTCAACATCCACTGGAACGAGCCGGTGCACCTGCGCACCACCACGCACCTGGTGTCGCTGCAGGCCAATGCCTACCAGAACGGCATCTGGGTGGCGGCGGCCGCCAAGTGCGGCTCGGAAGACGGCCACCACATGATCGGCAGCTCGGCCATCGTCGCGCCCACGGGCGAGATCGTGGCGCGCTCGCTCACGGAAGACGACGAGGTGATCTGCGTGAAGGCCGACATGTCGCTGGGCGAGTACTTCCGCCAGCACGTGTTCAACTTCGCCAAGCACCGCCGCCCCGAGCACTACCGCCTGATCGTCGAGCGCACGGGCGCGGGCGAGCCGCTGGTCTGAACGCGCGCACGGAACCCCTCATGGACACCACCATCGCTTCGCTGATCGGCGAAGAACCCTTCGACCTCACGATCCGCGGCGGGCGCATCGTCACCGACGGCCGCGTGGTCGAGGGCGACCTCGGCGTGCGCGACGGCCGCATCGCCGCCATCGGCGGCTCGCTGCCGCCGGGCCGCCGCGACGTGGACGCCACCGGCCGCTGGGTGATGCCGGGCGGCATCGACAGCCATTGCCACGTCGAGCAGCGCTCGGGCATGGGCATGATGTGCGCCGACGACTTCTACTCGGCCACCGTGTCGGCTGCTTTCGGCGGCACCACCACCATCCTTCCCTTCGCGGCGCAGCACCGCGAGATGTCGGTGCCCGAGGTGCTGGCCGACTACAGCCGGCGCGCGGCCGAGAAGGCGGTGATCGACTACGGCTTCCACCTGATCCTGGCCAACCCCGACGACGCCACGCTCTCGACCGACCTGCCCGCGGCCATCCGCGACGGCATCACCTCGCTCAAGGTCTACATGACCTACGACCGCATGAAGCTCGAGGACTACCAGTTGCTCGAGGTGCTCGCGCTGGCGCGGGCCGAGGGCGCACTCGTGATGGTGCATGCCGAGAACAACGACATGATCCGCTGGATCGCGCAGCGCCTGATCGACCGCGGCCACACCGCGCCGAAGTTCCATGGCGTGGCGCACGACCCGCTGGCCGAGACCGAGGCCGCCTACCGCGCCATCGCGCTGGCGCGGCTGGTCGACGTGCCGCTGCTGCTGGTGCACGTGGCCGGCGGCGACACCGTGGAAGTGATCCGCCAGGCCCAGACCCTGGGTGCCAACGTGCTGGCCGAGAGCTGCCCGCAGTACCTGTTCTTGACGGCGGACGACATGGACCGCCCGGGCCTCGAGGGCGCGATGTTCTGCTGCTCGCCGCCCGCGCGCGATGCCGATGCGCAGGAAGCCATCTGGCGCGGCCTGATCGACGGCACCCTGGCCACCTACTCGTCGGACCACGCGCCCTACCGCTTCGACGAGACCGGCAAGCTGCCCAAGGGCGACGCCACCACCTTCAAGGAAATGGCCAACGGCGTGCCCGGCATCGAGCTGCGCCTGCCGCTGCTGTTCAGCGAAGGCTTCCTCAAGGGGCGCATCGACATCCACCAGTTCGTGGCGCTCACCGCCACCAACCACGCCCGGCTCTACGGCCTGGCGCCGCGCAAGGGCGCGATCGCGCTGGGCGCCGACGCCGACATCGCGGTGTGGAACGCCGAGCGCGAGACCACCATCAGCGCCGCGATGCTGCACGACAACGCCGGCTACACGCCCTACGAGGGCCGGACCATCCAGGGCTGGCCCGAGGTGGTCGTGAGCCGCGGGCGCGTGGTGATCGAGGATGGCGCGCTGCATGCCGAGCGCGGCAGCGGCCAGTACCTGCGCCGCGGCGCGCCGGACCTCGCGCGCCGAGCCCCGGTGGCGCCCGCGCAGCGCCCGCACGGCCGTGTGCTGAAGGCGCTGATCGGCCTCGGGGAGGACAAGGCATGAACACGCACGCCACCCTGCCGCGCGTGCGCGTGCTGAACCCGAACAGCAGCGTCTCGGTGACCGAGGCCGTGGCACGCGCCTTCCGCGCCACCGTGCCGCCCGCGCAATGCGACTTCGATTGCGTCACCGCGCACGACGGCCCGCCCGGCATCGTCACGCAGGACGACTTCGAGCTGGGCGCGCGCCTCGCGGCCGACGATGTGGCCGCGCATGCCGCCGAGGCCGATGCCTTCGTGCTGGCCTGCTTCAGCGACCCCGGCATCGCCGCCGCGCGCACGCGCAGCGAGCGGCCGGTCGTCGGCCTGGGCGAGGCCGGCATGCGTGCCGCCATGGCGCGCGGCGCGCGCGTGGGCGTGATCGCCATCGCGAGTGCCGCCATCCCGCGCCACCTGCGCTACTGGGAGGCGCTGGGCGTGCGCGAGCGCGTCGTGGCCGAACGGCCGCTCGACCTGCCGGTGCACCTGTCGGGCGACGCCGCCCATGCGCTGGCGCCGATGATCGCGGCGGCGCGCCTGCTGGTCGACGAGGATGGCGCCGACGTGGTGCTGCTCGGCTGCGCCGGCATGGCCGAGCTGCGCGCCCCGCTCGAAGCCGCGGTGGGCGTGCCCGTGATCGATCCCTGCGAGGCGGCGGCCGAACTCTCGGCCCGGCTCGCGCGGGCCTGGCGCGACGGAGCCGCCACGTGATGAGCGCACCGCGGCGGCTGGGCGTGCTCGGCGGCATGGGCCCGCTGGCCGGCGCCGCCTTCGCGCTGCGCATGGTGCAGCTCACGCCGGCCGACAACGACCAGCAGCACATCCCGGTGCTGTTGTGCAACGACCCCGCCATTCCCGATCGCTCCTCGGCCTTCCTCGGCCAGGGGCCGAGCCCGCTGCCCGGCATGCTGCGCGGCATCGACACGCTGGTGGCCGGAGGCGCCGACTGCATCGCCATCCCGTGCAACACCGCCCACCTGTGGTTCGACCAGCTGCAGGCCGCGAGCCCGACCCGGCTGCTGCACATCGTCGAGGCCGTGGTGGCGGACCTGCGCCGCCAGGGCGTGACCGAAGGCAAGGTCGGCATCCTCGGCACGCCCGCGACCATCGCGATGGGGCTGTACCAGCGCCACCTGCGTGACGCGGGCTACCAGCCCATCGAACCCTCCACCGAGGAGGTGCGGCGCCTGTGCGTGCCCGCGATCGTGGCCGTGAAGGCCAACCGCATCGACGAGGCTTTCGCGCCCGCGGCCGAAGGCATTCGTGCGCTCGCGCGGCAAGGCGCGCGCGCGGTGGTGCTCGGTTGCACCGAGCTGCCGCTGGCCGTGCCGGCGGCGCGGCGCGGCGAGTTCGATGTGGTGCTGACCGATTCGATCGATGCGCTGGCGCGCGAGGCCATCGGGCTGATGCGGCCCGCCGTCGCGACCGGCTGAAGAAATCGGCCATCGCTATATTCTGTTGAATATAGAGATATGGTGGCCGACGGTATGGGGGAATCTCCTAGAGCGAAGCTCGGGGTGCTGCTCAATGATTTGACGCACCCTCTTCCAGGCGTCGCCTTGCCGGCGCCTGCCCGATCCCCGATCCTCATCCAGGAAGGACCTTCCCCATGACCACCACCCCCGATGCCGCCGGCCCATGGCTGGCGTCGACGACCTGGAACAGCAAGGCCTTCAGCCGCGGCTGGCGGGCCCTCGGAAAATCGAGCGACGTGATCGAGCCGGCCACCGGCCGCACCCTCGGCGCCGTGGCGATCGCATCGCCCGACGACATCGCCTCGGCATCCGCCGATGCACGCGCGGCCCAGGCCGCCTGGGCCGCCACGCCCTACGACCAGCGCGCGGCCGTGCTGCGCAAGGCCGCCGAACTCGCCGGCGCGAACCGCGAGGAGATCGTCGACTGGCTGGTGCGCGAGAGCGGCTCGATCCGGCCCAAGGCGGAGTTCGAGCTCGCGGTCACCATCAAGGCCTTGCACGAGGCCAGCGCGATGCCGTCGCAGGCCCAGGGCCAGGTGCTGCCTTCGGAGCCCGGGCGGCTCAGCATCGCGCGCCGCCGTCCCATCGGCGTGGTGGGCGTGATCTCGCCATTCAACTTTCCGCTGTATCTGGCCATGCGAGCCGTGGCGCCGGCGCTCGCGGTCGGCAACGCGGTGGTGCTCAAGCCCGATCCGCGGACCTCGGTGTGCGGCGGCTTCAGCATCGCCCGGCTGTTCGAGGACGCGGGTCTGCCCGCCGGCGTGCTCCACGTGCTGCCCGGTGGCGGCGATGCCGGCGAGGCGCTGTGCAAGGACCCGAACGTCGGGATGATCCAGTTCACCGGTTCGACCGCCGCCGGCCGTCGCGTCGGCAAGGTGGCCGGCGAGCACCTGAAGAAGCTGTCGCTCGAGCTCGGCGGCAAGAACTCGCTGATCGTGCTCGACGACGCGGACATGGGCCTGGCCATCGCGAACACGACCTGGGGCGTCTACCTGCACCAGGGGCAGATCTGCATGTCGGCCGGGCGCGTGCTCGTCCATTCGAAGATCGCGGACGAGTTCACCCGGCGCATGGCGGAGAAGGCGAACAACCTGCCGGTCGGCGATCCCGCGAGCGGACAGGTCGCGATGGGCCCGCTGATCAACCAGGGCCAGGTGGACCATGCGAGCGACATCGTCCATCGCTCGGTCGCGCAGGGCGCGAAGCTCGCCGCGGGCGGCGAGGCGAAGGGGCTGTTCTTCGGCGCCACGGTGCTGTCGGGCGTGAAGCCGGGCATGGCGGCGTTCGAGGAGGAGATCTTCGGCCCGGTCGCCTCGATCACGCCCTTCGACAGCGACGAGGAAGCGGTGCGGCTCGCGAACCAGACCGACTTCGGGCTCTCGGCCGCCATCATCTCGAGATCGGTGGGCCGGGCCATGGCGATCGGCGAGCAACTGCGCGTGGGCCTGCTGCACATCAACGACCAGACGGTCAACGACGAGGTGGTCAATCCCTTCGGTGGCGTCGGCGCCTCGGGCAACGGCACCAGCATCGGCGGGCCCGCCAACTGGGAGGAGTTCACCCAGTGGCAGTGGATGACCGTCAAGGACGCCGCGCCACGCTATCCCCTGTGATGCGCCTTCGGAAGCGCGCCGCGCCGCGGCTCAGCTCCAGAGCCGTGCCACGCCCGCGTTGATCGCGAGGCCGCCGACCACGAGCCAGGCGAACAGGAGCGCCGCCAGCGCCAGGGGCCTGGCGCCCGCCTTGCGGATCGCCGACACGTGGGTCGTGAGGCCGAGGCCGGCCATGGCCATCGAGAGCAGGACCGTGTCGATGTCGACGATCCGGTCGATGGCCGCGGGCGGCAGCAGCGCGAGCGAGTTGAAGCCGGCCACCGCGACGAAGCCGAGCGCGAACCACGGAATGACGATGCCGCTCGTGCCCTGGGTGCCGGCCATGTCGGACCCGCCCGGGCGGCGCGAGAGCCACGCCGAGAGGACGATGAGGAACGGCGCCAGCATCATGACGCGGACCATCTTCGCGATCACGGCCGTGTCGGCGGCCTGCTCGCCGACGGCCCGTCCGGCGGCCACGACCTGCGCCACCTCGTGGACCGTCGAGCCGACGAACAGCCCGTAGCCGGACTGCGTCATCGGCACCAGGGCATGCACGGCTTCGAGCCGGTACAGCATCGGGTAGAGGAAGATGGCCACGGTGCCGAACACGACGACCGTCGCCACGGCCACGGCGACCTGCTCCGCCTTCCCGCGCACCACGGGCTCGGTGGCCATCACCGCGGCGGCGCCGCAGATCGAGCTGCCGGCGCCGATCAGCATGGCGGTCTTCGGGTCGAGGCCGAAGACGCGCGTGCCGAGGACGCAGGCGATGCCGAAGGTGCTGCACAGCACCAGCGCGTCGATCGCGAAGCCGGCCCAGCCCACGTTGCCGATGTCCTGGAAGGTCAGCCGCACGCCGTACAGGACGATGCCCAGCCGCAGCAGGCGGGTCTTGGAGAGCCCCACGCCGGCGGCGGCGACAGGCGCGACACGCCCGTAGACCGTGTTGCCGACCAGCATGCCCAGCACGATCGCGAGCGTGAGGGCGCTGATGCCGCGGGCCTGGAACCAGTCCTGCCGACCCAGTTGCATCGCGAGCGCCGCGATGGCGGCGGTCAACGCCAGGCCGGGCAGCCAGGCGCGCCAGGGCGGACTGCCGGTGCTCGCGGCGGAATGCGACGGGGGAGATGCGGTGCTGGCGGAACGCGCCAGGAGGTCGGCTTCGGGAGGCATGAAGCGAACTTTGGCCGCCGCCTGCATAACCGGCAAACAGATAGTTTCGCTATAAACAATCTGTCGAACAGATATAAAGAGGCCCATGCGCCTGACCTTGCGCCAACTCCAGATCTTCATCGCCGTCGCGGAAACGGGCACCACGACGGCGGCCGGGGCCCGCATCGCGCTGTCCCAGTCCGCCATCAGCGGCGCGCTCAACGAACTCGAGGGGCTGCTGTCCTCCCGGCTGTTCGACCGGGTCGGCAAGCGGCTGGTGCTCAACGACGTGGGGCGGGCACTGCTGCCGCGCGCGCGGGCGGCGCTCGACGACGTCCAGGACATCGAGGCCCAGTTCGGCATGGGGCCGGTGGGCGGCACCGTGGAGGCACCGGCGATCCGGCTGCGGGTCGGCGCCAGCACCACGATCGGCAACTACCTGCTGCCCGCGCTGGTGGCGAGCTACCGGCGCACCTGGCCGGCCGTCAGCGTGGACGTGCGGATCGGCAACACGCGCGAGGTCGCGGCGGCCGTGGCGCGGCTCGACGTGGACATCGGCCTGATCGAAGGGCCCTGCCACGAACCGGACCTGCGCGTGCAACCCTGGCTCGAGGACGAGCTCGTGATCGTCTGCGCGCCCTCGAGCGCGCCGCCACCCGCGGGGAGCGGCGCGGGCGTGCCGCTCGAGGCCTTGCGCCAGGCGTCCTGGCTGCTGCGCGAAGTCGGCTCGGGCACGCGCGAGACCGTCGAGCAGGCCCTGCTGCCGAAGCTGCACCATCTGCGCGAGGAGATGCAGTTCGGCAGCACCGAGGCGATCAAGCAGGCCGCGGTCGAGGGCCTGGGCCTGGCCTGCCTGTCGCGCTGCGCGGTCGAGGACCTGGTCACGCTGGGCCGCCTGGTCGTGCTGAAGACCGATCTGCCGAAACTCGCGCGCCGTTTCTACCTCGTGCACCACGCCCGCAAGCGGCTGTCGGGCAACCTGCAGCGTTTCGTGGCGCACTGCGTGGCGTCGGAGATGGCCGAAGGCGGGCCCGAAGAAATATCGCATCGCATGGAATAAGCCGCCCGCGGCGGCGTCTACGTCTGCAACAGCCCCTCTTCTTCGAGGACGAACGATGCAGACGACCCCTTCCTTCCGCCCGCGGCGCACCCGCGTCCTGGCCCTCGGCGCCGTGGCCCTCGCGGGCGCGGCGGCCGCCTTCGGCGCCCTGCGCGGGCCATCGCCCGGCATGGCGGGCGATGCCGGCCTGATGGCCCGGCTGATGGACGTCTGCAGCTCCCGCGACCCGGCGCAGGCGGGATTCGCCGCCGAGAACGACGCGGCCATGGCCCGGATGATGGCCGGCATGGACATCAAGTCCTCGGGCAACGTCGACCGCGACTTCGCCGAGATGATGATCGCGCACCACCAGGGCGCGATCGACATGGCGCAGGCCGAGCTGCGCCACGGCGGCAACGAGCAGTTGCGCCGCATCGCGCAGGAAATCATCGTCGAGCAGCAGCAGGAGATCGCCGCCATGCGCCTGGCGCTCGACCAGCCGCTGCCGCCTTCCACGCCCGCACCCACGCAGCCCGTTCGTCCCTGAGCGACGCCGGGCCCACGCCATCTTTTTCCTGGAGCACGCATGAAGAACCGCCCCTCCCCCCGCTTCCCCCGCTGGCTGACGGCCCTCGCGCTGCTGGCCTCGGCCGCCTGCGCGCAGGCCGGCCAGGCGCCGCGCGCCGCCGCCGAGGCCGACATCCCCATGAGCCACCGCGACCGCGTGTACGCGGTCGAGCAGTTCTCCAACACGGTGTCGGTCACCGATCCCGTCGACAACAGGTTGCTGGGCGTGATCCGCCTCGGCGATCCGGCGCCCGGCAACTTCAGTCCGCTGTACCGCGGCCAGGTGCTGGTGCACGGCATGGGCTTCTCGCCCGACCACCGCACGCTCGCGGTGGTGTCGATCGGCTCGAACTCGGTGAGCTTCATCGACACCGCGACCAATGCGGTGAAGCACACCACCTACGTGGGCCGCTCGCCGCACGAGGCCTTCTACACGCCCGACGGCAAGGAGGTGTGGGTCACGGTGCGTGGCGAGAGCCATGTGGCGGTGCTCGACGCCGCCACCTTCGAGGAGAAGACGCGCATCGCCACGCCCAATGGCCCGGGCATGCAGATCTTCTCGCCCGACGGCAAGTACGGCTACATCTGCTCCTCGTTCAATCCCGAGACCGTGGTGATCGACACGGCCAGCAAGCAGGTCGTGGGCCGCATGAAGCAGGACAGCCCGTTCTGCCCCAATATCGCCGCCACGCCCGATGGCAAGCAGGTCTGGCTCACGCTCAAGGACATCGGCCGCACGATGGTGTTCGATGCGAAGCCGCCGTTCGCGCCGATCAAGGCCTTCGACACGGGGCCGATCACCAACCACGTCAACTTCGCCACCACCGCCAAGGGCAGCTTCGCCTACGTGACCGTGGGCGGCCTCAACCAGGTCAAGGTGTTCCGCACCGACGACTTCTCGCAGGTCGCGACCATTCCCGTCGGCAAGCTGCCGCACGGCGTGTGGCCCTCGGGCGACGGCAAGCGCATCTACGTGGGACTCGAGAACGCCGATGCGCTGGCCGCGATCGACACGGCCACCCACACCGTGGTCGCGAACGTGCCCATCGGCCAGGCGCCGCAGGCGATCGCCTATGTGCCGAACGCGGTGCCGGCCGGTGCGGGCGACGGCACGCAGGGCCTGCAGCCGCCGGGACTGGCGGGCCAGGTCGCCCACCTCTCGCTGGTGGCGGCCGGGCCGCGCAGGCAGGCGGCCGCGGCTGGCGCGCCCACCAGCGTGGCCCTCTTCGACCAGGGCCTGCTGCAGGTGCTGCAGGCTTCGGCCACCGGCTTGGAGCCGAAGCAGCCCTATGTGCTCGCGCTGGCCGACAAGCCCGACGGCAGCGGCACGCTGCAGCCGCTCGCCAGCTTCATGACCAACCCGGCGGGCGCCGCCATCGTGAATGCCATCGGGCCGATCCGCCAGCAGGTGAAGGACGGCGCCGCGGGCGATACTCGGCGCTACCTGGTGATCGCGCCGCAGGTCGGCGGCAGGCCCGCGGCCCCGGTGCAGGTCCAGGACCTCTGATGGCGCCGGGCCCTTTCGCGATCCACCGCCACGCGCATCCATGAGCGACCTGATCCTGCTCGTCGAGCCGATGATTCCCGCCCTGCGGCGCTATGCGCGCGCGCTGCTGCGGGACCGCGAATCGGCCGACGAACTGGTGCAGGACTGCCTGGAGCGCGTGATCGCGCGCTGGGCCCAGCGGCGCGAGGCCGAGGACACGCGGTCCTGGGTCTTCGCGATCCTGCACAACCTCGCGGTGCAGCGCATGCGCCAGCAGTCGCGCCGCGGCCTGCACCTGGCCATCGACGAGATCGACAAGATCGACGAAGAGGCGCTGGGCATGCCCGCGCAGCAGGAGCATCGCGTGCGGCATCACGAGCTGATGCGCGCGATCGACGGACTCTCGGAAGACCAGCGCGCGGTGCTGCTGCTGGTCGCCGTGGAGGACCTGTCCTATGCCGAAGCCGCCGCGGCGCTCGGCATTCCGGTGGGCACCGTCATGTCGCGCCTGGCCCGCGCGCGCCAGCGGCTGCATCGCATGCTCGACGGCGTCGAGGCCATGCCACCGGCCGATCCGTCGCATGCCGAGCATTCGGCACGCCCCCACCTGCGGAGACTCAAATGAACGTCGATCCACCCGACGCCCGCCCCATCCTCGAAGAAGACCTGCATGCCTACGTCGACGGCGTGCTCGACCCGCGCCGCCATGCCCAGGTGCAGGACTACCTGCGGCAGCATGCCGAGGCGGCACGCGAGGTCGAGGCCCATGCGCGGCACCGGCGCGAACTGCGCGAGGCGCTGGCGCCCATCGCCGAGGAGCCGCTGCCGCCGTCGCTCAATCTCGCGCGCATGGTGGCGGAGCACGACCGGCAGGCGCGCGATGTCGGGCGCACGCCTTCGCGCCGATGGCCGTGGGGCATGGCCGCGGCGCTGGTGCTCGCGCTCGGCGTGGGCGGCGGCGCGGGATGGTCGCTGCGCGGGGTGCAGGCGAACGAGGCCGGCGGCATCTTCGCGCTGGGGCGCGAAGCGGCGCGCGGCTACGAGACCTATGCCTCCGACGCCAGCCGGCCCGTGGAGATGGGTCCCGCGCAGCGCGCGGAGCTCGTCGGCTGGGTCTCGTCGCGCCTGGGACGCCAGGTCGCGATCCCCGATCTCGCGGCCGCGGGCTACGGCTTCGTGGGCGGCCGCCTGGTCATGACCGAGCACGGCCCGGCCGGCCTCTTCATCTACCAGGATGCGCGGGCCACGCGGCTCGCGCTGATGGTGCGGCCGATGGCCGTCGACCAGGACACGCCGACCATGAAGCGGATCGACGGCCCGCACGCGGGCTATGCCTGGGCCGACCGCGGGCTGGGCTATGGCGTGGTGGGGGCGAACGAGGCGAACGTGCTGCATCCGCTGGCCGACGAGATGCGGCGCCAGATCGGCGAAGAACTCAAGGGGTAGGCCCGGGCGGCCGGGCGAAGTGGATGCCCGGGGGCGTAACCATTTGCCCCTGGCAACCGAACTAGCGTTCGAAGCGGCGGCGTTGCGCCAACCTGGCGCCCCGCATCTGCTTCGTTATATTCACGAGTACATATCGAGGGCGGCATCCGCCGCTCATCGTCCAGGAGTTGTCATGACCCATCGTCCGGATCGTCGTTTCTTCCTCGGGGCCTCGGCCTCGACACTGGCGGCCGCGGTGGCCGCTGCCTGGGGCTGGCACTCCGGCGCCACGCACGCCGCGGAACCGGCCAAGTTCGAGGTCACCCGAACCGACGCCGAATGGCGCAAGCTGCTCACGCCGAACCAGTACGCGGTGCTGCGGCAGGACGGGACCGAGCGGCCCTACAGCAGCCCGCTCAACGACGAACACCGGGAGGGCCGCTTCGCCTGCGCGGGCTGCGCGCTAGAGCTCTTCTCCTCGAAGACGAAGTTCGACAGCAAGACCGGGTGGCCCAGCTTCTGGCAGCCGCTGCCGAATGCCGTCGGCGAGAAGAGCGACAGCTCCTTCGGCATGACGCGCACCTCGGTGCACTGCCGCCGTTGCGGCGGCCACCTGGGCCATGTGTTCGACGATGGCCCCAAGCCCACGGGCCTGCGCTATTGCATGAACGGCCTGGCGATGAAGTTCGCGCCCGGCGCCGCCTGATCCCGATTCCCCGCACCCTGGCCCTCCACCATGCTGCTGTTCGTCGTCGCCTACCTGGGCGGGGTCCTGACCATCCTGAGCCCCTGCATCCTGCCGGTGCTGCCCTTCGTGTTCGCGCGCGGCGACCGGCCGTTCATGAGCAACGGGCTGCCGCTGCTGATCGGCATGGCGCTGACCTTCGCCGGCGTGGCCTCGCTCGCCGCGGTCGGCGGCGGCTGGGCCGTGCAGGCGAACCAGTACGGGCGCATGGTCGCGATCGTGCTGATGGCGCTGTTCGGCCTGGCGCTGCTGCTGCCGGGGCTGTCCGAGCGGCTCGCGCGGCCGCTCGTGGGCTGGGGCGAGCGGCTGTCCGCCTCGGCCGAGGCCGGCGCTGACGGCGCGCCGCGCTCCGCCTTCGGCACCTCCCTGCTGCTCGGCGTCGCCACGGGCCTGCTGTGGGCGCCCTGCGCGGGCCCGATCCTCGGGCTGGTGCTGACCGGCGCCGCGCTCGGCGGTGCCAGCGTCCGGACCTCGCTGCTGCTGCTGGCCTATGCGGCGGGCGCCGCCACTTCGCTGGCCGGCGCGCTGCTGGCGGGCGGGCGCCTGTTCAAGGCCATGAAGCAGTCGCTGGGCGCGGGCGAATGGATCCGCCGCGGCATCGGCGCGGCCCTGCTGTGCGGCGTGGCGGCGATCGCGCTGGGGCTGGACACCGGTGTGCTGGCGCAGCTCTCGCTGGCGGGCACCTCGTCGGTCGAGCAGGCGCTGATCGACAGGGTCCGGCCCAGGGAGGCCGCGCCGGCCGGCGATGAAGCGCCGCTGGCGGCGACCGGGCCCGATTCCACCGTGATGATGGCGGGCTCCAACGCGATGATGGCCGCGAACGCCGCGATGCGGGCCGAAGGCGCCGCCGCCACGGCGCTGCCGGCCGAAGGTCCCGCCCCCTCGCTCGACGGCGCCGTGCAATGGCTCAACTCGCCGCCGCTGAGCATGGAGGCCCTGCGCGGCAAGGTGGTGCTGATCGACTTCTGGACCTACTCGTGCATCAACTGCCTGCGCGCCCTGCCCTACGTGCGCGCCTGGGCCGAGAAGTACAAGGACGAGGGCCTGGTGGTGATCGGCGTGCATGCACCGGAGTTCGCGTTCGAGAAGAAGCTCGACAATGTGCGCAAGGCCGTGAAGGACCTGAAGCTCGACTACCCGGTGGCGGTCGACAACGACTATGCGATCTGGCGCGCCTTCAAGAACGAGTACTGGCCCGCGCACTACTTCATCGACGCGCGGGGACGCATCCGCCATCACCACTTCGGCGAAGGTGCCTACGACGAGTCGGAGCAGGTGATCCGGCAGCTGCTGGCCGAAGCGGGCCGGGGCACGATGCCGGGCGGCCTCGTCCAGGTCGAGGCGCAGGGTGCGCAGGCCGCGGCGGACAGCGCGAACGTGAGATCGCCCGAGACCTACATCGGCTACGAACGCGCCGAGAACTTCGTCTCGCCCGGCGGTCCGGTCCGTGGCAAGGCGCACGCCTACACGGCGCCGTCCCGGCTCGAGGCCAACCAGTGGGCGCTCGGCGGCAACTGGACCGTGGGCGGGCAAAGCGCGGTGCTCGACAAGGCGCGGGGACGCATCGCCTACCGCTTCCATGCGCGCGACCTGCACCTGGTGCTCGGATCGACGGCGCCGGGACATCCCGTGCGCATCAAGGTGACCATCGACGGCAAGCCGCCGGGCGAGGACCACGGCATCGACATCGACGCGCAGGGCAAGGGCGTGGTCGACGGCCAGCGTCTCTACCAGCTGGTGCGCCAGCGCGGCGCGGTGGCCGACCGGCGCTTCGAGATCGAGTTCCTCGATCCGGGCGTGGAGGCCTTCGCCTTCACCTTCGGCTGAATCAGTCCCAGATGTCCGCGTCCACCAGGTATTCGGGAAGCGCGCGGGCGGCCAGCACGAGCAGGCCGAAATGCCCGTCGTCGAGCTTGCGCGGCACGGTGTCGAAGTGGCTCAGCGTCCCGACCACCCGCGCATCGAGCAGCGTCAACGCGACGGCGTGGTAGGCGCGGATCACGCCCTGGTAGGGACTGCCGTCCAGCAGGGCCTCCCGGGTGGAGTCCTCGACATGAAGGAAGGCGTCGCGCAGCACGAACCGGCAGAAGCTGTCCGCGAGCGGGAAGACGGCGAAGCGTTCGGGCCGGGGCTGCCCGAGCTTGTCGATCAGCAGCACGTTCCTGACCTCGTCGCCCTGCAGCTTGAAGATGGCGGTGAAGCGGTGCGGAACCGCCGCATTCAACGCCCGCAGCGCGTGTTCGAAGGCTTGCGCCTGGATCAGCGACAGGACCGTGTCCGCGCTGGCTTCGAGTCGCCGCCTCGGGGGCGTGGGAAGGGTGAACGTCATCGGGCGGGCCGCGCTAGCAGATGGCTTCGCGCACCACTTCGTCCGCGATGAGCAGGTCCTTGTAGAACGCGCCGAACGGGCGCGTCGGATGCGCGATCTGGATCTCCAGCACCCAGAGTCCCGGATCGCGCCCGGCCGCGGGAATCGCAGGCGGGAAGTCGCCGACACGGTGCCCGTGGAGGCCCAGGTTGAGGCGCCTTCCCCTCGCCTGCGCACGCTGCGTCGCGTACGCATACAGCGCCTCGCCATCGAGGCCCTCGGTGCGCAGGCGCGAACCCACTTCATGCCAGATCGCTCGCACGGTTCTCGCGCAGTCCTCCATCTGGGGATCCCCGCCGACCACGAAGGTCTCGCCGGCGTCGCCCTCGTGGCCTTCCCACACGGGGCCGATGTCGATGAAGAAGATGTCCTGTTCGCCGAGCACGCGGCCCGGGTCGGATGCGTCCCTGGCGGTCTTGAGCGTGTCCTCGCCGAAGCGGATCGCGACCGGATGCCAGTTGCGCTCCATCTCCAGCGCCTGCAGCGTCGTCGCCGCCAGGGCCGTGGCCTGCGCATGCGTCATGCCGGGCCGGATGCCGGACGCGATCTGCCGGACCGCGCGCTGCGACAGCGAGCGTGCGCGCCGCAGGGCCGCCAACGGCAACCCCGCCTCGGTGACGGCGGATCGGAGCAATTCGGGAAGCATCATGGTCATCGGCGGTATCCGTCTGCCTGGATCGGGGCAATCGCTGTATCTTACAAAATACAGCGATGCCCGATCGAACCCCGCCGGCGATGCTCCTGCCCTAGATGTAGCAGTTCTTCAGGATGATCGCGCGACCGGCCGTGCTGCCCACGTAGGCGATGAAGGCGTCGACCGCGGCGTTGGTCGAGCCCGCGCGGCCGCGGATCGCCACGGCGTCCTGCAGCAGGCGGTCATGCGGCGGGTTGCCGTTGACCGTGGCCGGCGTGTACTCGAAGTAGGTGCCGGTCAGCGGCGTGCGGATGGCGCCGGTGCTGCTGTCGCACAGCTGGGACTTGGCGACGAAGCCGACATTGGGATAGGTCGTGGCGCTGGTGCTCGCATTCACCGCCGTGTAGGTGGTGCCGATGGTCGTGTACTGCGCGAACTTGGCGTCGTAGGCACCGCCCGGGTAGGTGATGGCGTTGACGCGGCTCAGCACCTGCTGCGCGGCGGTGCCGTACGGCGCGGTGACCGGGTTGGCGATCGCGACCTGGCCGTTCGCGTAGGCGTAGCTCGCGGGATTGGTGAAGCCGCTCGAACCGCTGGTGCTCACGTTCGGACCGTACTTGGACCACAGGATCAACTTGCCCTCGGCATAGCGAAACGGCACCTGCACCACGGTGGGATGGCCGGTGCGCAGGGCGGCCGGCGTGGTGTCGTCGGCCGCGAAGAACAGGTCGTAGGGCGTGGTGCCGCCGGGCGTGGCCAGCGCGGTGTTGATCGCCGTCTGGAAATCGCCCGTCGCGCCATAGGTCACGGTGAAGCTGCTGCCCGAGAACGGCAGGCCCGAGGCACCGAAGGCATTGACGAGCTGGACCATCGCGCCCTGGAAATTCGCGGCCACCGCCACGGTGATCGACTGCGCCCAGGTGGCGGATGTACCCAGCATCAGCACCGATGCCGACACGCTCAATGCAATTTTCTTGACCGGAAGTCTTTTCACGTTATCTCCTCGAAGAATTGAATGAATGGTTGTCCGTGAGTCTTTAGCGCTATATAGAGCTGCATATAGGTTGCATAGCATTCGAGTAATGCATGAACATCGAATTGATGTCATATGCGAGCTAAAAACGTTCTATTGCGCCAAAAAAATCACGGACGCTATACTCTCAGAAATATAACGAGACAGGTGAACGAATGAAGCGACTCACGAAAAAATCCAGAAGACCCCACTTCGAATTGAATTCGAAAGTATGCGCGGCGATTTACGCGTTGCTTTGTTCTTATTCATTCCCGGGAATGGCCGCGCCGCAGGGCGGCACGGTCACCAGCGGCAGTGCCACCATCGGCCAGATGGGCAGCGTGACGCGGATCGACCAGAGCACGCAGCGCGCGAGCATCAACTGGCAGGGCTTCGGCATCGCCGCCGGCGAAACCGTCAATTTCAACCAGCCCAATGCCTCGGCGATCACGCTCAACCGCGTCGTGGGCAATGAACGCAGCGTGATCGAGGGCGCGCTCAATGCCAATGGCAAGGTCTTCCTGGTCAATTCCAATGGCGTGCTTTTCACCCGTGGCAGCAGCGTGAACACGGCCGGCCTCGTGGCCAGCACGCTGGACATCAGCGACGCGGACTTCAATGCCGGGCGCTTCGTTTTCCGCGGCAATGGCGGCAGCGGCTCGGTCATCAACATGGGCACGCTCACCGCGGCCCAGGGCGGCTATGTAGCGCTGCTCGGGCGCTCGGTGTCGAACCAGGGCGTGATCGTCGCCACCAAGGGCACGGTGGCGCTGGGCAGCGGCGAGAAGATCAGCCTCAACTTCAATGGCGATTCGCTGGTGAGCCTCAGCATCGACGAAGGCACGCTCGGCGCGCTGGTCGAGAACAAGGGCGCGATCCAGGCCGACGGCGGCACGGTGATCCTGACAGCGAAGGCGGCCGACGATCTGCTGGGCAGCCAGGTCAACAACACCGGCATCGTGCAGGCGCGCACGATGGACGATCTCAAGGGCCGCATCGCCTTGCGCGCCGATGGCGGCACGGTCGACGTGGGCGGAACGCTCGATGCTTCCTCGCCCGCGACCGGCGGCGGCGGAACCGTCGAGACCTCGGGCCGCAGCGTGCGCGTGTCGGACGACGCCGTTGTCACGACCCAGGCCGCGAACGGCGACACCGGCACATGGACGCTGGCTTCCGATGCCTTCACCGTCGGCGCTGGCGCGAACATCGGCGGTGCCCAGCTCGGCAGGCAACTGGGCCGCAACAACGTGGCGATCTCATCGACGGGCGGGAACGGCGCCGATGGCCATCTGTACATCGAACAGGCCGTGAACTGGTCGGCCAACACCGCGCTCACGCTGACCGCGGCCAACGACGTGCGCATCGATGCGCCGATCGCGGCGACGGGTGCGCGCGCGGGGCTGAAGCTGAACTACGGCGGCGACTACCGCATCGATGGGGGCCAAGGCGCGTCGGTCACGCTGAGCGGTGCCGACGCGACGCTCGCGATGAACGGGCAGGCCTACACGCTGATCCACAGCATGAGCGACCTGGAGAAGATCGACGATGCGGGCGGTGTGGCGGCGGGCCGCTATGCGCTGGCGGGCAATCTCGATGCGGCGGGCAAGACCTTCGGCAGCGCCGTCGTGTCTTCGCTGTCGGGCACGCTGGCGGGCCTGGGCCACACCATCAGCAACCTGAGGATCATCGAGCCGGTGCACGACGACTATCTGCAGACGCCGGTCGGACTGGTCGGCACGGCGCAGGTCGGCAGCGCGATCCGCGACATCGGCCTGCTCGGCGTCGACGTCAGCGGCTATGGCCGGGTCGGCGGACTGGTCGGGGAGAACTTCGGCGGCGCCATCAGCCGCGCCTACGTCACCGGAAAGGTGCAGGGCGTCGTCAACGTGGGTGGCCTGGTGGGCTACAACGGGAGCGGCTTCAACCTCGAAACCGGGGAGTTCATCGTCGGCAACGGCATCGTCTCGGACTCCTTTTCGACCGCTGCCGTGACGGCATCGACACGCTACGCGGGGGGCTTCAGCTACATCGGCGGACTGGTGGGCAGGAACTTCGGCGCGACCTACAAGATTCTTCGCTCCAGCGCCACCGGAGACGTCTCGGTGGTCACCGACACCAGCACCGGCCTGCTCAACGGAAACATCGGCGGACTGGTCGGCGGCAATCTCAACGGCGCGATCGAGGACTCCCACGCCACGGGCAACGTGTCGGTGTCGGACAACACGAGTTCGGTCGGGGGCCTCGTCGGCATCAACAGCGGCGCCACGGCGGTGGTGACCAACAGCCATGCCACGGGCAACGTGAAGGGCGGCGACTCCAACGTCGGTGGCCTGGCCGGGCAGAACCTCGGCGGGGCACGCATCGTCGACTCCTACGCCAGCGGCAACGTGACAGGCGGCGCGAGCAACGCTTCCCAGAACATCGGAGGCCTGGTCGGCTGGAACAACGGCAGCACCATCTCGGGATCGCATGCCAGCGGCACCGTCACGGCCTCGGGTGCTTCGGCGGGCGGACTGGTCGGAAGCAACGGAGGGCCCGATGCGAGCATCACCAATTCCTATGCCACGGGCGACGTCAACGGCGGGCCGGTCAGCGCGGGCGTGGGCGGCCTGGTCGGCTCGAACAGCGGCACCATCTCCGGATCGCATGCCACGGGCAACGTCAGGGGCGAGATCGCGGGCGGCCTGGTCGGCGGCAACGCGGGCTTCATCACGGATTCCTTTTCGAGCGGCAACGTGTTCGGCTCCTACGCGGCCGGTGGCCTGGTCGGGCAGATGGACGGTGGCTCGATCCTCGACTCGCGTGCCAGCGGCAACGTGACGGGCGGCGCCGACCACGACTTCACCGGCGGACTGGTGGGCCGCATGCAGGGCGGCGACATCGACAACTCGCACGCCACCGGGTCGGTGATCCACGGCAACGACACCACGGGTCGCCTGATCGGGAACAACACGGGTTCGGGCACCATCACCAACAGCACCTACCGCGATGCGGCGGCCGAAGCAGCGGCCCAGGCCGCGGCCGAGGCGGCGGCCCGCGCGACCGCGGCAGCGCAAGCCGCGGCGGAGGCGGCCGCCCGAGCATCGAGCGAAGCCGCGGCACAGGCCGCTGCCGAAGCGCAGGCGGCCGCCGTCGCCGCCGCGCAGGCCGCCGCGCGCGCGGCGGCGCTGCAGGAGCGCGCGCAAACGGGTTCGCGTCTTGCGGCCGCCGCAACCTCGGAAGCCCAGCGCCAACCGGAACGCCCCGCGCCCCAGACGACAGCGGGCTTCACGCAACGGGCCGCGGCACTGGCCGACAACATCGTCTTCGCCGATCGGCGCAGCTTCTCCGCCAACGTGGAACGCATCGAGATCGACGGCAAGGTGTTCGAACTCGAGGACGAAGGCGCCAAGGCGCCCGCGGCGCCGCCGTCGACGCCGCGCTGACATCGCCGCCCCGCGGCGGGACGGCATGGCCGGTCCCGCCTCCCCTTCTTCTCTTCGTTCCCGTTGCGACATGAACCCCCTTCGTCCGGTCTCGTCCTCACGCCGGGCGCATCCCGCGCTCGCCGCCTTCTCCGTGCTCTGCTCGCTCGCCACCAGTGGCCATGCCCAGGTGGCGCCCATCCCCAATTACGGCAGCGGCGATGCGCTGCGCGAAGCCCAGCCGCCGCGTCCGCTGGGCACCCCGCGCCAACCGCCCGCGCCGGTGATCGTGGAGCAGCCCGAGCGGCCGCTCGCCCTGCCGGCCGGCGAGACGCTGACGGTGCGCGACTTCAAGGTCGAGGGCGCCGACGAGATTCCGCCCGCCGAGCTGCGGGCCGCACTCGATCCCTACCGCGGCCGCGCGCTGTCGATGGCCGAGATCGAGCAGGCCGCGGGCCGAATCACGGCGCTGCTGCGCGACCGCGGCTACCTCGTGGCGCGCGCCTACGTGCCGCGGCAGGACGCGAGCGCCGGCACGCTGACGGTCCGGGTCCTGATCGGCAGCTACGGCAAGCTCACGCTCAAAAACCGCTCGCTGGTGCACGACGGGACCGTGGCCGATGCGTTCGCGCCCTTGCAGGCGGGCCAGCCGGTCTCGCGCGCGCAGCTCGAGCGCGCGATGCTGCTGGTCGGCGACATGCCCGGCGCCACCCTGCCCCGCCTCACGATCTCGCCCGGCGAAGCCCCGGGCACCTCGGACTTCGATGTCGAGGTGGGCGAGCGCAAGCGCTTCAGCGGCTATGTAGTGGGCGACAACCAGGGCTCGCTCTACACGGGCAAGAACCGCCTGAGCGCGGGGCTCGACATCAACTCGCCCTTCGGCATCGCCGACCGGCTGAGCCTCAACCTGATGGGCACCGAGGGCGGCGGCCTCGACAACGGCCGCGTGGCCTACGGCTTTCCGCTGACCGCGAGCGGCCTGCGCCTGGAACTGGCCGCCGCGCGCACCACCTACCACCTGGGCGGCGACTACGAGGACCTCGAGGCCAGGGGCCGGGCACGCACGGTCGAAGCCACCTTGAGCTATCCGCTGCTGCGCAGCCGCGAGCAGAACCTGTCGCTGAGTCTGAACCTCGCGCAGCGCCATCTGCGCGACGAGGTGGGTGCCGTCGAGAGCGTCGACCGCAAGACCACCCGGGTCGCGACCTTCGCCGTGCAGCACGAGCGCTGGGGCCAACTGCTGGGCCGACCGGGCTACACCAGCGTCGTCGCCGGATTCAGCTACGGCCACCTCGACATCGACAACCCCGCGCAGGCGGCGCTCAACCGGGCCGGCGCCAACACGGCCGGCGACTTCGCGCACCTGAACCTGCGGCTCGCCGCCAACGTGGAATTCGCCAAGGGCTGGACCGCGAGCAGCGCGCTGAGCCTGCAGAAGGCGCTGCGCAACAAGAACCTCGATGGCAGCGAGCAGATGAGCATCTCGGGCCCCAACGGCGTGAAGGCGTACCGCGAGTGGGTAAGCGGCGACAACGGCTACCTGCTCAATGCCGAAGTGCGTTATGCGCTGCCGGCGCCCGAGGGGCTCACGCATTCGGTGGGCGTCTTCGCCGACCTCGGCCGCGCCTGGCTGCAGAACGCCGACTACACGACGCGCAACGGCGTGCGCCTGTCGGACGTGGGCATCGGCTACCAGGCGCGCTACGGCGCGCTGTTCGGGCGGCTGCAGGTCGCGCGCGCCATCGGGTCACGCCCGCAGGAGATCGCGCGCGAGGGCCGCACGCGCGTGCTGGTGCAGGCCGGCGTGCTGTTCTGAAGCATCGAGGAGGACCACGGAATGAACATGAACTGGCTCGCCGGCGCCATCGACTACGGCGTCATCGGACTGCTGGTGGTGCTGAGCGTCTTCGTCGTCGCGATCGGCATCGAACGCGCCTGGCTCTACAGCCGCATCGACACGCACGCGATCCGCGACATCAAGTCGCTCGAGCTGCTGCTCACGCGCAAGCTCTTCGTCATCGCCTCGGTGGCGAGCAACGCGCCCTACCTGGGCCTGCTGGGCACGGTGTTCGGGATCATGCTGACCTTCTACAACATGGGGCAGAACGCCTCCATCGACACCGGGAAGATCATGGTCGGCCTCGCGCTCGCGCTGAAGGCCACGGCCGTGGGCCTGGGGGTGGCGCTGGTGTCGGTGGTGCTCTACAACACGCTGCTGCGCAAGGTGCAGGTGTTGATCCTCGAATGGGAGATCGCGCGTGACCGAAAAGCCGATTGACAGCATGAACATGCTCCCCTTCGTCGACATCATGCTGGTGCTGCTCACCATCGTGCTGACGACCTCGAGCTTCATCGCGAGCGGGCGGATTCCGGTCAACCTGCCGCAGGCCAGCGCGAGCCCTTCGGACACCTCGCAGACGCAGACCATCGTGATCGATGCGGCGGGCACGATCCACTTCGGCGGCGAGGCCCTGAATGCCGACGCGCTCAAGACCCGGCTCGCCGCGATGGACAAGCAGACGCCCTTCCTGCTGCGCGCCGACCGCACGGTGCAGCTGCAGCGCTTCATCGACGTGGCCGATGTGCTCAAGCAGCTGGGCTTCGCCAAGGTGGCGGTGCAGACGGAGCCGGCGCCGCGATGAGGTTCGCCATCGGTCTCGGCCTCTCGGTGCTGCTGCACGCGGCGCTGGTGCTGCCGTGGCTGGTGCGCGCGCGGCCCGAGGCGTCGCCACCACCGCGCGAGCAGCTGGTGGTCGACCTGCTGGGCATGGTGAGCAACCGCCAGGTCGAGCAGCAGCAGGTGGCGCGGCCGGCCGAGCCTTCTCCTGCGGCGCCGCAGCCGAAGCCGGTGGCGCGCAAGGAGACACGCGAGCGGGCACCGGCGCCGCGCCAGGTCGCACCGAGCCCGGTGCAGGTGGCGCGCGTCGAGGAACCCGTGCGCGCCCCGCCGGAGCCGCCGACGCAGGCGCCCGTGGCCGCGCCGCCGCCGGTCGCGAATGCCGCCGAGGAAGAGCGCATGCAGCAGACCGTGCGCGCGCGCGACGACGGCGCCGATGCCCTGCGCAAGTACCTCGCGGGCCTGCGCAAGGCGATCCAGGGCAAGCTCGTCTATCCGGCCGAGGCGCGCGAGGCCGGCTATGTCGGCGCGCCGACGATCCGCTTCACGCTGACCGAGGAAGGCAACATCCTGTCGGGCTCGCTCGCGGTGGCGAAGAGCAGCGGTTACCCGGTGCTCGACGAGAGCGCCATGCGGGCGGCGCAGGCCGGCGCGCCGTTCGAGAAGCCGCCGCGGCGGATGGAGGTGGCGATCGCCATCGGGTTCGTTCAGGAACGGCAGTGAGGTTCGGCCTGCTGTTCGGGGCGCGTGCACAGGACAGCGGGTACTTCCCTCCGCGAATGTCCCCGGCCTTCGGCCTCCTCCTTGATTTCGCTGCGGGAAGCACCCGCTGCCCTGTGCACGTGGATGCCGCGGGCAGGTGTGCCGGGTACCGCAGACTCAGGCCGCGGCCTTCGGCGCGAAGCCGAGCATGGCCTTGACCTCGAGGAATTCGCCGAACGCGTGATCGCCCCATTCGCGTCCGTTGCCGGACTGCTTGAAACCACCGAACGGGGCGCTCAGGTCGAGGGCCGCGCTGTTGATGTTCACCTGTCCGGCGCGCAGGCGCGCAGCGACCTTTCGCGTTGTCTCGGGGTCCGTGCCCGACACGTAGGCCGCGAGCCCGTAGGGCGTGTCGTTGCCGATCTCGATCGCTTCGTCGACCGTGTCGTAGCCGAGGATCGTCAGCACGGGGCCGAAGATCTCCTCGCGCGCCACCGTCATCTGGTTGTTCACCTGGGCCAGCACCGTCGGCTTGACGTAGTAGCCGGTCTCCAGGCCCGCGGGCTTGCCGGGACCGCCGGCCACCACCGTGGCGCCTTCGTCGATGCCCTTCTGGATCAAGGTCTGGATCTTGTCCCATTGCGCGGCCGAAACCACCGGGCCGAGGGCCGCGCCGCTGGCGGGATCGCCGACCGTGGTGGCCTCCGCCGCTTCCTTCGCGATGGCCAGGGCCTCGGCCATGCGCGCATTGGGCACCAGCATGCGCGTGGGCGCATTGCAGGACTGCCCCGAGTTGCCCATCACGCCGCGCACGCCGGCCGTCACGGCGCGCTTGAAGTTCGCGTCCTCGAGGATGATGTTCGGCGACTTGCCGCCGAGCTCCTGGTGCACGCGCTTGACGGTGGGGGCCGCGTTGCGCGCCACCTCGATGCCGGCGCGCGTGGAGCCCGTGAACGACACCATGTCGACTTCCGGATGGCTGGAGATCGCGGCGCCCACGGTCGGCCCGTCGCCATTGACGAGATTGAAGACCCCGGCGGGCACCTGGGCCGCATCCAGGATCTCGGTCCAGATCACCGCCGAGAACGGCGCGATCTCCGAGGGCTTGAGCACCATCGTGCAGCCCACCGCGAGCGCCGGCGCCACCTTGCAGGCGATCTGGTTGACGGGCCAGTTCCAGGGCGTGATGAAGCCGCACACGCCGATCGGCTCCCTGACCAGCAGGGTGGTGCCGCGCGCCTCGTCGAACCTGTAGGTCTTCAGGACTTCGAGCGCGGTCTGCAGGTGCGCCAGGCCCATGGCGGCCTGGGCGTCCCTGGCCAGTGCGGCGGGCGCGCCCATCTCCTCGGTGATGGCCGCCGCCATGTCGGCATAGCGCTTCTTGTATTCGGCCACGATGCGCTCGAGCAGCGCGATGCGCTCCTGCACGCTGGTCCGCGAATAGCCGCCGAAGGCGGCGCGAGCGGCGCGCACCGCGCGATCGACATCGGCGGCCGAACCCATCGAGATGCGGCCGGCCGGCTTCTCGGTCGCGGGGTTGATCACGTCGATGCTCTTTGCCGTGGCGGGGTCGACCCAATGGCCGTCGATATAGAACTGCAGGTAGTCGCGCATGCCGGTGTCTCCTGATGAGCCGTTGTCGCAGGATTGCGTTGTGCTTGCCAGAATACATCGGGTGCGGCGTCCGCGCAGTGAAAAGGCCGGTTGTTCCATTTCGAAACACTGCCTCGGGCGGCAGCCGCCCGAGGCGGTCACGCAGCCCGTCTCGCGGCCCGGTAGCGGATCGCGAAGCGGTACAGCCGGCTCAGCAGCACCAGCACGCAGGCGCCGGCCAGGGTCGGCAGCACGAGGAAGTCCCAGCCCGGCTGGCTCAGGAAGATGATGACCGGGTTGCTGCCGGCCGGCGGGTGCACCGTGTCGGTGGCCATCATCAGCATCGCCGCGCAGGCGCCGGCCGCGGCCATGGCCCACCAGCCCGGCCCCAGCAGGTGCAGGAACAGCAGGCCGACCGCCGAGGACAGCAGGTGGCCGCCGATCACGTTCTTCGCACGGGAGAACGGCACATCGGGAAACCCGAACAGCAGCACGCAACTGGCGCCGAACGAACCGATCACCCAGGCGTCGTGCGTGGTCGCAGCCAGCGCGCCCACCGTTGCCAGCGCCACGAACGCGCCCAGGCCCGCCAGCAGGATGCTGGCGATCCGGTCGCGCCGCGGCGCGCCTGCCTCCTTGCGAGGCGCCGCGGTCGTCGAGAGCACGAGGTGCTACTTCTTGAAGCGCGCGGCTTCTTCCGAGCCGCCGGTGGCATTGCCCGCGCTGTACGAATGCGCGCCCACGCCCGCGAGCTGGCCGCCCTGCACGATCAGGTACTCGTTGCGGATCGGCCGGTTCTCGAAGTAGCACTCGAGGATCTCGCGCGTGCCGGCCGCATAGCGCGACTGCGCCGACAGGCTGGTGCCCGAGATGTGCGGCGTCATGCCGTGGTGCGGCATCGTGCGCCACGGATGGTCGGCCGGCGCGGGCTGCGGGAACCATACGTCGCCCGCATAGCCCGCGAGCTGGCCGCTCTCGAGCGCCGAGGCGATCGCGTCGCGGTCGCACAGCTTGCCGCGCGCCGTGTTGATCAGGTAGGCGCCGCGCTTGAACTTCTTCAGGCTGTCGGCATTGATCATGTGCTCGGTCTCCGGGTGCAGCGGGCAGTTCAGCGTCACCACGTCGCAGACCTTGGTCAGGCTCTCGAGGCTGGTGTGGTGCGTGAGGTTGAGTTCCTTCTCGACCGATTCCGGCAGGCGGTGGCGGTCGAGGTAGTGCAGCTTCACGTCGAAGGGCTTGAGCAGCCGCAGCACGCGCAGCCCGATGCGCCCGGCGGCCACCGTGCCCACCTGCATGCCCTCGAGGTCGTAGGAGCGCGCCACGCAGTCGGCGATGTTCCATCCGCCCTTGACCACCCAGTTGTACGAAGGGATGTAGTTGCGCACCAGGCCCAGCGTCATCATCACCACGTGCTCGGCCACGCTGTTGCTGTTGCAGTAGGTGACCTCGGCCACCGTGATGCCGCGGTCGATCGCGGCCTGCAGGTCGGTATGGTCGGAGCCGATGCCCGCGGTCACGATCATCTTGAGCTTGGGTGCCTTCGCGATGCGCTCGGCCGTCATGTAGGCGGGCCAGAAGGGCTGCGAGATCACGATCTCGGCGTCGTGCAGCTCGCGGTCGAGCACGCTGTCCGCGCCGTCCTTGCTCGAGGTGACCACGAGCTGGTGGCCGTTGGCCTCGAGGTACTTGCGCAGGCCCAGCTCGCCCGAGACGCTGCCCAGCAGGGTGCCGGGCTGGAAGTCGATGCGCCGCGGCGTGGGCAGCGTCTGTCCGTCGGGATAGCGCTCCAGGTGCGGCAGGTCGTCGCGGGCGTAGGTGGTGGGATAGCCCGTCACGGGGTCGTCGTAGAGCACGCAAACAATCTTGGCCAAAGTCATCTCCTGGTTGATGCGGCAGCACATCGCTGCACGGAGGAGATGGTTTCGCAGCGCGCGATTTCAGGCCAATCGTTTGATCGGATGGGGCGATAGGCGCGGCTTATGAAGCCCGCCGCGGGCCGGACCGCGCACCCTCATGCCCGCGCCCGTTGCGATGGTTCGGCACTCGCGCCCTGGTGGCTCGCCAGCTTCGCATACACCCCCTGCCGGCGCAGCAGCTCGTCGTGCGTGCCGGCCTCCGCCAGCGTGCCGTGCTCCAGCACCAGGATCAGGTCGGCATCGCGGATGGTCGACAGCCGGTGCGCGATCACGAGCGTGGTCCGGTGCCGCATCAGCGCATCGAGCGCGCCGCGCACCTGCAGCTCCGACAGCGTGTCCAGGTGCGAGGTGGCCTCGTCGAGGATCAGCACCGGCGCGTTCTTGAGGAAGGCGCGCGCGATCGAGATGCGCTGGCGCTGGCCGCCCGACAGCTGCATCCCGCGTTCGCCGACGCGCGTGGCCAGGCCCTCGGGCAGCGTGCGCACGAAGTCCGTCAGCGCGGCGCGGTCGAGCGCGAGCGCCAGTTCCTCGCCGCTGGCATCGGGGCGCGCCAGGCGGATGTTGGCCTCGAGCGTGTCGTTGAACAGGTAGGTGTCCTGCGACACCAGCGCGACGCGTTCGCGCAGGCCGTCGAGCCGCAGCTCGCGCACGTCCACGCCGTCGAGCTTCACGCGGCCCTGGCGCGGATCCCAGAAGCGCAGCAGCAGGCTGGCCACGGTGCTCTTGCCGGCGCCCGAGGCGCCGACCACGGCCACGGTGGCGCCGGCCGGCACCTCGAAGCCGAGCTCGTGCAGGGTGTCCTGCGCCTTGCCCGGATAGGCGAAGCAGACGCGCTCGAAGGCCAGCGACAGGCCGCGGCCCGCGGCCGGCGGCGGCAGCGGGCCGTCGACCACGGGCTCGGGCTCGTTCTCGACCACGTGCAGGCGGCGCGTGGCCGCGATGGTGTCGGCCAGCTGGCGGCTGACCTGCGAGATCTCCGACACCGGCAGGAAGGTGGCGAGCGCGATCAGCACCAGCAGCGGCAACATGCCGGCCGGCAAGGCACCGCTCGCGACCTGCAGCGCGCCGACCACGGCCACGGCCAGGCCGCCCAGGCCCATCGCGATCTCGAACCACGCGGTCTGGCGCGACAGGTCGTTCAGGATGTCCAGGCGCCGCGCGCGGCTGCGGTCCGCCACCTCGAGGAACTGCGCGCGGCGGCGGCCCGTGGCCTGGAAGGCGGTCAGGTCGGCCAGGCCCTGGATGGTCTCGGCGGTATGGGCGCTCATCTCGCCCAGCGCATGGCGGGCGCGGTCGCCGAGCGCATCGACCTGGCGGCGGCCCCGTATCGGCGACACCAGCGCATAGGCGAGGAACGGCAGCAGCGCCAGCGCCACGGGCCAGCTGTAGAGCGCGAGGAAACCCAGCACCGACAGCGGCACCAGCACCGAGACGATGGCTGGCGCGATGGTGTGGGCGTAGAAGTACTCGACCATCTCCACGTCGTGCGTGGCGAGCGCGACCAGGTCGCCCGAGCGGCGCTGCAGCAGGTAGGCCGGCGCCAGTCGCTCGAGCTTGTCGTAGAGCTTCACGCGCATGTCGGCCAGCAACTGGTAGGCCATGGCGTGGGCCAGCCACGACTCGAGCCAGTGGAACAGCGCGGCCAGCGGCGCGGCGACCAGCAGGCCGACGATCAGCGCCGAGGTGTCGCGGCCGTCGCGGATCGCGGCCACCACCAGTGCGCTGAGCACGCCGACGCCGATGAAGGCCGCGACACGCGCCACGCCCAACACGATGGTGGCGATCAGCGTGCCGCGCCAGGGCCGCACCACCGACAGCAGCGTGGCGAGCGTGGCCTTCCAGCCGACCTGCTCGGCGTCGGTATCGAGCGGACGCAGCGCGTGGCCGCGATCGCCCTCCTCTTCCGCGGCAATGCGTCGCACCGATGCGGCCTGCGCTTCGACGGGTGCGGGCGCCGCGCCGGCCAGGCCCACGGCCTGCTCGTGCATCAGGCGGTGGTAGAGGCCCTGCCGCTGCATCAGCACCGCATGGCGGCCCTCCTCGACCACGCGCCCCTGATCGAGCACCAGGCAGCGGTCGGCGCCGATGATGCTGGCCAGGCGGTGCGCGAGGATCAGCGTGGTGCGCCCGACCATCAGGCGGTCCAGCGCCTGCTGGATCAGCGCCTCGTTCTCGGTGTCGACCGAGGACAGCGCCTCGTCGAGGATCAGGATCGGCGCGTCGCGCAGCAAGGCACGCGCGATCGCCACGCGCTGGCGCTGGCCGCCCGAGAGCTGCAGGCCGCGCTCGCCGACCTGGGTGGCGTAGCCCTGCGGCAGCGCCATGATGAAGTCGTCGATGTTGGCGGCCCGCGCCGCGGCGCGCACCTGCTCGTGGGTGGCATCGGGCCGGCCCAGGCGCAGGTTGTCGTCGAGCGTGCCGTGGAACAGCGTGATGTCCTGGCTCACCAGCGCCATGTGGCCCAGCAGGGTCTGCGTGGCCAGGCCGTTGACGTCGTGGCCGCCGACGCGCACCGTGCCCGACTGCGGCACGAACTCGCGCAGCAGCAGCCGCACGATGGTGGACTTGCCGGCCCCGCTCGGGCCCACGATGCCCACGCGCTCGCCGGCCGCGATGCGGAACGACAGGCCCTGGTGGGCCGCGCGCTGCGGCGAATAGGAGAAGGCCACGGCGTCGAATTCGATGGTGGGCGCGAGATGCGCGGGCCCGGCGGCGTTCGACCGTGTTTCAGGCGAAGCGGTCGGCGCTTTTGCATCCATCAGCGCATGGATGCTCGCCGCGGCCGATTGCCCCAGCATGCCCCGGTGCAGCACGGAGCGCAGCTCGCGCAGCGGACGGAAGATCTCGGTGCCGGCCATCAGCACGATCAGCAGGGCTTCCACGCTCATGTCGCCGGCCGTCACGCGCCAGGCGCCCACCGTGAGCGCCAGCGCGGCACCGAGTGCCACGCCGAGGTCGCTGATGCCGCGCGTCAGCAGGCTCACCGACAGCACCCAGAAGGTGTTGTCCGAGAGCTTGCGCGCGCGGGCCGCCAGCCGCTCGCCCCAGGCCTTGCCCTGGCCGTAGGCCTTCAGCGTGGGCAAGCCCTGCATCGCATCGAGGAACTCCTCGCCGAATTCGTTGAGCGAGCGCGTGCGCGCCAGGCTCGCGCGGCTGTCGAGCATGTGGACGGCCATCGGCCCGAGCAGCGCGAACAGCGCCGCGGCCAGGAAGACGAGCGCGGTCGGCAGGTCCCAGAAGGCGATGACCGCGAAGATGGCGAACGGCGCCGCGGCCGCGATCACGACCTGCGGCAGGTACTGGCCGAAGAAGGTCTGCAACTGCTCCACGCCATCGACCACCGTCAGCATCACGCCGCCGGTGCGCTGGTTGGCGAACCAGGCCGGGCCCAGTGCCACGATGCGGTCGTAGAGCCGTGCGCGCAGCGCCTGCTGCACCTCGGCCGAGGCGCGGTTGGCCTGCACCGTGCGCAGATGGTCGAACAGCGCGCGCAGCAGCACCATCGCGCCCACGCAGGCGGCCGGTGCGATCCAGTCGCCGTAGGGCGCGCCGTCGAACACGCGTGCCAGCAACTGGCCGAGGAACACGTAGCGCGCGATGCCGGCCGCCAGCGCCAGCAGGCCGAGCAGGATGCCGCCCGCCATCTGCAGGCGCAGGCCCGCTGTCAATTGCCAAAGTCGAATATCGAAATACATGGTGATGCGATCGGTTCTTCCTGTCGGGCCGTCATCGTCATGCATCGCGCGGGGCGGCGAAAGCGATGGTTTTTCAATCCTGGGTTGAGATAGATTGCACCCTTTGCCGCTCCACCCCGCCCATGCCACCACTGGCTGCCTTGCGCGCCTTCGAAGCCGTTGCCCGCCTGGGCAGCCTGAGCCGTGCCGCGTCCGAACTCCATGTCACGAAGAGCGCCATCAGCCACCAGCTGCGCGCGCTCGAGGAAGACCTCGGCGTGACCCTGCTGCATCGTGGCGGCACGGTGCGTCGCGCGCGGACCACCGAGGCCGGCGCCGCGCTGCTGGTGTCGGTGCAACAGGCCCTGACCCTGCTCGAAACGGCATGCCGCGACACGCGCGCCGGTGCCCATGGCCGGCGGCGCAACAGCCTCAACATCTCGGCCAATCCCTCGCTCGCGGCGCTGTGGCTGGCGCCGCGGATCGGGCGCTTCATCGAGCTGCATCCCGACATCGACATCCAGCTGTTCCTGCACGCCAGCCAGGATCCCGCCTGGGACGCGCAGGACATCGATCTCGCGTTCCTGCACGTGCGCGCGCTGGGCCCGCACCTCGCGGCGCCCGGCGACATCCCGCTGATGACAGAGACCGTGGTGCCGGTGTGCAGCCCCGCGCTGGTCGAGCCCGGCGAGCGCGACGACCCGCGCGTGTTCGCGCGCCACCGCTGGCTCGAGGAGAAGCACATCGACAGCCCCGAGACCGACTGGCGCACCTGGCGTCCCCGATTGGGCCTGCCCGACAGCGCGAGCCAGGAGCCGCTGGTGCTCAGCGGCCTGAGCACCGTGGTCGCGGCTGCCGCGGCGGGCGTGGGCATCGCGCTGGGGCGTGCGCCGCTGGTCGACGAGGAACTGGCGCGCGGCCGGCTGGTGGCGCTGACGCCGGGCCTGCGCATGGCCGGCTCATGGGGATACGTGATGCGCGTGCGTGCCAACCGGCCGATGGATGCCTCGCTGCCGACGCTGGTCGAGTTCCTCGCCGAGGAGGGGCGGCGCGCTCCTGCGTGGTGAGGTTCGACGCGCGGGCGGTTTGTCGGGACGCTGCCTCGGCGAGCGCGTCAGGTTGACTTTCGTGGCAATCGAACTACGATACAGAAATCTGTATCGAAAATCTCGCGGCGACCTCATGAAGACTACGCTCAATCTCAATGACAGCTTGCTGACGCAGGCCAAGGCGATGGCAGTGCAGCAACGCACGAGTCTCACGCGCCTCATCGAGGAAGGACTGCAGCTGCGGCTGAAGGCGAGGCCCCTTCCGACCGGCGCCGTTCGCTTGCCAGTGTTTCGCGGCAAGGGCGGATTGGTCGATGGCATCAGCGGCTTGAGCAACAAGGAAATGCTGGACGCCGCCGATCGTGACGCCTGATGTGAATATCCTGGTCGCCGCCTCGAGGAGCGACCATCCGCAACACGTGCCCGCGCTTGCATGGCTCGAGCAGGCCCTTGCAGGCGCCAGTGCGGGAAGGCCGCTTGCGCTGCAGCCCATGGTGATTGCCAGTTTCCTTCGACTCGTCACGAACCCGAGAGTTTTCGTAACGCCTACGCCGATCAGCGCAGCGCTGAAGTTCGTCGATGCGATTCTCGAAGCTCCGGGAGTGGAGCAGCCGCAGCTCGGCGGCGAGTGGCATTTGCTGCGCGAAATCTGCACCAACAACAAGCTGGCAGCGAACGATATACCGGATGCATGGCTGGCGGCGGCTGTCGCCCACCAGGGCGAACACCTGGTGACGTTCGACGGCGACTTCAGGCGACTCCTCTCGCGGGCGCAATTCACCCGGCTTTCGGCTTAGGGCCTGTCAGCACTACAACGAGCCCCTTTGCGGGGCAACCCGGGGGAAAGCTCGCCAGAGCCCGCCCCTCGGCGCTGCGTTTCTTGCATGTGCGGATGGACACGCGGCATCACGCGCCGTGATGGACGGGCTCTGGCGAGCTTCGCGACCCCTTGCATCGTGTTCGCAGGCCCCTGGAAGCTCAGGACCGGTGCTGGCGGCCTGCGAGCTGCCCCAGCCGCCGAACCCCCTCCTCGATCCGCTCGCTCCAGCTCCAGCCGGCGCTCAGTCGCAGGCAGTTGCGAAAGCGCCGGCTCGCCGAGAAGACATCCCCCGGCGCGAAGCAGATGCCGAGCTCGAGCGCCGCGTCGAACAGCGCGCGCGAGTCGAAGCCGCGCGGCAGTTCGACCCACAGCGCGAAGCCCCCGGCAGGCCGGCTGACGCGTGTCTCGGCTGGAAAACTGGCCTCGATGGCGCGGGTCAGGTGCCGCAGGTTCTCTTCGAGCAGGCGGCGCAATCGGCGCATGTGCGCGTCGTAGGCGCCGCTGGCAAGGAAGTCGGCGAGCGCGATCTGCGGCAGCACCGGGCTGCAGAGACTGAAGGCGAGCTTGCGGTCGACCACCTGCTGCGCGTATTTGCCGGGCGCGATCCAGCCCACGCGGTAGCCGGGCGCGAGGCTCTTCGAGAACGAGCTGCAGTAGAGCGTGTTCGCGCCGCCGTCGAGCGCGATGAAGGGCGTGGGCCGCTCGCGCGCGAAGTGGATGTCGCCGTAGACATCGTCCTCGATCAGCGGCACGTCGTGCCGCGCGAGCAAGGCCAGCAGCTCTCGCTTGCGTGCATCGGGCATCGACACGCCCAGCGGATTGCTGAAGCTCGACGACAGCAGGCAGGCCGCCACCGGGCCGGCATCGAGCAGCCGAGCGAAGGCCTCGATGTGGATGCCCTCGACGGGATCGGTGGGCAGCTCCAGCACCTTGAGTCCGAGCACCTCGAGCGTGTGGAGAAAGCCGAAGTAGGTGGGCGACTCCACCGCGATGGTGTCGCCGGGCCTGGCGACGGCGCTCAGCGCGAGCGTGAAGGCTTCGGTGCAGCCGTTGGTGATGACCACGTCGTCGGGCGAGAGCGCATGCCCGATGCGCATTGCGCGCCGCGAGATCTCGCGGCGCAGCCGCGGGTCGCCGCGCGGCGTGCCGTAGACGTTGTGGCGATCGCCATGCTGGCGCGCGGCACGCGCGAGCGCGAGGTCGAGCCGGTGGGAACGCAGCAGGGCCGCGTCGGGCACCGCGCAGCCCAGCGGCACGAGCGCCGGGTTGGAGGCGTGCTCGAGCAGGGCCGCGACGGCGCCGCTGATCGACACGGTCGAGGCCTTCGAACGCAGGCGCGAGGCCGAGGGCAGCGCCAGCGTTCCGCCCTGCGTGGCGGCGACGTAGAAGCCCGACTGCGGCCGCGCGACCAGCACGCCGCGGTCCTCGAGCAGGCGGTAGGCCTGCAGCACCGTCGAGATGCTGATGCCGTGCTGCTCGCTGACGGCGCGCACCGACGGCAGGCGCTCGCCGGGCGCGAGCGTGCCGTTGTCGATCGTGTCGACGATGAGTTCCGCGAGCTGCTCGTAGCGATGAGGTGCGGGCACGCTGCCGGCCGCTTGCCTGTTGCGCTGAAGGGTGCCTGTGTTCATGGGGGCTCGTGTATGACGAGGCTCGATTGTGGGTGAAGCGGCTTCCGAAGGCACGCGAACTGTACTGGTCCGAATTCACGGAAATTGTGGCTGTTCCGATGGCCCGGCGATCACTAGCATGGCCCGTATTCCCTGCTGCCCGACACGCCCCGGGCGCTGGATGACCCTCCCACCCGGGCGACCTGGAAACGAATGACAGTGCTTGAACACGAAGCCCCCGCGGCGGCACAGCCGGCGTGGCGCGGCCGCTTTCCCTGCAACGAGATCATTTCCCTGCTCGACGTGAACCGGCCGTTCAACCTGGCCGAGAGCACCTCGCAGGACCTGACGGTCGGCGACGTGCTCGACATGGCCGGGCTCGAGACCTTGCGCGGCCTGAAGCTGGGCTACGGCCGCTCCGCCGGCTCGGTCGAACTGCGCGAGGAGATCGCCAAGGCCTGCGGCGTGCCCACCGAGCAGATCGTCACCACCCAGGGCACGGCGCTCGGGCTGTTCCTGCTGGCCTTCGAGGTCTGCCGGCCCGGCGACGAAGCGGTGCTCGTGACGCCCTGCTTTCCGCCGAGCCGCGACTGCCTGCGCGGCGCGGGCGTCACCGTGCGCGAGGTCGGGCTGCGCTTCGAGAACGACTACCGGCTCGACCTGGACGCGATCGCCGCCAGCCTGTCGCCGAAGACCCGACTCGTGAGCCTCGCCTCGCCGCAGAACCCCAGCGGGGTGCGCATGCCGCGCGCCGCCATCGAGCAACTGCTCGCGCTGCTGCAGCGCCAGGCGCCGCAGGCCATTCTGTTCATCGACGAGACCTACCGCGAGGCCGGCTACGGCGACGAGGCCGTGCCGGAAAGCCTGGCCGCGCTGCATCCGCGCATCGTCACGGGCGCCTCGGTGTCGAAGGCGCTGGGCGCGCCGGGCCTGCGCACCGGCTGGCTCACGGTGCCCGATGCGGACCTGCGCGCGCGGCTGGTCGTGGCCAGGATGAACACCGTGATCTCGGGCTCGGTGCTCGACGAGGCGCTGGCCACCGCGCTGCTGCGCCATCGCGAGCCCGTGCTCGCGCCGCGCCGCCGGCTGCTTGCCGAAGGCCTCGCGGCACTGGCGGCCTGGTGCGAGGCCGAGCGCGAGCGCATCGAATGGATCCGCCCGGACGGCGGCGCGCTGTGCTGCCTGCGCCTGCGCGCCGATCGCTTCGACGACGCGGCCGTCTCGCGCTTCTGGGAGCTGCTGCCGCGGCACGAACTGCAGCTGGCCTCGGGCGCCTGGTTCGGCGAGAGCGAGCGCGTCTTTCGCCTGGGCTTCGGCTACCTGCCGCCGGACCGCCTGGCACCCGCGCTGTCCGCTCTTTCGACGGTGCTGGACGCCGCCGCGAAGTGAATGCACGACACTGCCTGACGCACCGACATCCCCTGGAGCCCCGCATGAAACAACCCCATCGCTACACCGTGGTCGACGTCTTCACCGCCCGACCGCTGGCCGGCAATCCCGTGGCCGTGGTGTTCGACGCCGACGGCCTGGACACCGAGGCCATGCAGGCCATCGCGCGCTGGACCAATCTCTCGGAAACCACCTTCGTGCTGCCGCCCACCGTGCCCGAGGCCGACTATCGCCTGCGCATCTTCACGCCGCGCAACGAGCTGCCCTTCGCCGGCCATCCGACCCTGGGCAGCGCGCATGCCTTCCTCGAAGCCAAACGCGGCGCGCTGCGCGACGGCGGCCGGCTGGTGCAGCAGTGCGGCGTGGGCCTCGTCGACGTGACGGTGGAGGACGGCCCCGAGGGCCGCGAACTGGCCTTCGCCCTGCCCTCCGCGCAACTGGCGCCGCTGGCGGCCGACGACCTCGCGGAGCTCGGGCGCATCCTGGGCCGCCAGCCGAATCCCGAGGCCGCGCCGGCCATCGTGGACGTGGGCCCGCGCTGGGTCGTGCTGCCGCTGGCCGACGCAGCCACGGTGATCGACCTGCAGCCCGACTTCGCGCGGCTCGCGGCCTTCGAGCGCCGCCTCGGCGTCACCGGCCTCATCGTGTACGGCCGCTATGCGCAAGGCGAGGTGGCGATGGAGGTCCGGGCCTTCGCACCCTCGAGCGGGGTCGAGGAAGACCCCGTCTGCGGCAGCGGCAATGCCAGCGCGGCGGCCTTCCAGTGGGAACGCGGCCTGCTGCCGTCCGACGGCACCGCCTACGTGGCCGCGCAGGGGCGCTGCGTGGGACGCGATGGGCGCGTGAAGGTGCGCGTCGATGCCCACGGCAAGGTGCGCGTGGGCGGTGCCTGCGTGAGCTGCGTGGAAGGCACGCTCTCGCTCTAGCGGCCCGCGCTTCAGCCGTGCGCCGGTGGTCGCCTGCCGGTGCCCACGCCGGCCGTCGGCACCAACGGCAGGCCCAGCCGCGCGGCCGTCTCTTCCTGCACCGCCATCGCGCGCTCGAAGCCCGCGCGCGCACTCAGCCGCGACCAGTACGCGCCCAGCGCCGGGCCGAAGCGCTCGTGCAGCCCCAGCACGCGCGCCAGCATCAGCGCATAGCCGAGCGAGATGTCGGCGGCCGTGAAGCGGCCGGCGCAGGCGAAGTCCCGTGTCTCGAGCAGCTGCTCGATCGTCCGCAGGCGGCCGTGGAAGAACTGCGCGTAGTCCTGCGCGGCCTGGGGCAGCCGGCGCTCCTGCGGCTCGAGCGTGCCGTAGCGCAGCACCAGGGCCTGCGGAAAGGTCAGCGAGGCCTCGCCGAAGTGCAGCCAGTTGAGGTACTGCGCATAGCCGGCCTCGTCGCGTTCCACGTTCAGCGGCGTCGGCGCATGCAGGCTGGCCAGGTACTGACAGATCGCGACCGACTCGTTCATGCGGATCTCGCCATCGACCAGCAGCGGCACCGTGCCCTGCGGATGGATCGCGAGGTAGTCGCGCCGCAGCACGCGCGGCGGAAACGGCAGCATCTCCAGCCGGTACGGCGTGCCCAGTTCCTCGAGCATCCAGAGAACGCGGAACGAACGGGCATTCGCGCAGTGGTAGAGCGTGATCATCGGGTGCGGGGCTCGACGCCGGAAGTGGGCTCGCCGATCGTCGCTCGCAGCGTGCCGGCGCGCCTTGCGTCGATTGGCTGAGTTGCCGCGCGCCGCCATGCCAGCCAGTCTGCGCAAGCGCCGCCCCGCCCGGCGCGCATAGCCTGCGCATCCCGCGATCGAGCGATCGCGATTCCGGAGCGTTCATGCCTTCCCTCAGATCCAAGACCCTCTTCGTCACCGGTGCGAGCCGCGGCATCGGCAAGGCCATCGCGCTGCGGGCCGCGCGCGACGGTGCCAACATCGTGGTCGCCGCCAAGACCGCGACGGCCGACCCGCGTCTGCCGGGCACCATCCACAGCGCCGCCGAGGAGATCGTCGCGGCCGGCGGCCAGGCGCTCGCGGTGGTGGTCGACGTGCGCGACGAAGCGCAGGTTCGCGCGGCCGTCGATGCCGCCGTGGCGCGCTTCGGCGGCATCGACATCCTGGTCAACAACGCCAGCGCGATCCACCTCGAGACGGTGGAGCGCACGCCGATGAAGCGCTACGACCTGATGTTCGAGATCAACGCGCGCGGCAGCTACCTCTGCGCGCAGGCTTGCCTTCCGCACCTCGAGAAGGCCGCCAATCCGCACATCCTGACCCTGTCGCCGCCGCTGGACCTGAACCCCAAGTGGTTCGCGCGCCATGCGGCCTACACCACCTCGAAATACGCGATGAGCATGCTGAGCCGCGGCCTGGCCGAGGAGCTGCGCGAACGCGGTATCGCGAGCAATTCGTTGTGGCCGCGCACCGTGATCGCCACCAGCGCCCTGCGCATCGCGGCGCCCGAGGTGGCGGGCCAGGCGCGCGTGCCGGCCGTCATGGCCGACGCCGCCTGGCACATCCTGACCCGGCCGAGCCGCGAACTCACGGGCCAGCTGCTGCTCGACGAGCAGGTGCTGCGCGAGGCCGGCGTGACCGACTTCGCGCCCTACCTCGTGACGCCGGGCGTCGAGCCGCTGATCGACTTCTTCGTGGAACCGTGACCTCTTCGCTTCGCCCCCCTTCAGGAGACCCCCGCATGCAGACCATCGACCCCGAACGCGCGGCCATCGCGCGCGTGTCCCTCGCCGACATCGTGCGCCGCGGCGCCCGCCGCCATCCCGGCAAGACCGCCGTGATCCAGGGCGAGCGGCGCATCAGCTTCGCCGAACTCGACGCCGGCAGCGAGCGCGTCGGCGAGGCGCTGCGCGACCAGGGATTCACGGGCCACCGCATCGCGACGCTGTGCCTCAACTCGATCGAGCACCTGAGCGCGATCCAGGCCATCCACAAGTCCGGCAATGTCTGGGTGCCGGTCAACGTGCAGCTCGACGCGGCCGCGATCGAGCACGTGCTGAGCCATGCCGAGGTCGGGGGGGCCTTCATCGACGCCGCGCTCTACGCCGTGCCGGCGCTGCGCGCGCTGATCGAGCGCCTGGGCCTGCTGACGGTGGTGATCGGCGGCCCGCAGCCGGCCGCCGCGGGCACTCTGCCCTTCGACGCGCTGGCCTCGCTCGCGCCCACGCAGCCGCTGGGCGCGCCGGGCGGCGACGACGAGCTCGCGCTGATCATGTACACCAGCGGCACCACCGGCAAGCAGAAGGGCGTGATGCATTCGCACCGCTCGGTGCATGGCGCGCTGCTGAGCTGCGCGCAGAGCTTCGAGGCCACCGAGCACGACGTGGTCGGCTCGGTGCTGCCGCTGTTCCATTGCGCGCAGCACACCATCAGCATGGGCGCGCTGCTGACGGGCGCCACGATCTGGCTGGCCAGCGGCTTCGATCCCGCGGCCATGCTGGCGGCGATCGAGCGCGAGCGCATCAGCTGGCTGTCGTGCCTGCCGATGATGTACGACGCGCTGATGAAGCATCCGCGGCGCCCCGCCACCGATCTCTCGTCGCTGCGCCTGTGCATGTACGGCCTGGCGCCGATACCGAAGAACCTGCTCGCGCAGATCCGCAGCGAGATGTGCGCCGATGTGCGCCTGGGCACCGGCCAGACCGAGATGTACCCGCCGACCATGGTCTACCGCGCGAGCGACCATCCCGGCAAGGACGGCAACTGCTGGGGCATGTCGGTGGCGGGCGTCGAGACCGCGGTGATGGACGACGACGGCCGCCTGCTCGGGCCGGGCGAGATCGGCGAGATCGTCCATCGCGGTCCCAACGTCTTCCTCGGCTACCTCAAGGACCCCGAGGCGACGGCCGTTGCGCGCCGCTTCGGCTGGCACCACACGGGCGACATCGGCATGTTCGAGGCCGACGGGCAGATGCTGTTCCTCGACCGTAAGAAGGACATGATCAAGTCCGGCGGCGAGAACGTCTCGAGCATCAAGCTCGAGGCGGTGCTGCTGGCCCATCCCGCGGTGGGCGCCGCGGCCGTGGTGGGCCTGCCGCATCCGCACTGGGGCGAGGCGGTCGCGGCCTTCGTGGTGCGGCGCCCCGCCGCCGAAGCCTGTGGCGAGGACGAGCTGCTGGCCTTCTGCCGCGAGCGCCTGGGCCGCTTCGAGGTGCCGAAGTCGATCCGCTTCGTCGACGCGCTGCCGATGACGCCGACGGGCAAGGTGCAGAAGTTCCAGCTGCGCAGCGGGCACCTGGAGCTGTTCGCGTCCGGGCAGCGATGAAGGGTCCGCACCCCTCAACGCCCGAACAGCCCCTTCATGTGTAGCGTCGCTCGAGCGCATCCCATTCGGGCTTGCCCACCAGCCGCTGGCGCTCGGCGAACGGTGCGACCAGCGCGGGATCTTCCTCGAGCCGCCTCGCATCGCGCAGCACCGTGAGCGCCTTCTGCATGCCGACCACGGCGCCCTGCAGCGCGGCGTTCGCGTACAGCACGAGGCCATAGCCCATGCCGCCGAGGTCCTCGGCGCCGAAGACGGGCGTCTTGCCGCCGATCACCATGTTCATGAGCTGTGGCCGGTCGAGGCGCTGCGGCAAGGCGCGGATCTGCTCGGCGCTGGTGACCGCCTCGACGAACAGGATGTCGGCGCCGGCCTCGGCGAACTGCTGCGCGCGCTCGATCGCGGCTTCGAAGCCCAGCACGGCACAGGCGTCGGTGCGCGCCAGGATCAGCAGGTCGGGGTCCTGCCGCGCATCGACGGCCGCCTTGATCTTGCTCACGGCCTCCTCCGTCGAGATGACGGCCTTGCCCTCGAAGTGGCCGCAGCGCTTGGGCGCGATCTGGTCCTCGAGCTGGATGCAGTCGGCGCCCGCGCGCTCGAGGGTGCGCACCGCATGGCGCACGTTGAGCGCGTTGCCGAAGCCGGTGTCGGCATCGACGATCAGCGGCACGCGCACCGCATCGCGGATGCGCGCCGTGTGGTCGGCCATCTCGGCCAGGCCCACGAAGCCCTGGTCCGGCAGGCCGAACCACATGTTGGTGACGCCGGCGCCGGTGATGTAGATCGCCTCGAAACCCAGGTCCTCGACGATGCGGGCCGACAGGGCATTGAAGGCGCCCGGAACGATGACGCCGCGGCGGGCCTGCGCCAGGGCGCGCAGTTGTTGTTTGGTATTCATGGATCGGCTGGAAGGAAAAGGAAGAAGAGCCCGCGGTGCGCTCACTTCTCCTGCATCCGGGCCGCCTTGACGATCTCGCCCAGGCGCTTGCGCTCGGCATCGGTGAACTTCACGAACTCCTGGCGCGTGCCGCCCACGGGCTCGATGCCCAGGCCCTGGAGCTTGGCCACGGTGGCGGGATCGCGCATGGCCTTGTCGACGGCGGCGGCGAGCTTGTCCAGGATGTCGTTGGGCGTGCCGCGCGGCGCATGCAGCCCGGCCCAGTGCGCGATCTGCAGCTCGGGGAAGCCCTGCTCGACGGCCGTGGGCAGTTGCGGGTAGGCCGAGATGCGCTGGGTCCAGGTGGTGGCCAGCGGCTTGAACTTGCCCTCGCCCCGGATGTGCGGCAACGCGATGATGCTGGCCTCGGAGGTGCCCTCGACCTGCCCGCCCAGCACGGCCGTCGTGCTCTCCGAGCCGCTCTTGTATGGCACGGCCTGCAGCTTCGCGCCGTACTTCACATTGAGCATCTCGGCCACGAAATGCGGCGTGCTCCCGGTGCCCGCGGTCGCGAAGTTGAAGCCCGCGCCCTTCTTCGAGGCCTCGACGAAGTCGCGCAGGTTGTCGTACGGGGCCGACTGGGGCACCACGATCACCGAGGGCGCCAGGCCGATCATGACCACGGGCACCAGGTCCTCGTCCTTGAACGGCAGGGACTTCTTGATCATGCTGTTGGAGATCACGCCCGCGGCGCTGATCAGGAAGGTGTAGCCGTCGGGCGCGCTGCGCGCCACCAGGTCGGCGCCGAGCGAGCCGCCCGCGCCGGGACGGTTGTCGATGATGACCGGCTGGCCCAGCACCTTGGCCGCCCCTTCGGCCGCCGAGCGCGCCAGCAGGTCGTTGGCGCCGCCCGCCGCGAACGGCACGACGAAGCGGATGGACTTGGCGGGCCAGGCCTGGGCCTGCGCGGCCAGCGGCGAGGCACAGGCCAGCGCGGTGGCGGTCAGGCAGGCGATGGTGGAAAGGCGATGGAAGCGCACGGGAGGTCTCCTTGGTTTTGGGCTGGAAGCCGGGGTTTGCGCAAGCGTTGTGCCATCGGCGCCAGGGGTGCGTCCCTCGTTTCCAAGTCATTGATTCGAAAGGAATTCGCGCTGCCTCGGCGAGTGCTGGTCCCGTTCTTGATTTCAATTTGATTTCATGAATGAGACAATGAAATCCATTGAAATGAATACATCGCCCGCCGCCCCGAGCGCTCATTCCCCCGTCACGCCGCGGCCGCTGCACATCGTGGCCGTGGCCCGCCACCGACTGGGCCGCGTGCTGGCGCGGCTGATACCGGAGGTGGCCGGGCAGGCGGAGGTCGAGCTGGTCGGGCAGGCCTTCGACGATGCCGTGGCGGCCGTGCGCGCGCTGCATGCCCGGCGCCCCGTCGACGCGGTGGTGGCCGCGGGCGCCAGCGGCGAATGGCTGCGCCGGCACCTGGACATTCCGGTGGCCATCGTGGAGGTGCGCGGCTTCGACCTGATGCGCGCGCTGGCCGCGGCGCGCGCCCTCTCGCCCCGGGTAGGTCTGGTGTCGTTCGACGGTCCGTCGGAGCACCTCGCGCAGCTCGACGCGCTGTTCGGCATGGGCATCGCGCAGTTCAGCTACCGCGGCGCGGAGGACGCGCCGGCCTGCGTGGAGGCCCTGCGCGCCGCCGGCATCGAGGCCGTGGTGTCGCCCGGGCTGGTGGCCGACCTGGCCGAGCAGGCCGGCATCGCCAGCGTGCTGATGTACTCCGAGGACGCCGTGCGCCAGGCGCTGCAGGACGCCCTCCACCTGGCACGCCACGGCCATGCCGAGCGCGCGCGCCGCGAACGGCTCGGCACCATCCTCGGCCAGTTGCAGGACGGCGTGGTCGCGGTCGACCTGCGCCAGCGCATCGAGGCCCTGAACCCCGCCATGGCGCAACTGCTCGGCGCTTCCGTGGCGCAGCTCGTCGGCCGCGTGCTGAGCGAGGTGGAGCCCGTGCTGGACCTCGGCGCCACCTTGCGCCTGGGCGAAGCCCCGGTCGAGGAGGTGCTGCAGATCGGCATGCGCACGCTGGTCGTGCGGCGCGCGCCCATCGTCGAGAACGGCGAGGTCACCGGCGCGCTGCTGGTGTGCCGCGACCCTGCCGCGATCCAGCGCGCCGACCGCCACCTGCGCGCCAACCAGCGGCAACGCGGCGCGCCCGCGCGCTACCGGATCGAGGCCTTCGCGGGCGACGGCGCCGCGGCACGGCGCGTGCGCGAGCTGGCGCGGCAGTGCGCGGCCAGCGACGCCACCGTACTCATCGTCGGCGAGAGCGGCACCGGCAAGGAACTGGTGGCCCAGGGCATCCACAGCGCGAGCCGGCGCGCCACCCAGCCCTTCCTGGCCGTGAACTGCGCCGCGCTGGGAGAGAGCCTGCTCGAAAGCGAACTGTTCGGCCACGAGGAAGGCGCCTTCACCGGCGCGCGGCGCGGCGGCAAGACCGGCCTGATCGAGGCCGCCCACACGGGCACCCTGTTCCTCGACGAGATCGGGGACATGCCCCTGGCGCTGCAGACCCGGTTGCTGCGCGTGCTGCAGGAGCGGGAGGTGCTGCGCGTGGGCGCGACCGCGGCGGTGCCGGTCGACCTGCGCGTGATCGCGGCCACCCATGCCGACCTGGCGGGCCAGGTGGAGCGTGGCCTCTTTCGGCGTGACCTGTACTACCGGCTCGCGGTGCTGCGCATCGAGACGCCACCGCTGCGCGAGCGCGGCGCCGATATCGCGTCCCTGGCCGCCGGCCTGATGGCGCGCCGCGCGCCCGCGGCGGGCGTGCCCGCGGACCGGGCGTTGGCCTGGCTCGCCGCCTTGCTGGAGCTGGCCGCGGGCTACGGCTGGCCCGGCAATGTGCGCGAACTCGAGAACCTCGTCGAGCGCCTGCTGGCCTGCCACGGCTACCTGGCGCCCGAGGGCCGGCTGGACCGCGCCCGGCTGCTCGAGGTGTTCGCGGAATGCACGCAGGCGCGTCCGGCGCCCGCGCGCAATCGCCTGCTCAAGGGCGCGCGCACGGCCGCGGAGCGGCAACGGGTGCGCGAGGTGCTGCAGTCGGTCCAGGGCGATCAGGACCAGGCCTGCGCCATCCTCGGCATCAGCCGTTCGACGCTGTGGCGGCGGTTGCGCGACGAGGCGCCGATGGCCTGACGAGGCGATTCCTTTCGGGGTGACACCCACTTCTGCGCAGCTTCGAGAGCATGCAAAGGATGATCTGGTGCGACGTTGGCGTGGAGTCGGCGGACACCTGAACCGCAGGTGTCGCAGATCGCCCGCGGGGCCCTCTCAGCCCCGCTCTTTGTGCTCCCCGCGAATGATCTGGTGCAACGTGCGCAACAGCACCTCCGGCTGCACCGGCTTGAACATCACGACCAGCCCGCTGGCATAGGCCGCGCGCACCCGCTCGGGATCGGTATCGCCCGTGACCAGGATCGTGGGCACGCGGCGGCCTGCGAGCCGGCGCAGTTCGGCGGTCGCCTCGATGCCGTCCTGCGGATCGGCGAGCCGGAAGTCGATGAGGAAGGCGTCGAAGCCGTCGGGCGTGGCGCGCACCTGCGCGCTGGCATCGGCGAGCCGGCAGGTGATCTCGATGCGCTCGCAGTAGGGCGCGAGCCACATGCGCACTGCCTCGCCCACCGGCTGCTCGTCGTCGAGCAGCAGCACGCGCGGCGGCACCAGCGGCGGTTCGGTGGTGTCGGCCTGCGCGGCATCGGGCACGGCCGCGGGCGCGACGGGCAAGGCGGCGGGCACGGGCGGGCGGCGCGGCAGGTCGACCCAGAACACGCTGCCGTGGCCGAGCCGCGAACGCACGCCGATCTCGCCGCCGAGCAGGTCCACCAGCCGCTTGACGATCGCCAGCCCGATGCCCAGGCCGCGCGCGACGTCGCGCTGCGGGTTGTCGACCTGGTAGAACTCGTCGAACACATGCGGCAGGTGCTCGGGCGCGATGCCCAGGCCGGTGTCCCACACGGCCAGCCGCAGGCGGTCGCCGCGCGGCCGCGCGCTCACGAGGATGCCGCCCTGGCGCGTGTACTTGAGCGCGTTGTCGACGAAGTTGGTCAGCACGCGCAGCAGCAGGTCGCCATCGGTCTGCAGCCATTCGGGCGCGGTGTGGAAGCGCAGCGCGAGGCCCGCCTGCTGGGTGCGCGGCTCGAAGATCTGCGACAGCCGCAGGAACAGCGGGTCCACCGCCATCCGCACCGGCTGCGGCACCACCGTGCCGGCATCGATCTTGGAGATGTCGAGCATCGCGTTGAGCAGGCCGCTCACCGCATCGGTGGCCTGCACCACGCGGCCGGCCACGGGGGCCAGCGGATGGTCGGCCAGGTCGCGCTCTAGCGAGCGCGAGAACAGCGCCAGCGCATGCACCGGCTGGCGCAGGTCGTGGCTGGCCGAGGCGAAGAAGCGGCTGCGCTCGCGGTTGAGCCGCTGCAGCTCGAAGGACTGGCGCAGCAGCTGCTCGCTCAGCAGTTCCTTGTCGATCTGGTCGGACAGGCTGCGCCGGATCAGCTGGTGCTGCGACAGCGCATAGCGCGCCATCGAGCCGCCGAACAGCAGCCCGACCACGCAGGTGAACCAGCCGTCGGTGCCGCCCATCCAGGCGAAGCGCGTGACCACGCCCAGCGTGAGCGGAATCGTGACTACGGGCACCATCGCGCGCCAGGTGGCGATCACCGGCACCGAGCCCATCAGCACCGCGAACATGCCCAGCAGCAGGATCAGGATGCGCATCGGCGACTCGGTGCCCGGCGGCATCAGCGCCCAGGGCGCCAGGGTCCACATCGACATGTAGGCGCCCAGCGGCAGCATGAAGCGCCAGGCGCCATCGGGCTGGCGCAGCGTGAACTCGGGCTCGGGATAGAGGCGAGCGTTCCAGCGCATGAACACCAGCCGCAGGCACAGCAGCGTGCAGATCGCGACGCCCCATGCCAGCGCGCCGTAGCCGCGCGTCATCCCGAAGAACACGCCGGCCATCGCGATCGCCGATGCCAGCGCCGTCAGCACCGTGGGCGGGCCCATCACGAACATGCGGCGCAGCAGGCGTTCGCGGACCAACTGCGCATGGGAATCGGCGGGTCCGGGCACTTGGCCCGACGGGGTGGAGGTGGCGCCCGGCGTACGCATGGGCGGCAGTGTAAGGGTCGGCCGCTTCGGGCCGAGGCCCGGCGGCCGCCGGGAACGCGATCGAGGCAGCACGCCGGCTCATCACGGGCGGGCTTGCAAGCCAAGCTCACTGCATCTCGGCCAGCGCCTCCTTGACGCCCTGTTCCTGCAATGGCGTGTCGCCGCCGTCGAGGTGCAAGGCCGCGTACGGCGGTACCGGGGTTGCGCAGTCCTTGTGGATCACGCCATCCTTCATCACCAGTTGCACCCTGGCCGGGTCCGTCAGCAGCGACAGGTCCTGCAGCGGGTCGCCGTCCACCAGAACGATGTCGGCGAGAAAGCCGACCTTCAAGCGTCCCAGTTCGTCGGGGCGCAGCATGATCTGTCCGCCAAGCCGGGTCGCAGCCATCAGCGCCTCCTTGGGTGTCATGCCGATGTAGTCGACGAAGTACTGGAGGTCGTTGGCATTGGTGCCGTGCGGCATCCACGCGAATCCGTAGTCGCCGCCCGGCAGGATGCGAATGCCGCGCTTGTGCATCTCGCGCAGCGACGCCGATGCGATCTCCAGTTCGCGCTTGTAGCCCATCTGCGTGGCGACCGCCTCCGTGATGCCGTACTCGGCCGCGTTGTAGGTCGTGCGAATGAGCCAGCCGATGCCCGGTGCGACGAAGTGCCGGTCCTTGGCCGCCTCGAGCATGTCGAGCGCTTCCGAATCGGCGAAGCTGGCGTGGTAGACCATCTCGATGCCGTGGCGCACGCACTGCTTGACCGACTCGCTGGAGCGCGCATGCGCGGCCATGCGCTTGCCGTAGCGCTTCGCTTCCTGCGCCAGCATGGCGACCTCGTCTTCGGCGAACGGCGACATCTCCGCGGGCAGGCCGGCGATGTACTCGCCCGACAGATTGATCTTCAGGTGGTCCACGCCGTACTTGATGAAGGTACGGGCCGACTTGCGGATCTCCTCGGGGCCGCTGCAGACGCTGCCGAAACTCAGTTCCTCGAACTTCATGTGCGGCAGCGTGTTGTCGCCCAGCGCGCCGATGGTGGTGATCTCCTGGCTGCCGGCCAGGTAGCGCGGGCCGGGGAACTCGCCCGCGTCGATGGCGTTGCGCAAGACCACGTCCAGCCGCGGCTTGGCCGCTGCCGCGCCGATCGCGGAGGTCCATCCCATGTCGAGGTAGCGCTTGGCCACGCGCACGCACCAGAGCATGTGTTCCTCGGGCGGCATGAACTGAATGGCAGCGAGGGACGGCTGGTCGTTCCACGAGAAATGCGTGTGGGCCTCGGTCATGCCCGGCATCAGAAAGCGGCCTTTGCCGTCGATCACGCGTGCGTCATCGGTGCTCACTCGCTGGGGGAAGCGCGCCACTTCGACGATGCGCTTTCCCTCCACGAGAAGGTCGCCGGCGTAGGGGTCCTCGCCCGAGCCGTCGAAGATGCGAACGTTGGTGAATGCAATACGGGTCATCGTTGTCTCCTCCGGCATGCGTTGCCGGCCATGGGGTTGTCGAATGGCGCCTGGCGCCGTCTCAGCGCAGTGCCGCGTAGAAGGCGTCGATTTCTCGTGCGCAGCGCTGCGGCTGTTCGAAGGTCGTCCAGTGGCCGCACCCGTCGAGCACGATGACGCGGCTGCCCGCGATGCGCTCCTGCATGGCGCGGACGTTGTGCGGCGGCGCCACGCCATCCTGATCGCCGGTGACCAGCAGGGTGGGCACATCCAGGCGTTCGAGCGCGGCCGACTGCGCATCGGCGAGCGCCGCGCAGCTTTGCGCGTAACCCTCGGGCGACTGGCGCATCACGCTCTCCCGCACCAGCGCGAGCACCGCCGGTTGTTGTTCCTTCGTTGGCGTGCTGGTCGCGCCCTTCACGATGGCATCGGCGATCTCCTGCATGGCGGCCACGCCGCCTCGCGCCGCGTTGGCACGGGCCGCGATGTTGGGGCGGGCGGCATCGGGAGGCGCGGCCAGCGGGCCGAGGAGCACCAGCGATTTCACCGTGCCGGGACGGCGAAGCGCCAGGTGTTGGGCGACGATCGTGCCCAACGAGTGGGCCATGACATGCACCGATCCGATGTCGAGCGCCGAGAGCAACTGCACCATCGCGTCCACGTAGCGCTCGATCGACAGCGCCTTGCCGTCTTGCGGCAGCGGCGACCTCGCGCTGCCTGGAAGATCGGGCCTGATGCAGTGGAAGCCGCCGAGCACCGGCAACAGGGGTGTCCAGTTGTTCGAGGAGCCGCCGAGCCCGTGGATGCACAGCAGTGCCTCGCCGGTGCCGTCGATCTCGACGGTCAGGTCATTCAGAATTCGAGTCGTCATGCGCAGCCCTTCAGACGAACTTGTTCTCGATGGCGCCGAGCCGGTCGATCTCCACGCGCACCACGTCGCCGGCGCGCAGGTAACGCGGCGGACTCATGCCCATGCCCACGCCGGCCGGCGTGCCGGTCGCGATGACGTCGCCGGGGTAGAGCGTGATGCCCCGCGAGATGGTCTCGATGAGCGTGGGGATGTCGAAGATCATGTTCTCGGTGGGACCGTCCTGGCGCAGTTCGCCATTGACCCAGCAGCGCACGCGCGTCCTGGTGCCATCGAACTCGTCGGCGGTGACGATCCACGGGCCCATCGGGCAGAAGGTGTCGAAAGACTTGCCCAGGTCCCACTGGCCATGGCGCATCTGCACATCGCGCGCGGTCACGTCGTTGACGACCGTGTAGCCGAACACATGCGACATCGCGGCGGCGCGCGCGATGTTCTTGCCGCCCTTGCCGATCACGACGGCCAGTTCGGCTTCGTAGTCGATCTGGGTGGAGACCTCGGAAGGAACGAGCACGTCGTCGTGCGGGCCCACGACGCACTCGGGCACCTTGGTGAAGACGATGGGCCACTCGTCGGTCCTGGCCGTGTTGTCCTTGAACACCGAGGCCGCCAGTTCCTTGGCGTGCGCATGGTAGTTGCGGCCCACGCACCAGAGGTTGCGGAGGGGCCTGGGCAGCGGTGCATCGAGCACCACCTCGCCCAGGTCGACGGCGGGGCCGGCCGGCTCCGGGAGCGAGCCGCCCTCGGCAAGGGACTGGATCAGCGTCAGCACGCCGCTGTCGGCCTGGACCTGCGTGAGCTGCAGCGGGGTGACGGTCTTCCCGTCGACGCAGACGAGCCCAACCTTGCGGTGGCCTTCGCTCGTGAAAGTGGCGATTCGCATGAAGCTTTGCTCCTGTGTTGTGGCGATGCGGCAACTCTAGGAATTGCGGGCCCACGCCGCTTATCGGTCGATCCGGCGACGTATCGGATCGTCTGGTGTCCTCCTAAGGACTTACCCGAGGCGCGGTGCCGGTCGCGGAGCCGGGAGGGAACAATCGCCGCAAACCACCTCGATGAAGCAGACAGATGCAGGAAGCCTATGCACTTCACGAAGGCGCGTTCGGCACGGCGATCGTCCTGGAGGCGAGCGCCAATCTGGTGTCGCACGCCCACTCGGAAACGCAGCTCGCCCTTTGGCTCGGCGGGGCGCGCGCCTGCGCGCATGTCGGTGCGCAAACCGTGCCCTACAGCGAGAGCGTGGCGCTGGGCGTGAACGCGTTCGAGGCGCACGACATGGTTCGCCTGGACGACAGCGGATCGAGCCTGTTCATCGTCTTCATGATCAAGAAGAAGTGGCTCGACGAGCTCGGCCAGGCGAAGGACCGCAGCTTTCGCTTTCCCTCGCCGCGGGTGCCCATCGGCGATGCGCTGCGCCGTTCATGCTGGCGTGTGCTGGACCTGATGATCTCCGCCGGCAGCGGACGCGATCAGGTCGACAGGGAGGTGGAGCGCCTGCTGGAAGCCGCCATCGCGGCCTCCAGGACGGGCGGCGAGGCCCCTTCGGTCGCGGCGGGCATCGGCGTCACGCTCGATCATCGCCTTCGGGCCGCCATCGCCCACATGCGCGCGCACGTCTCGGAGAAAACGACCATCGACGAGATCGCTGCCAAGGTCGGCCTGTCGCGGGCGCACTTCTTCGCGTTGTTCCGCGACCAGTTGCACACGACACCGCAGGTGTTCTGGAGCGGCGTGCGCGTCGAGGAAGCGATGCGTCGCGTCAGCGAAGGTGGCGAACTCACGGACGTTGCGCTCGACCTGGGTTTTTCGGCGCCCGGCAACTTCTCGCGCTTCTTCAAGGAGCACACGGGGATTTCGCCATCGATCTTCAAGCGGGCCACGCGGGCGCCTTCTCCTGTCACCGTGACGGGCATTCCGCGCGAGGGGCAGAGCCCCTCTCCATCCGCCGATGTGCCGGAAGATGAAGGCGAACGCGGCCATATCCGCAGCCTATGAAAACCACTCCTGAATCGGTCTGGTGCTGCCCGCCGGCATGCCGGCGGCGGCGCGGCGCGAAGTCCCGCAGGCCTGGCAGCGCGCGCTGATCAGTCCGAAGCTGCGCCGGTCCCTGGTCGCGCAGGGCTTCGATCCCGCCTCGGGCGATCCCGCTGAAATGCGGCGCACCGTCGCCGCCGAGATCGCGCGCCACCGCGCGCTGCTCGCGAGCGGCCGCATCAAGCTCGATGGAGCGGCCTGCCTTTCGCGAGATCCATGACAGCGAGACGCGCGATGGGGCCGATCAGCCGATCACGGCTTGCGCGCCTTCGGCGTCTTCTTCTTCGGCTCGATCTCCAGCCCCGTGATGCCGTTGAGGAACAGCTGCGTCGCGATCGGTGCCATCTGGTCGTAGGAGAAGCGTCCCCCGGGCTTGAACCAGGTGAACATCCAGTTGAGCATGCCGAACAGGAACATGGTCAACAGCTTGTGCAGCTGCGAGGCGTGCAGGTCGGGACGCGTGGCGGCGATGGCATCGGCGAACACCCGCACCACCGTGCGCTCCTTGTCGAGCACGCGCGCCTGCGCCTCGGGGGCCAGGAAGCGCACGTCCTCGGTGAGCACGCGGTGCTCGTGCTGCGCCTCGGCGTACTCGGCCATGAAGGCCTCGATCAGCTCGGGCAGCCGCTCGTCGGGCGCGAGCTGCAGCGCTTCCACGCCCGTGACGATGTCGACCAGCCGCGACACATGGCCGTCGGCGATGTGAAGCAGCACTTCGGCCTTGTCCTTGAAGTGGTGGTAGAGGCCGGGCTTGGACAGGTGGCTGGCCTCGGCGATCTCGTTCATCGACGTCGCCGCATAGCCCTTGCGGGCGAACAGCTCGGCGGCGGCCCTGGCGATCAGGCTGCGCTGGTCGCCGGGGCGGGGGGAAGCGGTGTCAACGGTCATGGAGGGCAATGAGGGGCTGCGCGCGAGGCCACGCGGTCCGCGATCTTAGGGGTTAGTCCCGAGCCCTTGCCGCTTGCCCGTGTCCGCACTGCTGCGTTAGCCTTGCGCGGCTTCCAAACCGACCGGTCGGTTGGTTTTCTGATCGATCCACCGGCATCCCATCAAAAAATCGGAGACAACCATGCGTGACGAGAAGTGTGTGAACCGTGCCCTGCTGTCGGCGGGCCTGCTGATGGCCGCCGGCCTGGCCCTGCAAGGCTGCGGGGGCGGCGGCGGAGGCAGCGGCTTCCTCCCGATTCCGGCGCCCGCGCCCGCACCGGCCGCGCCGCCGCCCGCGGGTCCGTCGGGCCCCAGCGTCGAGCAGCTCAAGAGCACCTGCAACGGCCTCAAGGGACAGGTGCTGGCGGGCGTCACGGTCACGCAGACCGCGCGCTTCGAAGCCAAGACCGCGGTCAACGCCTCGGGCTTCTGCCAGGTGCTGGGCACGCGCGCGCCCTTCCTCGACATCGAGATCGACGTGCCCGACAACTGGACCGGCCGCTACTGGCAACAAGGTGGCGGTGGCTTCGACGGACGCATCGCCTCGGCAGTGACCAAGGACGGCGGCGGCGCGGTGACGGCGGTCGATCCCACGCTCGCGCTGAAGGGCGCGGTGTATGCGGCCTCGAACGGCGGCAACCGCGCGAGCGTGCCCGCGCAGGCCGCGCCCGGCGTCTGGGCCAGCGGCACGCCCGAGGGCCAGCAATCGGCGACCGACTACGCCTATGCCGCGGTGGGCACCACGCTGCGCTTCGGCAAGGCCGTCGCGCAGGCCTTCTTCGGCAAGGCGCCGACCCACAGCTACTTCAACGGCTGTTCCAACGGCGGACGCAATGCCTACATCGCCGCGCAGCGCTGGCCGCAGGAGTTCGACGGCATCGTCGCGGGCTGCGAGACCATGGACATGGCGGGCCAGACCGGCGCCTGGCTGCGCGCGGCCTCGCTGACCGGCACGCCCGCGGCGCTGAGCCCCGCGCAGACCGGCGCGGCCTATGCGGCCGCACTGTCGGCTTGCGATGCGCTCGACGGTGCCAGCGACAGCCTGATCGGCAATCCGCAGGCCTGCAGCTTCGACCCGGCCGTGCTGCAGTGTGGCGTGGCGGGCGCGAGCAGCGATCCGGCCCTCTGCCTGAGCGCCGCGCAGGTGGGCACGCTCCAGTCCTTCCTGTCGCCGCTGAAGCTCTCGAACGGCTCAACCGTGCTCTCGGGCTATTCGTGGGGCAACGGCCTCGGGCTCGGCTGGGGCGGACTCGGCGGCGGCTTCGCGCTGCTCGCGAGCGGCGACCCCGCCTGGCTCACGCCGGCCAGGCAGGCGGGCTTCCAGCTCGAGACCGACTACTACATGCTCGGGGCGGGCCTGGCGCGCATCGGCGCCGACCACGACAAGGCCGCCATCGCCAGCTACGTGGCCTCGGGCCGCAAGCTGATCTCCTGGCACGCCGGCAGCGACGCGCTGCTGTCGCCGAACGACCACTACCGCAACTGGACCACCATGACGGGTATCGCCAGGTCGCTGGGGCTCGCCGATCCGAACAGCGCGACACGCTTCTTCATCGTTCCCGGCGGCGGGCATGGCGCGGGCGGCAGCCTGCAGGAAGTGGACTGGGCCTCGGCCATCATGGGCTGGGTGGAGAACGACGACGCGCCCACGCAGCTGACCTACAACTTCACCAGCGGCGGCACGGCGCGCAGCATGCCGGCCTGCCAGTACCCCAAGTACCCGAAGTACAAGGGCTCGGGCGATGTGAACGCGGCGGCGAGCTACAGCTGCAGCTGAAGGCCGCGGCATCGCGCGGTGTTCTCGTACCATCGATGCATGAGCATCGAAGCGCAAGCCGCCTCCCCTCTCCTCGTCGACATCGGCGTCAACTTCCACTCGAGCCAGTTGGCGTCGATGACCGCGCCGCTGCTGGCGCGCGCCAAGGCCGCGGGCGTCGTGCAGATCCTGGCCACGGGCACCTCGCTCGCCTCGAGCCTGCGCGCGCTCGAGCTGGCGCGGGCGCATCGGGGCCTGGTCTTCGCGACCGCGGGCGTGCATCCGCATGACGCGAAGTCCTTCGATGGCGCCACCTTCGACCGGCTCGCCGAACTCTGGCGCTGCCCCGAGGTCGTGGCGGTCGGCGAGTGCGGCCTCGACTACAACCGCAACTTCTCGACGCCCGAGGCACAGCGCGCGGCCTTCGACCGGCAGCTCTCGATGGCCGCGCGGACCGGCAAGCCGCTGTTCCTGCACTGCCGCGATGCCTTCGCCGATTTCCACGACATGCTCGCGCCCGTGGTGGCCGATGGCGCGCACGGCGTGGTGCACTGCTTCACCGGCGACCGCGCCGAAGCCGAGGCCTTTCTCGCGATGGGCCTCGATATCGGCATCACGGGCTGGGTGACGGACCTGCAGCGCGGCCAGGCCTTGCGCGCGGCCATCCCGGCCATTCCGCTGGACCGGCTGCACCTCGAGACCGATGCGCCCTACCTGATGCCGAAGAACGCGGGCCTGCGCGGCAAGCCGAACGAACCGGCGTACCTGCCTTGGGTGGCCGCGGGCGTGGCCGAACTGCTCGAACGCGATGTCGCCGAGGTCATCGCGGCCTGCAGCGCCAACAGCCGGCGCTTGTTCGGACTCCCACCCGTCGAGGCCGCCGCATGAGCACGTCGAGAAAGATCGCGATCGAGGTCGACGCCGAGCTGCGCGTGTCGGGCCTGATCGATGCGGCCGACGATGCGCGCTTCGCCCTGGTGCTCGCGCACGGTGCGGGCGCGGGCATGACGCATGCGTTCATGGAGGCCGTGGCACGCGGCCTCGCCGAGCGCCGCATCGCCTGCCTGCGCTACCAGTTCCCGTACATGGAGCGCGGTTCGAAGCGGCCCGACGCGCCGCCGCTCGCGCATGCCGCGGTGCGCGCGGCCGTGGCCAGTGCCGCGGCGCATTTCCAGGGCCTGCCGCTGTTCGCGGGCGGCAAGTCCTTCGGCGGACGCATGACGTCGCAGGCCCAGGCGTTGGGCCTGCTGCCCGGTGTGGCCGGGCTGGTCTTCCTCGGCTTCCCGCTGCATGCGGCCGGCAAGCCCTCGATCGATCGCGCGGCGCACCTGCACGAGGTCGACGTGCCGATGCTGTTCGTGCACGGCGCGCAGGACAAGCTCGCGGAACCGCCCTGCTTCGCGCAGGTCGTCGATTCGCTCGGTGACTGGGCGAGCGTCGACGAATACGCGGCGGCCGACCACGGCTTCCATGTGCCGAAGAAATCGGGCCTGACCGACGAGTTGGTGATCGAACAGCTGCTCGACCATATGGCGGTGTGGATGCAGGCCTGGCTGCTGCCCTGAATCCGGCTCAACGCAGCGCGCGGCAGAAGCGTTCGATGCGATCGCAGGCGATGCGCAGCGACTCCTCGTCGAGCGCGTAGGCGATGCGGAAGTACGGCGAGAGCCCGAAAGCCGCGCCGTGGACCACGCCGACATCCGCCTCCTCCAGCAACGCGAGCGCGACATCCTCGTCGCTGGCCAGCAGGGTGCCGGCCGCCGTCGTCCGGCCGATCAGCTCCTCGCACGCGACGAAGGCATAGAAGGCGCCCGAGGGCGCATCGCAGCGCAAGCCTGGGGTGGCGTTCAGCGCCGCGACCAGCAGGTCGCGCCGCCGCTCGAAGCTCGCGCGCGATCGCGCGATGAAATCCTGCGGCCCGTCGAGCGCGGCGATCGCCGCATGCTGCGAGATCGAACTGGCGCCCGAGGTCTGCTGGCCCTGCAGCTTCTCCATCGCTTCGAGCAGCCAGCGCGGGCCGGTGCCGAAGCCGATGCGCCAGCCGGTCATGGCATAGGCCTTCGAGACGCCGTTCATCGTCAGCGTGCGCGCGGCGAGGCGGGGTTCGGCCCGGGCCAGCGTGTGGAAGGCCAGCCCGTCGAAGACCAGGTGCTCGTAGATGTCGTCGGCCAGCACCAGCACCTGGGGATGGCGCAGCAGCACCTCGGCGAGCGCGCGCAGTTCCACGAGCGTGTACACGGCGCCCGTCGGATTGCTCGGCGAGTTGAGGATCAGCCACCGGGTGCGCGGCGTGATCGCGGCTTCCAGCGCCTCGGGCGTGAGCTTGAACCCGGACTCGCCACCGCAATGCGCCACGACCGGCCGGGCGCCGCACAGCTGCACGATCTCGGGGTAGCTGACCCAGTACGGCGCCGGCACGATCACCTCGTCGCCGAGGTTCAAGGTCGCCGCGAGCGCGTTGAAGATCACCTGCTTGCCGCCCGAGCAGACGATCGTGTCCTGCCAGCCGACGTCCAGGCCGTTCTCGCGCCGGAACTTGGCCGCGACGGTCTCGCGCAGCGCGCGCAGGCCCGCGACCTGCGTGTAGCGCGTGTGGCCCCCCCGGATGGCCGCCACCGCCGCGTCGCCGATGTGCGCGGGCGTGTCGAAGTCGGGCTCGCCGGCCGACAGCGAAACGATGCGCGCGCCGCTCGCGCGGCGCGCCGCCACCCGGTCCATCATCCTGTAGGTCGCGGAGGGCTGCGCCGCCGCGAGGTGGACGTTCAATCTCGCCGCCGCGGTGTCGCCGCTCATGGTGCCTTGCGCTGCAGCGTGTGATAGCCCATCGCCGCGCGCGCTTCGCCCAGGGTCTTGCCCTCGGCGATCCAGGCGCGGATCTGCGACTCGGCCGCTTCGATCCCGCGCGCGAGTTCCGCGACCTCGCGGGCCCGCGCGCGCGGCACGACCAGCACGCCGTTCGCGTCCGCCACCACGATGTCGCGCGCGGCCACGCGGGCCTGGCCGATGGACACCGGGACGTTCACGCCCTCGACCTGCACGCGGTCCTTGCCGGTGCGCATGAAGCGCCCGCGCGTGAACAGCGGGTAGCCGTCGTCCAATGCCTTCGACACGTCGCGGCAGACGCCGTCGATCACGGTGGCGGCGATCCGCCGCTGGCCGGCGTACTGGGTCATGATGTCGCCCCACACCGTGCAGTCGGTGCGGCCGCCGTTGTCGATCACGAGCACGTCGCCCTCGGCCACCTCGTCGATGAAATCGCCGACCGAGCCCGCGGGCGTGCTGGCCGGGACGTACTTCACCGTGAAGGCGGGCCCCACGGTCACGCCGGCGTAGTCGGCCAGCGGCACGAGGCCGAAGCAGTGGCCCGGCAGGCCGAGCTTGTCCATGGCGTCCGAAACGCCGGGGGTGTCGAGGCCTTCGAACAGGGCCACGAGGTCCTTGTCTTCTTGTTGCATGGGAATGGCTTTCACTGGGAGTGTGGTGACGGGATTCAGAGGCCGTGGGCCGACAGGGTTCGCTCGAGCCAGCCCTGTTCGACGCGCCCGGTGGCGATCTCCGCCTTGATCGCGTCCTCGGTCCGGGCGGTCTGCGCGACGGCCGCGAGCAGGCGCTCCCCGTCCGCGGGATCGAAGCAGACCACGCCGTCCTCGTCGCCGACCACCACGTCGCCCGGATGCACCACCTGCCCGCCGACGCAGACGTCGCGGTTCATGGAGCCGGGGCCGAACTTGTAGGGCCCGCGATGCGTGCTGCTGCGTGCGTGGCATGGGAAGTCGGCCTCGAAGAAGGCGCGCACGTCGCGGATCGCGCCGTCGATCACGAAGCCCGCGCAGCCGCGCTGGATCGCGTACAGCATGATGAGTTCGCCCACCAGGGCGTTGTTCGGGTCGCCGCCGCCATCGATCACGAGCACATGGCCCGGCTCGATCTCCTTGAGCGCGCGGTAGACGAGCAGGTTGTCGCCGGGCCGCGCCTTGATCGTGTACGCGGTGCCGACGAGCTTGCGCGAGCGGTTGAAGCGCCGCAGGCCGAGCATGCCCGACATGCGTTGCAGGTTGTCGCTGATGTGCGGCGTGACCACGTCCCGCAGCGCGGCGGTCAGCGCCTCGGGCGCGAGCTTCGGGACGGGCCCGATGTCGAAATTGGAAGGGGTCAAGATGATCTCGCTGGGTGTCGTGGTCTATCGCGGGGCCGCGTAGCTTTCCATCGGCAGGTCGTTCGGGTCCTGCCAGAGCTTCTGCAGCGCGGCGGGCGGCGCCATGTTCAGCCGCACGTTGCGCGGTGGAATGGGTTCGGCGTACCACTTGTTCCACAGCGCCTTCATCTCGCCCGAACGCATCATGTCGCGCAGGGTCTGGTCGGCCAGCGCCTTGAGCGGCGCGTCGTCCTTGCTCAGCATGATCGCCAGCGGCTCGGTGTTGAGCACCTCGCCCACCACGGCGAAGTCGGCCGGGTTCCGCGCGTTCGCGATCGACGCATTGAGCAGGCCGGCGTCGATCACCCAGGCGTCGGCCTTGCCCGATTCGAGGATCAGGAAGCTCTCGGCGTGGTCCTTGCCGAGGATCTCGTTGAACTTCAGACCGGTGGCGCGGCTGTTGCGCCGCAGGTGCTGGACCGAGGTCGTGCCCGTGGTCGCGACCACGGTCCGGCCCTCGAGGTCCCTGATCGAGCGGATGCCCGCGTTGGCCCGCACCGCCATGCGCACCTCCTCGATGTAGGTGGTGAGCGTGAACGCGACGTCCTGCTGGCGGGCCTGGTTGTTGGTGGTGGAGCCGCACTCGAGGTCGACCGCGCCGTTCCTGACCAGCGGCACGCGGTTCTGCGAAGTGACGACCTGGTAGCGGACCTCGAGCTTCTGCAGGTTCAACTGCCTCTTGATCGCGGCGACGATCCGCTGGCAGATGTCGACCTGGAAGCCCACGGCCTGGTCGCTGCCCAGCACATAGGACATCGGCAGCGAGCTGTCGCGCACGCCGAGCGTGACGACGCCGGTGGCGCGGATGCGATCGAGGGTCTGGGCCGGTGCTTCGGCCGCGATGCCCAGCGCGAGCGCGACGGCCAGGAGGCTTGCGAGTTTCTTCATGGAGTACCTCGGGGATGGATCGATGCGGATCGGCCTATCGCGCTTCGGCGGGCCGGCGTTCTTCCATCACCGCCGCGAAGTGCCTGTCGTGCATGGCCTCGGCCACCGACTGGCCGGCGCGGATGCGCGACACCATGCCGGCCTGCTTCGCTGCCGTTCGCTCGGCGATGTCGAGGACCTCGTCGATGCGCGCGGCCGGCACGAAGACCGTGCCGCAGCGGTCGGCGATCACGAAGTCGTCCTGCGCGACCTCGACACCGGCGACCGTCACGGGTGCGCCCGAGCCCGTCTGCACCAGGCGGTTGCGCGCACTGACCATGGTGACGCCGCGGCCGTACACCGGATAGCCGATCTCCTCGCTGCCGTCGATGTCGCGGCTGAAGCCGTCGATCACCGTGCCGCGGATGTGCTTCATCGTGGCGGCATTGGCGACGATGTCGCCCCAGCACGAGACGCCCTCGATGCCGCCGGCGATCACCAGCACCCGGTCGTCGCCCTGGCTCTCGGCGATCACGCTGGTGATGGGATGCACCGTGAGGCCGCCGTCGGCCTGCTTGGGCGCCAACTGGATGGTGGAGGCGCGGCCGACGATCCTCGGGCAGTGCCACAGCGGGCGCAGGCCCACGGTGGCGCCAGGCAGTTCGAGGAAGTCGAGCGCGTCGGACACGGTGTTGGTGTCGAGGTCGGCGAGGCGAGAGAGTCGTTGGGCGTCGGTGCTCATGGTCTTTCAGGGGCTGGTGATGCGGAGGTTCGACCGCTGGGCGATCGATCGGTAGAGCCTGCTTTCCGTCGCGATGAGCGCGGCGAACTCCGCGCTGCTCGATCCGATCGCCTGCAGGCCCTTGTCGTCCATGGCGGCCACGAACTTCGGGTTCGCGGCGATCTCGCGCGCGGCGGCTTCGAGCGCCGCGGCGATCGGGCCGGGCAGGCCCTTCGGCGCCCAGAGCCCGTACCAGGTGTAGAACTCCAGGCCCTGCAGGCCGGCCTCCTCGGTGGTGGGAATCTCGGGCGCGGAGCGCAGCCGGGTCTTCCCGGTCACGGCCAGCGCGCGCACCCGGCCGCCGCGGGCGACGACGTCCGCGGCACCGCCCGCGGGATAGGGCACGACCATCCGGATCGGCTTGTCGGGATAGCCGGCCTGCGCGGCCCCGCCGAGGACGGGCAGCACGAGCGGCAGCGCCAGCGCGCCGCGAACCAGCAGCCGCCGCAGGCGGCGCGCAACGGCATCGAGGGAGGCGATCGAGTCTTTCATGGCGTTCATCGAGGCAAGGAAGCACCGATGTTCCGGGGCCGTGCCCGATACGTCCATTCGCAAGAAAGGAAGAACTTGATACGCTTGGCCTATCGATGATCAACTTTCGCCTGCTCCGCCATCTCTACCTTTTCTCGGTGGTCGCCGAGGAGCTGCACTTCCGGCGCGCCGCGGCGCGGCTGGGCATGTCGCAACCGCCGCTCACCGAACAGATCCAGGTGCTGGAGGCCGCGCTCAAGGTGCGGCTCTTCGAGCGCTCGAGCAAGGGCGTGCAGCTCACGGCCGAGGGCGCGGCCATCCTGCCGGCCGTGAAGAAGCTGGTGTTCCAGATGGACCGCGTGGAGGTTTCGGTGCAGGAGGCACTGCGCGGCCGCGGGCGCATGCTCACCATCGGCGCCATCACCACGGCCATGGCCAGTCCCCTGCCCGCCGTGATCGAGCAGTTGAAGGCCGAGGTGCCGGACGCGAGCATCTCGGTGATCGAGATCGACAGCGCCGAGGCACTGGTCGCGCTCGACGAGGGCGCGATCGACGTCGCCTTCGCGCGCATCGAGGGCGATGCGGGGCTGCAGGTCCAGGCGCGGCCGCTGCGCACCGAACGGCTCGGCGTCGCCCTGCCGTCATGGCACCGGCTGGCCGCGCGCAAGACCATCGCGATGCGCGAACTCGCGGACGAGGAGTTCATCATGTTCCCGCGCGCGGTGAGCCCGAGCTTCTTCGACGGCATCGTCGCGGCCTGCCGCTCGCACGGCTTCACGCCGCGCATCCTGCACGAGTCGCGCTCGGTCACCTCGCAGATCGCCATGGTCGGCTGCAGCCAGGGCATCGCGCTGGTACCGCTGGGATTGCACGACCTCGGAGGCGAGCGGGTCGCGATCAAGCCCTTGAGGGAACCCGTGGACATCGTGACCATCGCGGTCGCATGGAGCGCGAGGACGCGGGATCCGATGGTCGAGCGCGTCGTGGCCATCGCCGCCTCGATGGGCGCCGCCTACCGAAAGCCCGTGGCCGGGCGATGACAGATCCATGACGCAACCGGGTGGCGTCAGCCTTCGCGCAGCTTGCGGGATGCTGACCGGCCCGATCAGGTTCCGTTCACGCAAGGCTTCTAGCATCCGCGCATGCTGCTCGCACGCATCCGCCGATTCGCCGAAGCGCACCATCGCGCATGGTGCTTCGCGGGCATCCTGCTGGTGTTCCTGCAGCCCTTCATCGCCGTCCACTTCTGTTGCGACGGCATCGAGGACGAGCCCATGCTGCGGGTGCGCGCGCTCGGAGAAACGAGCCAGTTCGAGGCCGACGACCGCGAGAACCATGCCTCCGATCGCGAGACCACGATCTTTGCGCAGGTGCCCGCGGGCATCGATCACCCCCATGCGCTGAATGCGGGCCTGAACACGCTGCTGGCGCTGGTGCTCGCGCTGTTGCCCCTGGCGCTGGTCCCCATCCGGCCGATCCGGCCGGCCAGCCGTCTCGGCCCCGAGCAGGTGCCGCCCCGCGGTGGCGCGCCACCGCCCGCATTGCCGTGGAGGCGCCGCCCTCCCGCCGCCGCACCACCCCTCGCGCACTGAGAGAAGCGACGCCTCGCGCGTTGCCCCCTGCGCCGCGCATGCCCTGCCGCGGCAGCCCTTCTCTTCCTCGATCGGAGGTCTCCCGTGTTCGTCTTTTCCGGGTGCGCAAGCCGCGCCCTGTGCAGCCCTGCGCCGCTCGCGCGCATCGGCTTGCCCTCTTCAATCGTCTTCGCTGCCGCGTCGAGGCCTGCGCGATGAGCGATCTGAACATCGCCCTGTTCCAATGGCTCGCGGCCGGCACGCCGCCGGCGCGCCCGGCGCTGCTCCTCGCCACCGCCTTCGCGCTCGGCGGCGCCTGGCTCAGCGCCGGAATCGTCGGCCTCGCGATCTGGAAAAAGGCCGCCGACCGGGCCTACCTGTGGATCGTGCTCGCGGCCGCGGGGCCCTGCGCGATGCTCTCCCATGCCATCGCGTTGCGTCTGGACCAGCCGCGTCCCTTCGTGCTGGGCATGGCGCAGGCCTACATCGAGCACGCGGGCCGCGGCTCGCTGCCCAGCACGCATGCGAGCGTGATGTTCATGGTGGCCGCGGCCTGCCTGCTGCGCCCGAGCCTGCGCCGTGTCGGGCTCGCGCTGCTGGCATCGGCCATCGTCACGGGCTGGGCGCGCATCTACGTGGGCGTGCATTTCCCGCTCGACATCGCCGCCGGCCTCGCGCTCGGCACGGCGCTCGCATGCGCGCTGGCCGTCGCGCTGCGGCTCGCGCGCCGCCTGCTGCCCGCCGACGATACGGCGCCCGCGACCTGGAGGCTGCCGTGAACGCGCGCACACCCTTGCACCGCGCGCCCGAAGCGGTACTGGCGCCCACGGCCCCCGAGGCACGAACGCGCAGCCTCTCCTGCGTGATCCCCTGCTTCAACGAAGGCCCGAACCTGCGCCGGCTGCTGCCGCTGCTGGAAGACATCCTCTGGTCCACGCACCTGAGCTGGGAGATCGTGATCGTGGACGACGGCAGCACCGACGACACGGCCGCGGTGGCCGAGGCCTGGTGCGAGCTGCGCGGCTTCCGCTGCATCTCGCTGTCGCGCAATTTCGGCAAGGAGGCCGCGCTCACCGCGGGGCTGGCCGCGGCCGTGGGCGACGCGGTGGTGCTGCTCGACGGCGACCTGCAGCATCCGCCCGAGCTGCTGCACGCGATGCTCGCGCAGTGGCGCGCGGGCGCGGAAGTGGTCTATGCGGTGCGCGAGCGGCGCGACGACGAGAGCCGTTTCAAGCGGCTCGGCAGCCGGCTCTTCTATCGGCTGCTCAATGCCTCGGACCGCTTCGCGGTGCCCGAGGACGCGGGCGATTTCCGGCTGATGGACCGCAAGGTGGTCGACGCGCTGATGCGCCTGCCCGAGCGCGGCCGCTTCATGAAGGGGCTCTACGCCTGGGTCGGCTTCCGCGCGGTGGCGCTGCCCTACACGCCGGCGCCGCGCGCCGAGGGGCACTCGAGCTTCAACGCGCGCCGCCTCGTGCTGCTGGCGCTCGACGGGCTCACCGCCTTCACGACCTGGCCGTTGCGCATGGTGAGCGTGGCGGGCCTCGCGATCGCGCTGCCGGCCTTCGCCTATGGCCTCTACCTGTGCGTCGAACGGCTGCTGTTCGGCAACGCGGTGTCGGGCTGGACCACGATCGTCGTGAGCCTGATGTTCTTCATCGGCATCCAGCTGATCTCCACCGGCATCCTCGGCGAGTACGTCGCGCGGATCTACGAGGAGTCGAAGGGGCGACCGCTGTACGTGGTCCGCCGCGAGCGTGGCAGCGGCCTCGCCACGGAGGGTCCGTGAGCGGCGAGGCTCGGGGGCGCGCGCAGGTTCTGCGGGTCGGTATCGTGCTGGTCGCGTGGTTGCTGGCGACCTCGGGGGCCCGGTCGCTGATGGCGCCCGACGAAGGCCGCTACGTGGGGGTGGCGCTGGCCATGCTGCATTCGGGCGACTGGCTGGTGCCGCGGCTCGACGGCCTGCCCTTCTTCCACAAGCCGCCGCTGTTCTACTGGATCGGCGCCGCGGCGATGGGCGTGGCGGGGCCGGTCGAATGGGCCGCGCGGCTGCCCTCGGTGCTGGGCGCGAGCGCCGCCGGCATCGCGCTGTTCGCCTTCCTGCGGCGCTGGACCGACGACCGGCTGGCGCTGTGGTCGACGGTGGTGCTCGCCACCATGCCCTACTTCTTCCTGGGCGCGCAGTTCGCGAATCTCGACATGCTGGTGGCCGGCTGCATCTCGGCGACGGTGCTGCTCGCGGCCTGGGCGGTGCTGGCGCACGACGAGGGGCAGCCATGGCGCGCGGCGCTGGCGCTCGCGCATGCCGGCGCCGCCGCCGGCCTGCTCGCCAAGGGCTTGATCGGCCTGCTGCTGCCGTTCCTGGTGCTGGCCGCCTGGTGCGCCTGGACCCGGCGCCTGGCGACGCTGTGGCGGCTGTGCCGCTGGCTGCCCGGCTGGGCGCTGCTGCTCGCGCTCGCGGCGCCCTGGTTCGTGGCGATGCAGCGCGCGTATCCGGAGTTCTTCGACTATTTCGTGATCACGCAGCACTTCCGGCGCTTCGCCTCGAGCGGCTTCAACAACGAGCAGCCGTTCTGGTTCTACCTGCCGGTGCTGGCGGGCCTGACGCTGCCGTGGTCGCTCGGCCTGCTGCTGCCGCGCCGCGGGAACGCGGCGCCGGAGCCTGGCGCCGCCGCGCGCGACGTCGACCGGCTGATGTGGACCTGGCTGATCGTCATCGTGGTCTTCTTCTCGCTGCCGCGCTCGAAGCTCGTCGGCTACGTGCTGCCGGTGCTCGCGCCGCTGGCCTGCGTGGTGGCGCGGCGCATCCTGGCCAGCGGCCCGATGCGCGAAGGGCGGGGCCTGAAGGCGGCCGCCGCGGCGGCGATGGCGCTGTGCCTGGCGGGCGTGGGCACGCTGGTCGCGATGCCGCAGCCGGGCGCGCGGCTGCGCCTGCCCGCGGACGCGCGCATCGGGCCCGACGACCAGGTGCTGATGCTCGACAGCTACATCTACGAGATCCCGTTCTACTGGCATCTGCGCGCGCCGGTGATGGTGCTCGGCGAATGGAAGAACCGGTCGGAGCCCGAGCGCGACGACTGGCGCAAGGAACTCGCGGATGCCGCGCGCTTCGACGACGCCCGGGCCTCGCGGCTGCTGGTCGATGCATCGCGGCTGCCCGCGATCCTGTGCGCGCCTCGCGTCACCTGGCTGGTCGGCCCCAACAACTCGCAGCTCCAGCATCCGTGGCTCGCGGGCACGAAGCTGGTGGCGGTCAACGACCGGCTGGCCGTCTGGCGCCACGACGGCGTGGCGCGCCGCGGATCGCATTGCGCGGGCCTGTCCGACGACCTGCCGGAGCGGCAACCATGAACGCATCGCCGCGCGACACGGCCCCCGAGGGCACCCGGCCGGTCTGCATCTGCGCCGACGACTTCGGCATGGGGCATGCCATCAACGAAGCGGTGCTCGCGCTGGTCGAGCACGAGCGCCTCAGTGCCGTGGGCTGCATGGTGCGCCGCGCTGCCTGGTCGTCGGGCGCGCGCCTGCTGCGCCGGCTCGACCGGCAACGCACCGACATCGGCCTGCACCTGGACCTGACGCCGCCGGCCGCGCCCGGCGGCCGCGAGCCGGGCCTGCTCGGCCTGCTGGTCGCGCCTCGGCTGCGCCCGGCGGCACGGCAGGCGATCCAGGCGGAGATCCGCACCCAGCTCGCGCGCTTCGAGGACGCGATGGGCCGCGCACCCGCCTTCGTGGACGGCCATCGGCACGTGCACCAGTTCGCGGGGGTGCGCGAGCTGCTGGTCGCCGAGCTCGCGCGCCGCTATCCCGATGCGCCGCCGTGGCTGCGCAGCACCGAGCCCGGCTGGCGCCGCGGCAGCGACGGCTTCAAGGCCGGTGTCATCCACCGCCTGGGCGGCGCGGCGCTCGCGGCGCTGGCACGCGAGCACGGCATTCCCACCAGCCGGCGCCTGCTCGGGGTCTACGGCTTCTCGGGCGATGGGCAGGCCTACCGCGCGCGCCTGCTGGCCTGGCTCGCGGTGGCCGGGCGCGGCGACGTGCTGATGTGCCATCCCTCGCTGGGCCGCGTGCCCGGCGATCCGCACGGCGCGGCGCGCATGCGCGAATACGCGGTGCTGCGCGCGCTGGCGCTGCCCGCGGCCGGCGAGCCGGGCGCGATCCGGATCGCGCCGCTGTCGGCGGTGCTCCAGGGCGGCTGAACGTCGCCGGCGTTGTCCGGTCGCGACCGGCATGCACACGAAGTTCGTACAATGAGAACCATTCTCAACGAGCCGTGCGGCCTGCCGTCCTCCGATGTCCACCTCCGATGCCTCCGTGCGACTGGTCGCCACGCTGTACGGCGAACACCATTCGTGGCTGCTGCAGATGCTGCGGCGCAAGCTCGGCAACCTCGAGAACGCGGCCGACCTGGCGCAGGACACCTTCGCGCGCATCCTGTCGGCCGACGAGACCGGCCCGCTGCGCGAACCGCGCGCCTACCTCACGACCGTGGCCGGCCGCATCGCGGCGCAGTACTTCCGTCGCCTCGCGCTCGAGCGCGCCTACCTCGAGGCGATCGCCCACCTGCCCGAGGCCACGAGCCCCTCGCCCGAGGAGCGCCTGCTGGTGCTCGAGGCGCTGGCCGCGGTCAGCCGCGTGCTCGACGGGCTGAAGCCGCGCACGCGCGAGGTCTTCCTGCTGTCGCAGCTCGACGGCCTGCCCTATGCGGAGATCGCGCAGCGGCTCGGCCTGTCGATCCACGTCGTGCAGAAGGACATGGTGAAGGCCTACGCGCATTGCTACGACGCCGTCTATGGCGGCTGAGACCGGCACGGCGCCGCGGCGCGCAGTCTTCCAGCCCGCGGGCGATGCGGCGCTCGATCGCGCCATCGTCGCGCAGGCGGTCGAATGGCTGGTGCGGCTGCAATCGGGCGCCGCCTCCGCCGCCGAGCGCGCGGCCTGCGAGCATTGGCGCGGCGCGCATCCCGACCACGAGCAAGCCTGGCAGCGCGTGCGCGGCCTCGGTGCCGACCTGCGCGACGGCGTGCACGGCCTCGCGCCCGAGACGGCCCGCGGCGCATTGCGCGGCGCCGACGCGGCGCGGCGGCGCTGGGCGCTCAAGGCCTTCGTGCTGGCCGCGAGCGGCGGCGTGGGCGCCTGGGTGCTGCGCGACGACATGGCCTACTGGCGCGCCGACTATCGAACCGCCACCGGCGAACGGCGCGACGTGCTGCTGCCGGACGGCACGCGCGTGGCGCTGAACACGCGCAGCGCGATCGACGTGGATTTCGGCGCGGCCGAGCGCGGCATCCGCCTGCTCGGCGGCGAGATCATGGTCAGCTCGGGCCACGACCCGGCCGCGCGGCCGCTGGTCGTGCATGCGGGGCCCGCGCGCGTGGTGCCGATCGGCACGCGCTTCCTGGTGCGCGCGCCCGATGCCTCCGCCCCGGGGCAGGTCGTCGTGCTCGAAGGCCAGGTCGAGCTCGGCGTGGCCGGCCGCGAAGGCACGCTGCGCCTGCCCGCGGGCCAAGGCGCGCGCTACGCGGCGGATGGCATCTCGGCACCCGAGCCCGGCAGCGAGAACGCCGCGGCCTGGACCCAGGGCGTGCTGGTGGTCGAGCGCATGCGGCTCGACGACTTCCTCGTGGAGCTGGGGCGCTATCGGCCCGGCGTGCTGCGCTGCGACCCGGCCGTGGGCGCCATCCTCGTGAGCGGCGCGTTCCCGGTCGCGCGGACCGATGCGGTGCTCGATATGCTCGAAGAAACGCTGCCGGTACGTCGCCGTTCGCTCGGCCCTTACTGGACGACGATCGCGGCGCGATAGCAGGGGCAACGGGCCGCGAAAAAAAGATCGAAGAAAAACGGCAGGTTTCCAGACCTCGTGCATCAAGCAGGAAGAGACACCCGCGGCGAAGGCCGCGGGGCCCCATCTTCCAACGATCACGGAGAGTTCTTCCCATGGCATTCGATGCTCGGTCCGTCGCCCGGACCGGCCCCTTTCCGCTCGCGCCCTTCGCCCGCTCCGGCTGCCTGAGCGCGGCCCTGGCGCTGCTCGGTGCCTCGGCCGCCCCGACGCTGGCCCAGCCCGCGCCGGCCGCCGAGGCTGCGCGCAGCTATGCCATCGGCGCCGGCTCGCTCGACAGCGTGCTGGGCCGCTTCGGCAGCGAGTCGGGCACCATGATCGCGATCGACCCGACCCTGACGCAGGGCCTCGCGAGTCCCGGCCTGCAGGGCCGCTACGCGGTGAACGAGGCCCTGGCCAGGCTGCTGGCCGGCAGCGGGCTCGAGGCGGTGCCGGGGGCCGGCGGCGGTTGGCGACTGCGCCGCATCGGCGCGCTGGCCACCGGTGCGAGCGCGCCGCCCGACGCGGCCGCCGAGGCCGCGGCGCGCACCGGCACGCTGGCGCCGGTGGTGGTCAGCGCCCAGCGCGAACGGCTCTACGACGTGCAGGACGTGAACGCCGGCGCGCTCGGCGTGCGTTCGCTGCAGGACCTGCCCTTCGCGGTCGGCTCCTACACCGTCGACACCATCGAGAACCAGCGCGCGCGCACCGCGCTCGACGTGCTGCGCAACGATCCCTCGGTCACGCCCACCTCGGGCTTCTCCTCGTTCGACGGCGTCGCGGTGCGCGGCTTCTCGGCCAATTCCTTCAACAACGTGCGCCGCGACGGCCTGCTGGCGAACATCTACAGCGACGTGCCGCTGGAGAACAAGGAGCGCGTCGACGTGCTCAAGGGGCTGTCGGGCTTCCTGTACGGCGTGGGCGAACCCAGCGGCATCGTCAACTACGTGCTCAAGCGCCCGACGCGCGAGCGCTTCGCCAGCGTGAGCGCCGAGGTGCGCAGCTACGGCGGGCGCTATGCCAGCGTCGATGCCGGCGGCCCGCTGAACGAGGCCGGCACCGTGGGCTACCGCTTCAATGCCGCGAGCGAGCGGGTCGGCGACTTCACCCATTTCGGCGACCTGCGGCGCGACTTCCTCAGCGGCGCGATGGACATCAAGCTCAACCGCGACGCGCTGCTGCAGCTCGACTTCGACTGGCAGCGCAAGTCGCTGGCCGCCAGCGGCATGATCGGCCCGCGCAGCGACGGCCTGCTGGTGCCCGCGCGCAGCTTCGATCCGCGCACGCTGGTCGGCCAGCCCTGGGGCCAGTACAAGACCGATGCTTGGAACCTCGGCGCGCGGCTGAACTACGCGCTCAGCGAGCACTGGGACCTGACGGCGCAGCTCGCGCTGAGCCGCACCAAGCGCAACGCGATCTTCTTCAATGCCTCGAAGGTGGCGCCGAACGGCGACGTGCTCGCCGGCAACACGCGCTACGAGGGCGAGGCCTATCCCACCACCGCGGGCCAGGTGTTCGCGACCGGGCGCTTCGATACCGGCTCGATCGGGCACGAGGCGGTCATCGGCTACTCGTACTCGAGCCTGCAGTCGCCCGACGGCGACTACCTGCGCTTCCCGCAGTACATCGGCAACATCTACCGGCCGCTGCCCTACTTCGCGCCCTTCATCCCCGAGGACACGCACCTGCCCGCGAGCAAGGCGCGCCAGAGCAGCCTGTTCGCGAGCGATACGATCTCCTTCGGGCCGAACTGGCAGCTGCTGATCGGCGCGCGCCACATCGACTACGGCAGCGACATCGGCAGCAAGTACGACGGCACGCCGAAGTACACGACCAACGTGACCGTGCCCACGGTGAGCGCGATGTACAAGCCCTCGGAGCGCACCACCTTCTACGCGACCTATGGCGAGGGCTTCGAGCAGGGAGCCTATGCGCCGAGCTACGCCGACAACGCGCTGCAGAAGCTGGGGCCGATCAAGAGCCGGCAGTACGAGATCGGCGTGAAGAGCCGCGTGCGCGACGGCTTGATGGTGACGGCCGCGGCCTTCGACATGGACAAGCCGCTGCAGGCGGTCTCGCCGGCCGACAACGTCTTCCGCCAGCAGGGCCGCCAGCGGCATCGCGGCGTGGAGTTCACGGCCAATGGCGAGATCACGCCGCAACTCAGTGGCATCGCCGGCGTGTCCTGGCTCGACGCGCAGCAGCGCGAGACCGGCGACCCCGCGCTCGAGGGCCGCCGCCCGAGCAACGTGGCGCGCTTCCAGGCCAACCTGTTCCTCGACTACCGGCTGATGGCGGTGCCGGGGCTGTCGTTCAACACCGGCATCTACCACGTCGGCAACCGGCCGCTGGACCGCGCCAACGCGCTGATCGTGCCGAGCTTCACGCGCTGGGACCTGGGCGCGGCCTATGTCACGCGGCTGATGGGCGCGCCATCGATCCTGCGGCTGTCGATCGAGAACGTGACGAACCGGCGCTACTGGAGCTCGGTCAACTACGGCGGCGTGACGCAGGGCAATCCGCGCACCGTCCGGCTGTCGATGACGGCCAACTTCTGATGGAGGCGCGCATGAAGATCGATGCAAGGAATGGCCTGCGGCACATGGTCCTGGCGCTCGCGGCCCTGTGCTGCGGCGCGTCGTCGGCCCATGGCGTGTGGGTCGCGCAGCGCGCGGGCGAGCTGGCCGTGGTGCTCGGCGAAGGCGCGCTCGACGAGGCCTACGAGCCGCGGCAGCTGCGCGAGACGAAGGCCTTCACCGCCACCGGTGCGCCGTCGCAGGTGCAGGTGTCGACGCGTGCGCGCAACGCGGTGGTCGAGCCGGCGAAGGATGCGGCCGTGCTGTGGGTGGCGCTCGAGGACGGCTTCTGGTCGCAGGGCCGCGACGGCAAGTGGGTCAGCGGCTCGCGCCGGCAGGTGCCCGATGCGCGCAAGGCCGGGCACTACATGAAGTACGGCACGACCCTGCTCGCGCCCGTCCGCCTGCCGTTCGCGCCGCTCGGTGCCGAACTGGAGATCGTGCCGCTGGCCGATCCCTTCGCATTGCGGCGCGGCCAGCGCCTCGCGGTTCGCGTGCTGTCGAAGGGCCAGCCGGTGGCGGGTGTGGAGGTGATCGGCGATTTCACGGGCCACACCGCGGGTCCGCGCGTGAGGACGGACCGCGAGGGCCGCGCGACGGTCACGCTGGGCAGCAGCGGCCTCAACGTGATCGCGGCCTCGCTGGTGCGCCCGCGCGGCGACACCAGCGAGGCCGACGAGGACGGGCTGGAAGCCACCCTCGCCTTCGTGCTGCCGCGCGCCGGCCACTGAGCGGGGGACGCGTAGCCACAAGGCATTACAATGCGAAGGATTCCTATTTAGAAACAGAGGGCGGCAGCAGGTCTGCACGAGAAAGCGCATGGTGATCGGCGAATCAGCCCTGCAGCGGGAGGTCCACGCGCTCTACAGCGACCACCACGGGTGGCTCTGCGGGTGGCTGCGCAGCCGGCTCGGCAACAGCGGCGACGCGGCGGACATCGCGCACGACACCTTCATGCGCGTGTGGACCGGCTACCGCGCCGATGCCATTCCGCCGTTGCGCGAGCCGCGCGCCTACCTCACGACCGTGGCGCGGCGCCTGATGGTCAATCACTTCGAGCGCCAGTCGCTCGAGCGCGCCTACCTGGCCTCGCTGGCCCTGCTGCCCGAGGCGCTGGTGCCCTCGGTCGAGGAGCGCGCGATCCTGCTCGAAACGCTGCACGAACTCGATGCCCTGCTCGACGAACTCCCGCCCCCGGTGCGCACCGCCTTCCTGATGTCGCAGCTCGAAGGCCTGTCCTATGACGAGATTGCCGCGCGGCTGAAGCTCAGCGTGCGTACCGTCACGCGCTACATGGCGCGGGGGTTCCGGCAATGCCTGCGGCTGATGCTGGCGCAGGGCGCGTGAGACCCGCGGGCGCCCCGGTCGATCCCCGGCTGCTCGACGAAGCCGCGCAGTGGCTCGCGCGCCTGCATGCCGGGCGCCCGAGCGCGGCCGACCTGCAGGGCTGCGAGGCATGGCGCAACCAGAGCCCCGAGCACCAGCGCGTCTGGCAGAGCGCCGAGCAGTTGAGCCGCCGCTTCGGCGCGGTGCCCGCGGCCGTGGGCATGCCGGTGCTCGACCGGCGCCGGGACGCGGCCGGCAGGCGCGCGCTGCTGCGCACGGTGGCGCTGCTGCTCGGCGTGCCCTCGGCTGCATGGATCGGCTATCGCACCCTGCCCTGGCAGGCGATCGGCGCGGACGTCAGCACCGCCACCGGCGAGCGCAGGCACCTGACGCTGCCCGACGGCAGCGGGCTCGACCTCGACACCGCATCGGCCGTGAGCCTGGACTTCGACGACACGCAGCGGCTGCTGCGCCACCGGGCCGGGGAGATCCTGATCGAGACCGCGCCCGACCCGCGTCCCTTCCTCGTCCAGACCGCGCATGCCAGCCTGCGCGCGCTCGGCACGCGCTTCGTGGTGCGCAGCGACGACGCGCGCGGCCGGCTCGGCGTGCTGGAAGGCGCGGTCGAGATCCGGCCCGCGCGCAATCCCGGTGCCCCCGTCATCGTGCCCGCGGGGCGCCAGGCTTTCTTCAGCGCGACGAGCGTGTCGGCGCCGCGCGCACTGCCAGCCGGCGCCGATGCCTGGGCCCGCGGCGTGCTCTATGCCGAGGAGATGCGGCTCGCGGACTTCGCGGCCGAGCTCGCGCGCTACCGCAGCGGCGCCCTGCATTGCGATCCGGCGGCGGCCGAGATCCGCGTCTCGGGTGCCTTCCAGCTCGACGACACCGACCGGATCCTGGAACTGCTGGCCCGGACCCTGCCGGTGCGCATCGAATCCAGAACGCGTTATTGGGTGACCATCGCCGCGCGTTGACTGCCCCAACCACCACCCCCTTTGGCCCGCCACCCCGGCGGGTTCTTTTTTTGCGCCGCCCTGTCCGGTTTTCGCGGCTCGCCTGTCATGCAGGACGAGACCCGCTTTCAACGATCGACGACAGGAACCCCTTCATGACCGAACGGCCCCGCCCTTCCGCTTCCCGAACCCTCCGCGCGGCGCCGCCGCGCCCGCTCGTGCGCAGCGTGCGCGGCGCGGTGTGCCTGCTCGGCCTGTGCGGCACGCTGGCCGCGCCGCTGGCCCGGGCCGCCGATCCCGCCGTGGCCCAGGCCGCCGCGCGCTACGACATTCCCGCCGGCCCGCTGGGCCCGGCGCTGCTGAATTTCGCGGGCCAGGCCGGCGTCAACCTCAGCATGGACCTGGCACGCACGCGCGGCCTCTCGACGCCGGGCCTGCGCGGCGCGTTCGCGGTGCAGGAAGGCTTCGACCGCCTGCTGGCCGGCAGCGGCCTGCGCACGCGCGCGCTGGGCGGCGGCAACTTCACGCTGGAGGCGGCCGATGCAGCCGATGCGACGCGGCCGGCCGGCCGTCCCGCGCCCGCCGGCGCCGCCGCGCCGGCCGCCGATCCCGCGAGCCCGGTCGATTCGCTCGCGCCGATCACGGTCACCGATCGCACCCAGAGCAACCTGATGGCACCCACGCGCCAGGTCACGGTGATCGAGCGCCAGGAGCTCGAGGTCCTGCGCCAGGGCTCCGACAGCGTGGCCACCCTGCTGAGCAAGGTGGTGCCCGGCATGGCCGACTCCAGCCACACCATCACCGACTACGGCCAGACCCTGCGCGGACGCAACATGCTGGTGCTGGTCGACGGCATTCCGCTCAACACCAACCGCGACTCGTCGCGCAACCTCGCCAACGTCAATCCGGCCGACGTCGAGCAGATCGAGGTGCTGCGCGGCAGCAGCGCGATCTACGGCAGCGGCGCGGCCGGCGGCATCGTCTCCATCCGCACGCGCCAGCCCGACGGGCAGACCCGCGCCGAGACCACGGTGACCGGCGTGACGCCGCTGTCGCGCATCGGCTCGGCGGGCTTCGGCGGCGAGGTGCAGCACTACCTGTCGGGCGCGGGCGAGAAGCTCGACTACACGCTGAGCCTCGGCGCGCGCCACGTCGGTGCCTCCTACGACGCCAAAGGCAACCGCATCGCGCCCGAGCCCAGCCAGGGCGACCTGTTCGACTCGAACATCTACAGCGCCTCGGCCAAGATCGGCTGGCGCATCGATGCGAACCAGCGGCTGCAGCTGTCCGCGAGCCACTACGACGCGAAGCAGGACACCGACTACGGCTCCGATCCCTCGGTGGCGAAGCTGCCCGCCGGCAGCGCCGCAGCCCGGCCGCTGCGCGGGCTGCAGCTGGCCGAGCAGAACCGCGTGAAGAACACGCTGGTGGGCATCGACTACCAGCACCGCGACATCGCCGGCAGCTCGCTGGCCGCGCAGTTCTACTACCGCGACTTCTTCACCCGCTTCGCGCCCTTCGATGCGCGCGGCGTGTCGGTGCGCGGCGCCAACGTGGATCAGGTCACGCAGAACTCCGAGGTCTACGGCGGCCGGCTGACCATCAAGACGCCGCTGGGCGCGGACAGGAAGACGCAACTGACCTGGGGCGCCGACTTCAATCAGGAACGCAGCGACATGCCGCTGGACGTGTTCGAGCCGCGCCTGTACGACCTGAGCGGCGGCCTGAGTTTCCTCAAGACCGGCTCGCGCATCTTCATGCCGCCGATCACCACGCGCAGCCTCGGCGGCTTCGCCCAGCTGCAGCACCGCTTCGACGACCGGTGGTCGGTCGAAGGCGGCGTGCGCTACGACCGCGCCCGCACGCGCTTCGACAGCTTCGTGCCGCTGTCGCAATCGCGCGTGGCCAACCCGCGTGCCGTCAACGGCGGCGCGGTCGACTACAAGGGCTGGACCTACAACGCGGGCCTGGTCTTCAACCCGACCAAGGCGCACGACCTCTACCTGTCGTACAGCCAGGGCTTCGAGCTGCCCGACATCGGCCTGCAGGTGCGCAATGCCACACCGGCCTTCAACATCGCGGGCTCCGACCTGCAGCCGGTCAAGACCGACACCTTCGAGCTCGGATGGCGCGGCCGCTTCTCCAACGTGGTCGCGAACCTCGCGGCCTTCCAGTCGCAGTCGGACCTCGGCGCCGTGCAGAGCTTCAACAACGGGCTGAACCTGCTGCGCACCAAGGAGCGCATCCACGGCCTCGAAGGCGCGCTCGACTACTTCAGCGACGACGAGCGCTGGGCCCTGGGCGGCAGCTTCACCTGGATGAAGGGCCGCGAACTGCCGCAGGGCGCCGCGCGCTACCAGGACATGACCGGCTACCGCATCCCGCCGCTCAAGCTGACGGCCTACGTCGAGTACAAGCCCGATGGCCGGTGGAGCCACCGGCTGCAGGCGACCTCGTATGCGGGCAAGGACTACCGCCTCGACGGCGTGAGCAGCTTCGGACGCCGCGACACCAGCGGCTACACCACCGTCGACCTGATCAGCCGCTGGAAGATCGACGACAGGAACAACCTGGCGATCGGCGTGGAGAACCTCTTCAACCGGAAGTACTTCCCGCTCTACAGCCAGCTGCTTCGCAGCAACAACAACACGAGCCGCCTGCCGGCTCCCGGTGCCGTGCTGAAGCTGAGCTATACGCACCGCTGGTGATGGCGGCGCGCGGGAGGCACGAAGCTCAGTCGTCCCGCGCTTCGCGGCAGGCTTCGCACAGCACCTGCACCTCGACCGCCTCCACCGGCAGCGGCAGGCCATGGGCCTTGCCCGCATCGGCGATGAGCCGCGACAGCAGGCCCGTGCCGCGGAGGTCGACCGAGCGCCCGCAGCCGGTGCACACCAGCCGGCCCGCGGCCTCGGAAGGCGCGGCGGCTTCGTGCTCGGGCAGGCGGTAGGTCGAGACGGCGCGGCCGTTGCGCTCCACCAGCAGGTGCTCGATCGCGCCCTCGGCGGCCAGCCGCTTGAGCGCCGAATAGATCGCCGACATGTTCATCGGCGTGCCCCGCTGCGTGAGCCTGCGGTGCAGATCGCGCGGATGGAAGCTGTCGCCCTTGGGCTCGGCCATGACCGCGAGGATGCGGTCGTGCTGCAGCTGGTTGCGGTCGGTGACGCCGGAATGCGCTCCGAACGCGGGATGGCGCAGGCCCGCCTTGCGGTTGACGAGGCGGATCATCGCGTCGGGCTGCCAAGGCGGGCTCGTGGGTGGATTCATCGTCGGGCTCCTGAAAGCTTCGGTTCGCGGGCGGACACGGCCGGCGGGCGATGAAGCCCGCCGGCCGCGCGCATCAGAACTTCGCGTTCAGCGACACGCGGAACGAGCGCGGCGCGCCCGGCGTGATGTTGGTGTTGCTGTTCGCGTTGAGGAAGTACTTGCGGTTGAACAGGTTCTCGACGTTCAGCTGCATCTGCACGTTGCGGTTGAGCGTGAAGAACACGGCCGCGTCGACGCGCGTGTAGCCCGGCAGCACCACGTTCGGGAACGGCTGCGCGGCGGTCACGATCTGCTCGCTCGACGCGAACATCTTGGCCTGGTGGATCACGCCGACACCCGCGCCCCACATGGGCGTGAAGTCGTAGCGGTTCCACAGTGCGAAGGTGTGCTTGGGCACCTGGCCGACGCGGGCGCCGGCGCGGATCGTGGCTGAGGTGTCGGCCTTGAACTTGGCGTCGGTGTAGGAGTAGCCGCCCGAGACGCTCCAGGCCGGCGTGATGTTGCCGCTGAGGCCGAGCTCGAAGCCCTGGGTGCGCTGGCCGTCGCTGAGGATGGTGCGCGCGCCGGTCGGGTCGGTCGGATCGAGCACCACCACGTTGGAGCGGTCGAGGCGGTAGAGCGCGGCGGTGGCCGCGAGCGCGGGCAGCACGTCCCACTTGGCGCCGATCTCGTAGTTCTTGAACTTCTCGGGCTTGAGCGCCGACGAGCTCAGCGTGAGCGAGGACAGCTGGTCGCCCGCGCGCGGCTGGTAGGCGATGCTGTAGTTCACATACAGCGACAGCGGCTCGACCGGCTTGTAGATCACGCCCAGGCGCGGCGACACGAGGTCGTCGTCGGTCTTGAAGCGGTCGCCGTTGCGGTTGTTCCGGAAGTCGACGCGGAAGCGGTCGTAGCGCAGGCCCGCGATCAGCTGGAACTGCGGGCTCAGCTCGATCTGGTCCTGCACGTAGAGGGCCGCGACCTTGGCGGTGCCGCTGTTGTTGGCGTCGGTCGCCGACTGGCGGTAGAACACCGGCGCGTAGGTCGTCGGCAGCCACAGCGGCACGTTCACGCTGGTGGCCGTGTTGTTGAAGTAGCCGGTGTTGCGGAAGTTGTCGGTGTCCTGCTTGCCGATCTCCGCGCCCACGAGGAACTTGTGCTTCACCGCGCCAGTGTTCAGCGTGAAGCTGACGTCCGTCTGATTGAAGAAGCTCTTGCGCGTGGTCGCGTTGTCGTAGGCGCTGATCGCCACCGTGGTGCCGAGCGCGTTGACCGCGCCGGGGAACACGTTGCGGTAGAACTTGTCCTGCTCGGACCAGCGCGTGCGGTTGCGCAGCACCACGCCGTTGTCGAACTCGTGCTCGACCAGCGCGTTGAAGGCATCGAGCGAGGACCAGGTCGGGCTGCCGGCCGCGTTGCCGAAGAAGGTCGAGGGATCGGTCGCCACCGGCACGCCGCGGAACGAGGTGATGCCGCGGTCGGCGATGCGCTTGTCCTTGAAGTGCTCGTAGCCCAGCGTCACCAGCGTCTTCGCGCTCGGGCGCCAGCTCAGGGTCGGGTTGATGCCCGAGCGCTCGAGCCAGACGCCGTCGCGGTAGCTCTTGGAGTTCTCGTACAGGCCGTTGAGACGCAACGACAGCTGGTCGTTGATCGGCTGGTTGATGTCCGCCGTGAGGCGGCGGTTGCTGTGCGAGCCCAGCGTGACCGAGGCGCCGTAGGACGGCGTCCACTCGGGCTGCTTGCTCACGCGGTTGATCAGCCCGCCGGTGGCGCCGCGGCCGAAGATCATCGCGTTCGGGCCCTTGAACACCTCCACGCGTTCGATGTTGTAGAGGTCGCGGTAGTACTGGACGTCGTCGCGGATGCCGTCGATGAAGAAGTCGCCGGTGGTGCTGATGCCGCGGAAGATCGGCGTCTCGCGGTTGCCCTCGCCCTGCGCGAAGCCCACGCCCGGCACGTAGCGCGCGGCCTCGGCAATGCTCTGCACCGCGCGGTCGCGCAGCTCGTCGCCGGTCACCACGCTGATCGACTGCGGCGTGTCGCGCAGCGGCGTGTCGGTCTTGGTGGCGGTGGTGCTGCGCCGGGCGGCGTAGCCCTGCTCGGCGCCCGTGGCGGTGATGGGCGGCAGCGAGTTGGTGCCGGTCGCGGTCTGCGACCAGGCGGTCGATGCGCCGAGGGCCAGGGTGGCGCCGGCGGTGAGCAGGTGAATCGCCCGGACGACGGCGCTGGGCGCGGTAGCGGGTGCCATGCCCGGAAGGCGCGGGCTGCGTGACTTGTTCATTTGGAACCGATGAAGGAAAGAGAAGGCGCATTCGCGCCGGCTGCGAAAGAGCGCATTGCCGCTGCCATCTCCCCCTTCTGATCGCGGCCGCGAAAGAGACGGAAATACGAACGATTCGCAATTTCGAGCAAATGTAGAAGCAGGTAGTAGTACTGTCAAGTGCTACTGATTCGGCGCGAACCGATCCCTGAGAGTCGGATTCAATGAAGAAAAAAGGAAGTCTTCGGCTCTGAAATCCAAGGACAAGTAGTCCTTGCAAGAACTACTTTCGTGTTGGGGAAATGCCACGCAAGCGCGCACGGCCAACCCTCCGGCGAGTCCCGGATCCAGACGAATCGGAGGGGGTCAGGAGGGCTTGCTCGGGGTCTTCTCGACCCGGGCGGAACGCACGCCGCTGATCTGGCCGCGCACGACCTTCCAGAAGTTCTTGGTGCCGTCGAGCAGGCGCCAGGCGTTCGAGCGATGCGCGAGCACCCCGACCTCGGGCAGCACGTCGCGCAGGTTCTTCAGGCCGAGGATCTTCAGGTACTTGCGCACGGTGGTCGGGCTGTGGATCAGCAACACCACGCGCCAGCCGTAGTGGCGTCCGAGCAGCAGCATGCCGATCGCGCTTTCGAGGTCGTCGAGGTCGCCGTTGAACTCGTCGACGGCCCGGTCGACGATGCTGAGGATTTCTTGATCGTTCACGGCCACGGCGATACCCCTGAGTGCTGCTGAGCGCTGTTTCTGTTGTCGAAGGCGCGACGGCAGTGTCGCACGGGGCCGCTCGAGGACGGCCGTGCGATACTTTAACAATGAGAATCGTTGTCATCTCGACGCCGCGCCGATCCACCGATGTTTGACGCCTTCGCCATCACCCTGCGCGAGCTGGCCGAGCTGATCCTGATCGTGGGCTCGCTGTATGCCTGCCTGCGCGAATCCCGGCGTCTCTCGCTGCTCAAGTACGTCGGCTGGGGCCTGGGCCTGGGGCTCGCGCCGGCCGCGGCGCTGTCGATGCTGCTGATGGATGCCTCCATCGACCGCAACGTCAGCGCCGGGCTCAGCACCCTGATGGCGATCGGCATCCTGGTCATGGCCACGAGCATGGCGGCCTCGGTGCGGCAGATCCGCGGCCGCGTCCACCTGTTCCATGAAGCCTGGCTGGACAGCCCGGCCGCGCCCTTCCTGGTCGTGGCCTTCGTCGCGCTGTCGGCCTTTCGCGAATCGCTCGAGATCGCGGTCTTCGTGCGCGCGATCGGCGCGCGCGCCGGCATGGTGGATGCCGCGCTGGGCGTGCTGCTGGGCGTCGCGGCCACCGGGCTGCTGCTGCCCGCATGGCAGTGGCTGCACCTGCGCGCGCGGCTGCTGCTGGCGTTTCGCGTCTCGGCGCTGCTGCTGGCCCTGCTCGCGATCCAGCTGCTGCTCTACAGCGTGGCCGACCTGCTGCGCATTCCCGAACTGCGCGACGACGGCGTGGCCTGGGCGCTGACCGTGGCGCCTTTCTTCGAGGAGGGCGCGCGCCATGCCTGGCTGTGCGCCGTGCTGATGCTGCCGCCGCTCTACTGGGTGCTGCGCGGCTGGTGGTCGGAGACGGCCGCGCGCGTCGAGTAGTTCAGTCGGGCGCGCCCGCGCTGCAGCGGTTGCACGCGATCCACACCACGATGTCCTCCTTCGAGGCCACGGGCAGCCCCTGGTCGGCGCCGACCTTCGCGACCTGCTCGCGCAGCTCGACATCCTCGGCGACCACGCTGGCGCCGCAGCTTCGGCACTGGAAGCGGATGCGCGAGGGCGCGCTCTGCGCACCGTAGACGTAGCTGAACACCGGCCGTCCGCGCACCTGCCGCACCCGCCGCTCGATCACCTTCTTCTTCTCGAGCAGGTGCAACGTCCGGTACACGCGCGACACCGCGGCGGCATTCGATTCCTCGACCCCGCGCGGATAGAGCTCCTGGGCCGTGCAGGCCTGGCCGGCGTTCGACATCAGCCGGCCGAGGATCTGCAGCCGCTCGGCGTTGACGCGGATGTCCGCTTCCTCGAGGCGCTGGCGGACGACGTCGTCGCCGAGCGTTTCTTCCCGGTGTTTTTCAGCAGGCATGGGCATGGGCATGGTCGATGGGTCGATACGGTGGCTGCCGCGGTGCGGCGCGCTCTCCAAAAGCATGATGCAGCGCAGTTGCAAAACTGCCGAACGGATTGAAAACAGCAGGTAAAGATGGGCGCATCGTCGTCCAGGGGGTTGCCGGTTCAGCGCAGGCGGTCGGCACGCAGCCGCTGCCGGTCGTCGGTGAGGGAGCGCGCCGCCAGATAGACCGCGCCGGCGGCAGCCATGCCGCCGGCACCGGTGAACAGGAAGAGCAGCAGGATCTGGTACTTCGCGGCCTCGACCGGGTCCATGCCCGCGAGCAGCTGGCCGGTCATGATGCCGGGCAAGGTGATCACGCCGGCCGCCGACATCTGGTTGACGATCGGGATCATCCCCTTGCGGATGGACGCGCGGATCAGCGCCGCCATCGCCTGGTGAATGGTCGCGCCCAGCGCCAGCCGGGCCTCGATGCGCGCACGCCCCTCGGTCACGCCCTCGAAGAAGCTGTCGAGACCCAGGCTGGCCGAATTGAGCACGCTGCCGAGCACGATGCCCATCAGCGGGATCGCATAGCGCGGGTCGTACCAGGGCTGCGGCCGGATCGCGGTCATCAGCGCCAGCACCACCGTCGCCACGCTCGACACGCCCACGGCCGCCGCGCCGATGCCGAAGTTGCCGCCGCCGCGCAACCGGTGCGCGGGCCGCACCGCCACCTCGCGCGCCGCGGCCAGGATCATCAGCAGCACGATGGCCAGGGTGGCGCCCGGCGAGGCCGCCGCGAACACGAAGCGCAGCACCAGCCCCACCAGCAGCAGCTGCACCACCATGCGCGCGGCGGCCCACAGCACCTGCCGATGCAGTTGCAGCCCCAGCAGCAGCGAGGCGAGCGCGTTCAGCAGCACGAGCACCGTGGCAAGCACCAGATCGGTGGCGTCGAGATGGATGGGGTTCATGCGACGCTCCCCGCCGGCTGCAGCCGGCCCGCGCTCAGTTCGAGATGACGTGCAGCGACGCGCGCGGCCTGCTCGTGGGAATGCGTGACCCACAGCAGCGTGAGCCCCGCGGCCTGTTCGCGCGCCAGCAGCGCTTCGACCGCGAGCGTGGTGGCGGGGTCGAGCGAGGCGGTGGGTTCGTCGAGCAGCAGCACCACGGGGCGGTGCGCGAGCGAGCGCAGCAGGGCCAGCCGCTGGCGCTCGCCGGTCGACAGCCGTGCGATGTCGGCCTGCAGCACGTCGCGTGGCAGGCCCAGCTCCGCGATCCATCCCGCGAGCACGTCGCTGTCGAGGCCGGCCGGAAAGTGCTCGGCCACGCCCATGCCCCACCACGCCGGCTCCGCCGCCTGGTAGATCACGCGCCGGCGCCATTCGGGGCCCGACAGCGCCGCGCGATCGGTACCGTCGAGCACCACGCGGCCCTCGCCCGGGTCGAGGTCGGCCACCAGCCGCAGAAACACGCTCTTGCCCGAACCCGAGGGACCGAGGATGGCGATGCATTCGCCGCGCGCGGCCTGCAGCGCGATGGGGCCGACATGCAGCGCACGCAGGCCCTCGATGGACAGGTGGGCCGGGGCGGGGGCGGAAGGACGGGGAAGCTCGGGCATGCGCGAAAGAATGGCCAAAGCCCCGAGCTTGCCGATCAAGCTGAACGGCGGCTGAAGCGCCGCCTCCGCGCACGCCTTCTCAGTACACGTCGCGCCGGTAACGCCCTTCGGCGATCAGGTCGTCGAGCGTGGCACGCCCCAGCGCGGCCTCGAGCGCCTCGTCCACGCCCGCCGCCATGCCATGCAGGCTGCCGCAGACGAAGATCGCGGCGCCCTCGCCCACCCAGCGGCGCAGGTCGCCCGCGTGCTCGCGCAGGCGGTCCTGCACGTAGATGCGCGGCGCATGGTCGCGCGAGAACGCGAGGTCGACGCGCTCGACCTGGCCCGCGGCCTGCCAGTGGCGCAGCTCGTCCATGAAGAAGGCGTCGCGCGCCAGCTGGCGTTCGCCGAACACCAGCCAGTTGCGCCGATGGCCGCGCTCGATGCGCTCGCGCAGGTGGCCGCGCAGGCCGGCATAACCCGAGCCGTTGCCCACGAAGATGCAGGGGCGGTCGTCGGCCACGGGCGCGAAACCGGGGTTGGCGAGCAGGCGCAGCGGCACCTGCGCCATCAACGGCGCATGCGCCGTGAGCCAGCCCGAGGCGATGCCCAGGCCCTGCTCATGGCGCGCCTGCCGCACGAGCAGCCGCACGTGGCCCTCCGAAGGCAGGCTCGCGATCGAATAGCGACGCGTGGCGAGCGGCACCAGCGCATCGGCCAGCGCCTGCGCGTCGAGACCTTGCACCAGGGCCTGCGGCGCGGGCACGGCGCTGCGGGCCAGGGCCTCGGCGAGCGTGCAGTGCCGGCCCTGGAACACGACGGGTGCATCCGCGGTCCACGGCGTCGCGCGCAACAGGGCCGCCACCGTGTCGGCCGCGAGCCGCGGCTGCAGTTCGGCCAGCGCGCCGGGCCGCCACGCCGTAGCCGCTTCGGGCGGCGCGGCGAGTTCGATCTCGTAGAGCGGCGCACCGAGGCTGCCGGGATTCAGCAGCCGGCGCGCGTTCAAGGTCCAGGGTTCGAACGCGGGCTCGAGCGGTTCATCGGCCAGCGCCCCGGCCGGCCCCGCATCGGCGCCGCGCAGCGCCACCAGTTGGCGGCGCCAGCGCGCGAGCGCGGCCGTGTCGCCGTTGTCGACCTCGATCATCGGAAACAGCGACTGCGCGCCCGCCGCCACCAGCGCATGGTCGAGTGCATGGCCGAAGCCGCAGAAGCGCGCGTAGTGCCGGTCGCCGAGCGCGAGCAGGCCGTAGCGCAGGTGCGCGAGCGCATCGCCGCCGACCTGCACCAGCCGCTGCGCGAAACGCCGCGCCGCATCGGGCGGGCCGCCCTCGCCGAAGCTGCTGGCCACCAGCAGCAGGCGCTGGTGATGGCGCAGCTGCTCGGGGTCGAGCTGCGCGAGCGAAGCCACGGTCACGCGCAGGCCGCCGGCCTCGAGCGCGGCGGCGCTGCGCAGCGCGATGCCCTCGGCCGTGCCCGACTGGCTCGCGAAGGCCACGAGCATGCCCTCGGGCGCTGCCGCGCTGTCCGTCGACGGCCGCCCTGCCCCGGCCGCGAACGCCGCGCGTTCCGCGGCCACCGCGCGCTTCTTGCGCCGGCGATCGAGGTAGAGCATCCAGCCCGTGACCGTGAACACCGGCAGCATCAGCGCCGCGAGCATCATCGCGATGCGCCCCGGCAGCCCGAAATAGGTGCCCATGTGCAGCGGATAGATGGCGGCCAGGAAGCGGCCGCCCGCGGGCTTGTCCGCATGGCGCTCGTCCTGCGCGACCTCGCCGCCCGGCAGGCGCACCGTCATGCGGTTGCGCGCGCGTTCGTGCGCCGGATGCGCATCGAGCCAGGTGAACAGCACCGTGGGCGCGGCCCCCGTGGGCACGCGCAGGATGACCTCGCTCCAGCCGCTGGCGGCGGCCTGGCGCTGGAACGTGGCCCAGGCGGGCGCCACGTCGAACGCGCCGGCGTCGTCGCGCGGCATGTTGCGCACGCGCGGCGCATTGCGTGCCTGCGCGGGCGCGCGTGGCTGGCCCGCGAAGGCATCGACGCGGTCGCGCACGGCGTCGAAGGCCCAGTAGACGCCGGTGGTAGTGAACACCAGGTACATCAGCAAGGCGCAGGTGCCGGCCACCGAATGCAGCCCCCAGAGAAAGGGCCGGCCCTCGAGCGCGGGATCGAAGGTGAACCAGGCGCGCCAGTCGAGCGGCCGCCGCGGCCAGCGCAGGTACAGGCCCGACAGCGCCAGCACGAACAGCCCGATCGCCAGCACGCCGGCCGCGACGCGGCCCGGCTCGCGCGGCAGCAGCAGCCAGCGGTGCAGCGCCTCGACCCATTCGAAGAACTCCGCGCCCACCAGCGGCGGCAGCGGCCGGCCCGCGTAGGGATCGAGGTAGACGGTGTCGCCGCGGCGCTCGCCGGGGCGCGGCGCGAAGATCACGCGTGCCGCGGCGCCGGGTTCGGCGAACAGCGCGAGCGTGCCGACCTGGCGGCCCGGGAAGGCCTCGCGCACGGCCGCGAGCAGCTGCGGCGGCGCGAGCGCCTCCTGCGTCTGCACCGCCACGTGGCGGCCGCCCGGATTGAGCGCATCGATCAGCTCCTCGCGGAACGACAGCACCGCGCCGCTGAGCCCGATCACGAGCAGCACGCTGCCCGCTGTGATGCCCAGCAGCCAGTGCAGCTGGAACCAGGCCTGGCGCCATGTCGGCATCGTCATTCAGCGCGCTCCCACGGCCCAGTCCACGGCCGCGTCGAAGAGCGCGCGACCGGCTGGTGCCAAGTTGGTGAAGCCGTCGTTGCCGAGGAAGAACATCACGCGGCGCGCCGGCGCGAGCGACTCGTAGTCCATGGTGGCGCCCTTCTCGTAGCCGAAGATGGCCGCCTTCTCGGGCTGGCCGTAGAGGGTGGCGATGGTGGTGGCACCGAGTCCGGGCCGGCCCCAGCTCATGCCGGCCTGTCGCTGGTAGACGTTGGTCACGCCGGCCGGCAGGCCCGCGCCCATCGGATGCGGTGCGTTGACCAGCCACAGGTAGCGTTCCTTCGCGGCTTCGCCGAAATCGACGTCGTGCCGCTTGCCCGTCATCGCGAGATCGTCGAGCAGGTCGTTTTCCCAGGTCAGCAGCGGCACCGGCAGCTGGCGCCAGCCGGGATGCACGTCCTTCGCGGCCACGGTCGAGGAGATCACGACCAGCTCGGCGCCCGCCGCCGCGCCGGGCTCCACCGCCTGGTCGAGCATGGCGACCGCGAAGCCGCGCGTGCCGAGGTGCTGCGCGACCTGCTCGTCGACCGCCGCGTTCGGGCTGCCGCGCTGCACCAGCAGCACGAGCTTGCGGCCGGGCGCGGCCTGAGCGCCGGCCGCGCCGGCCAGTCCCGCTGCAAGCGGCAGCGCGAGCCGCAGCAGCGCGCCACGGCGATCGATGGAAGCGACGTCCCTCATGGCCTAGAACTCGAAGGTGGTGAGCAGCGACACCTGGCGCGCGTCGCCCATGGAGATGAAATAGGTGTTCGCGGCCGAGGGGTAGTAGGTCTTGTCGAACAGGTTCTTCACGTTGAGCTGGAACTTGACCTTGCGGCCGTGGATGCGCGTGTCGTAGGTGGCGAAGGCATCGGCGGTGGTGTAGCCCGGCAGCATGAAGCTGTTGGCCGAGTCGCCGGGCCGCTTGCCCAAGTAGTGCACGCCGCCGCCCACGCGCAGCCGGCCCTCGGCGCCGAAGACCTGGCCGAAGTCGTACACGGCCGACAGCGACGCGGTCTGGCGCGCCACGTTCCACAGCCGGTTGCCGGCGTACAGCGGGTCTTCGGTGGTCTTGGCGTCGATGTAGGCGTAGCTCGCGATCGCGCTCCAGTTCCTGCCGAGCTCGCCGGCTACGTCGACCTCGAGGCCGCGCGAGCGCGCCGCGCCCGAGGTGCGCCAGTCGGTCAGCTTGGTCACGTCGTTGAACTGCGAGACCAGCACGTTCTTCTTGCGAATGTCGAACAGCGCCACGGTGCCGGTGAGGCCGCCGGCCAGGTCGAGCTTGGCGCCGAGCTCCCACGACCTGCCCTGCTCGGGCGCCACCGAGGCGTCGAGCACGTAGCCCGAGGACAGCGGCGCGATGGTCGAGCTCGGCTTGAGCGACTCGGTGTAGCTGCCGTAGAGCGACAGGTTGTCGCTCCACTTGTAGACCAGTCCCAGGCGCGGCAGCACCTTGGAGCCGTCGGTGTCGGTGTTGGCCTTGAACGGACGGCCGCGGCCCGCGGTCTGCGACCAGGCCTGGTAGCGCAGCGCGGCCACGGCGATCCATCGGTCGCCGAGATGGATCGAGTCCTGGAAGAAGAAGGACTGGTTGTGCAGCTTGTCGGTCTGGTCGCTGTCGCTGGCCGACACCGTGGCCGACGGGAACTCGAGGCCATAGATCGGGTTGAGGTAGCTGAAGCTGCGCGCGACGGCCTGGCGCAGCAGGTCGGCGCGGTAGATCTTGCGGTACTCGGCGTCCCAGCCGAACTGCAGGTCGTGGCGCATGCCGCCGAGCTCGACGCGGCCGTCGACGTAGGCGGTGGCATAGCTGTCGGTGCTCAGGGCGCCGTGCGTGGCGTCGTTGCTGCGCGTGAGCGTGCCGCGCGTGGTGTTCACACCGGTGATGCGAAGCTGGTTGGCGTCGTAGGTCTCGCGGTTGTAGCTGAGGTTCAGGTGGCCGGCCCAGCCGCCGCCGAACTGGTGGTCGACCGAGAGCTGGGCCAGGTGGCTCTCGCCGCGCATCTCGTTCCAGGGCTCGTCCAGGCGCCGCGTCTTGGGCAGGTCCAGCGGGCTCCTGGTGCGCGGGTCGAGCGCGGTGCCGCGGTCGAAGGGCGTCACGAACTTGCGGTACTCGTACCAGAGCACGGCCTGCGTGTCCTCGCCATACCAGGCCAGCGAGGGCGCGACCAGCGTCTCGCGGTGGGTGCCGAAGTTGCGCCAGTAGTCCTCGTCCACGCGGTCGACGATCAGCCGGTAGGCCAGGCCGTTCTCGCCGATGGGACCGGTGGTGTCGAGCGTCTGGCCGGTGCCGTTGCGCCCGCCCGCGTAGCCCGAGGCGCCCAGCGACAGCGCGGTGCGCTGGCGCAGCTGCGGCTTCTTGCTGACCACGTTGATCACGCCGCCGGGGTCCATCAGGCCGTAGAGCAGCGAGGACGGGCCCTTGAGCACCTCCACGCTCTCGGCCGCCGCGTTGAGGCCGCGGCCCTGCACCAGCGGCATGCCGTTGTGCATGATCGAGCCGTCGCGGTTGCCGCCGAAGCCGCGCTTCATGATGGTGTCCTGCGTGCTGGCCAGGGTGTTGCCCTGGTTGATGCCGCTGACGTTGGCGAGCGCATCGTCGATGTTGCGCGGGCGCTGGTCGCGGATCGCCTGCGCGGGCACCACGTTGACCACCTGCGGGATCTCGAGCACCGGCGCGGTGGTGCGCAGGGTCGAGGCATCGGGCGTGGGCTGGTAGCGGTCGTCGGCATCGCCGGGCACGGGTGCCGCGCGCGCCACCACGCGCACGGCAGGCAGCGCGCCGGCGCCCTCGATCACGCCGGGCTCGGCCTGCGCGCTCGCCGAGCGGCGCAGGATGAATTCGCCCGCACCGCCCTCGACCGCCTCGAGGCCCGTGCCCGCGAGCAGCGTGGCGAAGCCGGCCTGCACCGTGAAGCTGCCGTCGAGGCCGCGCGAGTTCAGGTCCCGGGTGTGGGCGGGATCGAAGGACAGCGCCACGCCCGCCGCGGCCGCGAAGCGGCCCAGCACCGCGGCCAGCGGGCCGGGCTCGATGCGGTAGGCGCGCGTGGCACCGGGCGCGCTGGCGCTGGCGGCGAGCCGCGCCGGCTCGGCGGCCAGCGCCGCGACGGGCATGGCGGCCGCCAGCGCCAGCAGGCACAGCAGCGCCTTGGAGACGGGGGTGGGTGAGGACGGGTGCGCGTGCATGGGATTCCTTCGGCAGAACTGCAATCCATGGCGCTCGCCATGGTTCTCAGGAGGAAGGCCGAACGAAATCGGAAAAGATGAAAGGCGGCGGAAGATTTTTTTGCGCGGACCCGGAATGCAGGAATCAGGCCGGCACCAGCGAGACCCAGTAGCGCGTCAGGCTGGCCACGCGCACCGGGAAGCTGCGCGCGATCACCGACAGCGCCCTGTCGGTGTCGTGGATCGGGAAGGCACCCGACACCTTGATGTTCGCCACCGCCGGATCGCAGGCCAGCCGGCCGCGCCGGTAGCGCGCGAGTTCGGCCACCACCTCCCGCAGCGTCCAGTCGTTGACGACCAGGCTGCCCTGGGCCCAGGCGGCCGAGGCCGTGTCGGCCGCATGCGGCACGCCCACGCCGTCGCTGCCGATGTCGACCTGCTGGCCGGCCTGCAGCCGCAGCGCGCGTTCGGGCGCATTCGCGGCCCGGACCTCGACCGCGTCGTCGAGCACCGTGACGCGCGTGATGCCGCCCTCGCTGCGCACGGTGAAGCGGGTGCCGAGCGCGAGGATGCGGCCTTGCGCGGTCTCGACCAGGAACGGGCGCGCGTCGTGGCTGCCGGGCATGCGGTGGCGCGCGGTCTCCGCGAGCAGCTCGCCCTCGCGCAGCCGGACCAGCCGGCGCGTGCCGTCGAACACCACGTCGACCGCGCTGCGCGTGTTGAGCAGCAGCCGCGAGCCGTCGGCGAGGTCGACGGTGCGCTGCTCGCCGGTGCCGATGCGGTAGTCGGCCAGCAGCGCGGGCCAGCCCCCGCCGCCGTCGGCCACCTGCCACGACAGGTAGCCGAGCGCGCCGCCCGAGGCGATCAGCGCGACGCCGCGCAGCAGGCGTCGGCGGTCGGTGCGCGCCGCGGCGGCCGCGTGCAGGGTCGAAGCCGCGATGTGGCCGGGCACGCGCTGCAGCGTGGCCTGCATCGCCTCGAGCTTTTCCCAGGCGCGACGGTGCTCCGCATGCGCGCGATGCCAGTGGCGCCAGGCCTCCTGGTCGGCCGGCGTGGCCTCGCCCGAGCACAGCTGCGCGTACCAGGCGATCGCCTCCTTGCGCACGCGGGCCTCGTGGCCGGCGGGCAGGCCGATGTCGCCGCCCGGTCGATCGAGTTCGAAGGAGCTCATGGGGCGAGCAGGTAGCAATGCTCGAGCGCCTTGAGCATGTAGTTGTTGACCGTGCGCACCGTCACCTGCAGCCGCTGCGCGATCTGCGCATAGGTCAGGCCCTCGAGCTGCGAGAGGATGAAGGCCTGCCGGATCGCGGGCTTCATGCCGTCTAGCATCGCGTCGATCGCGCTCAGCGCCTCCAGCACGATCGCGCGCTCTTCGAGCGAGGGCGATTGCGGCTCGGGCAGCGCGGCCAGGGTCTCGAGGTAGGCGCGCTCGAGCGCGCGGCGGCGATGGAAGTCGACCACCAGCCCGTGGGCGATGGTCGCGAGGTAGGCGCGCGGCTCCGCGGCGGCCACCGGCTCCTTCTTGCCGAGCACGCGCACGAAGGTGTCCTGCGCGAGGTCGGCCGCGTTGTGCGGGCAGCCCAGCTTGCGGCGCAGCCACCCCTGCAGCCACCCGTGGTGGTTGCTGTAGAGCGTTTGCACTTCGTGCGGAGGCACGAACTCGGCGGCCGGCATGGCATCTCCACGCAGCGCGCAGACTGCGTTCAGGATTTAATACGAATGGTTCTCAATTGTAGCAGTCGCATGCGACCGCGTTCCGGCGAGCTTCCGGTTCGTGCCGCCGGACAACGGACGCCGGGCTGGCTTCAGGCGCGCGCCGCCTGGGCATCCAGGCGGTCCGCGACCTCCCTGAGCGCCACCAGCGGCGACGCCCGCAGCCGCTGGACGACCTCGGCCAGGTAGTGCTTGGGCGCGGTTTGCGGAATGCGTTCGAACCAGCGCACCGCCGCGTCGATCTCGCCCTGCTCGGCCAGCATGCTGGCGTGGCTGAAGCAACCGCGAAAGTCGCCGGCCTCGGCCGATGCCCGATAGAGGGCGCGGGCCCGGTCCAGGTCCCGCGGCACGACGAGGCCATCTTCGTGGTAGCGGCCGAGCATGTTCATCGAACGCGCGTGCCCGAGGGCCGCCGCACGCCGGTACCAGTCGAAGGCCGCGGCGTGGTCCAGCGCGATGCCGCGCCCGGTCGCCAGCAGGTTGGCGAGGTTGTACATGCCCCAGTCGAGGCCGAGCTCGGCGCTCACGCGGTAGGCGCTCGCCGCGCGCTGCGGATCGGGCGCGGTGCCCCAGCCATGCTCGAAGCAGCGCCCGAGCATGTTGGCCGCCATCGGATGGCGCTGTTCAGCCGCGCGCTGGAACCAGGCGAAGGCCGAGGTCTCGTTGCGCGCCACGCCGCGGCCATCGAGCAGCCATTGCCCGAGCACCGCCTGCGCTTCGGCATGCCCCGCATGGGCGGCCGCCGACAGCCAGGTAGCGGCGCGCTCGGGCGGACCGGCGAGCAGCGCGTCCCATTGCGCGCGCGTCAGGGTGTTGAGCGCGCTCGCGTTGGGGAACACGAACGCGGGGGATGCGCCTTCGCTGCTCACGCTCGTCGTCGCATCAAGCGTTTCGGCGATCAGAACGAGAAGTTGCCCGTCAGCGTCACCGAACGGCCCGGCGCGATGTTCGCGTAGTGCGTCGAGTAGGCCGTGTTGTAGTAGATGCGGTCGGTCAGGTTCTGGACATTGAGCTGCAGGTTGAAGCTCTTGTTCACGCGGTAGCCGGCCATCGCGTCGATGCGGGTGTAGCCCGGAATGCTGCGCTTGATCAGCGTGGCGCCGCCCGTGCCGGCCGCCCAGGCGAAGCCGCCGTAGACCTCGCTCTGGTAGAAGGCGCCCAGGCCGAAGGTCCAGTCGGAGGTGGGCTTGTAGGTCGCCCAGATGCTCGCGCTGTGCTTCGGCGTGTTCGGGAAGGGCTGGCCCGTGCCGGCGTTGGGCACGTAGACCGTGCGGCCGTTGGCGTCGGTGGTGCTGCTCTGGCCGAGGTTCTTGCCCTTGCTGTCGAGCAGCGTGTAGCCGCCGAAGACCGAGAGCTGGTGCGTGATGTTGCCCGAGAAGCCGAGCTCGAAGCCGCGCACCTGCTTGTCCCCGGCCAGCGACACGGTGCCGTCGGTCGGGTTGGTGATGCGCGCGTTGGTGGTCTCGATCTGGAAGATCGCGCCGGTCAGCGACAGCTTGCGCTCCAGCAGGTCCCACTTGGTGCCGATCTCGATGCTGCGGTTCTTCTCCGGCTTCAGGTCGATCGCGGTGTTGGCCACGCCGCCGACGGTGCCGCTGAGGGCTTGGCTTTCCGAGCCCTGGCCCAGGCTGTTGCCGCCCGGCGTGGAGGAGGTTCCGATCGACGCATAGATGCTGCCGTTGCTGGCGGGCTTGTAGACCACGCCGAGCTGGTAGTTGAGCAGCGTGTCGTTGCGCTCGAACCTCGTGTGGATGCCGCTCGTGAGCACCGGCAGCGCCATGCCGCCGGTGGCGGTGGTGCTGGGATAGGGGTTGGTCTGCTGCGTCTTGTAGCTGTCCAGGCGCAGGCCCGCGTTGACGATCCACTGCGGCGACAGCTCGATGCTGTCGAAGCCGTAGAGCGACGCGGTGTCGGTGCGGTAGCTGGTCGGGTTGCCGTTGGGCACGAAGGTGCCCAGCCACGGGTCGCTGGACGTGGGGTAGTAGAGGCTCGTGCAGACGAAGCTCGAGCCCACGCCGGCGCCGCCCGGGCACTTCTGCTGCGCCGTGTAGGCGCGGTTGACTTGGGTGTAGCTGTCGTTGTCGGCGCGCTCGCGCGACAGCTCCAGGCCCGTCGTGTAGCTGTGCTTGACGCTGCCGGTCTGCAGCTTGCCGCTGAGCTCGGTGGCATTCGCGAAGGTGTCGATGTCGCGCATGCTGCCGTTGAAGCGGCGCCACACCAGGCCGCGCGCCACGTTGCCCTGGCTGTCGTCGGGCTGGGTCCAGATGTAGTCCATGCTGCTCTTGGTGAAGCGCGTGATGTTGCGCAGCTTCATCTCGGGCGAGATGTCGTGTTCGACCTGCAGCGTGACCGAGTCGGACTTGTCCTTGCGGAAGTCGCGGCCCTCGACGCCGTACCAGTTCTTGCGGTCGAAGCCGTAGGTCGGCTGGAGCTCGACCACGCCGAAGCGCGGGAAGCTCGAGGGCAGGTAGTAGGGAATGCCGCCGTCGGGCACGTCGTCGGTGCGCATGTGGAACAGCGACAGCGTCACGCGCGTGGGCGTGCCCAGGCCCCAGCTGATCGAGGGCGCGATGCCGAAGCGCTTGTTGCTCGGGCCGTTGCGGCCCGCGACATCGGCGCCGAAGTCCATGAGGTTCAGACGGAAGGCACCGTTCTCGCCGAAGCTGCGGTTCCAGTCGATCGTCTCGCGGTGGTACTTGTCGCTGCCCAGGCCGACCGAGCCGAGGAAGAAGTTCTCCTGCTTCGGTGCCTTGGTGTAGAGGTTGATCGTGCCGCCGGCGCCGCCGCGTCCGCCCGAGGTCGAGTCCGGTCCCTTGACCACTTCCACCGACTCGAGGTTGAAGACCTCGCGCGTGCTCGGCGCGATGTCGCGCAGGCCGTCGACGAAGGTGCTGGCCTGGCTGTCGTAGCCGCGCAGGAACGGGCGGTCGCCGACCGGGTTGCCGCCCTCCCCGGCGCCGAAGGTGATGCCGGGCGTGGTGCGCAGCGCCTCGGTCAGCGTCGTCGCGTTGATCTGCGTCATCACTTCCTGCGGGATGACGGTGACGGACTTGGGCGTGTCGAGCAGCGGCGCCGTCTGCTTCGAGGACGAGGACTGCTCCACCTTGTAGTCGGGCGCCGCATCGACCTGGACCGCCTTCAGCGCGCCCTGCGCATGCGCCGCGCCGACCGATCCGAGCGCGACCAGGGTGGCGGCGGTCGTGGTGGCGGCGTGCGCGTTGAGATAGCGCGAAGTCGAGTGCTTGCGGCTTCTGATGTAGGTCATGTTGTGAGTGATTTGTCGGGGTGAAAGCGCTGCCGGCGCGCGGCGCCGGCGGTCACGCCGGGTGTGCACTGGAAGTGACATCGGCGTAACAAAGTACCCGCAAATGATAATGACTCGCACTATCGATTTACGGCAACTTTACCTTTGGTTTGCGAAACTTGTTGCCCTCTGACGACGCAATCAATTCGAATGAGAATTTATCTCATTACGAATAAAAGCCTTTCGCCGACCTCTCGAATTGCGGCGAAGCCTGAGCGTGGAACGCGCTCGCAACACGGCGCGCGTCGAATGAGCGAGCGCTATTTCGCCAATGCGCCGGGCCATGAAAGAAGCAGAGCAATTGCGCGTCCACTGAATCGACGCGCCAATTCGGATGCCTTGCGGATCGCGCCATTGGCGGACACGAAGAGATCGTGCCCCACGACCTATGCCAGCGCCGAGCGCAGTTCCCGCACCCCGCGCCCCAGCTTGCGCCGCAGCAGGCTGCGTACGGTCGCTGCATCGGCATAGCCGACCTCGCTCGCGATCTCCTCGAGGCCCTGGCCGATCGAGACCAGGTGCTGCGCATGCTCGACGCGCAGGTCCTGGAAGAAGGCCAGCGGCGACTTGCCGAGCACGGCCTCCATGCGCCGCTGCAGGGTGCGCGGGCTGACCGCGAGCGCGTCCGCCGCGTCGTGCAGCGAGAAACCCCGCGCGAGGCGCTCGCGGGCCCAGCGCTCGAAGCGCTCGATCAGCGGATCGGCATGCGCGAGGTGGTCGGGAATGATGTATTGCGCTTGCGAGGGCCGCTTGTCGACCAGCATCAGGCGCGACACCAGCGCGGCCGTCTCGGGGCTCGCCTGCCGCATCAACCACAGCGCGAGATCGAGATGCCCCATCGCCGCGCCGGCCGTGACCACGCGGCCCGAGGCCACCACCATGCGCGACTCGTCGAGCCGTACCCGCGGATAGCGCTCGCGGAACAGCGGCGCCAGCGGCCACATGGTGGTGGCCTCCTGGCCGTCGAGCAGGCCGGTCTCGGCCAGCAGGAAGCTCGCGATGCAGGCGCCGCCCACGCCGCTGCCCTGCGCATGCCAGTTGCGCAGCATGGCCATGGCATCGCGCACGTCGCGCCGGCCCAGCGCCTCGACCAGGCGCGCGGGCTGCTTGGTGTTGAGCGCGGGCACCAGCACCCAGTCGGGCTGGCGCAGCGCGTCGGCCGGGTCCACCACCATGGTCAGGCCATGCGCCGTGCGGATGCGCTGGCGCACGCCGACCACGCGCAGCTCGAAGGGCGGCCGCGCCGCGCCCTGCTCGGCCGCCACCTCGTTGGCCGCGGAGAACAGGTCGAGGAACACGCTCAGGCCGGTGTCGAACACGCCGTCGAGCGCCAGGATCGCTAGCTTCATCATGGCGCGAATGATATCAATATTGTCATTTACGACCGTGGTCCTCCAGGAAAGACGGCCCTACGCTAGAGACCATGACATCACCCATCGACTCCCCGCTCGACCGTTCGGCCTGGACCTCGCTGGTCGGCCCGCAGGCGCACCTGGGACACGGCAACGCCCTGGCCCGCCGCTACCACCCCGAGGTCGCGCCGTTCGCGGGGCTGGCCGAGGAAAGCCCGGCCGCCTTCGAGGCGCTGCGTGCGCTGCTGGGTCCGGACGACCGCGTCATGGTGCCCACGCTCGCGCCGGTCGCCGGCATCGACGGCCTGCAGGCCAGGCTGCTGGGCCAGGTCCACCAGATGGTCGCGCTGCACCCCTGCTCGGGCCGTGCGGCGGAACTCCAAGCCACGCCGCTCGACGCCTCCGACGTGCCCGATGCCCTGGCCCTCGTCGCCCGCACCCGGCCCGGCCCCTTCGGCCCGCGCACGCTCGAGATGGGCGATTACCTCGGCATCCGCGACCAGGGCCCGCTCGTGGCCATGGCCGGCGAGCGCATGCGCTTCGACGGCCACGCCGAGATCAGCGCGGTCTGCGTCGACGACGCCTGGCGTGGCCGCGGTCTCGCCGCCGGCCTCGTGAACCTGCTGCGCGCGCGCATCGAGGCGCGCGGCGAGACCGCCTTCCTGCACGTGCTCAGCGACAACGCGAATGCCATCGCGCTCTACGAGCGGCTCGGCTTCCGCCATCGCCGCACCCTGTTCCTGCACCAGATCGCCCTGGCCACCGTTTGACTCACCCCGCGCTCCGGCGCACAAGGAAACACCATGAAGATCCAAGGTTCCGTCGTATTCGTGACGGGCGCCAACCGTGGCCTCGGCCTCGAATTCGCCCGACAGGCGCTGGCGCTCGGCGCCGCCAAGGTCTATGCCGCCGCGCGCGAGCCCTCGCAGATTCCGCTGCTGGGCGTGCTGCCGATCCGGCTCGACGTGCGCGATCCCGCGCAGGTCGCCCAGGCCGCGGCCGATTGCCGCGACGTGACGCTGCTGATCAACAACGCGGGCATCGGCCGGCTCGGCGGCTTCGTCGGCGGCGATGCCGAGACCGACCCCGTGGCCGTCCTGCGCGAGCAGCTCGAGACCAACCTCTTCGGCATGCTGCACATGAGCCGCGCCTTCGCGGGCGTGCTGGGCCGCAACGGCGGCGGCGCGATGCTCAACCTGCTGTCGCTCTTCAGCTGGGCCAACACGCCGATGATCGGCGCCTACGGCGTGAGCAAGGCCGCGGCCTGGGCGCTGACCAACGGCCTGCGCCACGAGCTGCGCGCCCAGGGCACGCAGGTGGTGGGTTTCCATGCCGGCCCGATCGATACCGACATGGTGCGCGCGCTCGAGGTGCCGAAGGCCTCGCCCGAGGACGTGGTGCGCCAGTCGTACGCGGCCATCGAGGCCGGCCAGGAGGAGGTGCTGGTCGACGAAGGCACGCGCCAGGTCAGGGGCGCGCTGTCGCAGGGCATCTACCTGCGCGACGTCATGGCCGGGTGATTTCTGCGGGCAGGAGGACGCGTTGTCCGACGCGCGAAGCGCCGGCACGCGCCGGAAGATGGCCGCCATGAAGATCGCCACCTTCAACGTCAACGGCATCCACAGCCGGCTCGACCGGCTGCTCGAATGGCTCGCCGCGTCGAAGCCCGACGTGGCCTGCCTGCAGGAACTCAAGTCGCCCGACGCCAAGCTGCCGCTCGCCGCGATCCGGCGCGCGGGCTACGGCGTGGTCGCGCACGGCCAGCCCGCGTGGAACGGCGTGGCCATCCTCGCGCGCGGGCGTGAGCCGATCGAAACCGGGCGCGGCCTGCCGGGCATGGAGGACGACCCGCAGAGCCGCTACCTCGAGGCCGTGGTCGACGGCGTGGTGATCGGCTGCCTCTACCTGCCCAACGGCAATCCGCAGCCCGGGCCGAAGTTCGACTACAAGCTGCGCTGGTTCGAAGCCTTCCACAAGCATGCGAAGAAGCTGTTCGCGAGCGGCCTGCCCGTGGTACTCGCGGGCGACTACAACGTCGTGCCCACCGACGCCGACATCTACAACCCCGCCTCTTGGCGCGACGACGCGCTGCTGCAGCCCGAGAGCCGCGCCGCCTATGCGCGCCTGCTGAAGCAGGGCTGGACCGATACGATCCGCGCGCGCCATCCGGAGCGCGCGCCCTTCACCTTCTGGACCTACTGGCGCAACCGCTTCCCGCGCGACGCAGGCCTGCGCATCGATCACCTGCTGCTCAATGCCGAACTCGCGCCGCTGCTGCGCGATGCGGGCGTGGACCGCGACGTGCGCGGGCGCCCGGGCGCGAGCGACCATGCGCCGGCTTGGATCGAGCTCGACCTGCCCGGCACTTCGCGCTCCTGACGCACGCTGACCCGTCGCGGAAGGCATGGGCCGTCGTATGATGAAGATCATGCAAAGAACCGGGTCGCGAGCCGCATGAGATATTCGCCAGAACACAAGGCGCAGACGCGCGAACGCATCCTCAAGGAGGCCGCGAAGACCATCCGCCGCGATGGCGTCGCCGCGGTCGGCGTCGCCAGCGTGATGGCGGATGCGGGGCTCACGCATGGTGCCTTCTATGCGCACTTCGGCTCCAGGGATGCGCTGGTCGACGCCGCACTCGAACGCATGTACGGCGAGATCGCCGAGCGCTTCGCAAAGGTGACGGCCGAGCTGCCGCCGGACCGGGCCCTGGCCGCCTACCTGCGCTTCTATCTCTCCCCCCAGCATCGCGACAGCATGACGATCACTTGCCCGCTGCCGCTGCTCGTGAACGAGGTTGCCCGCCTCGGCGCCGAGGCGCGCCGCGACTTCCAGCGCGGCGTCGAAACGCTGACCGAAGCGCTCGCCGGGCCGATCGAGGCGCTGGGCATCGACGAGGCCCGGGAGTTCGCGGGCTCCGTGGTGGCCGAGATGGTCGGCGCGATGACCCTGGCCCGCGGCATCGGCCAGCGCAAGGCCTCCGACGCGGTGCTCGAGCGCTCGCGCGATTCGATATTGGGCCGGCTGCGGCTGGACGCCGCGAGCCTCTAGGCCGCGCGCTCCGCTTCCCTCTCTCCGCTTCATCCGACTTGTCGAAGGCACGTCGAACTCGCCCAATAGAATTATGTTCGTCATACAATGAATTCGCTCTCACTGTGAACGATTCAAAGGAAAGATGAAATGAACTCCAAGAAAACCTCGAGGATCTTCGTCGTCGGCGGCACCGGCGCCCAGGGCATGCCGATCGTGCGTGCGCTGGTCGCGGACGGCCGCTATGCCGTGCGCGTGCTCACGCGCGACACGGCCTCGCGCCGCGCGAAGGAACTGCTGGCACTGGGCAACGTGAGCCTGCTCGAGGGCAGCTTCGCCGACGAGGCCGTGCTGCGCGAGGGCTTCTCGAGCTGCGACGGTGCCTTCGTCAACATCGACGGCTTCAATACCGGCGAGAAGACCGAGACCTACTGGGCCTTCCGTGCCTACGAGATCGCGCTCGAGCAGGGCATCCGCTTCTTCGTCTACGGCAACCTCGACTACGCGCTCAAGAAGGCGGGCTTCGACGCGGCCTTTCGCACCGGCCATTACGACGGCAAGGGCCGCATGGGCGAATGGATACGCTTCCAGAACCAGGCCCACCGCGAGCGCATGGGCGCGGCGATCTTCACCTCGGGCCCCTACATCGAGATGGCGATCTCGGCGATGACGCCGATGTCCCCCGCCGTGGAGGACGGCGTGCTCACCTGGCGCGTGCCGCTGGGACAGGGGGCGGTGCCGCACGTGGCGCTCGAGGACTGCGGCCACTACGTGCGCTGGCTGTTCGATCATCCGAACCTCGCCAACGGCATGGACCTCGAGGTCGCGATCGAGCATGTGCGCTATGCCGATCTCGCCGCAGCGTTCGAGCGGGTCACCGGCCAGCCGGCGCGCTATGTCGACACCGACCTGGCGGCTTATTGGCAGGGCCCCTTCGGCCGCATCGCCGATGCGCCGGCCGGCTACAACGCCGATCCGCGCGACAAGAGCACGATGAGCGTGCGCGACAACTTCACCGGCTTCTGGAACGTCTGGAAGCACGACGTGGTGCGGCGCAACTACGAGCTGCTCGACGAGATCCACCCGGGCAGGATCCGCAGCGCCGAGGAATGGTTGCGGCGCGAGGATCGCCTCGGCCGCGAACAGGGCAAGGGCACGCTGTGGGAGCGTGTCCAGGTCGGCCAGCAGCAGAGGATTCTCAAGATGACCGAGGACATGCGGCAGGGCCGGTTGTAGTCCCGCGCTTCGACCACCGGGAAGCGCTGACGCGCGTTCGATGCCGTGCATGACCGGCCCGAGAATCCGACACCATGAACATCCACATCCGCCAGGAAACGCCCGCTGACGCCCAGGCCATCGAAGCCGTCACCATCGCGGCCTTCGAACATGCCGCGCACACGAGCCATACCGAGCAGTTCATCGTGAGGGCACTGCGCGCGCGGGGCCAGCTCACGGTGTCGCTGGTCGCCATCGAGGGCGAGCGGCTCGTCGGCCATGTGGCCGTGTCCCCGGTTCGCATCGACGGTCGGGCGGGCGATTGGTACGGCCTGGGTCCGATCTCGGTCCGGCCCGACTGCCAGGGCCGGGGCATCGGCTCGCTGCTGATGGCGCAAGCCCTCGACGCGCTGCGCCTTCTGCGCGCCGGTGGCTGCGTGCTGCTGGGGGATCCGGCCTATTACGCGCGCTTCGGCTTCAGGGCCGAGCCCGGCCTGACGCTGCCGGGCGTTCCGCCCGAGTACTTCATGGCACTCGCGCTGGCGGGGACGGTGCCGAACGGCAGCGTTGCGTACAGCGAGGCCTTCGACGCCACGAAGCCCCCTGCCGGTGCCGACACAAGCTCGATCAGCCAAAGGTCGGAAATCGGAGGAATTCAACACTCTAAGCCACGAGTGCATTGACCGTGCCATGCGCACGCAGCCATTGGGCGCGGCGCTCGAACAACCGGGGTACAGCGCGATTGACCAGGGCGATGGTCTCCGACAGATCGCCTGAGAACAGGCGGCCACCCTCGACGACGATGCGGCCCGCCACCATGGTCAGGTCCACGTCGCCGCCTTGGACCGCATGAACGAGGTTGTGGTGCAGATTGCCGTCCACGCCGCCCAGCAGGGGCGTCATCCGCGGGGTGTCCGTCCGCACCGTGATCAGATCGGCCGACTTGCCCGGCTCGATCGAGCCGATGGCGTGGTCAAGGCCCAACGCGCGCGCGCCCCCCATGGTCGCCATCTGACAGACCGACCAGGCGTCGAGCGCGGCGGCGTCCAGCTTGGAGAACTTGGCCAGCAACGAGGCTGTCTTCATCTCCTCGAACATGTCGAGGTTGTTGTTCTCCTTTTCGCCGTCCGTGCCGAGGCCCACTGCAATGCCTCGGGCCAGCATGGCTTCCACCGGCGCCGCGCCGCTGGCGAGTTTCATGTTGCTGACCGGGTTGTGGGCCACGCCGATGTGTCGCGCAGCAAGAATGTCCATCTCCTCTTCCGAAGGCCAGACGCAATGCGCGAGCATGACATGGTGGGCGTCGAGCAGGCCGAACGCTTCGAGCGCCTGGATCGGTCGCATGCCATGGCGTCGCAACGTCTCCTCGACATCGAACCGGCTTTCGTTGCTGTGCGTGTGAAAGCCGACCCTGTGACGACGGCTGATCTCCGCGCAGCGGCGCCACGCGGAAGGCGTGGCGTAGAACATGTGCTCCAGTCCGACCCAGACCTGGATGCGGCCCTGGGCGCCGCCGTGCCAACGTTCGATCAGCGCTTCGTTGGCGTCCAGCGTTTCGAAGTAGTCGTGCTCCGGGTGCTCCGCAACGTAGGGCACCAGCACGGCACGGATGCCTAGATCGGCGGCAGCCCTCGCACTTCCTTCCATGTGGCGCCACATGTCCACGATCGTCGTCGTGCCCGACAGCAGGGCCTCGGCATAGCAAAGGCGGGAGGCCAGTTCGGCCTCCTCGGCGTTGACAACCCGGTGCATCGGATCGATGTGCTGCTGCAGCCATTCCCAGACCGGCAGCCCCTCCGCCGTGCCGCGCAGCAATCCGGAGTGGGCATGGGTGTTCACGAGGCCCGGCATCAGCAACCGATTCTTCAGGCGCCGCACCGGTACGCCGGGGTGAGCGGGAGCGAGTTCGGCGATGGTGCCGACAGCGCCGATGCACCCGTCGGCACCGACCAGCACGGCGCCGTCGCCGATGACGGTGTGCTCGGCATTCATCGTGACGAGATGGTCGGCGTGGAGGATTTGGGAGTTCATGGGGTCTTTCGAGAAAGGGAGTCAGGTCTCTGCCATCGCAGCGCTGCGGGCAGCGGCGTCGCTGGCCTGCTGGCGCGTGCCGAGTCCGTTGAACATCAGGTTGAGCGCGATGGCCGTGAGGGTGGTCAGGACGATGCCGCTGTCGGTGGCCACGCGTGTCCACGTGGGCAATTGCGAGAAGAAGCCGGGCGACAGCAGCGGGATCGTGCCGACGCTGACGCTGACCGCCACCACCAGGGCACTGCCGTTGTGGCGTTCGTAGTTGACGCTCGCCAGGATGCGCAGGCCCATCACCGCGACCATGCCGAACATCACGAGTGCCGCGGCACCCAGCACGAATGGAGGCGTGGCGGCGACGATGTACCCCATCTTCGGGAACAGCCCCAGAGCGACCAGGATCAGGCCGCCGGCCACACAGACGAATCGGGTGCGGACGCCGGTCAACGTGACCAATCCGATGTTCTGGGAGAACGAGGTGTAGGGAAAAGCGTTGAAGATTCCGCCCAGCACGGCGCCGAGACCATCGGCGCGCAGACCGCGCACGAGGCGATCCGGCGTGGTCGGCTTGTCGACGATTTGGCCGAGTGCCAGGAACATGCCGGTGGACTCCACCAGCGTGACCAGCATGACCAGGCACATCGAGACGATGGCCACGGGATCGAAGACCGGCAGCCCCAGCGCGAACGGCCTGATCATGCCGACCCAGGGCGTCGTGTTCAGTTCGTCGAGCCGGACTTCCCCGAAGAGGCAGGCTGCAACGAAGCCGAAGCCGATGCCGAGCAGCACTGCGATGTTGGCAATGAAGCCCTTCGCGAAGCGCGACAGCAGCAGGATCACCAGCAACACACCCAGCGAGATGGCCAGGTACAGCGGCCGTCCGTAGGCCGGGTTTGTGCTGCCGTCCGGCAGGGTCGGCTGCCCGCCCGCCGCCCAGTCGATACCGACTTTCATCAGGGTGATGCCGATGACCAGCAGCACCGAGCCGGTCACGATCGAGGGAAAGAAGCGCAGGAAGCGGCCCATCAGTGGCGCGACCAGAATGCCGAATACGCCCGAGGCGATGACGGCACCGAAGATGCCGGGCAGCCCGAGCGAGGGGTTGCTGCCGATCACGATCATTGGGGTGACGGCCGTGAAGGTCACGCCCATCATGACCGGCATGCGGATGCCGAACTTCCAGAACCCCAGCGCCTGGACCAGCGAAGCGAGGCCCGCCGCGAACAGATCGGCGTTGATGAGGAGGACGATCTGGTCGCGCGGCAGCCGGAGGGCCGCGCCCAGGATCAGCGGCACGACGATGCAGGCCGAGTACATCACCAGCACATGCTGGAGGCCAAGGAGTGCGGTGCGCGCTGCAGGCAGCCGCTGGTCCACGGGATGGGTCGTCAGGTCTGTCGAGGTCATGTCTTCATTCCGTTCTTTGATGCACAGCGTCGCGTGGGAACTGGCCGTTCATGGCGGGGCGTGCGGATTCTGGGAGGCGGTGAGGCATGTGTAAAAATGGACTCCATCAGAATTTCCGATACATCGCGGTGAGGTTCTCTTTCGACCAATTGGCCGTGTTCGTCGCCGCTGCGCGCGAGAAGTCGTTTTCCGCAACTGCCCGCAGGCTCGGCAAGACGCAGTCCGCGATCAGCACCGCGATCGCTGATCTCGAGGTGGACCTCGGGGTTGGCCTGTTCGATCGGAGCGGGCGTTATCCCGTGCTCACGCCCGAAGGCGCCGCCTTGCTGGAAGAGGCGGAGGCGATCCTGTCGCGCTGCGGGAGCCTGCAGGAACGCGCGAGCGCGCTGACCTGTGCGTCGGAGGCTCAATTGGCCTTGGCGATCGAGGATGCCTTTCCCGGCGCTGCGCTCGCACCGGTTCTGGCGGAGTTGCATCGACAACATCCTGGTGTCCGGCTCGACCTCCTGCAGCCGTCCGGTGCGGGGATGCTGGACATGGTCCTGTCGGGGGTTGCTTCACTTGGCTTGGGTTGCGCCAGATCGAACTACCCACAGGGCATCGGCTTTTCCCGGCTCGGCCAGGTCACGATGGTCAACACCGTGCGCCACGATCATCCGTTGGCACAACTGGAACGGGTGCGCTTCGCACACTTGGCCGACCACCTGCAATTGCTGCTGGCGGCGCAGACGGCCCACCTTCTCACGAGCGAATACCTCAGCGCACCGAAGAAGTGGTTCGTCCAGAGCGAAGGGACGCTGATCGATCTGCTCAGGAGCGGCATCGGCTGGTCGATCGTGCCGCGGCGCCTGATCGCTGCGGATCTCGCGGCGGGCACGTTGAAGGAGCTCCGACTCGAGGCGTATCCCTTCACGGAATGGTCGATCGGCCTCGACCTGATCTGGAGCGTGGAGGCCAAGCCCGGTGCGATCGCCACCTGGCTGAAGAGCGAGCTGGCAAGGACCGAGGCCGTGGCCTAACCAGCCAGCCCGGAATCCAGCATTTGCGGCTCATTGGCTTTCGCGCGATGGCGCCCCATCCTGGACAAATTTCTTGGGGAGCGAGTGGAGGTCATCGAAGCGCAGTTAACTTCGCGCCAGGAATCGCTCGGCCGCCGCCACGCCATCGCTCTCGCTGCGCACGAAGTCGAAGGACAGCCCCAGCACCTTGCCCGCGCCCTGGGCCGCCAGTCGCACCGCCGCGGGAATCGTGCGCTCGCCGGTGACGAACACCATGCCCGCGCAGAACGCGCGCAGGTGTTCCTTGTGGCGCTTGAAGAACAGCGCGCGGCGCTTGCGATCCTCGTGGCTTTCCTCGGGGTGGTCGCCGGGCAGGTGGTCGGTCAGCAGCACGAAGCGCTCGCCGCGCTCGAGCAGCGTGGCCAGTTGCGCCTCGGTGTCGGCGTCCTGCGAATGGGCCCGCGGGTCCTCCTTCAGGAACACCAGCGGAAATCTCGTCGTGTCGAACAGCATCGCGTTCTCTCCAGAAAAAAGGGAAGGCTTCGTGGGGCGCTCGATTCCTCAGTACAGCTCGTGCCTGACCGCATGCGCGTAGTGCGCATCGATCTGCGCGATCTGCTCCGTGCCGAGCTCGGCCGAGGCATGGTCGCGCCGGCCCAGCGCGGCCATCATCTGGCCCACGGTCGGCAGCGCATTGCGCGCGAGGCGGGCGCTGTCCTGCCACAGCCGGGCGCGGTTGATGGCCTTGCCGCAATGCAGCAGCACCTCGTCGATCTGCACCACGGTCGCGGTCTTGGGAATGCGCTCGCCCTCGCGCAGTTCGCTCAGCAGCCCGGCATCGGTCGAGACCCGGCCGCGGCCGTTGATGCGCAGGAAGAGTTCGAGGCCCGGGAACAGGAACACCATCGCGAGCCGCTCGTCGCGCCGCAGGTTGCGCATCGACTCGATGCGGTTGTTGCCGGGCCAGTCGGCGAAGGCGACCGTGTGCGCATCCAGCACATGGACGAAGCCCGGCGGGCCGCCGCGGGGCGAGGCATCGAGCCCCTGCTCGCTGCCGGTGGCGAGGCAGAAGAAGGTGGCCTGCGCGAGATAGGCCTCGTGGAAGTCGACCAGGCGATCGAGCACCGCCTTCTGGGTCATCTCGGAGGGCGCGGCGTATAGCGCGTCGAGGTCGGGCGCCGGGGTCGGATCGTCGAGGAAAGGGCGAGGTCTTGGGTTCATGGCACCCAGCGTACGGACAAAGGCCTTGGCGGCTGTAGACTGGATCGGCCAATCGATAGCTCTCATCCGCCATGACCGATCCCATTCTTCGCCTGGCCGGCCTGGTCGACCGACCGGACGGCCCGGTCCTGATCGCGGCCGAGGGCAGCCAGGGCGAGGAGTTGGCCTCGGGCCCGCACCGCCATGCGCGCGGCCAGCTGTTCGGCTCGCTGCGCGGGCTGCTGTCGGTCGGCGTCGAGGACGGCGTCTGGATCGTGCCGGCCACCCACGCGGTCTGGCTGCCGCCGCACCAGGAGCATTCGGGGCGTTCGCACGGGCCCTTCCATGGCTGGAGCGTCTACGTGGCGGAACCCGCCTGCGCCACCCTACCCTCGCGGCCCTGCACGATCCGCACCTCGGGCCTGCTGCGCGAGGCGGTGCTGCGCGTCTGCAGCTGGCCGCTCGAGGCGCCCAAGCCGCTGGACGAAAGCCGCGCGCATGTGGCGGCGGTCATCCTCGACGAGATCCACAGCCTGCCGGTCGAGCCCTTCGGCCTGCCGCTGCCGAGCGACCCGCGGCTGCAGCGCATCGCGCATGCGCTGATCGCCGAACCCGCGGACGAGCGCGACCTCGAGCAATGGGCGCGCTGGGCCGCCGTGAGCTCGCGCACGCTGAGCCGGCGCTTCGTGCTGGAGACCGGCTTCAACTTCACGGCCTGGCGGCAGCGCGCGCGCATGATGCGCTCGCTCGAGATGCTCGCGGCCGGCGTCTCGGTGACGGCGATCGCGCTCGACCTCGGCTATTCGACCCCGAGCGCGTTCATCGGGCTGTTCCGGCGCACCTTCGGCGAGACGCCGGCGAGCTACCGGGCGCGGCTGTGAACGCTACGCTCAGCCTTGCAACTGGCGCAGCTCGTCGCTGGTGTTGGCGTTGAAGAAGGCCGCTGCATCGTCGAACGCCACCTGCACCCTGCGGTGCCGGGCGGTCCATTGGCCGAACTTGCGCTCGCCCGCCTGCAGGAAGGCGAGCAGGCTCGGCGCCAGGCCGGTGCGCAGCAGGCAGAACACGGGCTGCGCGCGCAGCTCGCCGTCTTCGCGCGTGGCGGCCATCGCGATCTCGGCGCCCTGCGCGGCCGCGGCCTCGGCCAGCCGGTCGACCAGATCCGACGGAAAGTCCGGCGTGTCGCAGGGCACGGTGACCAGCCAATCGGTGCGCGCATGCTCGAGCCCGGTCAGCAGGCCCGCGAGCGGCCCCGCATAGCCTTCGATGGAATCGGACCACACGGGCACGCCCATCGCCTCGTAGTCCGTCAGGTTGCGGTTGGCGCTGAGCATGGCCGTGCCCACCTGCGGCTGCAGGCGGCGCAGCGCATGCAGCGCCAGCGGCGTGCCGCGGTGGTCCTGCAGGCCCTTGTCGACGCCGCCCATGCGGCTGCCGCGGCCGCCGGCCAGCACCAGGCCCGTGATGTCTTCGCGCGCGATGGGGTTCATGCGCGCATTCTCGCTGGCGCCCTACGACCTCAGCGTTTGCAGCGCCGAGGTCCAGCGCAGCAGTTCGTCGAGCATCGCCTTCGCGGCCGCCGCGTTGGCGGGGTTGGCCGACAGGCCGCCCTCGGCCTGCAGCTGCTGGCCCACGTTCGTGAACGCGACCGCCTCGAGCATCGGCACCACCTTGAGCGTGCCGAGCAGCTGCTTGGTGACCTGCACCGCGCGGATGCCGCCCGACATGCCGCCGTAGCTCACGAAGCCGACGGCCTTGTACTGCCATTCGCGCACGAGGTAGTTCAGGGCATTGACCAGCGCGCCCGGCGGCGCGAAGTTGTATTCGGGCAGCACGAACAGGAAGGCATCGGCCTCGGCGACGCTCGCGCTCCAGGCGCGCGTGTGCTCGTGCGTGTAGCGCTGCAGGCGCGGATGCTCGGGTTCGTCGAACACCGGCAGGCCGAAGGCGGCCAGGTCGACGAGACGGGCTTCGAAGCCGCCGTGCGCTTCGGCGATGCCGTGCGCCCACTGGGCGACGGCCGGGCCCACGCGGCCGGGCCGCGTGCTGCAGATCAGGGTATGGAGGATGGGACGGGTCATCGCGGAATCCTAAGTCATGGCGCGGCCAGTCCGAGGCGCGCGAGGGTCGCGGCCTTGAGGCGGCTGTCCTCGCGCACCTGGCGCTCGAAGTCCTTGCCGGGCTGGAAGTCGACCACCTGGTTGGCGCCGCGCGCCCAGGCCTGGTATTTGGGCGAGGCCACGGCCTCGCGGCACGAGGACTCGAGGCGCGCGACCACCGCGTCGGGCGTCTTCGCGGGCACCAGCACGCCGCCGAAGCTCGCCTGCACCACGGGCACGCCCGACTCCTTGAGGGTGGGCACGTCGGGGAACGAGGGATGGCGCTTGTCGGTGTACACGGCGATCAGGCGCAGCGCGCCCGACTGCAGGTGGCCGGTGATCGAGCTCGCGAGCACGGCGCCGAAGCTCAGGCGCTCGCTCAGCAGGTCCTGCAGCATCGGCGCGTCGCCCTTGTAGGGCACGTGCGTGAGCGCGACCTTGGTGGCGGCCTCGATGTCCGAGGTGCCCAGGTGCGGGATCGAGCCGGTGCCCGAGGTGCCGTAGCTCACCCTGCCCGGTTCCTTCCTCGCGTCGGCCAGGATGTCCTGCACGCTGCGGTACGGCGACTTCGCCGGCACCGCGATCGCGAAGATGTTGTCGAACACCTTGCAGACGTAGCGGAAGGAATCGAGCTTGTAGTTCAGGGCCTTGAGCCGGTGCGGCTCGCTGGTCAGCGGCACGGCGGGCGTGAAGACCACCGTGTAGCCGTCGGCGCGCGCGCCGGCGGCCGTGTTCAGGCCGATGGTGCCGGCCGCGCCGTCGCGGTTGATCACCGCGAAGGGCTGGCCGAGGTTCTCGGACATGGCCTGCGCGAGGCTGCGCGCATTGATGTCGAGCCCGCCGCCGGCGGCGAAGGGCACGATCATCTGGATCGGGCGCGAGGGATAGTCGGAGGCCGCCGCGGCGGGCAGCGCGGGGCATAGCAGAGCCAGCAGCAGCGCGCTGCGGCGATCGAATCGTCGGTTCATGGGAATGCCGCCGGCGGGTTACTCGGCGCGGATGCCGTTGCGCAGCACGCCGATCGCGTCGACCTCGATCTCGACGATGTCGCCGGGCTTCATCCACACCGGCGGGTTGCGCTTGGCGCCCACGCCGCCCGGCGTGCCGGTCACGATCACGTCGCCCGCGGCCAGCGGCGTGAAGGCCGAGATGTGCGCGATCTGGCGCGGGATGCTGTGGATCAGCTTGTCGGTGGTGGTGCGCTGCATCTCCTGGCCGTTGAGCCGCGTGACCAGCGTCATCACGCGCCCGTCGGCGATCTCGTCGCGCGTGACCATCCAGGGGCCGAAGCCGCCGGTGCGCCAGAAGTTCTTGCCGGCGGTCCATTGCGGCGTGGCCGTCTGCCAGTCGCGGATGCTGCCGTCGTTGTAGCAGGCATAGCCCGCGATGTGCGCCCAGGCATCGGCCTCGGCGATGCGGCGGCCGCCGCGGCCGATCACGACCGCGATCTCGCCCTCGTAGTCCAGGCGCGTCGACTCGGGCGGCAGCACGATGTCCTCGCCATGCGCGAGCTGCGATTCGGCCACGCGCAGGAACAGCGTGGGCTGCTCGGTGATCTCGCGGCCGGTTTCGCGCACATGCTCGCCGTAGTTGAGGCCCACGCAGACGATCTTGCCGGGGTTGGGAATCACGGGCAGCAGTTGAAGCTCGCTCAGCGCCAGCGTGGCGCTCGCCTGGCCGACGGCCGTGGCGGCCTCGGCCAGCAGGTCGGCCGCGATCAGCGCCTTCAGGTCCGCGGCGCGCTCGCCGAAGAGCTGGCGCAGGTCGACGACGCGGTCCGCGCGGTCGCCGGTCACCGCGCCGTAGCTGTCGGTGCCGTTGAGTTGGTAGCTGATGAGTTTCATGGTCTGTCCGTGAGGAGTGATGGGAATAGAACTACGCCAGCCGACCTCCAATGCGCTGCGCGCCCTCGGTGATCAGGTGAACCATCTTGTCGAGGTCGACGATGGACAGGCGCGAGGTGTCGAAGACCAGCTGGATGGCGGCCCATGCGCCCCCGTCTGCCTTCGGGATCGGCGCGGCCACGGCCGCGAGCTGCGGTTCGAGTTCGCCGATCGACACGTAGTGGCCGGCCTTGCGGATCCCCGCGTAGAGACGGCGGAATTCGCTCCACTCGGCCGGCAGCCCGCTGCGCACGACCTCGTCGTGGCGGGCATCGAAGACCTTGCGCAGCTGCGGCGGCGCGAAGGTCGAGAGCAGCACCTTGGGCGCGGCGCCCAGGAACAGCGGCCGCGGCCGGCCGCGCCCGTAGGCCAGCGTCGGCGGCGCGCCGCCCATCTCGCGATGGGTGTCGAGCACCTGCATGCCGAAGATGCCCGAGCTCACGCAGTCGAAGCCGGTGGCGGCCACCAGTTCGCGCATCACCGGGATGCCTTCGCGCAGCACCGGGTCGGCATTGCGGATGTAGTGGTCCAGCAGGATGATCCGCGGCCCGAGCGCGTAGTGCGAATCCTCCACGCGCTGCAGCAGCCCGGCCTCGAGCAGCAGCCGCACGTAGCGGTAGCCCGTGGGCAGCGAGACCTCGAGCGCTGCGGAGATGTCGTCCGCCGTGCGCGTCAGGTGGGTCTCGTCGAACAGGTCGAGCACCCCCAGCATGCGCCCCAGGCTGGACATGGATTTTTCCGGCACGCCAATTCCTCCAGAGTGTCATGGCGCGACGGGGAGGTGTTGCGAGATGCGATCCAGATCGTGCCCCGTGCGCGCGACGCCGACGATATATCGGTCGGGGCGCAGTATCACCGCCCGCGCCTCGTGGGCCTCGAGCCAGTGGCGCAGCGGCGCGTCGGGACGGTCGATGACGACGGCATCGGCGCGGCGCCAGCGTTCGGCGGTGGCGGGCGCGGCGGCCGCGAGCGCGTCGGGGCTGCCGATCACCGCGCTGCGCCGGCCCAGCAGTTCGTCGAGCAGGCGGCCGTCGGTCAGCCGTGGCTGGGGAAAGGGCCGCCCGGCGAGCGAGCCCGCGTCGGCATCGAAGGCGCCCTGGCCCAGCAACTGCGGCGGCAGCTCGAAGATCTCGGGGCGCCCGGCACGAAAGCGCGCATCGCGCTCGGCCGCGCGCGCGGGATCGGTGGCCTGGATGATGTTGCCCAGCCGCACCGCGAGCTCGATCAATGCGCGCACATGCGGCGCGCGTTCCGATTCGTAGGTGTCGAGCAGCGCGGCAGGCGCGCCGCGCGCGAGCACGGCCTCGAGCTTCCAGGCGAGGTTGGCCGCGTCGCGGATGCCCGCGCACATGCCCTGCCCGAGGAACGGCGGCGTCTGGTGGCAGGCATCGCCGGCCAGCAGCAGCCGGCCCTGGCGCCAGCCCTGCGCGATGACGGAATGGAAGGTGTAGATAGCGGCGCGCTCGAGCCGCGCCTGCTCGGGCTTCACCCAGGGCGCGACCAGCCGCCACAGCGTGTCGGGTTGCACCAGCGCTTCGCGGTCGTCGTCGGGCAGCACCATGATCTCCCAGCGCCGCCGGTCGCCGACCACGTTGCAGTAGGTCATGGGCCGCGCCGGGTCGCAGTGCTGCACCGTGTGGTCGGGCAGTGCGACCGGTTGCCGCAGCAGTACGTCGAACACCAGCCAGGGCTGGCGCAGCCCGAGGTCGACCATCGCGCTGCCCATCTGCCGGCGCACCGGCGAGCGCGCGCCGTCGCAGCCGACGACATAGCGCGCGCTCAGCGTGGTGTTTTCCTGCCGCTGCAGGTCGCGCACGCTCAGCGTGGCGCCGTCCGCGTCCTGCGCGATGCCGATCAGCTCGTGCCGCAGCCGCAGCTCCACGTTGGGAAAGCGCGCGAGGCCTTCGCGCAGCACGGCCTCGAGCTCGGGCTGGTGGAAGTAGTAGTTGTTGGCGCAGCCATGCGGGCCGAGCGCGGCGCTGCCGCCGCGAATCAGCATCGTCTCGCCCGCGCCGTTGACGAAATGCATGCCCTGCTCGCCCGGGCGCGCGATGGCCAGAACCCGCTCGCGCAGGCCCGCGCCCTGCAGGATGCGCAGCACCTCGCCGTCGAAATGGATCGCGCGCGGCAGCGGGAAGATGCCGGCCTCCTTCTCGAGCACCAGCACCGACAACCCGGCCGCGCCCAGCAGGTTGGCGAGCGTGGCACCGGTCGGCCCGAGTCCGACGATCGCCACGTCGTACATGCGCGCCGCTTCAGCCACGCTGGTCTTCCTGCATGCGGCGCGCCACCTCGGCCTGCCATTGGGCGCGGCTCATGAACTTGGGGAAGCGCTTCGCGATGGCCTCGGCCTGCGCGAGGATGGCTGCGTCGGACTGCGACAGGTCGATGGTCTCGCGCAGCGGCTGGTCGCAGTACCAGGGCGTGTCCATGAACAGCTCGAGCCGGTTGCCCTCGGGGTCGCGGCAGTAGACGGAGATGGCGTTGCCGTGCGTGACCGGGTGCATCTCGCTCGCGCCCTCGGCCAGCAGCCGGTCGTGGAAGCGGCGCAGCGCGCCGAGGTCGGGCACGCGGAACGAGATCTGGTTGACCACGTTGAAGCCCGGGTTCGCGGGCCGGCCGGTGGCCAGCACGAGCTGGTGGTGCTCGCGCGGATCGCGGCTCAGGAACACCAGCTGCACCGCGCCCAGGTCGCCCGCGTCGGTCTGCGTGAAGCGCAGCGCCTGCTTGTAGAAGCGCGCCATGCGCGGCAGGTCGCTCACATGGAGGCCGATGTGGCTGAACTGCAGGTCCGAGGGGCCGAAATCCGTCATCTCAATGTCTCCAAACGATAAATCGCACGGAGCTTTTCCGTCTCGATGATGAAATACTATAGTTATTCTCATATTTTGACAATAACGATGTTTTATCTATCATCGCGACCGGTGCAAGCCGCACCCAAGATCGAATGGAGACAAACCGATGACTGTTTCGAAGACGCGGGGCCGCCGCTGGCTGGCCCATGGATGCATCGCCGTCGCGGGCGTGCTGGCGGGCGCGGCCTGGGCCCAGGCTGACTACCCGAGCAAGGCGGTGCGGATCATTGCCCCCTTCCCCGCCGGCAGCGGCCCCGACGCGAACGCGCGCGAGATCGCGGCCGAGCTCACGAAGCTGCTGGGCCAGAGCTTCTATGTGGAGAACCGCCCCGGTGCCTCGAACATCATCGGCACCGAGGTCGCCGCGAAGGCGCCGGCCGATGGCTACTCGCTCTACATCGGCACCACCAGCTCGCTGTCGGTGGTGCCGCATCTCTATTCGAAGCTGCCCTTCGATGCCGAGAAGGACTTCGCGCCCGTGAGCCTGCTCGGCGTGCTCAACACCGGCCTGATCGCCACGCCCGGCGTGGAGGCGCGCGACGCGCGCGCACTGATCGCCGCGCTCAAGGCCCGGCCCGATTCGGTGGCGGTCGCGACCGCGGGCATCGGCAGCTACTCGCACCTGTCGGCCCTGTGGTTCAACAGCGCCGCGGGCGTGAAGACCAACCTCGTGCCCTACAACAGCAGCAGCCCCTACGTCGACCTGATCGCGGGCCAGGTGCAGCTGATGTTCGACGGCCTGCCGGCCGCCGCGGGCAACATCCACACCGGCAAGCTCAGGCTGCTGGCCATCACCGGCAGGGAGCGCGCGCCGAGCTTCCCCGACGTGCCCACCTTTGCCGAGGCCGGCCTGCCCGACTACGCGCCGATCGCCTGGCAGGGGCTGCTCGCGCCCGCGGGCACGCCCAAGCCCGTGCTCGAGAAGCTCAGCGCGGCGATGCGCAAGGCCTGCCAGTCGAGCGAGCTCGCGCGCAAGTGGCGCGACTACGGCGGCGAGCTGCGCTGCAACACGCCGGCGGAGTTCAAGGCCTTCATCGATGCCGATCGCGCGATGTGGGGCAAGGTGATCCGCGAGGCGCGGATCAAGCTCGATTGAGCGGTGAGCGGTGAGCGGTGAGCGGTGAGCGGTGAGCGGTGAGCGGTGAGCGGTGAGCGGCGCGGCGTCAGCAGGCCGCATCCGCCGCGTCCTGCCGCTCCTGCAGCAGCCGCCACATCACCTTGCCACTGCCGCTCTTGGGCAGCGTCTCGGCGAACTCGAAGGCGCGCGGCACCTTGTAGCTCGCCATGTTCGCGCGGCACCAATCGATCAACGCCCGTTCGTCGAGCTCCGCATGCCCGAGCCGGCGCACCACCACGGCCTTGACCGACTCGCCGCGGTAGCTGTCCCGGGTGGCGATGACGCAGGCCTCCTGGATGCCCGGGTGCCGGTACATCAGCGCCTCGACCTCGGCGGGCCAGACCTTGAAGCCGGACGCATTGATCATGCGCTTGAGCCGGTCGGTCATGAAGAAGTAGCCGTCCGCGTCGACGCGGCCGATGTCGCCGGTGCGGAAGAAGCGCAGGCCCTCGATCTCGACGAAGGCGGCGCGCGTGGCCTCGGGCTGGCGCCAGTAGCCCGCGAAGACCTGAGGCCCGCGCACCACGATCTCGCCGTCCTGTTCCGGCCCCAGCGGCTGCAGCGTCTGCGGATCGATGACGCGCGCGTCGACACCGATGTAGGGCAGGCCCAGGCACTGCTGGCGGGCGGCGTCGGGCGGATTGCTGTGCGAGGGCGCGGTTGTCTCCGTCAGGCCGTAGGCCTCGACATAGCGCAGTCCGGTCTTCTCGAGCAGCCGTTGCGCGACCGCCTTGGGCATGGCCGCGCCGCCGCCGCCGATGTAGGCCAGGCGCGAGAGATCGAGCCGTTCCCAAGCGGAAGCCGACATCAGGTCGATCACCATGGTCGGGATGTTGGCCCAGTGCGTCACGCCGCGCGCCGACAGCAGGTGCGCCGCCACCTCGCGGTCCCAGCGCGGCATGAGCACCGAGCACGCGCCCGCGTGGATGGCCGCGTGCATCACGCCGACCATGCCGGTGATGTGGAACATCGGGACCACGGCCAGGTTCACGCTCTCGGGCATGAGGCCGTTCCAGGCCTTGACCGCCATCGCGTTGTGCATGATCGCCGCGTGCGACAGCATGCAGCCCTTGGGATGGCCGGTCGTGCCGCTGGTGTAGGGCAGTGCCGCGAGATCGCCGGCGGCGCAGGTGGGCGCCGGTGCCTCGTCGCCGCTGGCCGCATCGGCCCAGTCGTGCACCTGCCCCTGGCGCAGCGCCGGCATCGGATGCGGCGCGGTCAGCCACTCGCGCCAGGCAACGGGCCATTCGTGCGGCGGCACCGCCGCGGGATCGAAGGCATCGGTGAAGCGCGTGACCACCAGGTGGTCGAGGCCCTCGCCCGGCGGTAGTGCATCGCTGGCACGGACCATCTCCGCCGCGAGGTCGGCCGTGGTGAAGGCCAGTTTCGCCTGCGCGTCGGCGATGAAGTGCCGGAGCTCCTGCGCCTTGTTCATCGGGTTGATGGGCACCACGACGGCATTGGCGCGCAGGATCGCGAAATGCGCGATCACCAGCTGCGGGCAGTTCTGCATGTCGAGCAGCACCCGGTCGCCCTGGCGCACGCCGAGGCGGTGGAGCCGGCCCGCGAGCGACAGCACCGCCTGCCAGAGTTCCCCGTAGCGGAACTCGCGCCCGAGGAAGACCAAGGCGGCGCGATCGGGATGGCGCCGCGCGCTGGTCTCGAGGTTGGCCCACAGCGGCGTGCGTGCGGGGGCCAGCGTGCGCGGAACGCCCGCAGGCCAATGCGGGATGTTCGGGAGGTCTTGCATGGTCATGCCCCGCGCTCAGTACCGGATGCCGCCATCCATGGCGATGCCCGCGCGGCTGAACGCCGCCATCGCCTGCGCGCCGTTCATGTAGACGTCCTTGCGAGTCACCTCGTGGCGCGCATCGACCGTCACCAGGTCGAGCATCTCGACCGTGGCCGTGAACGGACTGCCTTCGGCATCGCGCAGCGCGATGGCCATGCACCATTCGAAGGTCCAGTGGCCGTCGCCGTAGAGGAGGCGCAGCGGCTCGAGCGCGAAATCGAACTTCGCGAACATGGCGGCGCATTGCTGCTGCAATGCCGCGCGGCCGTGCACGGGCGCGGAACCATCGTGCAGCTGGAAGACCGTGTCGGGCGAATGCAGCGCGGCGATGCGTTCGGGCGAGCGGGCTTCCCAGCTCGCGTGGTAGCGCTCGAAGATCTCGCGCAGCGGATGCCGGAGGTCGGCGTTCATGGGTGATGGCATGTCTCGTTCCTGGTTGGAGAGCCGGTGCCGAAGGGCCCGGATCGCCGCGCAGTGTTCCGCCGGGCGGGTGGTAGCACCAGGGTCGATCGCGCCAGCGAGGGGTCAGAATCTGCCAACCACCCGAAGCCCGCGAATGGACATGGACGCCTCCCCCTCCACCTTCGAGATCGTCGGCAGCCACGGCAGGGACCTGGACGCGATCGTCCACAGCATGCTGGGCCTGCGCGCGCTGGTGCGCGAGATGGCCGACCAAGGGATAGATGCCGACACCCTGCTGCGGGGCAGCGGCGTGCAGGCGCGGCAGCTCGGCGACTCCGAGGCGCGCATGTCGAACGCGCAGAAGATCGCGATCCTGCGCAATGCCCAGCGGCTGAGCCACCACCCCGACGTGGGCCTGCGCGCCGGCGCGCGCCAGCAGCTCGGCGACTTCGGCATCTATGGCTATGCGACCGCGAGCTGCGCCACCATCGGCGACGCGATCATCGTCGGCATGAAGCACCTGAAGCTGGTCGGCCCGGTGCTCGAGAAGCGCTTCCGTCTCGAGGGCGGGCTCGCGAAGTTCGAGGGCCGCGACGTCATGGACCTCGGCGACCTGCTGCCGCTGGCCACCGAGTTCTGGATCGGCACCACGCTGAGCCTGGCCAGCTGCGTGCTCGGCGCGCCCTTCCCTTCCCGCTCGCTGAAGCTGCCCTACCCGCGTCCCGCGCATGGCGATGCCTATGCGGCGATGTTCGAGTGCGAGGTGCGCTTCGATGCCGGCACGCTCGAATGGTCCTTCGATGCCGAGCTGCTGCGGCGACCCTGTCCCCAGGCCAATGCCTATGCGGCCGACCAGTGCCGGCGCCTGTGCGAGAAGCTGCAGCACAACGCCGGCGAAGGCGGCGGCCTCGCGCAACACGTGCGCATGGCCTGCCTGGGCGGGCGCGGCCAGATGCCCGGCGCCGAGCAGTTCGCCGAGCGCTTCGGGCTCTCGGTGCGCACGCTGCACCGCCGGCTCGCCGACGAGGGCGTGCGCTTCCAGGAGTTGGTCGACGAGGCGCGGCTCGAGCTGTCGACCGATCTGCTGCGCAGCACGCGCCTCACGATCGACGAGGTGGCGCTGCGCACCGGGTTCTCGGAGGCGGCGAACTTCCGCCGCGCCTTCCGCAAGTGGACCGGGCTGGCGCCGGCTGCCTACCGGGCGCGGCACGCGGGCTGAGCCCGGATCGATGCGCTCTCGGCGCCTGGCCGAGTCTTTTTCGACCATTCACTTATGTATGGAAAAGTCAGGGTAAGCCCTGGCTGCGCGTCGCTTCGCCCTCCCTATCATCCGCTCCGACCATTCACATGTGTATGGTGAATGATCGAACTGGCGACCCAAACCGGAGACAACATGACTCGCAACAGATCGATAGCCCTTGCCCTTTCATGCAGCCTGGCCGCGCTGGTCGCCGGGTGCGGAGGCGGCAGCGGCGGGGGTGGAGACGCGGCCGCGCTGGCGGCCGCGATCGCGGCGGCCAATGCCGGCGTCAACGGGCCGGGATCCGCACCGCCGGCCCCGCGGGCCGCGTTCAAGGAGCGCTGCAGCGGACTCGTCGGCAAGGCCGTCGGACCGGGCAGCATCGCCACGGCCGAAGTGATGGCCGCGTCCGCAACCACGCTGCAGACCTGCCAGGTGCGTGGCGCCATCGTGAGCTCGCCCACCTCGACCATCAACTTCCGCATCGACCTGCCGGAGGACTCGGTGTGGAACCAGCGGCTGGTGCAGATCGGCGGTGGCGGCTACGACGGCGTGGTGGTCGGGCCCGACCTCGTGATGCTGGCCAATGGCGACGTCTACAAGCGCGGCTATGCATGGGTCAGCGCGGATGGCGGCGTGCAGGTGCCTGACCTGAGCTCGACGCTCAACAACCCCTCGGCCTTCGACAACTTCGCCTTCGCCTACCACCCGCAGGTGCTGAAGGCGGCCGGCGCCGCGATCCAGTCGATCTACGGCAAGCCCGCCGCCAGGACCTACTTCTACGGCATGTCCACGGGCGGCCGCGAGGCGCTGCTGCAGGCGCAGCGCTATCCGCAGAGCTACGACGGCATCGTGGCCGGCGAGCCGGTGGTCGATTACAGCAACGTGATCCAGCGCGGGATCGCGCTGGCCAAGCTGGCGTTCTCGAACAACGGCGCTGGCTGGCTCAGCCCGGCCAAGATCAAGTTGTTCGGCGATGCCCAGATGGCGGCCTGCGACGGCCTCGATGGCGCGGTCGACGGCGTCATCTCCCATGTCAGCGCCTGCCGCTTCGACGTGCGCACGCTGCGCTGCCCGGGCGGCGCGGACAGCGGCGACAGCTGCCTGTCGGACCCACAGATCGCCTCGGTCGACTTCATGCGCTCGGACTTCACGCTGCCCGTGCCGGTGGCGAACGGCATCACCAGGGCGCCGGCCTGGGGCGTGGGCGGCGAGGCGGCGGCGGCCGGCAACTGGACCATCGCGCAGTTCGGCGCGAGCCCGACGGCACCGGCGAGCCAGCTCTACTTCTTCTCCGACTGGTGGCTCAAGTACCAGGTGACCTCGAACGTCAACACGACGGTGCTCGGCTACACGCCGGGGGCCGATCCGGCGCGCTGGCTCGAGCTCTCCGAGAAGGTCAACGCGACGAATCCCGACCTGTCGGCCTTCGCGGGACGCGGCGCCAAGCTGCTGCTGTGGGCCGGCGCGAGCGACAACCTGGTGCCGCCCGGCTATGCCACGGACTACTACCAGAGCGTGGTCGGCAAGCTGGGCCAGGAGACGACCGATTCCTTCATGCGCTTCTACATGCTGCCGGGCGTGGTCCATGGTCCGGGCGGCCCGGGTGCCGGCATCGTCGACAACCTCGCGATCCTCGAGAACTGGGTCGAGAAGGGCAAGGCGCCCGACGATTCGCTCACGGCGGCGCGGCTCGCGGCCGACGGCAAGACCGTGGAGATGACCCGTCCGCTGTGCCGCTATCCGACCTGGCCGAAGTACCGCGGCACCGGCGACAAGAACCTGGCGGCCAGCTTCAGCTGCGCCTACGACTGAGCTAGCGTGCCTGGGCCTTGCCGGGCTCCGGCGCCAGCAGCATCTGGGCCACGAAGCGGCGGCGCTCGGCCTTGTCGGCGGCGGAGCCCTGGTTCCTGAACAACGACTCCGACTGCATGTAGCAATAGAGCGTGAAGGCGCGCGAGCGCGCGGACCTGGCGTCGAAGCCGCACGAGAGGAAGCATTCCTCGATGTAGGCGAGCCGCTTGGCATCGACCTCGTCGACGATCATGCGCGCCATCTCGTCGCGCCGGGCCCAGGCCCGGACCGCGAGTTCGACCGAGGCGCCCTTCATGGCCGCGCGGCCATGGAACGGCAGCTCGACCAGCTCGACGATCAGGTCCTGCGCCTGGACGCCCTGCTTGCGGTAGCGCGCGATGATCTGCTCGGTCTGCGCCTCCTGCCAGCTTACGAGGATGCGCTTGAGCAGGTCGTCGCGATCGACGAAGTGCCAGTAGAAGGAACCGCGCGTCACCTGCAGGAGCTTGGCCAGCACGTCGACGCGGACCGCGTCGATGCTCTTGTCGATCAGCAGTTCCGTCGCGGCCACGATCCAGTCGGCGGGCCCGAGCTGGGACCGCTCGGAGGCCGGTTTGGCGCCGGCCTCGCTCTTGCGCTGCAGTGCGGCCGAGGCCTTGCGCGGGCGCGGTTTGCCAGGGGTGGTCGTCAGCATGCGCCGATGATAGCGGAGGCCCGCATGCACCAGAGTCAGGGCCGCTTCCCTTGGGCAAACCCTGATCCGTTCGTCCGGATCCGGCTGATAGCATCGCTTCACCATACACATCTGTACGTGTATTGATAAACGCGAAAAAGCTCCTTCCCTGACCTCATCGAAAGCCATGCAGTACCAGTTCCTGACCCTCGAACTCCAGGAGGAGATCGCCCACCTGCACCTGAACCGCGCCGGCAAGCGCAATGCCCTCAACGACGGCCTGGTGCTGGAGCTGCGGCATGCGTTCGAGAACCTGCCCGGCCATGTGCGCGCCGCCGTGCTCGGCGGCCAGGGCGCGCACTTCTGCGCCGGGCTCGACCTGTCCGAACTGGCCCACCGCGATCCGCCGCAGGCGGTGCAGCACTCGCGCATGTGGCATGCGGCGCTCGATGCCATCCAGTTCGGCCCGGTGCCCGTGATCGCCGCGCTGCACGGGGCCGTGATCGGCGGCGGCCTCGAGCTGGCCGCGGCCTGCCATGTGCGCGTGGCCGATGCCAGCGCCTTCTACGCGCTGCCCGAAGGCACGCGCGGCATCTTCGTCGGCGGTGGCGGATCGGTGCGCATTCCCAAGCTGATCGGCGTTTCGCGCATGGCCGACATGATGCTCACCGGCCGCGTGTACCGCGCCGACGAGGGCGAGCGCGTCGGCTTCTCGCAGTACCTCGTGGCCGAAGGCAAGGCCTGGTCGCACGCGCTCTCACTGGCCCACCAGGTGGCACGCAATGCGCCGCTGACCAATTTCGCGGTGATGCAGGCGCTGCCGCGCATCGCGGAACAGCCCGCGGACCACGGGCTGATGACCGAAGCGCTGATGAGCGCCATCACGCAGAGCGCGCCCGAGGCGAAGCTGCGCGTGCAGGCCTTCCTCGATGGCGCGGGCGCCAAGGTGCGCACGCCGCAGGCCGGCACGGACATCGCGCCCGCTGCCTGAGACAAGACATTCACAACGACCGAGGAGACTTTCATGCAGACACGACGGACCTTCATTCAGGCAGCGGGCGGCGGCGCCCTCGCCTCGCTGCTGCCGCTCGCGGCATCGGCCCAGGCACTGGACCAGGTCAAGATCTACTACGGCTTTCCCGCGGGCAGTGCCGGGGACAGCGTGGCGCGCCGCATCGGCGAGAAGGTCGCGGGCTCCGCGTACTCGCGCAACGTCGCGGTGGTCGACAACCGCCCGGGGGCCGGCGGGCGCATCGCGCTCGAGGTGCTGAAGTCGGCGGCGGCCGACGGCTCGGTGCTGGCGCTGTCGCCGTTCTCCTGCACCTCGATCTATCCGCACGTCTACTCGAAGCTCAGCTACGACGCGAACAAGGACTTCGCCGCCGTGTCGATCGGCGCGGTCATGCACCACGGTCTGGCGGTGGGACCGAAGGTGCCGACCAGCGTGGTCACCGTGCGGGACTTCCTGGCCTGGGCCAAGGCGAATCCGCAGGAGGCGAACTACGGCTCGCCGGCCGCGGGCTCCACGCCGCACTTCATCGGCGCCCTGCTCGGCCTCACGGCCAACGTCGACCTGCGGCACGTGCCCTATCGCGGCTCGGTGCCCGGCATCACCGACGTGGTCGGCGGGCAGATCGCCGCCATGGTCACGCCGAGCGGCGACTTCCTCGCCAACCACCGCGCGGGCAAGCTGCGGATGATCGCGACCTCGGGCCGCCAGCGTTCGCCGTTCTCGCCCGAGGTGCCGACCTTCGCGGAGCAGGGCTTCGCGGACCTCACGACCGAGGAATGGTTCGGCTTCTATGCGCCCGCGCAGACGCCGGCGGCCGCGATCGCGCGCGCCAACGCGGCCGTCAATGCCGCGGTCAAGGAGCGTGCCGTCATCGACAGCCTCGGCGTCGTCGGCCTGATCGCGCGCGGCTCGACCGCGGACGAGATGGCGAAGTCGCAGCAGGCCGAATTCGAACGCTGGGGACCGCTGGTCAGGCGCATCGGCTTCACGGCGGAGTCGTAGGCGCAGCGATCAATTCGCCTGCGACAACTGCTCCAGGATCGCCGGGTTCTCCAGCGTCGAGGTGTCCTGCGTGATCGCCTCGCCCTTGGCGATGCTGCGCAGCAGCCGCCGCATGATCTTGCCGCTGCGCGTCTTGGGCAGGTTGTCGCCGAAGCGGATGTCCTTGGGCTTGGCGATCGGACCGATCTCCTTGGCCACCCAGTTGCGCAACTCGGTGGCGATCTGTTTCGCTTCCTCGCCGGTCGGGCGCGCGCGCTTGAGCACCACGAAGGCGCACACCGCCTCGCCCGTCACGTCGTCCGGACGCCCCACCACCGCGGCCTCGGCCACGAGGTCGGTCTTGGACACCAGCGCCGACTCGATCTCCATCGTGCCCAGCCGGTGGCCCGACACATTGAGCACATCGTCGATGCGGCCCGTGATCCGGAAGTAGCCGCGGTCCGCGCTGCGCACCGCACCGTCGCCGGCCAGGTAGATCGTGCCGCCCATCTCCTCGGGGAAGTAGCTCTTCTTGAAGCGCTCGGGGTCGTTCCAGATGGTGCGGATCATCGAGGGCCAGGGCCGCTTGATCACCAGCATGCCGCCCGCGCCGTTGGGCAGGTCCTTGCCGGTCTCGTCCACGATCGCGGCCATGATGCCCGGCAGCGGCAAGGTGCACGAGCCCGGCACCAGCGGCGTGGCCCCCGGCAGCGGCGTGATCACGTGGCCGCCGGTCTCGGTCTGCCAGAAGGTATCGACGATCGGGCAGCGCTCGCCGCCGATATTGCGGTGGTACCACATCCAGGCCTCGGGATTGATCGGCTCGCCGACCGAGCCGAGGATGCGCAGGCTCGTGAGATCCCAGTTCTTCGGATGCACCTTCTCGTCGCCCTCGGCCGCCTTGATCAGCGAGCGGATCGCGGTGGGCGCGGTGTAGAACACGCTGACCTTGTGCTTCTCGATCATCTGCCAGAAGCGTCCCGCATGCGGGAAGGTGGGGATGCCCTCGAACACCACCTGCGTGGCGCCGGCCGCGAGCGGGCCGTAGGCGACGTAGGTGTGGCCCGTGATCCAGCCGATGTCGGCGGTGCACCAGAACACGTCCTCGGGACGGATGTCGAAGGTCCAGTCCATCGTCATCCTGGCCCACAGCAGGTAGCCGCCGGTGGCGTGCTGCACGCCCTTGGGCTTGCCGGTGGAGCCCGAGGTATAGAGGATGAAGAGCGGATGCTCCGCGTTCACCGGCTCGGGCGCGCATTCGGTGCTCTGGCCGGCCAGCGCTTCGGCGAAGGTCTTGTCGCGGCCTTCGACGCGGTTCCAGGCCGAGGCCGTACGCTCGTAGACGAACACGGTCTTGATCGACTCGCAGCCGCCGAGCGCGATGCCGTCGTCGACGATGGCCTTGAGCGGCAGTTCCTTGCCGCCGCGCAGCTGGAAGTTGGCGGTGATGACCGCGACCGCGCCGGCGTCGATGATGCGTTCCTGCAGCGCCTTGGCCGAGAAGCCGCCGAACACCACGCTGTGGGTGGCGCCGATGCGCGCGCAGGCCTGCATCGCGATCACGCCCTCGACCGTCATCGGCATGTAGACGATGACGCGGTCGCCCTTCTGGATGCCCTGCGCCTTGAGCGCATTCGCGAACTGGCTCACGCGCGCGAGCAGTTCCTTGTAGGTGACCGTCGTGACGGTGCCGTCGTCGGCCTCGAAGACGATGGCGGTCTTGTTCTCGACCGGGGTGCCGATGTGGCGGTCGAGGCAGTTGGCGCTGGCGTTGAGTTCGCCGTCGCCGAACCATTGGTAGAACGGCGCGTTCGATTCGTCGAGGATCCTGCTGAAGGGCTTGGTCCACTGTAGGTGGGTCTTGGCCTGGCGACTCCAGAAGCCTTCGAAGTCTTCCTCCGCTTCCTTGCACAGCGCCTCGTAGGCGGCCATGCCGGAAATGCGGGCGCCTTGCGTGGCGCGGGCATCGGGCGGGAACACGCGGTTCTCGACCAGGACGGATTCGATGTTCTTCGAGGGATTGCTCATGGATTTCGGGTTCGGGAAAGAAAGGGACCGATGCGGCGCTCAGCCAGCACTCAGCCGACGCTCGGCAGGACCAGCGGCAGCACCAGGTGCCGGCCGGCCAGCCCGACGGCGCCGGCAACGGCGATGCACAGCATGGCCGTGCACAGCTTCGTGGTGAGGCTGCGCTCGCGCGTGCGCAGCACGAAGGACATGCTGAACGCGATGCTCGTGAGCGAGGCCAGCACGGCGCCCGTGCCGGCGGTGCTGGCCGACAGGCTGCCCTGCGACGCGAGCGCGGCGGCCGCGGCCACGGCGCTCGCGCTCGACATAAGGCCGCCGACCACGCTCACGAAGTAGAAGCCCGCATCGCCGAACTGCCGCTGCGTGAGGCCTCCGACGATGTGCAGCACCAGGAACACCACGCCGTACTTGAGCGCCAGCGGCAGCGAGAACGGCAGGTCGAGCTTGATCTCGGGCACGTCGGGCACAGGGCCGCGCGTGGCGCGCCGGTAGCTCCACAGCACGAGCACCGCGCTCGCGAGCATCATCAGCGCGAAGGCGCCCGAGGCGCCCAGCAGCGCGAGCGGCGCCAGGATCAGCAGCAGCCCGGCATTGCGCACCACCATCGCGGTGGTCGCCAGCAGGATGCCGCGATAGGCCGTGCCCACGTAGGCGCCGCGCGTGGCGACGACGCGCGAGGCCATCTCGATCACCGTGAAGTTGCTGTTCACCAGCCCGCCGAGAAAGCCCGAGAGCTCGGTGCCGCGCGTGCCGTAGAGCTTCCAGAGGATGTAGTTCACGAAGCCGATGCCCGCGATCAGGATCACCGTGACCCAGGCGGCGCGCGGCTCCACCAGGTGCCACGGTCCCACGGCACCGGCCGGCAGCGCCGGATAGATCACGATCGCGAGGATGGCCAGCAGCAGCGCCGAACGCATCTCGCTCTCGGTCAGCCCGGCCGAGAAGCCGGCCAGCCGTTCCTTCCACGCCAGCAGCGCGGTGGCCAGCACCATCACGGCCGCGGGCGAGATGGTGTGGCCCTGGCCGCACAGCACGCCGGCCAGACAGGTCACGAGCATGGCGGCCGAGGTGGTGAGCTCGGCGCCCTGCCCGGCGCGCAGCGTCTGCACGTTGAGCAGCACCGCGAGCACGCCGACCAGCGCCAGGCACAGCAGCGCCACCGGCATGCCGAGCAGGCCGCCGAGCGCGCCCAGCATGCAGATGAAGCCGAAGGTGCGCAGCCCCGCCTCCTTGCCGCGGCGCTCGCGCTCCAGTCCGATCAGCAGGCCGAGCGCCAGGCTCAGCGCCAGCCGCACCAGGATCTCCAGGTAGGGCCACTCGGCCCCGGTGGTCATGGGGATGGTCTTGTCTGGCATGGGGTCAGACCGCCCGGGGGCCCGGCACGCAGTCGTCGACCGCGAAGCGCGCCAGCGTCGAGATGCCGCTGTCGGGCTGCGCGACGTCGTCGAGCACGCGCAGCGAAGTGAGCCAGCGCCCGGGCGTCACGTCGGCCACCGCATAGCCGCGCCGGTCGGAACGCGCGAGCAGGATGTGCGGGTTGTTGTCGGCGATCTCCTGCGCGCGGCTCTGCGCGGTGCCGCTGGCCGAGGCGATCGAGGTGCCGCAGAACTCGCTCGCGATGACCGGCGACTGCGGCCGCGAGAAGTCGGCCAGCACGCGGCTGACATAGTTCTGGTGGATGTCGCCGCCGAGGAACACGGTGTTGCGCGCGCCCGCGCCCTGCACCGCGTCGAGCACGCGCTGGCGGCTCGCGGGATAGCCGTCCCAGGTGCTGGGGTGGTAGCTCTCGGCCGGCAGCGGCTTGTAGTTGCGCTGCGCGAAGATGGTCTGCTGCGCCACCACGCTCCAGCGCTCGCCCAGCGCGGCGTCCTGCGCCAGGCCCTGCTCGAGCCAGCGCTCCTGGTAGCTGCCGAGGATCGAGCGCGCGGGGTCCCGCAGCTCGGGGCAACCGGTGGGCGTCACCGAGCTCGGCGATTCCTCGCCGGGCACGCGGCAGGGTTGGCGGTCGCGGTACTGGCGCGTGTCGAGCATGTGGAAGCGCAGCAGCCGGCCCCAGGCATGCCGCTCGTGAATGCGCAGGCCGTCGAGCGTGCCGAGCCCGCCGATGCCCTGCGTGAGCACCGAGGCGCGCAGCGGCATGTTCTCGTAGAAGGCCTGGTAGCCGGCGCCGCGCCGTGCGAGGAAGTCGCCCGCCGCGCCGGTGCCCTCGAGGCCCGCGTAGTCGTTCTGCACCTCGTGGTCGTCCCAGGTCACGAGCCAGGGGCAGGCGCGGTGCGCGGCCTGCAGCTGCGCGTCGGTCTTGTAGAGCGCGTAGCGGTCGCGGAAGTCCGCGAGCGTCTTGGCGGCCGGCAGCGTGTGCGTGCGCACCAGCTGGTAGCTCGGCGGCTTCTTCGGCATCGCGTATTCGTAGACGTAGTCGCCGAGGAACACGACCAGGTCGAGGTTCTCGTCGAGCATGTGGCGATAGCCCGCGTAGTGGCCCTGCTCCCAGCGCTGGCACGAGACGAAGGCGAAGCGCGTGCGACCGGGCATGGCGTGCAGGGCCGGCGCGGTGCGCGTGCGCGCCGTCTGCGTGACCGCGTCGCCGTGCATGAAGCGGTAGAAGTACCAGCGGTCCGGCCGCAGGCCCGACACCTCCACGTGCACCGCATGCCCGAGCTCGGCCAGCGCGTTCGCCTGGCCCGCGCGCACGATGCGACGGAAGGCCTCGTCCTCGGCCACCTCCCAGCGCACCGTCAGCGCAGCGGGCAGTGGCAGGCGCGGCATGTCGAAGGGCACGGTGCCGGGCACCGGGCCGTCGAGCAGCCGCGTCCACAGCACGAAGCCGTCGGGGGTCGGCGACCCGCTGGCGACGCCGAGCGGGAACAGGTCGCGCTGGGCCAGCGTGTTCGACCAGCTCCAGCGCGGCAGGGAGGTGGCGGCCGCGGCGGCCGAGGCCAGGCGGATGAGATCGCGACGGTGCATGCTTGTCTCCAATCGTGGATTGTGGGGGTGGTTCCGCGGGACGGGCGCGCTCAGAACGCGTGGCGGATGCCGAAGTTCTGGCCGCTGGCCGCGTGGTCGGCGAGGCCCGCGACGTCGCCGCCGACGGTCAGCGCGGCGCCGCGCCGGTTGCGCACATGGGCAAAGGTCGCATAGAGCGCGGTGCGCTTCGACAGGTGGTGCACGTAGCCCAGCGCGATCTTGCTGGCGCGCGAGCGGTCGCCCGGGTAGCGGAAGGCCACCTGTCCGTAGCTCGCGCGGATCTCGCCGGGGCCGACCGGCACCGTCACGCCGACGGTCGCGCCTTCGAAGCGCTTGGGGCCCAGCGGCATCTCCACCCGGTCCTGCGCGTACAGCGCCTCGACCGATGCCACGCCGAAGTCGTAGGCGACGCCGATGCTGGCAGAGCGGATGTCGCGCGGGCGCGTGGTCGGCGCCTTCGGCCCGCCCATGGTCCGGCTGTAGGCCGCGCCCACGCGGAACGCGCCCTGCCGGTAGCCGAGGCGCCCGCCGAGGTAGCGCTCCGCGTCGCCGCCGTCGACCGCCTCGGGCAGGCCGTACTGGAACTGGCCCGAGAAGCCGCCCAGGTCGCGCGGCAGGAAGTAGCCGACCGAGTTGCTCACGCGCACATGGGAGCTCTGACCCGCGTTGGCGCTGCCGTAGAGGATGGCGCGGCCGCGGTAGACGATGCTCTCGCCGACGCCGTTGGTGACCCAGGGCCCCGAGAAGTCCGACTGGATCAGGTAGGTCGGCGTGTAGTCGCGGCCCAGCCGCAGCTCGCCCCAGGGGCCGGCCAGGCTCACGGTCGAGCGCCGCGCGAGGTCGAAGGATGTCGGGTTGTCGACGGCGAGCGAGCCCTCGAGCCAGAAGCCCGCGCTCAGGCCGCCGCCGAGGTCCTCCTGGCCGCGAAAGCCCAGGCGGCTGCTCGCGATCCCGTCGGAGGCCAGCGCAGTCTGGCTGCCCTTGCCGTGCACGCGGTAGTGGGCGACGCCGGTGTCGATCAGCCCGAACAGCGTGACGCTCGACTGCGCGTGGCAGACGCCGATGGCGAGCATGGCGCCGCCGGCGATGACGGGGGTGAATCTTCTTTGTCTCTTCATCTTTTTCTTCGAGTGGTTGGGGGTGACCCAGGGATGGCGACGCGCAGGCGGGCCCCTCACGCGCATGCGTGACGAATCCATCCGGCGTCGGGGGAGCGAAAGACGCGGCGCGTCTACTGCAATGCGCGTCCCTGCATGCCGTCCGCCGCCACGCCGAGGTGGCGCAGCACGGTCGGCGCGATGTCGATCAGCGACGCGGGTTGGCGTCGCTCGCCGGGACGAAGCCCTCCCCCTCTCAGGTAGAGAAAGGGATGCTGTTCGTGTTCGCCCAGTCCGCCGTGCTGCGCGCAGCCGACGGGCGATGAATCGCTGAACGGGCTCAGCAGCGAGACGCTGCGGCCCGGCACGCCATGGGGATTGGCGCGCGCGTCATGACGCAGCGCCAGCGCCAGGCCGAGCGGGCCTTCGGTCGGCAGGCCGATCTCGGCGAGGGCCTGGCCGGCGAACACGCGTCCCGTGAAGTCCTGGTCCTGCAGCCACCGCACGAGCGCGGGAATGGCGTCGCGTGCCTCGTCGGCGAAGTACAGCAGCGCGGCATTGCCGTTGGGCGCCACCACCACCTCCTGCGATTCGCGCGAGCGCTTCCAGCCGGCCTCGACCAGCAGCGCGTCGAGGTCGATCTTGCGTTCCACCGTCTCCATGCCGTGGTCGGAACAGGCGACCAGCAGGATCTCGTCGCCGGCCGGATCGAGCGCCTCCACGGTGCGCCGCACCTGGTCGACGCAGGCATCGGCGTGGGCGATCATCGCCAGGTGCTCGCCCGATCCGAGCGCCACGCCGTGCGCCGTGTGGTCGGGCTCCGAGAGCCACAGCACGGCCAGCGCGGGCGCGCGTTCGCGCAGCACCTCGCGGCAGAAGCGATCGGTCATCGCCCGGTCGCCCGCGGCGCCCACCTCGATGGCCAGGCCGTCCGTCAACGCGACACCGCCCGGCCCGCGCGAGCCGGCGCGGTGGTAGACATGGCCGAAGCCGTCGGGGTCCTGCAGGTAGGCGGCGCCCGGCGACACGTTCGACATGACGATCGCACCGCCCTGCTGCACCAGCCGCTCGGCCCAGGTCGGGCGCCGCAAGGTGCGGCCCGTGGCGCGGCGCAGGCGCTCGAGGAAGTCGGGCTTGCCCACCGACAGCCGCACCAGCGCGCCCTGCTCGCGCAGCACCATGGTGTTGCCCAGCAGGCCGTGGGCGGCCGGCAGGCAGCCGGTGGCCATCGAGGCCGAGCTGGTGCGCGTGGTCGAGGGAAAGACGCCACGCGCCGAAACGAAGTCGGCGCCCTGCGCGCGCAGCGCCGCGAGCGCGGGAGCCACGTCGGGCGTGACCAGGTCCGCGCACAGGCTGTCGCAGACCACCACGACGGCGCGCCGCCGGCTGCTCATTTCGAAACGTCCCGGGGCGCCGGGAGCGTGGACTTGTCGAGGTAGTCGTGGAAGTGGACCGTGACCTGGTCCGCCGCGAGGAACACCACCGCATAGGCCGGCGGCTCGTGGCTCTTGGGCACCGGCGAGATGGTGTGCAGATCGAACGGCACCTGGTGGTTGAGGCCGCGCATGGTCGAAAACGGGATGCCGCGCCAGCTGCCGCAGACCGGCCGGTGCACGTGGCCGAAGAACAGGTGGCGCAGGTTGCGCCGGCCCGCCACCAGCCGCGCGAAGGGCTCGGGGTTCGCGAGGCCGATGCGGTCGAGGCACGGAATGCCGATGTCGAACGGCGGATGGTGCATGAACAGGTAGGTCGGCCGCTCGCCGAGTCGGTCGAGCTCGGCCGCGAGCCAGGCCAGCCGCTGCTCGCAGTACAGGCCGCCGTTGCGGCCTTCGTCGAGCGTGTCGAGCAGCAGGAAGCTCGCGTCGGCCAGGTCGAAGCGGCCCTGCACGAAGCCGTTGCCGTCGCTCGGCCCGCCCGGGCATTGCGCCGCGAGCAGCGCGCGGATGTCGTGGTTGCCCACCAGCGGGAAGCACGGCATGGGCAGTCGCGCGAGCTGGGTGCGCAGCGCCGCGTAGGCCGCGCTCTCGCCGCGGTGCGCGAGGTCGCCCGTGATCACGCAGCAGGCCGCGTCGCTGTGATGCTCGAGGATGTCGTCGATGCAGGCGCTCAACCGCGCGTACGGGTCCAGGCCGTGCAGGATCTCGCCGGGCGCGACGAGGTGGGGATCGGTGATGTGGATGAACTTGGTCATGCGACAAGGGTTTCGGGTGAGGCGGTCACGGAATGCAGGGCGGTGGCCTGCAGCAGCAGGCGCGTGTAGTCGTCGGCCGGGGCATCGAAGACCTGGCGTGTGGCGCCGGCCTCGCGGACCTCGCCATGGCGCAGCACCACGACGCGGTCGGCCATGCGCCGGACCACGCCGAGGTCGTGGCTGATGAACAGGTAGGCCGTGCCGGTCTTGCGCTGCAGCTCGAGCAGCAGCTCCAGCACCTGGGCCTGCACCGACACGTCGAGCGCCGAGGTGATCTCGTCGCAGACGATCAGGTCGGGCTCGGCCGCGAAGGCGCGCGCGATGGCGACGCGTTGCTGCTGCCCGCCCGAGAGCTGGCGCGGGTAGCACTCGAGCAGCGCCGGATCGAGGTGCATCGCCCGCATCAGCGCCTGCGCGCGTTCGCGCAGCGCCGGGCCGCGCAGCCCGGTGAACAGGGTCAGCGGCCGCTCGAGGATGGCGGCGATGCGCTGGCGCGGATTGAGCGAGGACAGCGGGTCCTGGAACACGATCTGCACCCGCCGGCGCAGCGTCGGCGAGCGGTCGGTGGCCTTCGCGGCCAGCGGCTGGCCATCGAAGTGCAGCGAACCGCCCGAGGGCGCCATCAGCCCCGCGACCAGCGAGGCCGCGGTGGACTTGCCGCTGCCCGATTCGCCGACCAGGCCGAGCGTCTCGCCGCGCCCGATCGCGAACGACAGGCCGGCGAGCGCGGGCCGCGCCGTGGCCTGCGGGGGCTGGAACCAGGCGCGGCGACGCGCCGGGTACGAGAACGCGAGGTCCTTCGCCACCAGCAGCGCGCCTTGCGCCGGCTGCGGCTCGCGCTCAGGCGGCTCGGCATCGATGCGCGGAATGGCCGCGATCAGCTGCCGCGTGTAGACATGCGCGGGCGCGCCGAAGATGCGCGCGGCCGGCCCCTGCTCGACGATGCGGCCCTGGTGCATCACGATCACCTGGTCGCACATGCGCGAGATCACGCCGAGGTCGTGGCTCACATAGATCAGCGAGGTGCCGAAGCGCTCGCGCAGGGTGCGCACCAGCTCCAGCACCTGGACCTCGGTGGTCTTGTCGAGCGCGGTGGTCGGCTCGTCGAGCACCAGCACGCCGGGGTCGCCGGCCAGCGCCGCGGCGATCACCACGCGCTGGCGCTGGCCGCCCGAGAGCTCGTGCGGGAAGCGCGCGCAGATGCCCTTCGGATCGGGCAGGTTGGTGGCCTCGAACAGCTCGAGCGTGCGCGCCCGCGCCTCGGCGGCGCCGCAGCCGCGCAGGTGGCGCACGGCCTCGTCGACCTGGTCGCCGATGCGCATGTGCGGCGTCAGCGAGCTCAGCGGGTTCTGCGGCACGAAGGCGATGTGCCGGCCGCGCAGCCGGCGCCGCGCCGGTTCGTCCAGGCGCAGGATGTCCTCGCCCGCGATGCGCACCGCCCCCGCGGTGATCACGCCGCCGGGCCGGCAATGGCCCAGCAGGGCGCGCGCCACGGTCGACTTGCCCGAGCCGCTCTCGCCGACGATGCCCAGGCTGCTGCCGGCCTCGACCGTGAACTCGACGCCGCGCACCGCGCCGACGATCTCTCCGTCGGCGCGCCGGTAGCCGATGCCCAGGCCCTGGACCTCGAGCCGTCCGCCGATGCGGCGCGCCGCCTGCTGGCGCCGTGCCAGCGCATTGGATTCGGGATGCTTCATCGTTGCCTGTTCCTTCATGCCGCGTCCTGGCCGCGCGTGGCGTCCAGTCCCAGGGCCCGTGCCAGCGCTTCCGCGCCGAAGTTGAGTCCCACCACCAGCGTGGAGATGAAGACCGCCGGCGCCAGCACCAGCCAGGGTGCGAACGCGAGCTGGCTCACGCCCTCGGCGACCATCAGCCCCCAGTCGGGCGTGGGCGGCGAGATACCCATGCCCAGGAAGGACAGCGAGCTCAAGAGCAGGATCGCGTGCGACATCCGAATCGCGAACTCGACGTAGACCACGTCGAGCGTGTTGGGCAGCAGCTCGCGCAGGATGATCGACACCGTGCCCTCGCCGCGCAGCTGCGCGGCCTTCACGTAGCCCAGCTGCACCTGTGTCAGCGCCTGGGCCCGCACGATCCGGATCACGCCCGGGAAGTACACCATCCCGATGAGCACGATCAGCACCGGTAGCGATTCGCCGAAGCCGACCGCGAACAGTGCGACGAACAGGATGCCCGGCAGCGCCAGCTTGAGGTCGACGATGCGCATCATCACGTCGTCGAACAGCCCGCCGAGGTAGGCGGCCGTCACGCCGAGGATGCTGCCGACGCTCACCGCGACGACCACGCCCGTGAAGGCGGCCAGCAGCGCCGTGCGTCCGCCCCACAGCAGGCGCGACAGATAGTCGCGGCCCAGCACGTCGGTGCCGAGCCAGAACTCGGCGCTCGGCGGCTCGGCGCGGCCGCCGTTGAGCGACATCGGGTCGTAGGGCGCGATCCAGGGCGCGGCCAGCGCGACGGCCAGGTGCAGCACGACGATGCCGATGCCGAACAGGGCCACGGGCCGCAGCAGCGCGTGGTGGTTGATCTTGAACATCATGATTCAGCGGCTCCTGGCGCGGGGGTCGAGGGCGGCCACCGCGAGGTCGGCCAGCAGGTTCATCGAGACGACGGCCAGGGCCGCCAGCAGGCTGATGGCCTGCACGATCGGCACCTCGCGCTTGTCGACGGCCTGCAGCAGGATCATTCCGAGCCCGGGATAGCCGAACACCTTCTCGACCACCACGATGCCGCTGAGCAGGCCGGCCACGTAGAGCGCGGCCGAGTTGAGCGCCGGGATCACCGAGGCCGGCAGCGCATGGCGCAGGATCAGCCGCAGCTCGCCCAGGCCGGTGAAGCGGGCGCGCTCGACGTAGTCGCTGGCCAGCGACTCGATCAGCCCGGTGCGGATCAGCTGCACCAGGTGGGCGATGGAGCCGAACACGATCGTCGCGACCGGCAGCACCGACACGGCCAGCAGCGCCGACGGCGGCGCGTCGGCAAAGGCCAGGATCACGGCCGGGAAGACCGGGATCCAGATCGCGAACATCAGCACCAGCAGGTTGCCCGAGGCGAACTCGGGGATCGAGTAGCCGATCACCGCGCCCATCGAGGCCAGCGTGTCGGGCAGCCGGCCGCGCCAGAAGGCCGCGACGATGCCCAGCAGCAGCGACACCGGAATGGCCACCAGCGCCGTCACGGCCGCGAGCAGCAGCGAGTTCTTCACCGGCTCGCGGATGATCTCGACCACCGGCGTGCCGCCGAGGATGGTCTTGCCGAAATCGCCGCGCATGGCGCCCGTGAGCCACTCGAAGTAGCGCACCGGCGCCGGCCGGTCGAGGCCCAGGTCGTGGCGCTTTCGCGCCAGGTCCTCGGGATTCATCATCGCGATCTCGTCGGCCGTGAGGCTGACTTCGAGCGCGTCGCCGGGCAGCACCTCGGTCGCCACGAACACCAGCATCGAGGCCAGCAGCAGGGTCAGCGCGTAGAGGCCCACGCGCCGCAGGAAGGTCATGAGCATGATGGGTCGCCGTTCGCGCGCGGTTCGGTGAAGGGGATGCGGGGCCGGCTCACGATTTCCAGACCTCGTCGAAGCGCATCGACCAGAACTGCGAGTGGTTGCGCAGGTCGTGCACGTTGGGCTTGTGGATCAGCAGGTTGCGCCGTCCGCCGGCGGACAGGGTCGGCACCTCGTCGCGCAGGATCTCCTGCATGCGCACGTAGTTCGCGCGCCGTTTCTCGGTGGAGGGCTCGGCCAGCGACTTCTGGTAGAGCGCCATGTACTCGTCGCAGCCCGCGCCGCGCCAGTAGCCGCTCTCGTTGTTGTCGGGCCGCAGCCGGTACAGGCTCACGCCCGGATTGCGCGGGCCGGCCGGCGTGTAGGCGAAGCGGTGCTTGCGCGTCTTCTCGGCATCCTCGACGCGCCACTGGCGGTAGCCGTCGCTCGGCCGCTGCTCGATCGGCAGCACGATGCCGGCCTCCTTCACCGACTCGGCCAGCACCTGGAACACGCGCGGCACCTCGGGCCAGGTGGGCGCGAAATAGAAGGTCGGCAGCTTCACGCCGTTGGGATGGCCGGCCTCGGCCAGCAGCGCGCGCGCCCGTGCCACGTCGTGCATGCGCTGCAGCGGCTGGAAGGCGGCATTGGCCGGCGTCAGGTGCGAGTCGTTGCCGACCCAGCCGGCCTTCTTGCCGTAGACGATGCGGATGATCTTCTCGCGGTCCACCGCCAGCGCCAGGGCCTGCCGCACGCGCTTGTCGTCGAGCGGCGAGCCCTCGACCTTGGGGATCACCATCAGCGCCTGGTCGCCGCTGCTCGACAGGCTGTACTTGAGGTCGGGCGTGCGCTCGAGGTCGGGCAGCAGACCGGGGTCGACGCCGATCACGGCATCGAACAGGCCGCCGCGGAATCCGTTCAGCGCGCCTTCCATGCGGCCGGGCGAGCTCACGACCTCGAGCCGGTCGAGGTAGGGGAAGCCGGCGCGCCAGTATTTCTCGTTGCGCTCGAGGATGATGCGGCGCTTGGGATCGAGGCTCGCGATCCGGAACGGCCCGGTGCCGATGCCCGAGAGGCCGATCGCGTCCTTCTCGGCCGCCGGCATGATCATCAGGTGGTACTCGGCGAGCACGTAGGGGAACTCGCTGTTCGGCGCGTCCAGCGTCATTCGCACCATCCTGCCGACCTTCTCGACCTTGACGATCTGCTTGGCGTAGCCGGTCGCGGTCTGGTGGAAGCGGTAGGACGACACCACGTCGTCGGCCGTCATCTCGCGGCCATCGTGGAACAGCACGCCCTCGCGCAGCGTGATGTCCCAGACCTTGAGGTCGGCGCTCGGCTCCCAGGCCGTGGCGAGCTCGGGCTGCACCTCGAGGTTCTCGTCGACCCAGGTCAGCGCGTTGTAGGCGCTGCGGTTGTTGAGGTCGAGCCAGTGCTGGGGATGGCGGCCGGTGCGCGCATCGCCCATCCGGTTGTTCGGGTAGGTGTTGGTGTAGACGAAGGTGCCGCCGCGCTTGGGGGCGGCCTGCGCCGCCCGCGGAAAGAGCAGCTCGCCGAGCGAGAGCGCGGCGCCGGCGCCGGCGCCCGTCAGCAATCGGCGGCGCATGGCGTCGATCGGGCAGTTGTCGTTGGGTTTCATCGTGTCTCCTGGCAGTCATCGGGCGCCTGGCCGGCGCTCTTCGGTTCGCGCGGCCTCGCATCGCATGTCGATGCGAGGCCGCGCGCCGTTCAGTCCATTGTCGGTGGGCTCACCATGGCAGCGAGAGCGTCTTGCAGTTGGTGAACGACTTGATCGCCTCCTGCACCCCTTCCTTGTAGCCAAGGCCCGAGTCCTTGATGCCGCCGAAGGGCGTGAGCTCGATCCGGTAGCCCGGCACCTCCCAGAGGTTGACGGTGCCGACCTTGAGCTCCTTGGCGAAGCGCATCACGTCGTCCATGCGGTTGGTGCAGATGCCCGACGAGAGTCCGAAGGCGGTGCCGTTCGACATCGCGATGGCCTCGTCGATGTTCGCGAAGCGCAGGATCGGCGACACCGGGCCGAAGGTCTCTTCGCGCACCACGGTCATCTCGGGGCGCACCCGGTCGAGCACCGTCGGCGCGTACAGCGCGCCCTCGCGCTCGTTGCCGGCCAGCAGCCGCGCGCCCTGCGCGACCGCCTCTTCGACCACCGCCTGGAAGCGGCGCGCCGCGGCCTCGTCGATCACCGTGCCCATGTCGCTGCCCGCGTCCATCGGGTCGCCGAACTTCCAGGCGCGGGTCTTGGCCACCACGCGCTCGGTGAACTCCGCGGCCACCTTCTCGTGCACCAGCATGCGCTTGACGGCGGTGCAGCGCTGGCCCGAGTTCTTGTAGGAACCCTGCACGGCGAGATCGCTGGCGCGGTCGAGGTCGGCGTCGTCCATCACGATCAGCGGGTCGTTGCCGCCGAGCTCGAGCACGACGCGCCGGTAGCCGGCCTTGTTCGCGATGTACTTGCCGATCTCGACGCCGCCGGTGAAGGTGATCAGTTCCACGTGCCGGTGCGTCAGCATCTCGTCGGCGATCTCGCGCGGGTCGCCCGTGATCACCTGCAGCATCTCGGGCGGCAGGCCGGCTTCGTACAGCAGGTCCGCGAAGTACAGCGCCGACAGCGGCACCTTCTCCGAGGGCTTGAGCACCATGCGGTTGTTGGTCGCGACCGAGGGCACCGCCTTGTGCGCCACCTGGTTCATCGGGTGGTTGAAGGGCGTGATGGCGGTGATCACGCCCAGCAGCGGCTCGCGCGTGGTGATCACCTTGCGCTGCTTGCCGTGCGGCGTGAGGTCGCACGAGAACACCTGGCCATCGTCGCGCAGCGCCTCGTTGGCGCCGAAGTTCAGCACGTCGGCCACGCGGCCGATCTCGTAGATGCTGTCCTTCTTCGACAGGCCCGACTCGCTGGTGATCAGCGTGGAGGCCTCGTCGGTGCGCGCGCGCAGCAGCAGCGCGGCACGGTTGAGGATCGCGGAGCGCTCGTAGCGCGACAGGCGCGGCACGTAGGCGTGCGCGATCTCGTAGGCGCGCCGCACGTCCTCCAGCGTGGCCATGGCGACGGTGCCCACCGTCTCGCCGGTGTAGGGGTTGCGCACGGCGATCGTGCGCGGCGTGTGGACCTTCTCGCCGCCGATGCGCAGCGCTTCCACGCGGATGTCCTGTCTGTCGAGAATGGCGTTCATGCCGCCTCCTTCTGTTGGGTGCCGATGAAGTTCTTGCCGCGCGCGCCGGTCAGCGCATGCGCGACCATGCGGTCCGCCTGCTCGCTCGACACGCCGTAGTCCGAGAAATGCGTCTTGACGCCCAGGCGCTCGATGAAGCCGGCCAGCTTCTCCGGCGCGCGGTCCAGCGGGCCGAGCGCGCGCTCGAGCACCGCGTCGCGGCCGGCGTCCTGCCCGATCGCGCGCCGCAGCACCATCGGCAGCGGGAACGAACAGGCGATGCCGTGCGGCAGGCCATAGCGCAGGGTCATCTCGTAGGAGATGGAATGCGCGAGCGCGGTGCGGGTGTTCGAGAAGGCCATGCCGGCCTGCAGCGCGGCCAGCGCCATGCGGGCGCGCAGATCGAGGTCGTCGAGCTTGTCCATCAAGAGCGGCAGGGTCTCGAAGATCTGCTGCACCGCCGCGACCGCGAAGGTGTCGGACAGCGCGTTCGCATTCACGTTCCAGATCGCCTCGAGCGCATGCGACAGCGCGTCGAGACCGCTCTGCAGCGTCACCGAGGCCGGCAGCGAGAGCATCAGCTCGGGGTCGACGATCGCGATGCTGGGCCAGGTCTCGGGAAGGTGCAGCGAATGCTTGCGCTGCGCCTCGCGGTCCCAGATCGTGGCCCAGGGCGTGACCTCGCTGCCGGTGCCGGCGGTCGTCGGCACCGCGATCAGCGTCTTCACGCGCGCCGGCACGAAGGGGCCGCCCGCGGCCAGGGCCGCCACCAGGTCGTCGAAGCGGCCGCTTCGCGTGCCGACCATCAGCGCCTTGGCGGTGTCGATCGCGCTGCCGCCGCCGACCGCGACCAGCACCTCGGCCTGCGCCGACTCCTGCCAGAACGCCTCGTAGAGGGCCCGCAGTTCGGCCACGTCGGGGTTTGGCAGCACCGCGTCGATCACCCCGGCCAAGCCGTCGCCGAGCAGGGCCTGCAGCCGGTCGACGAGCCCGAAGCGGCGCGCCTCCGGAAAGGTCACGACCACGGCCTTGCGGCCGGCCAGCAGCTTCGGCAGGGACGACAGAGCCCCTGCCCCGTACACGCTGCGCACGGGATTGAAGAATTCCTGGGACATCTGGACCTCTTCAGCGGGCGGCGCCCGCATGGTTCAGGGCCAGGTCGAAGACGTCGAAGTTGCGCAGCCGGCGGCGCGGGTCCACGCCCTGCAGCGCGCGGTTGAACAGCAGCGGCACCTTCTGCTCCGAGATGCCGCCGTGCGAGCGCAGCGGCACCGTGAGGCCGCTGAGGTCGTGCCGCGCCGCGCTGGTGCCCAGCACCGTCAGGTGGTCGCCGACCACGACCAGGTCGCCGATGCGGTCGCCCGCGAGCTCGAACTGCCGCACCGCCTGGTCGCGCGTGAGCACCTGCTCCACGCCGGGCAGGCCGGCCAGCGCCTCGTGCACCTGTTCCAGCGGCGCGCGGTTGACGTACACCGTCGCGAACGAGCCAAGCGCGCCGTGGTGCACCACGTAGGGATCGGTGATCGGCAGGATCACGCGCGTGCTGGCCTCGCCGAGCCGCGCATCGAGTTCCTGCTGCAGGTAGAGAACGCGCGGATTGCCGGCCGCGTCGGTCTTGGGGCTCATGCCATGGTCGGCCGTGAGGCCGATCACCGCGCCCAGTGCGTCGAGCCGCGCGAGGTAGCCGTCCATCATCGCGTAGAAGGCGTTGGCCTCGGGCGTGCCGGGCGCGCACTTGTGCTGCACGTAGTCGGTGGTCGAGAGATACATCAGGTCGGGCTTGCGCGTCTCGAGCAGGCGCACGCCGGCGGCGAAGACGAACTCGCTGAGGTCGGCGCTGTAGACCGAGGGCACGGGCTTGCCGACCAGATCGAGCACCCGGTCGATGCCGCATTCGGCGACGGTCGCCTTGTCGGCCTTCTCGGCCGAGAAGCAGATGCCGCGCAGGCCGTGGCCGAGCATGGTGCGCAGCTTGTCCTTGGCGGTCACGGCCGCCACCAGCGCGCCGGCATCGGAGAAGGCCGACAGCAGCGTGGGCGCGCGCAGGTACTCGGGGTCGTTCATCATGACCTCCTTGTCCGCCGCCACGTCGTAGAAGAAGTTGCCGCAGATGCCGTGCACCGAGGGCGGCACGCCGGTCACGATCGACACGTTGTTCGGGTTCGTGAAGCTCGGGACCACGCAGTCGCCGATCAGCGAGCTGCCCTGCTCGAGCATGCGCTGCAGGAACGGCGCCGCGCCGGCCTGGATGGCCTGGGTGATGTAGTCGGGCTCGCAGCCATCGACGCACACCACGACCACCGGCGCGCGCGGCTTCGCGTAATGCCGTCCATTGGCCAGGACGGTCTCGGCTTGAAATGTCATCGGGAAGCTCCTTTGGAAATCAGTGACTTGTCTCGGAGACCTTGTCGTCTCGCGCTGGGTGCACTGTCCGCTCGAAGCTTCTATTCGTCCAATTCAAGTTTTTCGGGCAATGTATTGAGCAGAGCTATACATCGCCAGGGAAAGTACGGAGACGCCGCTCCGTACGCTGCGCTCAGGCGGCCGCGAGCCGCGGCGCCTTGCGATGCCGCGTCGCCGTCTCGTAGTCGTGCGCCAGCGCGAGCAGGGTCGCCTCGCTCCACAGCGGCCCGACGAACAGCAGTCCGAACGGCGCGCCCGAGGCGTAGTAGCCCGCGGGCACCGTCACGGCCGGCAGGCCCGCGATGTTGAGCTCGCCCACCGTGGTCTCCTGGATCGTGCCGCCGCGCGTGACCGGCAGCTCCTCGCGCATCTGCGGGAACACCAGCGCATCGAGCTGCTCGCGTGCGAACACCGCGTCGACGATGCGCAGATAGGCCTCCTTGAGCGCGATGAAGTCCGACAGGTCGGGCGGCGTGCCCGGCGACCTGAGCGCGGCCGCGAACTGCGGCAGGTTGTGCAGGTAGCTCAGCACGCCGCCGGGGGCGAAGGCGGATTCCTTCTCGGTCGCCTTCGCGAAATCGGCGAAGGACTTGAGCGCCGCGTCGGGGCCCAGCCGCTCGAGGTACTTCTGCAGGTCGTAGGGCACCGACTCCATGCCGCGCGCATCGAAGTTCGCGAGCGGCAGCGTGGGCTGGCGCAGCTGCGCGAAGCCGGTGTCGGCGAAAGGATCGTCGACCAGCACCGCGCCGCGCTGCACGAGTTCCTTTGCCGCGCGCGCATAGAGCTCGCTCGCCTCGGCCGACAGCGGCTGGGTGCGCCAGCCCGGTCCGTACAGGCCGATGCGCGCGCCCGCGAGGTTGCGGCTGCCGAACTGCGCGGTGTAGCCGCCCACCGGCTTCTTGCCGACGCCGGCCAGCGTCTTCGGATCCTCGGGCGAGTAGCCCGCGAGCACGTCGAGGCACAGCGCGGCGTCCTTCACGGTGCGCGCGATCGGGCCCACCACGTCGCGGTTGCCCGACAGCGGCATCACGCCCGCATTGGGCACCAGGCCGATGGTGGGCTTGATGCCGACCAGGTCCTGCGCCGAGGCCGGGTTCTGGATCGAGCCGCCGGTCTCCTCGGCCAGGCCCAGCACGGCCATGCTGGCGCCGACCGCGGTGGCCGTGCCCGCGCTGCTGCCGCCGGGCACGCGATCGGGCAGCACCACGTTGAGCGTGGGGCCGGCCCAGCTGTCGTCGGCATGGGTGCCGGTGTGGCTCAGCACCGGCACGTTGGTCTTGCCGAGGATGACCGCGCCGGCCGCGCGCATGCGCGCCACCACGGGCGCGTCGGTGGCGGGCATCAGGTCGACGCCGCCGCTCTTGCCGTGCAGCAGCGACCAGCCGGCCGTGGTCGGGAAGCCGACCATGTCCATCGGGTCCTTGACGACCACGGGCACGCCCGCGAGCGGGCCGAGCGCCTCGCCGGCCGCGCGCCGGCGGTCGATGGCGCGCGCGTCGTCGATGGCCTCGTCGTTGAGGAAGATGATGGCGTTGTAGCGCCCGTTCCAGGTCTCGATCTGCGCGAGGCAGGCGTGCGCGAGCGACTCGGCCGTGAAACTGCCGTTGCGAAAGCCTTCCTGCACGGTGTCGACGGTCAGCGTGGCGAGGTCGATGGCGGGGGTGGTCTGGCTCATGGCGAAGAAACTCCTCGTGAATGCGGTGAATGAAGAGGGAGACAAAAAGGGAAATTCAGAAGGTCATGTGGCGATCGATGATCTCGTCGCTCAGCTGCTCGATGGGACCGCTCTCGACGATCGCTCCCTTCTCGAACATGGCGAAGCCGCTGGCCACGCGGCGCACGAAGTCGATGTTCTGCTCGACCAGCACCATCGTCAGGCCGAGCTCGCGGTTCATGCGCGCGATCGCGGCCTCGATCTCCTGCACCAACGAGGGCTGGATGCCCTCGTTGGGTTCGTCGAGCAGCATCACGCTCGGTTGCGCCGCGAGGGCGCGCGCGAGTGCGAGCTGCTGCTGCTGGCCGCCCGAGAGCACGCCGCCCGGGCGGTCGAGGTTGGCCGCCAGGTACGGGAACAGCTCGAGCGCCAGCGGCGGTATCGCGCGCGGCCCCCGGCCCGAGAAGGCACCCATCAGGATGTTCTGGCGCACGCTGAAGTCCGGGATGATCTCGCGCCCCTGCGGCACGTAGGCGATGCCGCCGCGCGCGCGCAGGTGCGTGGGCAGCCCGTCGATGCGCAGGCCGTCGAGTTCGATGCGGCCCGTGGCGCGCACCATGCTGCCCATCAGGGTGCGCAGCAGCGTGGTCTTGCCCATGCCGTTGCGCCCGAGGATGGCGGTGATCTTCCCCTTCGGGATGGAGAGGCTCACGTCCTGCAGCGCGTGGCTGCGGCCGTAATAGCTGTCGACGTTGGCGAGTGTCAGCATGTTGATGCGATTCCGTGGGATCCGAGGTAGGCCTGACGGACGCGCGCATCGCGTTCGATCTCGGCGACGCTGCCCTCGGCCAGCACGCGGCCCAGGTGCAGCACAGTGATGCGCTCGGCGATGTCGCGCACGAAGGCCATGTCGTGCTCCACCACCAGGATGGTGTGGCGCCCGCGCAGACTCTTGAGGATCTGCGCGGTCTTGCGCGTTTCGCCGGCCGTCATGCCGGCCGTGGGTTCGTCGAGCAGGATCACCTTCGGCTGCTGCGCGATCAAGAGGCCCAGCTCCAGCCACTGCGTCTGGCCGTGGCTCAGGTCGCCGGCCTGCTGCTGCTGCACCTCCTCGAGGCCGGCCAGGGCCAGGATCTCGTCGACACGGCGGTCGGTCTCGCGCCCGAAGCCCCAGCGCAGGTTGCGCAGGATCGAGGGCTCGCGGCTCGCGGCCACGCACAGGTTGTGGCGCACCGTGAGCTCGCGGAACACGCTCGGGATCTGGAACTTGCGGCCGATGCCCGCGCGTGCGATCCGGTACTCGGGCCAGTTCGTGAGGTCGCGCCCGTGCAGCTCGACCCGCCCCTCGGTGCTGCGCGTCTTGCCCGAGATCAGGTCCATCAGCGTGGTCTTGCCCGCGCCGTTGGCGCCCAGCAGCACGCGCAGCTCGCCCTCGGCCACGCGCAGCGACACGCCGTCCACCGCCTTGAAGCCGCCGAAGCTCACGCCCAGCGCATGCAGTTCGAGTGCGATGTCGCTCATGGCGCACCTCCGCTGGCACGGCGCTGACCGATGCGCTCGAGCAGGTCGTGCGCCCAGCCCGCCATGCCCTTGGGCAGGTACAGCACCACCAGCACGAAGGTGAGCCCGACGATCACGCGCCAGGCCTCGACCAGCGACTGGGTCTCGCTCGCCGTGGCCTCGAGCATGTTGATCAGGATCGCGCCGATGCACGCGCCCAGCAGCGAGGCGCGCCCGCCCACCGCGGCCCACACCACCATGGTGATCGAGAAGCTCAGGTCCATGAAGGTGGGCGAGGCGAACTCGGCCACCACCACGTAGAGCATCCCGGCCACCGCGGCGATGGCCGCCGACAGCGCGAAGAAGAAGGTCTGGTAGTGCGCCACGTCGAAGCCCAGGTAGCGCGCGCGCTGCGGATCGCCCGAGGTGGCGCGCAGGATCACGCCGGCGCGCGTGGCGAGCAGCGCGCGCGCACCGACCAGCACCACGGCGAGCACGCCCGCGACCAGGTAGTAGGTCGACACGCCGTAGGGATCGAGCTCGTGCCCCGCGATGCGCAGCCAGGCCAGGTCCGACAACCCGTTGAAGCCGTTGGTGATCGGCTGCGCGTCGACCAGCAGCAGGCGCACCAGCAGCACCAGGGCCAGCGTGACGATCGAGACGAACACGCCCGCGATGCGCTTGCGGAACAGCAGCGCGCCGAGCACGAAGGCCACCAGCGCCGGCAGCAGCAGGCCCATGGCGAGGCCGAACCCCTGCGACTGGAACGGCTGCCACAGGAAGGCGCCCGGGTTGATGCAGCACAGGTCGACGGTGGCGCCGGGCTGCGCGTTCGACAGCATGAAGTCCGGCACCGGGTTGGCGCCGCCATGCTGCAGGCTGGTGGGGCTGGCCATCTTCAGCGACATGGCCAGCATGTAGGCGCCGAGGCCGAAGAACAGCCCCTGCCCCAGGTTCAGGATGCCGGCATAGCCCCAGCTCATGGCGACGGCGATGCCGAGCATGCCGAACACCAGGTACTTGGCGAGCCGGTTGAGCCAGAAGCCGTCGAGCACCAGCGGTGCCAGCGCGACCAGGGCCAGGAAGAGTGCGTAGGCGGCGAAGGTCGCGCGCCGGTCCAGAGGAGTGCCCATGCCGCTCACCGCCCCTTGAACGAGAACAGGCCCTGCGGCCGCACCACGATCAGCAGGATCACCAGGCCAAACACCACCGCGCGCGCGAGGATGTCGTTGCTGACCGCCGCCACCACGCCCGTGACCTCGCCGAGGCCGATCGAGGTGACGACCGCGCCGAGCAGGCTGCCGACGCCGCCAGACACCACCACCAGGAAGCTGTCGACCACGAGCGCCGTGCCCATGTCGGGCGAGACGGTCTTGAAGCCCGCCACCAGCACGCCGGTGATGCCGGCCAGGCCGGCGCCGAAGGCGAAGGTCCAGGCGTTGACGCGCTGCACGTCGATGCCGCAGGCCGCTGCCATGCGCGGATTGCGGATGATGGCGCGCACCTGCATGCCGATGCGCGTGCGGTAGAGCAGCAGCCAGGTCGCGAAGGTCAGCACCACGGTGCAGGCCACGATGAAGGCGCGGTAGGCATTGATCGGCGTGTCGCCGACCATCACCGCGCCCTGCAGCACGGCGGGGATCGGCATGTTCTGCAGCCCCGGCCCCAGCCCTTCGATGTGGATGCCGAAGAAGGCCAGGCCGCCTTCGAGCCGCACCGCCTGCTGCACCAGGATCGCCACGCCCCAGGTGGCGAGCAGCGTGTCGCCGAGCCGGCCGTAGAGGCGCCGCACCACGCAGCGTTCGATCAGCAGGCCCAGCGCGGCCGCGACCACGAAGGCGATCGGGATCGCGGCGAACAGCCCGAGCCCGAGCCAGATCTGCGCCAGCACCGCGGCATAGGCGCCGACCATGATCATCTCGCCGTGCGCCATGTTCACCACGCCCATCGCGCCGTAGATGATGACCAGGCCGAGCGCGGCCAGCAGAAGAATCGAGCCCATGCTGAGCCCGATCAGGAGTACGTCCAACATCGGAAGTCTTTCTCTCGAGGGTGAATGCGGGCACGGCACATGCCGCCGCGCCCGCGAACGGCTGTTCAGGCCTCTTTCAGGCCTTCACCGGCGCGGCGCCGTTGCGCTTGCAGATCAGGTTGGCGTCGGTCTCGCCGTAGGCGAAGTACGGCAGCGGCCGCACCGGTTGCGGGCTCGCGTCGACCACCTTGCTCTGGCCGTCGGCCTGCCACTGGCCGATGCGCGGCGTGACCCAGGCATGCAGGCTCTCGGGATCGATGCGCACCTTGCCGCCGGGCGCGTCGTAGCTCTGGCCGCCGATGTTGGCGCGGATGGCGTCGGCCGTGGTGGCCTTGCCGGCCTCCACCGCCTGCTTCCAGAGGAAGACCTGGAAGTAAGCGGCTTCGAGCGAGTGGTAGGTCACGGCCTTGGGGTCGTTGACGAACTTGCGGTAGCGCTCGATGAAGGACTTGTTGGCCGGCGTGTCGATCGACATGAAGTACGGCACCGAGGTGTAGCTGCCCGCCGCGTACTCGCCGCCCATGGCCGCGATCTCGATCTCGCTGATCACGGTGGCGCAGATCGGCACCGCGGCCTGCGACATGCCCTGGTTCTTGTACTCGCGGTAGAAGGCCACCAGCGAGTCGCCCACCACGTGCGAGAGCACCACGTCGGCGCCCGACTCCTTGATCTTGCGCACCACCGAGGCCCATTCCGAATGGCCGAGCTCGAGGTATTCGTCGGCCACCCACTTGGCGCCCGACTGCTCGATCAGCTTCTTGCTGACCTTCGACATCTCGCGCGGATAGACGTAGTTGGAGCCGACGATGAAGAACTTCTTCTTGCCGAGCTTCTCGACGATCCACGGCACGTAGTTGGCCAGCTGCTGGTTGGCGACCGCGCCGCTGTAGACCACGTTCTTCGAGCACTCGAAGCCTTCGTAGTGCGTTTGATAGAACAGCATCGCGTTCCGGCGCTCGAACACCGGCAGCACTGCTTTGCGGCTGGCCGAGGTGTGGCAGCCGAACACGGTCTCGATGCGGTCGCGCGTGATCAGCTTCGAGGCCTTCTCGTTGAAGGTCTTCGGGTCGGAGGCGCCGTCCTCGAGCACCACCTCGACCTGGCGGCCCATCACGCCGCCCGCGGCGTTGATCTCGGCCACGGCCATGCGCACGCCGTTGGCGAGCATCTTCTCGACGATCGAGAGACCGCCGGTCTGCGAATAGAGCGCGCCGACCCTGATGGTATCGGCCGCGTGGGCGCTGCGCATCAGCGCGGGCGACGCGAGGGCAGCCGCGGAAGCGGCCGAGGAAACGAGGAAGTGGCGGCGGTTGGTTGTCGACATGATGGAACCTCGGGACGTGACGCAGCGACCATGCGCTGACGAATGGTTGAAGAACTCGATGGGTGGAACCAGCCGACAGCACTGTCGGGCGCAGGCGAAAAAAAACCCACAACGCGGTGGGGACCGCGGCGTGGGCTTCATTGCCAGGTGGACCGGAGAACACACATGGTTCCCGGTGCCGACTGCATCGGCGCCTGACGAATCAAGGGGATGCAGCCACCGAGCCGGAGGACCGACTCGATGCAGTCATGCTAGCGAGTTAAGGCGACGGGTGCAACAGGGTTTCCATGTTGATGATCGAACTCGCGATCTGTTCCATCGACAGCCGCTTGGCCATCGCCTGCGCGCGGATCGCCTGGTAGGCCTCGCCCTCGCTGATGCCCTTGGAGGCCATGAGGATCGTCTTCGCGCGGCTCATGGCCTGGTCGCTCGTGATCTTGCGGCGCAGCTTGCGGTTCTCCTTGAGCATCGCCTGGCGCTCGGCCCACAGGCTGCGCGCGGTCACCAGGTGCGCGAGCAGGCCGAAGGGCTTGATCGGCTTCTGCACCACCGCGAAGGCCGCGCTCTCGAGCACCAGCTGCAGGGTGGTCGGGTCCTCGTAGTTGACGATCGCGATCACCGTCGGCTCGGGCCGCGGCATCGACTTGAGCAGGGCTTCGGTGGCCTGGCGCGACTCGCCCTCCACCAGCAGGAACAGCACGTCGACATTGGGCGGCACGGCGGCCGGCATGGGCCAGGCCATGCTGACCATGCAGCCCACGCGACGCAGGTGGCTGACGAGGGCATCGCCCTCCTCGTCCGGCGGATGGACGACGACGATCTTGAGCTCGGGCAGTTCGCGCAGCAGCGAAATGGTCATGGCGCCTCCGCTTCCCTCAGGCCGGCCGTCCCGCGAGCGGATCGAACCGGTTCTCGTACATGTAGGGATCGGGCTTCACGCGCAGGCCCGGATCGTCCACCACCTGGAACGTGCCCTGCGCATCGACGCGCGCCACGCGCGGCCAGAGGTAGGTGTGGTGGTTCTCCTGGTCGATGCGCACCCGGCCCTGCGGCGCGTCGAACTCGTGCTCGTGCAGGTGCGGCAGCATCGCCTCGAGGCGGTCGCTGCCCGCGCGCTCGAGCGTCTGCGCATAGAGCATCACCTGGAAGTAGGCCGACTCCGCACAGGCCGTGATCGGCAGCCCGGTGCCGAAGCGCTTGCGCCAGGCCGCGACGAACCGGAGATTGGCCGGCGTCTGCAGGGTCGAGAAGTACGGCGCCGCCGTGATGCTGCCCGCGGCCGCGCGCGCCGACATCTGCGCGATCTCGGCCTCCTGCGTCGACTGGCTCGCGATCGGATGCGTCTGCTGGTCGAAGCCCGCCTCGCCGTAGGCCTCGTAGAAGCGCGCGATGCCGTCGCCGACCACGGTCGAGTAGACGACGTCGGGCTGCGCGGCCTCGATGCGCCGGATCACCTTCGGCATGTCGATGTCGGCCACGCGCAGCGGCACGTACATCTCGTCGAGCACCTCGCCGCCGGCCTGGCGGAACAGGTCCGCGATGATCCGGTTGGATTCGTAGGGGTAGACGTAGTCCGAGCCGATCAGGAACAGCCGCTTGCCGAAATGGCTCGTGAGGTAGCGCACCAGCTGCACCGAGTTCTGGTTCGGCGCCGCGCCCGTGTAGACGCAGTTCGGCGAGTACTCGAAGCCTTCGTAGAGCGTGGGATAGAACAGCAGCGCGCGATGCGCCTCGACCACCGGCAGCACCGCCTTGCGCGTGCTCGACATGTAGCAGCCGAAGATCACCGCAACGCCCGCCTGGTCGCACAGCTGCTTGGCCAGCTCGCGGTAGCGCGGCGGCCGCGAGGCCGGATCGAGCACCACCGGCGCTATCGGCCGCCCGAGCACCCCGCCGTTCGCGTTGACCTCCTCGATCGCGAGCAGGGTCGCGGCCTGCTGCGTGCGCTCGACGGCCGCGGTCACGCCCGTCGATGAGAAAAGCACCCCGACTCGCCAGGGGGGTTGTGGTTTGGATCCGGTCACGGTCTGGACTCCCAAATGAAAAAAGCCCCCAGCAGCCCTTGCGGCCGCTGGGAGCTTCACTGCTCCATGTCAATGTCGAGGCCTTGCGGCGTCGTCCGCCCTACTGTAGCAGTCCCGCGTGCATGGCAGGCAAGTCTTTGCAGAAGCCCCGCGCTTCAGTGGGAGGCGGGGCGGCCGTTGGCGTTCTCCATCGGCGCCACGCGCCGCACGATCCAGCGGAAGGCCGGCCCGGTCAGCAGGGTCGACAGCACCGCGAGCGTGACCAGGGCCGCGAAGGCATGTTCCGACAGCAGGCCCTTGTCGCGCAGGATCGTGGCGGCCACGATCTCCATCAACCCCTTGCATTGCAGCAGCGTGCCCACCGCGAGCGCCTCGCGCCGCGACAGCCACTTGGCAGGCGAGCACGCCAGCACCGCCACCAGCTTGGCTCCCACCGCCAGCACCAGCAGCGTGGCCGAGGCCTGCAGCGAGGCCCAGCCCAGCACGCTGCCGTCGATCTTGAGCCCGCTGTGGCCGAAGAACACCGGCGCCAGGCCGATCAATGCGAACTGGCCGAGCCGCTCCACCGGCAGCCGCCGCGACCAGGCCGCCGGCACGATCGCGCCCGCGAAGTAGGCGCCGAGCAGCTCGTGCAGGCCCAGCTGCGAACTCGACCAGGCACCGGCCGCGAGGAACAGCGGCATCGCCAGCCAGATCGCCCAGGCCGGCGGTTCTCGCGTCGCCTTGCGCGCGATGGCGGCAATGCCAGCGAGCGCCGCGGCCAGCGCGATCGCGGCGGCCGGCTTGATCCAGGAGTCCGCCAGCAGCGCCTGCCCTTCGGCCGCCAGCAGCAGCAGCGCCAGGCCGATCCACAGCACCGCGTCGTCGAGCACCGCGATGCGCAGCGCGATGCGCGTCAGCGGCCGGTGCAGCGGCCCGAGCTCGCGCACGATGCCGATCAGCACCGGCAGCGCACTCACGGCGAGGCACAGACCGATCGCGAGCGCGCCCCACCACTGCCCGCCATGCGGCGCGGCCCAGCCCGGCAGGTGGTTGAACCAGAGCTTGGCGGCCAGCGTGCCCACCGCGAACGGCAGCAGCAGCGCCATCACCGCACTGGCGACGAAGCGCAGCGTCTCGCCGGGCCGCGCCGGCGGCAGGTCGGCCGCGCCCGGCAGGTGCACCGTCTGCCGCGTTTCGAGCCCGGCCGTGAAGGCCAGCAGCAGCACGCCGATCCAGCCGATGAAGTCGCCGCCCGCCGACGGAATGCCGGCGGCCTTGGGCAGCACGTCAGTGGCCGCGAGCAGCAGGCCGATGATGATCGGCAGCACCGCGATCGGCACCGAGCGGCCGAGGGCGCGCCAGATGGCCCAGGACAGGCCCATGAAGAGGATCAGGTCGGCGAAGGTCGAGAGCAGGCTGTGCAGCATGGGGCGAATGCTACCGTGGGCTCCGTCCGCGGCGCGGCGGGCGTCAGTGCATGCTGTTGCAGCATGTGAGCGCATGGCGCAGCGCCGTGTCCACGCCGCGCAGCGACAGCCGGTAGCGCGACGCCACCTCCTGCCGGCTCATCTCGTCGATGCGCAGCGCGACCAGCACCGCCCGATGGCGGCGCGGCAGGCTCTGGATGGCGCGGTCCACCGCCAGCACGTCGGAGCGTGCCTCGGCGATCAGCTCCGGCCCCGGCGCGGGATCGGGCAGGCCGTCGATCCCGGCTTCGGCATCGCTGGTGTATTGCGCGGCCCGGTTGCGGCGCAGCTGGTCCATCGCGAGGTTGCAGGCGACGCGGTAAACATAGGCCTCGGGGTTGCGCACCGCTTCGTGCGTGGCATCGCCCAGGCGCACCCAGGCATCGTGCAGGCAGTCGCTGGCCAGGTCCGCGTCGCCCAGGTGCCGCAGCAGGCGCTGGTGCAGGCGGCCGTAGTTCACCACCAGCACCTCGCGCAGCGCCGGCGTCCCGCGATCCGCATCCGCGGCCGTCGCCTCGACATCCTCCACCGCGGAGGCTTCGAAACAGAACCAGGCATTCATGTCCAACATGGCCGCGGCCGCTACTTGCCCTGGCGCAGATCGCGCCGCTCGGCCTCGGTCAGCTTCGACATCACGGCCGGGTCGACCGCGTCGCCGTGCGCGGCGATCTGCACGAAGCTGCGGGTCTGGTAGGGAACCTGAGCATTGCGACCTTGCACCTCGCCGCGGTTCGTCGCCGGCGCCGGCGGGCTTCGATCGCTGCCCTCCGCGGGCTCGTTGCCGAAGCCCAGCACGCGCACCGTGAAGACCGAGGGCAAGGCCTTCCTCGCCTCGGCGCGGTCGCGCTGTATCGCGTCCTGCGCCGCGGCCGCCGCCGAACTCGCGGCCGCGCTGGCGTTGGACAACGCGCTCACGTTCACCGCCGCGACCACCGGCAGCCCGCTCGACTTGCCCTGCACCTGGATGTTCTCGGCGTTCACCACGCGCAGCGCGGCGATGTTGACGTTGCCCGAGACGCGGATGCCGGCCTCGCCCGCGTCGATGGTGCCCAGCGGCGCGATCAGGTCGATGTCGCCGGGCGGTACCTCGGGCAGCGGCGCGAGCGTGGCGATGCCCGCGCCCGTGCTGGGCACCTCGGGCGAGATCTTCATGTTGCCAATGCCGTCGTACACCTGCCGCGGCGGCGTGAAGACCACGGTGGTCTTCGAGCCGCGGCCGGCGTTGATGTCGCCCTCGGCCGACCAGGCCAGGATGTCGCCGCCGAAGGTGGTCATGACACGGCTCTGGCCCAGCAGGATGCTGCCGAGCGCATAGAGATCGATGCTGCCCTGGCCGCGCGTGATCAGGCCGGCGGTCGAAGGCGGTGCCGCGCCTTCGATGCCGTAGGTCTGGGCACCGCCCGGGGTCAGCACCTGGATGTCGCCGCCGAGGTTGGTGTGGATGCCGGAGCCGCCATACATCAGCAGGTTGCCCTGGTAGCCGATGTCCTGCCCGTCGGCGCCGCGCTGCGGGAACATCGCGGCGATGGCGTTGCGCCCGCGCAGGTAGCTGCCGAAGCGCGGTCCGTTGGCGTCGTTGTATTCACGGCCACCCTCGCGCAACTCGGCGAAATAGACCTGGCGCGCGAAGATGCGCTGCTGCTCGGGCGCCAGGGCGGCGAAGTAGGCCAGGGCTTCTTCCGCGGAGCCCTGGAAGCCGTAGCGCTCGGACAGCCACGCCGACAGCTCGGCGCCATAGGTCTTCGCGACCTTGTCGCCCTGGTCCGCCAGCGGCGTGCCCGAGGCCGCGAGGTTGGCGGGGTCCAGGTACTTCTTCAGCAGGCCCATGTAGTTGGCGCCCTGGGCCCCGAGGCCGGCCTGCACGACGATGCCGGCACCGGGGCGCGTATCGCTCGCGACCACGGGGCCGATGCTCGTGAGGTTGGCCAAGTCGTCCTGGATCAGGTTGCGGCCCGCGGAGATTTCGAGCGTGCCGGGCCCGGCGACCTCGAAGTTCGCATAGAGGATGTCGCGGCCGGCCTGGATCACCGAGACGTCGTTCTTGTCGGTGTGGACGATCAGGTTGCCGTGCGCCTGGGCGCTGGAGGCGGAATTCGCCACTTCGCCGATCTCGAGCGGCGCGTCGTTGCTGCGCATGCCCGCATACACGATGTCCCGCCCGGCCTTCACGGCGACCGGCCCGGCGGCGACGTAGTCGATCTGGCCCGCGCGGGGGCCATCGGTGGCATGGAAGGTCACCACCGTGCCGGTTCGCAGCCCGACGATGTCGCCGCTGGCCGCATAGAAGCGCGAAGGCGCAAGGAGGCTGTCCGAGACGCTGACGTTGGTGCTCACGCTGTTGACGTCGAATGCGAACAGAGGAAAAAGCTTGAGCCCCAGTGACGGCGCGAGATCGGAGGCATTGGTGGCCAGCCTTATGCCTGTGCCGTTGAAACCCGCAAAGCCCGGGTGTTCGATCGTTGCCGTGGCCGAGGCGTCCGCGCCGGACGAACTGATGGCGTAGCCGCCGCCATACAGCGAACCGCCCGCGAGCAACTCGATGCGGCGCTCGCCCAGCGGGGCCAGCAACAGGCCGGTATTCCATCGCGCCGCGTCGGCCGAACCGATGGCGATGGCATTGGCAGCCGAAGGTCCGTAGTAGATGCTTCCCATGTTCGCGACGGCACGTACAGTGCCCGGCAGCAGGTACCAGCCGCCATTGCTGGCGTAGTCCCAAGAGGTCCCGGCAAATTTGGCGGCCGTTTCGCTGGCGCGCGTGTCGAGCGCCAGGTTGCCACCTGCGGTCGACAGGTCGAGAGCCGTCCTGTCGGTCCACAGGCTGAACCAGCTCTTTCCGCTCGGTCCGTCCTTGGGTTCAGGGGTGAAGGCAAATCCGTTGGGCGTCGGCACCAGGCCCGGGTTTCCCGTGCCGCCCAGCACCAGATCTCCCCGGCTCGAGATGCTGGCGCCGGCATCGCCCTGCATCAGCATCAATCCGCCCGTGGCTCGCGCGATGCTCGCTTCATAAGGACTCGATGCGCGAATCTCCTTCGGATCCTGCACCGCGCCATAGAACAGCTCCACGGTGCCGATCCGGCCGGCCGACATGGAAATGCTGCCGCGCAGGTTCACGAGGCCGCCGTACAACTCCTGCGTCTGCGCGACGCCGGAACCGTTGGTGCCGCTCAGCCGACCGTCGATGCTGCCGTTCCAGCCGCCGCCGACCCGAAGGTCCAGGTCTCCGCCGCCGGTCAGGGCGAGGCTTCCGTCCGCCAGCACCCGACCGGTACTGCCCACGGCGAGCACCACGCCCTGGCTGCGTGCCATGGCGTTCATGTTCGCTCCCTTCGTCGAGCGCGTGGTGATGACCCCCGCGTTGCCGCCGACCCGGATGTCGGCATCGCCGCCACCCAGGGTGCCCAGTCCGGTGAAGCCGGTGACGGCGGGCCAGTACAGCAGCTTGCCGTCGCCACCGGTCTGTTCGTTGTTGCTGTAGGTTCCGAAGTTGATCCACCAGGCCGTCGGCACGTCGCTCACCCCCGCCGTATGGCCCGTGCCCTGGCGCCACAGCCAATTGCCCACGCTCGAACTGGCCGAGGCCAGTTCCCCACTGGCGCTCCAGGAATCGCCGGTCAGATCGCCACCGACGTCGACCCACAGGTTGCCCCCGCCGTCCGGATACCAGGCCTTGTAGAGGCTGTCCGTGCCGCTGACCAGCTTCTCGTACGCGGGCGTCTTGTCGCCGGCGGCGTTCCACAGCACGGAAGTGCCATTGGCCTGCAGGCCGCGCGCCAGGTTGTAGGTGGCATCGAGCGTGGCACTGCCCAGGCTCTTGGGCGTGCCGGCTGTGTACACGCCGTAGGGCGACTGCATCGAGAAGTTGCCGCCGGCTGCCAGGTCCAGGTCGCCCGTGCCCGTGCGCAGCACGCTGAAGACGGGCGCCTTGGGCGTGACGGCCACCACCACCTCGCCGGCGGGGCCACCGACCGCCACGCACTGCCCGGGTTCCTCCGCGCAGATGCTGTAGCCCGGGTCATCGGCCCAGTCGTCGACCGGAACGCCCGGCGTGCCGCCGTACATGTTGCCCTCTTTCCATACCCAGGAGACCCGCACGCACTGCCCCGGCTCCTCGCCGCAGATGCTGTAGGTCGGGTCATCGGCCCAGTCGGGTGCCGCCGTGCCCGGTTCGCCGCCATAGATGTTGCCGGGCGCCCAGTACCAGGCGCCACCGCGCCGCAATTCGGTCTGCTTGAACACGGTGTAGTGCGTGTCGGCAAGCAGGATGCTGCCCGCGTCGAGCCGCGTCAGACGGTTGTCCGCCGCCTGCAGGTCGGCGCCCGCCACGAGGCGCAGGCTCCACGACTGCGAACCTTCCGGCAGCATCTGCGCCAGCGCCCAGTTCTGGGCCTGGTGCCCGGTCGAATCCGCGGGGCGCAGATTGACCGACAGGGCGCCATCGGGCAGCGCCACGTTGGTGCCCGCGGCGATCAACGCGCCCACCGGCAGGAGCAGGCTGCCCGACTGCGTCATCGCGACCGGCAGCTTCGCGCCCTTGGGCCAGGTCAGGCGCGCCAGCGTGACGGCCACCGGCAGGCGTGCGCCGGCCAGCAGTTGCGCGCCCGCCGGCAGTGCCAACCCGCCGGTGCCCACCATCCGGCCCGCGGGCAGCAGCACGCTGCCGTCGGCCGCGCGCACATCGGCCGCGAGCACCGTGCCGAAGGGCAGCATCAGTTCGCGGTCCAGCGTGATCGCACCCGGCAGCACGGTGCCCGCGGGCAGCGTGACGTCCTTCACCGTGATGGCGTAGTTCAGCGTCTTGCCCGCGGGGTAGACCGTGCCCTCGGCCAGGGTCACGCCCGGCACCGGCACCACCACGTCGCCGCCGAAGGCCTGCACACCGGGCGTCAGGATCCAGCCGCCGTCGTCCGGCGTCTCAGGCGGCGGCGCGAAGCCGTCGTTGATGCTGCCGTAGATCGACAGGTCGCCACCGGCGCGCAGGGTCAGCATGCCGACCTCGCCCGAGCCGTACACGCTCGTGCGTTGCGTGTTCGGGTTCAGGCTCGCGTAGCGCAGGCCCGAGAGGTCCAGGTCGCCGCGCACGACCAGGTCGCCGTCGGGCGTGGCGCTCACGATCTCGATCGCCGGCCGCAGATGGAAGGCGTCGCGATAGGTCGCGTTGTTCAGGCCTGCCAGCTTCGAATTCAGCAGGTTGCCGTTGCGCAGTGCACCGTCGACGAACCGCGTGGCCTCGTCGCCCTTGCCATTCAGATACACCTGATCGATCACCTGGTAGGGCCGGCCGCTCGCGGCCTCGTCGGTGCCGAAGGGCGCGTCGCTGTAGCGCTGCTTGCCATACACGGCGATCGAGCGCGCGCCCTGGATGTTCAGGTTGCCGCGCGCATCGATGGCGATGTCGCCGAAGGTGGCGGCGTCGGCGTCGGTCGTGCTGCCGCTGCTGCCGATGCGCGGCGCGTACAGGTCCAGCGTGCCGCGGTTCCTGCCGTCGCCGCCGCTCGAGCCGGTGCCATGGCGCAGGTCGATGCGCGCGCCCTCGCCCAGCACCAGCGTGCCGCTGCCGGCATCGAGTTCCACCATCGCGCGGTTGGGGCTGTCGATGATCTTGCCGTGGCTGTCCACGCGCAGCACCGTGCCGTGCGCGTCGAGCACGGCGCTGCCTGCCAGCGCGAGGCCCTTGGCGGCGGCGAGGCGGATGCTGCCGACCTGCTCGCCGCTCGCGTCGATGGTGCCGACCACGTCGAGCCGGCCGTTGTCCACCGACACGTTGATCTGGCGAGCCTTGAGTTCGTTGCCGATGCGCAGGTCGCCCTGCTTGAGCTGGAAGCTGCGCTGGCCGAAGAAGCCGCCGTCGTTGAGCCGCGCGTTGAGGGCCGCGAACTCGTCGCTGAGCGCGCCGCCGCTGCCCAGGTGCTGGGCGCGGATGTCCACGCCGCCCGCGCGGTAGGGCACCAGGGTGCCGCCCGCGTCGTAGTGGCCGCTCGCGCCGGCGCGCAGCGTGCCGCGCAGGTCGACGCGGCCCGCATCTTCGTCGAGCGCGATGGCACTCAGCAGGCCCGCGTTGTTGTTCCGCGCCGAGAGGTCGATGGTCGACCCCGCCGCCTGCGTGATGTTGCCCGCGGTGCTGCGCAGCGTCAGGTCGCCGCCCCACGAATAGCGGCGCACGTCGAACAGTGCGATCTCGCGCCCGGCCAAGTCGAGCCAGGCCGCATCGCCGAGCGCGATGTCGCCCTCGGCCACGATGCCGAGCTTGCCGCTGGGCAGCGCCACCGTGGTGTCGACACGGACCGTGGCGCCCTGGAGCTTCAGTTCCGCGCCGGTCTGCACGCCGGCTTCGAGGCTCGTGGCCGACGCATCGGCGCGGCCGCTCGCGGGTGCCAGCACCTGCAGCGAGCCGCCCGCGGCGATGCGGTTGATCGAGCCTCCGGCACCCGTGATGAGCGGGGCCGTGAGGGTCAGGTTGCCGCCTTCGTAGCGCGGCCCATCGGTGCCTGTCGCCTGCGACTGGTACACCGAGAGCGAGCCCTTCTGGTTGGCGGTGATGCGCTGCGTCGCGTTCAGCTGCACGTCGGCGAAGCCCAGGATGGTGCGGGCGAAGTCGTCGACGCCATTGGGCTGCGAGGTGGGGTCGTAGCCGAACTCGATCGTGTCGGCGTTGATCGCGAGCTTGCCGCTGCCCGTGCCCCGGCCACCGGTGACCGGCGCCGGGGCAGCGCCCGCAAGACCGGCCCAGGTGAGCTTGGCGGTGGTGATGCGGGCCATGTCGCCGGCGCCGCCCTGGCCGTAGATGGCCGGCGTGGAGAGCACCAGGTTGCTCAGGGACGACCTGCCGGTCGCGGCATTGGTGGTGTCGAGGCTCACGTTGCCGAAGAAGTTCACCGACTCGGCGGCGGTCAGCACCAGGCGCTCGAGCGCTGGCGCGCCGTAGGCCGTGTCGCCCCGCAGCAGTCGATCGAGCAGGTCCTGGTTCAGGCTGAGCCCGGCGGTCAGCGCGCCGCGCGCCGCGGCGGCCGCGAGGTCTTCACTGCTGCCGGCATTCACCGTGCCGACCGCCAGCACCAGGTTGCGCGTGCCGTAGCGCACGCGGTCGCTCATGTCGAAGCTCGATCGCGTGGCGGCCAGCAGCGTGCCTTCGGAATAGAGCTCGGTCGTGCCCTGGCAGAGCACGGCGGTGCCGCAGGCGCCGATGGCGATCGGGCCCGCGCCCATCGTGAGCGAGGGGTCGTCCTGCTGCTGCGGCGCCAGCATGTTGAGCCATCCATTGGACGCCGCCACCACGGACACCGCGCCAGGGCGGTAGACATAGCCGTTGGTCGAGTCGTAGGGCGCCTTGCCCATGCCGATGGTGTTGATCCCCGCACCGGCCTCGATGCTGATGCCGCCGCTGGTGCTGGCCGCGACCAGGAACACCTCGGGGGCCTTGAGGATCGCGCCCTCGCGCAGCACGATGCGGCCGGTCTCTCCCGCAACGTCAATGTAGTTGCTGAGGTTCGTGCCGTTGTTCTGCGTGCCGTAGACCGACTGCAGGTTGCCGCCCACCGTCAGCCGGGCCGCACCGATGGCATTGAGATCGCGGGCATGGAGCGACAGGCCGTCAAAATCGGGCGTGGCGCGCGCACTGTCGGCCAGGATCTCGAGGGCGCCGTCCCCGACGTTCGCGCCGGTCGCGACGAGGTTGGCCGTACCGCGGTAGCCGTTCTTGCCGGCATCGAAGTTCGCCTTCGCGTTGAAGCTGAAGCGGCTGTCCGGCGACGAGGGCAGCCGGAACTCCAGGTTCCTGGCATCCGATGGCAACGCGGCGCGCGCGGTGTTCGCCAATGCCGCCTGCTGCAGCACGAAGTCGGCGTAGCTGGTCTCGTTGTACTGCGAGTAGCTGCGCAGCACGTCGGCCGATGTCACGACGAGCTGGCTCGACAGGCTGTCCGCCAGGCCCGTGTTCGCGGTGCCCACGATGGCGGCCGTGGTGTAGGAGCCGTTGCGCATCGGCGTGGCGCGGCTGGGCGTGCGTCCCGTGGCGGGGCCGTTGATCTCGACGCGGAAGGCACCGGGCAGCAGCGCATAGTTCGACGGCAGCAGGGTGTAGGTGCCTGCCGGCAGGCCGGGGATGTCGTTGGCACCGATCGTGACCTGCTGGCCGATGCGCGGATCGACCGCGCCACCGCGATCGGCCGGCGCATAGGCCGAGGCATAGCCGGGCACGATCGCATAGACCGGGTTGCTGTCGAGGCCGGGCAGCACGAAGCCGTTGCGGCCCACCTGCATCAGCGGATTCATCCGCGCGTCGGTGGAACCGCCGCGCCCCGAGACGAAGCCCGCGCCGCGCAAGTCGCCGCCGCCCGACAGGTCGAGCACCGCGCCCTCCTCCGCCGCGATGCTCTGGCCCGACACCAGAATGGAGCCGGCGCTGCCCACACCGGACAACTTCACATGGCTGCCGAGGCGGTCGTAGTTCACGCCGTCGGACGTGCCGCCATAGGGCATCACGAGACCCGCCGCGGAAATCGACGTGAGGCTGCCCGGCGCGAAGCGCACCGAGGCGGTCGATCCGAGCGTGCTCGTGCCATCCGTGCCCAGCGTGATCGAGCCCAAGGGGGCGCGCAGGACACCGTCTTGTTCGATGCGGGCCGCGCTGAACGACAGGGCACCGAAGACCGACGAGGGCAGTTGTGGGTCGGCCGCGCTGGTGTCGTAGCGTTCGATGACCAGGCGGCGGTCCGGCTTGAACGCCGTGGCGCTGGCCCGGCCCGCGAGCACGCGCGCCGAGACACCGGTGGCGGGGTACACCTGCGCCGCGCGCAGCGTGAGGTCGCCGGTGGTGTTGAGCTCGGCGCCGTAGGACCCATCGCTCAGCATGCGCGTGCCTTCGACGAAGCGCAGATCGCCCTCGCTGATCAGGTTCACGCGGTCGAAACCCGCGCGATCGACCGAGGTGGCGCCCACCGCATCGTTCGCACCGAAGGTCACGACGCCCTTGATGTCGACCAGCTTGCCCTGGGCGCCTAGCACGGCCGAGGAGCTCAGCGTGCTCACGCCGCCCTGGTAGGAGGGACGCAGATAGCCATCGGTGGATGCACCGTTGTCGGTGATGCCCGCCAGCAGGACATAGGGGGCCGACAGCGACACGCTGCGGATGGGATCAGCGCCTGCAGCGACCGTCAGCGCGCCCGAATAGATACGCAGTTCCTTGCCCATGGCGAGGTTCACATCCCCACCGAAACTGACCAGGCCGTTGCTGTACAGGCTCAACGACGAGAAGCCACCGTCCTGCACCTGATCCACGCCCAGCGCCGCCCGGCCGTACTTCAATCCCTGCGCATCCGACGCACCTGCCGGGCGAGCCTGGACCAGGTTCAGATCGCGCACTGCAAGCACCGCATCGTCCGGCACGGCACCATTGCCGTTCGCGTAGTTGGGCGCCTCCAATGCGACCACCAGGCTGCCGCCGGCGGCACCGGCGGCACCGGCATGGGCCCGCAGGCTTCCGTCCAGGTACAGGCCGCTGCTCGAGGCGATCTGGATACGGCCCCCGTCGCTTGCCACGGTTCTCGCGCCCGCGCCGTTCACGTTCAACTGCGCCTGTGCGCCGGAGGCATCGATCACTGCGCCCTCACGAATCACCACGAAGGCATCCGAGGCCGTTGCACGGCTCGTGGACTCCAGCAACTCGCCGCCGATAACGATGCTGCCGCCCCCGGTCACCAGGCCAAAGGGGTGCCCCAGCACATCATGGACGGTGTGGACGTCGGCCGATGCATCGAGCGTCGCGTGCTCGCCGACGAGGATGCGGCGCGCGTTGGCCCTGCCGTCGGCCGCGATGCCGCCTTGCGCCAACTTCACTTTCGCCAGTTCGGTCAGTGGCCCGAGCAGGCTGATGCTTCCACCGCGCGCCTGCAACGAGCCCTCGACCGTCAGGTCGCCCCGGCTGGACAGCGCGATCGACTGGCCCGGGTCCACCTGCACGACAGCACCCCTGCCCACATAGAGGTTGCCGGGATCGCCGACCCGCGCGTCGATGTTCTCGACGTCCTCGCGTACCCGACCGCCTCTGACCCCGGCGGACAGCGACAGGCTGGCCCCGCGGCGCTGATGAACCTCGCGGGCGATGGGATCGTCCTGGTACTGGTCGGGTTGCCAGCGCTGGAGCAGGCCGTCGAGGCCTTCGCCCACGGGGCGCACCGAACCGCTCGCGCGCAACGCCGGCATCTCCACGTCCAGCGTCGTTCCGTCCGGTACGACCAGTCCGTTGTAGGCGCGCACGTCGTATCTGGAGAAGCCGCTTCGAAACAGGTCGGGGGAAAGGCTGGTAGTTGCTGCCACGGCGACGTCCGAGGCGAGCACCGATCCAGCGGCCAGACGCGAGCCGGCTTGGAGCTTCACCGTGATGTCGAAAGGTGCGCGATCCCCGCTCTTGAGTTGCACCGTGCGATCAGGGGTCGGCATGCCGTTCGGAAACACATTTGCCGGAACCACGTAATTGGCAAATACTTCGGCGACTTGCGGGACCACGCTATTGAAACTGATGACCGAACCCGCCGGGACATGGTCCAGGATAGATCCTTGCATCTCGATGCCTTCGTCTGTTCGAACGGCGAAAACGCCGTTCAGTGTGAAGGCATATCTCGTCCCTCCCGATGCAGCCAGAGGAGGAATCCAGTCAGCTTGGGCAGTGAAGCTCGTGAAGAACCTGATACCTGCTGGCCCTACCTTCTCCCCCGGCTTGGCGACAGACGTGATGTAGCTGTAATCCGTCGGCAGCACGCCACCCGCCGCCACCTTGATCTCGAGTTCCTGCAACAGCACCAAATCGACCAACGCCGAGTCTCCAGCGTGCAGCACCCCATCGATCCGCACGAGCTTGCCACCGATGGAGATCGCACTGGCCGACTCGATCTCCAACGTGCCCCCGCCTTCGACGCCGTAGCCGCGGATGTCTCCATCGATGGTCAGCACCGCCGCCCGGTTGCCCGCGCCGGTGCTCGCGAGTCCGGAGCCCAATTGCACCGAACCACCCTTGCCGCCCTGGATGCGTCCGTTCGGCTGCACCATCGCTCCCGAGGACACGTCGATCAACGAGCCCTTCTCCAGCGTCACGCTCTCGGTCGAGCGGATGCTGACCAGGCCCCCGTCGATGTGCGCAAGGTCCGCCAGCGCGCCGCTGCCCGATCGCAGGTCGCCCAGCACACCCGTCGCATCGAGCGTGACGCCCTCGCGCACCCACACGCCGGCTTGCGCGCCTTGCGGCACCTCGATGCCGATATCGAGCGGCGTCGAAGCGTCGCGCACCTGCTTCAGCACGTTGCCGATGCGTATCGTCCCGCTGCGGGCCGTGAGGTTCGCGGCCACGTCCACCGAGGGTGCATACAGCACGATCTCTCCGCCATCGCTGACCTGCAACAGGCTTGCAACGGCGATGTTCTTCTTCGCCGCGATCCGCACCGCGCCGAGCGAGGCCGCGGTCAGCGAATCGGCATCGAGCAGCACCATGCCCTGGCGCTCGGCGGCCACGGCATCGGACAACCCCAGCGCGTCGGCGCTGCCCGGCACCGGTTCGCCCAGCTCGACGCTGTCGACCACCGGCACGAGCCCACGGCGGATCACGCCGCTGGCGGCATCGAAGATCGGCCGGTACTGGCCGACGACCAGTTCGCCGCGCCGCGCCACCGCGTTCTGCGACTGGTTGTAGCCATCCAGGTCTGCCTGCGCTGCCTGGGTCTGCTGCGGGCCCTGGTAGGTCTCTCCGACGATCGAGCCTTCGAGGACGGCACTGTGGGTGGCCACCACCAGCCGGCCCGCATCGCGCCCGACCGTGTAGCCGTTCTCGAGCCGACGCTGCGGCCCGATCAGCGGGTTGTAGAAGTAGTCGGTGGTGTTCTTGCCCCAGCGCGCGTGCTCGTCCTCGAAGCCGCGGTACAGACCCTTGTAGAGCAGGTCCCCGGGCGCGCTCGAGACCTCGTACAGCCGCCCGTCGTTGCCCTTGAGCCAGCTCTGGTTGATGAAGCCGCTCGCCACATCCAGGGTGCCCCCCGACAGATTGATGTTCGAGCCCGTGCGCGTCACCAGGTTGCCGCCCGCCACCGTCACGGTACCGCCCTGCGCCATCCATTCGCCGACCGAGTGGCCACCGGTCGCGAGGTAGCCGCTGACCTCGAGCAGGCCGCCCTCGGTGTACCAGCGGTCCGTGGGGTAGCCGTTCGTGCCGGCCGGCACGAACACCAGCTTGCGCCGGTCCACCCACAGGTTCAGGTTGTTGAGATTCTTGCTGTCGCGGTTGATCGGCGCATCGCGCTGCTCGTTGCCTTGCGCGTTGATCAGGATGTTGTTGCTCTCCATCGAGACCTTGACGCCCACCGCACCCGAGACATCGAGCTGGGCGCCCTGGCCCACCAGCGTGCGCTTCGGCGCAGCGACCACGATCTCGCCGCCGGTCGCGAGGCTCAGCGACGAGCCCTGGAACTCCACCGTGCTGCCGCTCACGATCTCGATGCGCGAGAGATCGCGGCGATCGGCGATCGTGCTCAGGTTGTCGAACACGCCCGTGGCGTTGTTGACCGGCTGGCCGTCGACGAGCCTCAGTGCCGCATCGCGCTGGCTGTCCAGCGCCGTCGCGCTGTTCGTGTCGAGCAGGATGGCGGTGGTGCTGCCCTCCGCCACCGTGACCGTGCCCGTCTCGTCGCTTGCGCGGGTCGACAGGTGGATGGTGCCGCGCTTGCCCACCGTCGTGGTGGCGATCAGCACGCCCGCCTGCGTCACCGTGTGGCCGGTCAAGGTGATGTCGCCGGCGGGCGCGGTGATCAGGCCGGTGTTGACCACCGTTCCCGCAGCGCTGTCCGCATTGCGCGAGGCCGACACCTCATTGCCGGCCGTGGTCGAGCGCAGGTTGCCGTCGGTGCCCACGCCCTTGCGGATGGTGAAGCTGTCGCCCGCGGCGAGCACGGTCTGGCCCGAAGGCGTGTGGATCTGCCCGGCGTTGCGCACCTCGTTGCCCAGCAGCAGCACATAGCCGCCGCCCTGCGTGGCCGATTGGGGCACCTGCGTGGCGATCTGCGCGCCGGCCTGGACCTCGACCTTGCCGGCTGCGCCCGTGAACGTGGGTGCCGTTCCATTGGCATCCACGTAGATGCCCTTCGTGCGGAACTGATCGTCGGTGATGGTGGCCGCTGCCGCCACCAGGTTGCGTGTATCGGTCTGGCTGCTGCCGCTGAACACGATGCCATTGCGGTTCGCGATCAGCACCGTGCCGTCGGCCTTGATCCGGCCCTGGATCTGCGAGGGGCGTGCCAGCGGGTCGTTGACCTTGTTGAGCACCGCCCAGCTCGGGTCCTGCTTGAAATCGACCGTGGTGTTGCGCCCGACGTTGAAGGTCTCCCAATTGAGGATCGCCTTGTCGCCGGTCTGCTGGATCGCGACATTGGTGCGGCCATCGACCTGCGATTGCACCGGTGCATTGGCGTTGAGCCAGCCGGCGGTGAGGCTGTTGGTGTCGACCTTCAGGCCGCCATCGGCCAGGCCATCGGGCACCGAGGGATCGTTGCCCGCGGCCAGCCGTGCGGCCGCCTGTGCCGCCTGCTGCGCGGCGATGCCGCGTGCCGCGAGATTGAGGTTGTCGATCGAGCGGCTCAGTTGTTCGTTGGCGCGCTGCTGCTGGACCTGCGGACTGGTGAGTGTGGACGCAGGCAGGCCGTTGGGCAGACGGCCCGTCTGCATCGCATTGCCCTGGTTCAGGTTCTTCTGCGCCATCCAGCCCGCACTGAAGGCACGTTGTGCGTGCGCGCCGCCGATGACGCTGCCCGCGGCCAGCACCAGCGCGATCGCACGCGCCACCGGCACCAGCGCGAAGCCCTGGCTTCCCTCTCCCGTCGAATGTCGATTCCTGCTTGTGCGCCCGTGCGTGTTCATGTGGGTTCTGGTCCAAAAGATCGAGATCGACCGGCCGCGCGACTCCGATTCCTCTCGCGCGGCCGTCCGTGAACGTTGCGGCACGGGCGCTCCACGCGAGGCGGAGAGCGCCGGCCGATTCTTCTAGACGAGTGCCGATTCGCGAACCCGCAGCGAATCGATGTAAATCTTCTTCTGACGCCGGAGCCCTGCGCGCCCGGCCATGACCCGCGCTCGCTGTCTCAACTCAGCAGCAGGAGCCCCGCGGGTAGCGACCTCGCGCTGAGGTCGAAGCTGCGCTGGATCTGCAGCAGCGCGGTCTCGATGTCCACGATCCGGATGCGGGCCGTGACGGTCTTGTCGCGCATCGCATCGCCGACCAGCACCACGCGCCCCGGCCGGTATCGATTGATCTCGTCGAGCACGGCGGGCAGCGGCGCTTTGGTGAACACCATCTCGCCGCGCCGCCAGGCCATCGCGCTGTCGACATCGGCGGCGGCGATCTCGCTGATGCTTCGGCTGTCGTACACCGCGAGCTGGCGTCCCTGGAGCTGGCGCTGGCCCGCGGGGTGTTCGACGAGCACCTGTCCCTGCATGCAGGTGATGCGCGTGCGTCCATCGAGATATCGCACCTCGAACTCGGCCGCCTGCGCGCTCACGCGCCCCACCCCGGCGGTCATGCGGAAGAACTGCTGCGCGCTGGAGACATCGACCTGTGCCTCGCCCTCCAGCAGCTCCAGCCCCGCCGCCTGCCGCGAATCGCCGGTGCGGCGCAGGCTCGTGCGCGTGTTCATCGCGACGGCCACGCGTTCGTCGATCCGGACCTCGCGCTGCTCGCCCACCGCCGTGCGGTAGTCGGCATCCCATTGCGGGGCCGCGGGCCACAGGCCGAACGGCGAGTAGGCCGCAATGCCCGCGGCGGTGGCGCCGCCGATCGCCGTGCCGAGGAATGCGCGCCGGCCGACGCGCGGCCGATGCAGCGCCTTGCGGTGGTATTGGGCCACCGCGGGATTGCTGTGGAGGACGCCGCCGACGGCCGATTCCAGCAGTCGCCATTGATGCGCCGCTTCCTGGAAAGCCGACTGGTGCAGCGGATCGGCATCGCGCCAGCGCCTGAACGCCTCGGCCTCCCATTCGCTGATGCGCCCGGACGTGAGCTTGCGCACCCAGGCCTGCGCGTCCTTGAGCACATCGGGCAGCTTGCTGCAATCGTCGGAGGTGGTCATTGTTTCGTTCTCGCGGCCTTTTCGAGGCACCGGGACGGTCGAACGCGGCATCGATGTTCGCTCCCAACCTATAGACGATTGGCGAGGACAAAACCCGCGAAAAAATCTCGCATCCCTGTCAAGAAACTCTGTTATGGGTCGCGCCGAAGGCGCTCGGCGCAGTACTCCTGGGCGGCCTTGAGCTCGCTTTCGACGGTCCGCAGCGAGATGCCGAGACGTTGGGCCACCTCGCGCTGCGGCCAATGTTCCCAGCGCACCAGGATCAGGATCTCGCGCCGGCGCGCGGGCATTTCATCCACCGCGGCCTTCAGGCGTTCCAGCTCGGAGCGTCCTTCCGCGATGCGCGCCGGACCCGGCGCCGGGTCCGGAATCGCGAGCATGAGTTCCTGCACGTCCTCGGCCGACAGCATGCGGCTCTGGCTGCGCCGGATATCGATCGCGAGGTTGACGCCCATGCGCACCAGGTAGGCCTGCGGATTGGCGATCGGCCCCGCGATCTCGCTGTCGCGGTGCAGCCGCAGCCACACCTCGTGCAGCGTGTCGCCCGCCAGCTCCGGGCTGCCCAGGTGGATGGAGAGGCTGTTCTTGATCTGGTTGTAGCACTGCACCAGCGCGCCACGGAGCATCGGAAGAACGCTGTCAGTCACGCGCGCCCTCCGTTTCGCAGGGCATGCCCGCCACGCGGTCCCTGGGCAGGATCACCAGCACCAGCGGCTGGCGAAGGTCCGCGGGCGGCGCGTGCTCCATGCGCAGTCCACCCAGCGCGCCGAGCAGGGCCGCGTCGCGCACGACATTGCCGGTCGAGCGAACCAGATGCGGAAACAGCTGCCCCTCGCGATCGAGTTGCAGCCTGAGCAGGGCCCGGTAGTCGCCGGGAACGGTGCGTGGATCGGCGCACAGTGCCTCGAAGACCCGCGCCTGGACCAGGCCGTCGTAGCGGCGGTCCAGCGCCGGGGATTTCGGTATGTCTTCGACCGGGCTCGCCGGGATCCGGCGCAGCACGAAAGCGCCGTTGAGTTGCGGATCGGAATCGTCGGCGGCCAGCCCGGTGCCGGCCAGCAAGGCCTCGAGTGCCACGCGCGCCGGAAGACGGCCCCTGATGGCCGCCGATGCGCGACCCGAGACCAGGGCATCGCTGAACAGCACGGTCTGGTCCGCCGTCACGGCATAGCGCTGCAACGCCGCGGCGAGCGGCTGGGCAGGGATGTCGAAATCGAGAAGCCGCGATCGGGCCCGCGTGTCCTCGCCGTCGACGGCGGCCGCTGCCAGTGAAGGTGACGGCGACATCCAGGCTGCAAGGGCGCAAATGGCGGCGCCATGGATCAGGCCCCGGACGACGTGCTGCATGACCGCTCGTGCGCCGACGACGCCCGGTTGAGGGGATGGTGCCAAGCCGCTCCAAGACGCCCATCGAGGGGCAAGGAAACATTGGACTGGGTCAGCACGGCAACGAACACCCCATTAAACCGGTCGATCATCCCTTTCGGAAATGGCATTCATGTGACAGCCGGTGCTGCGCCCGACCATGCGAAGAGCATCGAACATGCAGGGACTGGCGATGCCCCGCATCCGTCGCTTCATCTACGGTCGCCCGGTGATTCCGCCGCAATCGGCGGCATTGCCGAAGGCCAGGCCGTTCCCATCGCTGCCGGTCAGAAAGGCATCGGTGATCGCGGTCTTCCACGTGGACGGCAACGGGACGAGGTTGTGGGCCGCGAGGGCAAGGTCGAACCCGCCGCTGCTGAAGCCCGACAGATAGCTCCTGAACGACGCTCCCCTCGTTCCGGCACCGAAACCACCGAGGTAGCACTGACCGAGCAGCAGGTTCGTGGTACCCCAGATGGGATAGGCGCCGGCGGGCACCACGTACCCGGGAATCCAGTTCAGCGGATTCAGGCGGTTCGAGCCCGAAGGAGGCGCCGGCAGCATCGCCTGGATCGCCGGGGCCGTCGGCATGAACCCGTTGACCCTGGCAACGTGGTCGTTGGTCGCGCTCGTGTAGGCCGGATCGGGGCTGATGCAACCCAGCCGATGAAGCTGGCTGCTCGCGAGCGACATGCCCGCATCGCCCTGCACGCCGACCCAGGCATCGGGCAACCCGTCGCCGTTGGCATCCTGGGTCGGAGTCAACGTGGGCAGCGCGGTCGCTACCATCGCCTGGAACCCGCTCGATACGGTGAAGAACTTGTTGACGGGCAGGTGCGGCCCGCAGGCCGCGTTCAGGAAGCGCGACAGCAGGTAAGTCGTACCGCTTCCTGCAACTTCGTTGCGGTAGACCACCTGGATCGCGCTCGCGGGACCGGCCGCGCCATCGTCGGCGGCGGTCGCGATCTGGTTCCAGTTGCGAGCCGCGGGGCTGAACGAGAAGATCCGGCAGAGCTCGGCGGTGGTGAGGTTGAGGGTCGTGATGCCGTTTTCCTTGTAAGGCAGCAGCACCGCGCCCGCCGCCACGGGCACCTGGATCACGGGGCCCCAGATGGGAGCGTTCGTGTACGTCGCGAGAGTCGACGAAGTCAATGGAGACTCGCCGGCCGCGAGGCTCACGGAGGCATCCGTCAGGAACGCGGCATTTTCCGACGTGCCGACGGCCGGACTGTAGATCCAGCCTGCCGGCATGAGGTCCATGTGCAGTGGCGCCGGAAACGTGGAGCCGCGCACGGTTGTCGCTTGCGCCGAAGTGCTGCCCATGGCACCCAGGAACACAGACATTGCCAGGGAAAGCATTGCGCTTTTCACGAGAAAATTCGTCATGGGATTCCCAGTCTTTTTCATCGAGGAACCGGAACTCGGCGTCGTCTCCCGACGAATCGGTTCACCCAGACCCGGAAAGCAGGAGATCAAAAACAGGAGGGCGAGACGAGTGCGTTTCAGCCCTCGTCTCGCCCAACTCCGTCACGGTGGATGAGTCACCGGCCATGCAAGGGCCAATGGCTCATCCAGGTCGTTGGCTCAGACCAACTTACGGGCGGCCAGCGATGCCGGCGCAGTCGGCGGCGTTGCCGAAGGCCAGGCCGTTGCCGTCCGAACCGGTCAGGAACGCCTCGGCGATGGCCGTGTTCCACGCGGCGGGCAGCTTCGTGAAGTTGTGGCTCGTGATGTAGCTGTCGTAGGTGCCGTCGTTGAAGTTCTGCAGGAAGTTCTTCACAGCAGCGCCACGGGTGCCCGCGCCGAAGCCGCCGGCATAGCACTGGCCGAGCAGCAGTTGGGTGGTGCCCCAGATCGGATAGGCACCGGACGGGATCGAGTAGGCGGGGACCCAGTTGCTCACCGTCTGACGAGCCGCGCCCGACGGAGGTGCCGGCAGAGCGGCGGCGATGGAGGCAGGCGTCGGCAGGAAGCCGTCGATGCGCGCCACCACGCTGTTGCTGTTGCCCGTGTAAGCGGGTTCAGGGCTCAGGTAGCCGAGGCGGTGATTGGTGGTCAGCGCGGTTCCGACGGCCGAGCTGCCTGCAACGCCGAGCCACGCGTCGGGAATGCCGTCGCCGTTGGCGTCTTGCGCGGCGGTCAGCGTCGGCAGAGCCGTCGCCACCACGTTCTTGAACACGCTCGAAACGGTGAACGACTTGCCAGCCGGCAGGAACGGACCGCAAGCCGCGTTCAGGAAGCGCGAGAGCAGTTCGGTCGTGCCGCTGCCGGCGGCTTCGTTGCGATACACCACCTGGATCGGATTGGTGGTACCTGCCGCGCCGTCGTCTGCGGCGGTGGTGACCTGGTTCCAGGTACGCGCGGCGGGGCTGAACGAGAAGATGCGGCAGATCTCGGCCGTGCTCAGGTTCAGGGTCGAAACGGTGGTAGCGGGCGTGCCGTTGTTTTCCTTGTAGGGAAGCAGCACAGGGGTGGCCACGGCCGGAACCTGGATGATCGGGCCCCAGGTGGCGCCGGTCGTGTAGGTGGCGAGATCGGCTGCGCTGAGCGCGGAGTCGCTGCCAGCGTAGTTGAAGCCGCCGGTGGAGGTCAGGAAGCCCACCTTGCCGGTGCCGCTGCTGCTCGAGGTATAGGTCCAGGTACCCTGGATCGGACCGCCGCCGATGATGGCGTTGTACATCACCGCCGGCAGCGAAGCGCCACCACCGGTCACGGTCTGTGCCGAAGCGGCACCGGCCGCCATTGCCACTGCGGCCACCGCAGTCAGCGCCACAAGTTTGAAGTTCACGGATTTCATGTCGTTGCTCCTAAGCAAACAGAAAAATTGAAAAACCAAATCGAACGAATAAAACTTCTCGCGTCATTCGCCAACGACCAGGGCAACCGATCCAGGGGATCCGCGCATTGGTCTCTTGGCGACAAATGAATTCTGAAAAGAGACGGTGACGCGGCATTGAAGAAAGTCCGGAGCACGGGCGAGAAAGCACCCCGATGTTCCGACGGCCGGGTCGGACACGGATCGCGAAAGATCGGTACGTCGACGCTCGAAGCGAGCGCCCGGGGCACGCGCAAGCCGTTGATTTCGCGCGCGATTTCCGGCCTGAACGACACCTTCGTAACTGCATGGCACCTGGCTTGCGATAGGCCTGCTGCCCTCGCCGGGAGCGCGGTGTTCCCGAACATTCGCGAAGCGCACCCGAGTTCGGTCCGATGCGGTGCGATATCGGCGATCGCTCCTGCGCGAATTGGAGGGGACGGAAGCAATTCCGACATTGCAATGCAGCGCCCATCGACTCGAAGGAATCCTCGAATCGACGCTCACTGCACCATCTGATTGATCTCCATGATCGGCAGCAACACCGCCAGCACGATCAGCATCACCACGCCGCCCATGCCGAGGATCATCAGGGGCTCGAGCAAGGCGGTCAGGCGCGTGGCGCGACGCTCGAGGTCGCGCGAAAGATTGGCCGCGGCGCGATCGAGCATCGGCGCCAGCGCGCCGGTCTTCTCGCCGCTGGCGACCAGGTGGATCAGGTTCGAAGGGAAGACCTTCTGCACCTTGAGCGCGGCGGCGAGCGGCGCCCCTTCCCTCACGCGCGCGGTGGTGTCGGCCGCGCAGGCCTTGAGCCGCTCGTTGCCCATGGTCTGCCGCGCGGCATCGAGCGAACGCAGCAAGGGCACGCCCGCATCCATCAGGATGGCCAAGGTGGAAGCGAAGCGCGCCGTGTTGACGCCCAGTACGTACTTGCCGAGCATGGGGGTGCGCAGCAGCACGTCATGCCAGCGCAGCCGGAACGCATCGTCGCGCAGGCGCCAGCGAAAGAATCCGACCGCGCCCCCCACCGCGAGGCCGGTGAGCACACCCCATTCGCGCACGAAGGCGCTGGCGCCCAGCATCACCTGCGTGAGCATCGGCAGTTCCTGCCGCGCCTGCGAGAAGGCGCTGACCACCTGCGGCACCACGTAGCCGAGCAGGAAGATCACGATGCACACCGAGACGAAGGCCACGACCGCCGGATAGATGAAGGCCGTGAGCATCTTGCTCTGCAGGTTGTCGCGGCTCTCGAGGTAGTCCGCGAGCCGTTCCATCACGCGCGCCAGGTCGCCCGAGTCCTCGCCGGCGCTCACCAGCGCGCGGTAGATCGCGGGAAAGTCGCGCGGCCGCTCGCCCAGCGCATCGGCCAGCCGCATGCCGCCGCGCACGTGGTTGCAGACGACGGTCAGCGACTCGGCCACCACCTTGTGTTCCGCCTGCTCGATGGTGGCCATCAAGGCCGATTCCAGCGGCAGGCGCGCGCTCAGCAGGCTCGCGAGTTCGCGCGTGGCCCAGCAGAGATCGGCCGCGCCGAGTTTCGGGCTGAACCAGGATTGGCCGCTGCCAGACCTCGTCTCCCGGACCTCGAGCGCGGTCAGGCCACGGTCGCGCAACTGGAGCCGGACCGCGCGCACGGACTCAGCATCCATCGCGCCGGATTGAACCTGGCCGGCCTGGTTGGCAGCCTCGAACTGGAAGCGCGGCATCGCCCTGCCCTAACCGTCCTCGCGCGTGACGCGCAGGATCTCGTCGGCGGTGCTGACGCCCGCCGCCACCCAGCGCTGGCCGTCCTCGCGCATGGTGCGCATGCCACTGCGGCGAGCGAGCTCGCGCATCGCATGCTCGTTGCCGCCGTCGTGGATGATCCGGCGCACCTCGTCGTCGATGACGAACAGCTCGTGGATGCCCGTGCGTCCCTTGAAGCCCGATTGATTGCAGTGGGCGCAGCCCACGGGCACCCAGCGCACGCTGCCGTCGGGCTGCGCCTCGGCGCGCTTGCACTGCGGGCACAGGCAGCGGATGAGCCGCTGCGCCAGCACGCCCAGCAGCGACGAGGACAGCAGGAAGGGCTCGATGCCCATATCGGTCAGGCGCGTGACGGCCGAGATCGCATCGTTGGTATGCAGCGAGGCCAGCACGCCGTGCCCGGTGAGCGAGGACTGCACCGCGATCTGCGCGGTCTCGAGGTCGCGGATCTCGCCGATCATGATGTTGTCGGGATCCTGGCGCAGCGCGGCGCGCAAGGCTGCCCCGAAGGTCATGCCGATCTTGCTGTGCACCGGAATCTGGTTGACGCCCGGCAGGTCGTACTCGACCGGGTCCTCCACCGAGAGGATGTTGCTCACGCTCTTGTCGAGCTGGCCCAGTGCCGCGTAGAGCGTGGTGGTCTTGCCGCTGCCGGTGGGGCCGGTCACGAGCACGATGCCGTGCGGCTGGCGGATCAGCTTCGTCAGCGTCTCGAGCGTGTCCGGCGCGAGGCCCAGCCGCTGCAATTGCAGGCGGCCCGCATCCTTCTCCAGCAGCCGCAGGACCGCGCGCTCGCCGTGCACGGTCGGCACGGTGGAGACCCGCACGTCGATCGGCCGGCCACCGACACGCAGGGTGATGCGGCCGTCCTGCGGGATACGCTTCTCCGCGATGTCGAGCTGCGACATGATCTTGATGCGAGAGATCAGCGCGGCATGCAGCTCCTTGCGCGGCGAGACCACGTCGCGCAAGGTGCCGTCGACGCGGTAGCGCACCACGGAGTGCGTCTCGAAGGCCTCGAAATGCACGTCGCTCGCGCCGTCGCGCGCCGCCTGCGCCAGCAGCGCGTTGATCATCCGGATCACCGGCGCGTCGTCCTGCGCATCGAGCAGGTCGGTGACGGCGGGCATGGACTGCATGAGCCGCTCGAGATCGACTTCCGACTCGGCCGCGCCCACCACGGCCGCGGCACTGCCCGTCTCGGCATAGCCCGCGGACAGCAGCGCGTCGATCTCCTCGTCCGGGACCTCGCGCCGCGCCTCGATGGCCGTCTGCCGCTGCGCCTCGGCCAGCGCCCAGCCCGGCGTGCGAACGCTGAAGACGATCTCCGCCACGTCGCCCTGGCGGCACGCGACGATGCGCTGGGCCCGGGCCCAGGTGTGCGGCAGCAGCGGCGTGGGTTGCGGCACGGCGCTCATCGGCATGTCCTCATGGCGCCACCACGATCTCCGGCCGGTAGCCGAGTTCGCGCAGCACGCCGGTGGCGGTATCGACCGAGCGCGCGTCGCGCGGCAGGTCCACGCGCACCGCGTAGCCGATGCCGCCTGGGCCGACGACGATGTACGCCGGCAGGCCGCTGATGCGCACCCGCCGCGCGACCTGCACGGCATCGTCCTGCCTCGGCACGTCGGCGATCTGCAGCACGCTCTTGTTGCTCTCGGAGCTGGCGTAGAGCACGGACGGGTCGCTGGTCACGCCGACGTTCGACGGCAGCTGGGAGCGCATCTCGGGCTCGTTCGACTCGCCTTGCGCGGGGCGCTGGCGGACTTCGCTGCTGCTCTGCGTGGCGGGCGCGGGCAGCTCGCGGGTCTTGTCCCATTGCTCGGGGCGAAGGTCCAGCTTGGGCGACCGCCCGGCCACCGGCAGGTCGCTCGGCGGCAGGATCGAGGCCGCCATGTCGGGCAGCACCAGGTGCTTGCCGGGCTGCACCCGGCTTTGCTGGGTGCGCATGAAGTTGTAGCGGTCCTGGGTCAGGCCGCGTCCGGCGTTGGCGTCGCGGATGACGTAGGGCCGCAGGAAGATCATCAGGTTGGTCTTCGCGCGCTGCCGCTTGTCGTAGCGGAACAGGTTGCCGAGGACCGGAATGCCGCCGATGCCCGGCACCGATTCGACCGTGGTGTTGACGCTGTCTTCCAGCAGACCACCGAGCACCATGATCTGGCCGTCGTCGAGCAGCACGCTGGTGTCCAGCGCCCGCTTGTTGGTGACCACGCCCGCGATGCCGGAGTTCTGGTCGTCGATGCTCGAGACCTCCTGGTAGATGTCGAGCTTGACGGTGCCGCCCTCGGAGATCTGCGGCCGGATCTTGAGCTGCAGCCCGATGTCCTCGCGCGTCACGGTCTGGAACGGGTTGTCCGAGCCGCCGCCGCCGGGCGTGATGTACTGGCCGCTGACGAAGGGCACGGTCTTGCCCACGATGATCGAGGCCGCCTCGTTGTCGAGGGTCATGATGTTCGGCGTCGAGAGGATGTTGGCGCCGCCCTTGGTCTGCAGCGCGCGTGCCAGCAGGTTGAGGTTCAGGATCTCGGCCCCGCCGGGCAGCTTCACGGTGCCGTCGACGATGCCCAGGCTGATGCCCTGCGGCAGCCGGTCGATGGTGTTGGTCGCGCTGTTGTTCAGCGCCGCGCCGCCGCCCAGGTTGGTACCGCCGAGGAAGCGGCCGTTGTTGCGCATCCACTGGATGCCGAGTTGCGCCGCATCCTGTTCGGTCACCTCCACGATCAGGCTCTCGACCAGCACCTGTGCGCGCCGCTGGTCCAGCGAGTCGATGACGCGCCGGATGCTGCGGTACATGGGCTCGGGCGCGGCGATGATGAGCGCGTTTGTGGTGGCATCGGCCTGCACGGTCACGCCGTTGGCCGAGAACGCGGTGCCGGTGGTGCCGCCGCCCGCGGCACCCTGCTGCGACCCGCCGGCGGCGCCACCGCCGGCCGCGCCGAAGCGGGTGCTGCCGCCGCCGCCGCTGCGGCTCCCACTGCCGCCGGCGCCGGTGCCGCCATTGGTGCCGAAACCGCCGGCGCCCGTGCGGTTCGCCGCGTCCGTGCCGGTCCCGGCACCGCCCACCATGCCGCCCGCGCCGAGCGTGGCGCGCACGTTGTCGCCGCCGCTGCCCAGTGCCGTGCCGCCCGAGTCGCCGGTGAGCAGCCCGCGCAGCACGCCCGAGAGATAGCTCGCGCGCGCATTGCGCAGGTACACCACGTGAAGGTTGCCCGGATCGTCCTGCGCGTTGTCGAGCTTGGCGACCAGGTCGCGCGCGAGCGAGGTACGCGCGGGGCTGCTCGAACGGATGATCACGCTGTTGGAGCGCGGGTCGGCGAGCACCACGATGTCGCGCTTGCCCTCGCCGCTGCCGCCCTGCAGCAGCTCGTTGGCCAGCGCCGCGATGTCCACGGCCACGCCGTTGCGGACCTTGACCACGTCGGTGTCGAGCGAGGTCGGCGTGTCGATGCTCTCGACGATGCGCGCGATGCGCTCCAGGTTGTCGACGTAGTCGGTGATGACCAGCGTGTTGTTCGCCGCATAGGCGGTGATGCTGTTCTCGGGCGCGATCATCGGCTTGAGCACGGGGATCAGCGCCTCGGCGTTCTCGTAGGCCAGCCTGAAGGTGCGGGTCGCGATGCCGCCGCCCGGCGCGCTCGCGTTGACGGCGCCGCCCTGCAGCTTGGCGTCGGCGACCGGCACCACGCGGCTCACCTTGCCCACGTCCACGATGGTGAAGCCCCGCATGCGCAGGGCCGAGTTCAGCATGTCGTAGGCGGTGGCGGCCGGAATCTCGCCGTCGGACACCAGGGTGATCTGGCCCTTGACGCGCGGGTCCATGAGGAAATTCCGGCCCAGGAACTTCGACAGGGCCGAGATCACGGACTGGATGTCCGCGTCGACGAAGTTCATCGTCGCCTTGTCGTCGCCGCCGGCGACGCCGCGCGCGGGCATGACCGGAACGGGGGCGCGCCGGTCGGGGCTGGTCGAACGCACGGCGCGTCCCGCGCCGGCGGAGGCGGCCGGCGCGACAGGCCTGGCCGATACCGGCGGCGGCGCGGGCGATGCCGGCACCGCGCTGGCGGCGGCGGTACTCGCGGCGCTCGGAACATAGGTGCCCTCGCGGAACAACGATTCGTCGGACGCGGTCGTGGCGCATCCCGTCAATGCCACCGAACACGCCAGGCAGCACACCAGCGTGCAGCGCCCCCCGATCCGCCACGCGTGGGCATGCATCATGATCCCTTCCCCGATTGCTGTTGGGGGATCAGCGTCGCCTCGACGCCGAACCCGTTTCCATCGTCCGCCGGCCCCTTGCCGTCGGATCGCTGCAGCGTGACCTGCTGCACCTTCAGTCCCAGCGGCGCCGGCGCACCGAGCAGCCAGTCGGTCGCGCGCGACGAATCGCCGCCCGTGAATACCAGCCGCAGGGTCGCATCGACTTCCCGCAATTCGTAGGCTCCGGCCAGGCCGGCGGCCTCCAGGCTGGCGCGCACGCGCTCGGCCGGTCCCAGCGACGAGTCGCCGGGCACCGCGCTCGCGTTCGTGTCGGCCAGCACCTCCTTCAGCGCCGCGGCCTGCGAGCGCAGCTTGGGCAATGCCTCGTCCCAGTGCGCGAGCGTGTCGAGCGCGGGCTTCGTGAACGCCAGCCAGACGAGCGCCGCCAGCACGACGGCCACCATCGCCGCGACCTGCAGGCGTTCGCGCGGCGAGAACCCCTGCCAGAGGCCTTGGGCACGCGCCACGAGCGGCAGCAGCAGGGCCCGGGGTCTTGCGAGCCAGGGGCGCCATGCCGTCCGCACCGCGGTCCAACGCGCGTTCATCTCGATGCCCCCGCCGCGCTGGCGGCGCGCGGCTCGACCGCGCCCGCCTGGATGCGCAGGCCGCCCGGCTCGGCCGCCAGCGCAAGGCCATGTTGCAGCGCCCTGTCCTGCAGCGACTTCATCTCGTCCGCGCTCGGCGCGGCGCCGTCACGCCATCGGACCTCGAGCCGGTCGTCGCGGAATTCCAGGCGCTGCACCTGGCCCTTCGCCTGTGTCAGCAGGCCGGTGGAAGCCCGCATCAGCGCGGCGAAGCTTCCCGCCTCGGGGCTGCCCGCGGCCGCTCCGGCGCGTCGCGCATCGCGCAACTGGCGTGCCTGCTGCAGCGGGTTGAGGATGACCGGCACTTCGGGATAGGCCGCCTTGACCTGGGCCGCCATCTGCCGCGTCAGCGTCTGGCCCTGCGCGGCGATCCGCGCGGCGTAGAGGTTGAGGCCCACGAGCCAGACTGCGAGGGCCGCCGCGGTCCAGCCGGCGAGCGGAAGCAGCCAGGGGCGTCGAGTGCCGGCCTGCGCCGCATGGCCCACGGGCAATGACCAGCGCCATCCGCCGCCGCCCATCGACTGCCCATCTTCCGCGGGCGCATCGGCCGCCAGCAGACGCAGTGGCCGCGCTTCGGGAAGATGCGGCTTCACTCTGGCCTCGATCTGCGCCGCGTCGGCGCGGCCCTGCGGAAGCGGACAGGCGATGCCCTCGTCCACGCCCGTGCGCGCGATCACCCAATCGTCGACGATCGTTGCGGCGACCGCGTCGTCGAGCCCGTCCTCGGGGGCTGGCAGGAACGCGGGAGGAGGCAGTACCGCATTCACGACCACGCCGTGGTCCTTCAGCGCCTGCACGAGCCGCGCGAGGACATGGGCGCTCATCCAGGCCACCGGCGCCCGCCCCTCGGCATTGCGCGCCCCGAAGCCCACCGCGAGATCGCCCGCCGGGCCCAGCGCCAGCAACTCGATGGCCCCGAGCACCGCGATGCGCTGGCGCCTGGGCGCGAGCGGCGGCAGCTCGACCTGCGCCATCGAGACATCGGCCGGATGCAGGCAGGCCTCGACGTGCCTGGGCTGGAAGCGGCGGGCCACCGCCGGCAGGCCGTCGAGCAGCTCGGCCTGCCAGGCACCCTCGCCCGATCGCCAGGCGCATCGCAAGGGCGAGGACTCGAGGTCCCGTGCGCGCGGCAGCATCAGCCGCAAGGCATCGACGCGCCTCATCTCATGCCCCTTCCCTCAGCCACACCACGCGCGGGAGGCTCTCCTTGTCGTCGTGCACCAGCGCCTGCATCAGCAACGTGGTGCGCGGCACCCGCAGCGCGCTCGACACGCGGAACCAATAGCTCGAGATGCCCACGCGCAGGCGGCGGCCGGCGAACTCCGGCATCTGCAGCCTGTTCGCGAAGTCCGCGCGGTTGATGAACCACTGGCCCTCGTCGCGCGTGCGCACCAGGGCCCGGGCACGATCGAGCGACAGGCCGGGAACCCAGGCCGCCAGCACCTCGGCCGTGGCCGTGTTGATGTTGATCCAGGTGCGTTGCGGCAGCACCGTGACGTAGGGCTTCAGGCGCGCGACGGTGTCGGCGCTCAGGCCCGGCGTGCCGAGCAGGTCCTCGAGCACGCGCAGGCGCGGCGCCTGTTCCCGCAGGGGCAGGTTCTCGATCCCGAGCCGTTGCGCGAGGCTCTGCGCCGCGGCAGCGTCCTCGGATGCGTGGTTCGTGGGCGGCTGTGCTTCGACCAGGCTGAAGATCACGCGGCGGGCGACGCGGCCCGCCTGCTCCGGCGACACGCCGGCCAGCGCGCACAACCGCAGGAAAGCCGTGCTCTCGGCGATGTCGATCCGGCCGGCGTCCATGAGATTGCGCAGGTTGAACTTGGCCTGCTCGTCGGCGATCTCGGTGAACACCAGCGCCGGCGCGCCTTCGAGTTCGCCGAGGTCCTCCCCGTTGACCGGCCGGCTCCAGAGACCGTCGGGCCGCGTGGCGGGATCGCGCTGGGCCTCCATGCGCAGCACGCGTTGCGCGCGGGAGATTTCGCTGCGCAGCAGCCATGACGCCTGCGCGCGGGTCTGCTCCGTCTGCGCGGCCCGGATGACCGCGCTCTGCCTGCCGAGCAGCGCCGCGGCAAGCACCGCGATCACGGCCACCACCAGCAGCACGCTGACGACGGCCATCCCCTTCGCGGGATGGCGCGGTTCGGCGCGGCAAGGTCTCTTCGCGCCCGAAGGGCGCATCGCGGGAGCACGCATGGCCGCGCCTAGAGCTGCCAGGAGCCGATGTCCGCGTTGGCCTTCTCTCCGCCGGGCTCGCCGTCCGCTCCGAGCGAGAACACGTCGATCTCGCCGTTGGTGCCGGGGTTGAGGTACTGGTACGGCTTGCCCCAGGGGTCGTTCGGAAGCCGCTCGAGGTAGTTGCGCCAGTTCGAGGGGATCTTGCCGGCGGTGGGCTTCTCCACCAGCGCGCGCAGCCCCTGGCTGGCGGACGGATATTCGCCGTTGTCGAGCCGGTAGAGCTTGAGCGCCTGCATGATCGAGCCGACGTCCTGCCGGGCCGCCGTGGCCCGCGCCTGGTCCGGGCGCGCCATCAGGTTGGGCACGATCAGCGCGGCCAGCACGCCCATGATGACCAGCACCACCATCAGCTCGATCAGCGTGAACGCCTGCTGCTGCCACGGCCTCGGGTGCTTCTGTGCGAGGTTCCCTGAAGCCATGTTGCGCTCTCCAAAATCAGTGCCGGGTAAGGCTGGAAATGATCGCAAGCCTGCGTGTCAGCTTGATGGTGCAAGTTCGGGAGGATTCGCGTCGGCGCTGGCCGGTGCGCGGCGTTCCGGCGCGCCGCATGCGGAATCCACCCGAGCATCGATCACGAATCTGTCATCTGCCGAAGGCCGTCTCGATCGCCCGCGCGATCCGCTTCAGCCGCTCAGCGTGCGTTCGTCGCGCTCGCGCGGCGCACGCTCCCGCAGGCTGGCCGGCGGCAGCCGCGGCGCGTCGTCGCGGTGCGCCATCAGCGCGTGCAGCAGGCCCCGGTTGATCTTGAATTCCTCCGTGTCCGTGCTCAGCAGGGCATCGCTGGTCAGGCAGCGGTGCACGATGTCGATCACGCGCGGATGCGCGCTTGCGATGTTGATGTCGTGGGCAAAGGCCTGAAGCTCGGGCAGCGGCTCCGAGCGCAGCATGTAGCCCACGAACCAGCGCCACAGCATGTTGTAGCGCAGCCCCTCGCACACGCCCTTCGGATCGGCCAGTGAGTAGGCGATCTGCAGCAGCCATGCGCGCGTGATCATGCGCGCGTCCATGCCGCTTCGGCACTGCAGCGTGATCTCGTTCATCAGCACGCCTTCGTAGGCCAGGATGCTGTCGATCACTTCCTTCAGCGCCACGAGCGGATGGTTCTCGGGAACGAAGGACTTCAGGTAGTCGACCTCCATCCACAGCGGATGCGACACGATCCAGACCCAGGGCACGCCATAGCGGTCGATGGGAACCGGATTCCTCCTGGCGATCTCCACGTGCCTGGAAAGCTCCTTGTCCAGTGTCTGCATCGAGACGCTCTTGACCGAATCAAGCGCGTCGTTGGATCTGGGTTTGTCTTTCTTCATTCATGTCCTCCATCCGCCTCGCACGTGGACGCGCCACGCGCCGCGCGCGCTCCGGCCACGGCACAGGCCACAACCTTCTAGACGAGTTTCGGCCCGCAAACCCGCAGCCGAAGTCTCGAATGCCTTTCGTTCCGTGACGCTCGTGTTCCGTCGAGGCGTGACATGCGCCACAACGCTGCCGCGTCCTCGCGCGAAAGCATCGCGAGGCAATGCGAAAGTTCGTGCATCGTCGATGTGCGTGTCTGGCGCGAACGCCGTCCGCGCGCGCTCAAGGCTTTCGAACGATGCCCGGTGGCCCGCGCTCGGGCAGCGTCGGCGCGGCGAAGCGGGACAGCACGCCGTCGTGGCTGATCGTGACCGCATCGGATGCGATCGACGCGAGGACCACGTTGCGCAGCAGCGTCTCGCCCGCGACGAAAGCCCGGGGCGGCGCGCCGTTGATCGCGAGCACGGCCACCGCGCGCTCACGCCGGTACATGAGGCCGATCACGTTGACATCGACGCGCACCTGGCCCGGGCCGAGCCAGGCCGCCACGACCTGCGTGGCGGGGTCCGTCGGAAGCACCGTGGCCGCTTTCTCGACCGGTGCGGCGGCGGGACGCAGTTGCTGCAGCCTGTAGCCCCAGAAGCCGGCGGCCGCGACGACCGCGGCCAGTCCTGCCGCGTGCATCGCGCTCGCCGGCGGTACGGGGATCGACCATTTCCATCGTGCGTGCATCCCGCGGCTCCCTTGCGAATTCGTGTGCCGGAAGACCGCGTGCCGCGCGCTCCCGGAAAGAGAGCCAGTGATAACAGAGGCATGTTGGAGATTCATGTCAACGCCACATTCGATGCCTAGGATGGCGCGCTCACCGCAGAGGAGTTGCCGTCTTGCTTGCATGCCACGGCGGATCGCCCATGAGTACTTCCTTCCGCCAGCGCGGTCTCTCGCTGATCGAGGTGATGATCGTGATGGTCATCATCGGCATCGCGACGGCCGCGATCTCGCTCAGCGCGGCGCCCGATCCGGCCGAACCGCTGAAGCTCGACGCGCGCGAACTCGCGCTGCGCCTGAGCACGGCGCAGCACGAGGTGCGCGCCGATGGGCGGGTGGTGGCCTGGGAGGCACGCGGCGACGGCTACCAGTTCGTGCGCGGCACCTGGACGAACGCGCCCGGCAGCGTCGTTCCCATGGTCTCGACCGCGGGCGAGCTCGATCGCTTCGCGCGCGACGAGGCACTGCGTCCCCGCCGATGGCGCGCGGGCATGGTCGAAGTGACGCCCGCATCGCCACTGCTGCTGACCTCCGAATGGGTCGGCGCCCCGTTCTCGCTCGAGCTGCGCAGCGGTGCCTACACGGCGACCATCGTGCGCGACGCCGCCGGCGCGTTCCGGGTGCGATGAGGCGCGGCCATGCATCGCGATGACTCCGGTTTCACGCTGATCGAGGTGCTGGTCGCGCTCGCCATCATCAGCATCGCGCTCGCGGCCTTCGTGCGGCTCACGAGCCAGACCGCCACCAACCTCGGCGAGGTCGAGCGGCGCTCGCTCGCGATGCTCTCGGCGCAGAACAGCCTGGCCGAGTTGCAGATCAGCTCGCTCCCTTCGGCCGGGCTGCGGCAGGTGGCCTGCCCGCAGGCCGGCAAGCCCTTCGTCTGCCGCGTGCGGATCGGGCCGCCGCTCGGCGATGGCACGCGTGCCGTCTCGGTCGACGTCTATCCCGGCATCGACAGCGACCGGCGGCTGGCCAGACTGCAGTCCAGCCTGCCGGAGCGGCGGCGATGAGAAGCAGCAAACGCTCCGCACCGCGGGATGCCGTCGCGGGCTTCACCCTGATCGAGGTCATGATCGCGATCGTGATCATGGCGGTGCTCAGCCTGATCGCCTGGCGAGGCCTCGACAGCATGAGCCGCGCCAACGTGCAACTGCAGGAGCGCAGCGAGGAGACCGCGCAGCTGATGCGCACGCTGCAGCAGCTTCAGCGCGACCTCGCGTGGCGCACCACGATCGAGTTACCGGCTTCCGGCATGGAGGCGCAGGCCCGGGACGGCGCGCCGTCGACGGCGGCCGGCAGGCCGCAGGCCGTGGTCCGGCTGCTGCCGCCGGGCATGGAGGCGCGCCGCCCGGACCAGGGATCGCTGCTGATCGAGTTCGTGCGCGCGGCTCCGGCGGCGCCCGGGCGCTGGCAGCGCGTGCAGTGGTGGCTGCAGTCGGGCACGCTGTACCGCGCCGTGGGCGCGGCCGCCGCGGCGTACCCGCTCCCCGGGCCCGAGGCCGCGGACCGCGTCGCGGTGCTCCAGGGCCTGGTCTCGTTCGAGCTGCGGGCCTGGGAGCCCGAGCAGGGATGGCGAGCCCTGCCCGCGGCGGTGCAGGCACGTTCGCCGGCTTCCGGCCTCGAGATCGTGCTGGGCGCGCGGCGCAATGGCGGCCCGGTGCTGCATTACCGGCAGGTGGTCGCGCTCGATTGAGCCCCGCTTCGAGGCCGCGGACCTGGCGCTTCGCCGCCCAGCCGCGGCACCTTCGACAGCGCCGGCACCGCCGCCCGCTGGCTACGATAGCGCGATGGACCTCAGGCAACTCCGCTATTTCGTCGCGCTCGCGACCCAGCAGCACTACGGCAAGGCGGCGGGCATCCTGCACGTGACGCAGCCGGCGCTGAGCCGGCAGATCCGGCTGCTCGAGGAGGAACTGGGCGTCCAGCTGTTCGAGCGCCACGCGCGCGGCGCGGCGCCGACCGACGAGGCACGGCTGCTGCTCGAGAGGGCGCTGTTCCTGCTGCGCTACGTCGACCAGATCAAGTCCGACCTGCTGGCCCGGCAGCGGGAGCCTCGCGGGCCGGTCGCCATCGGGCTCTCGCCCGGTCTCGCGCAGCAGCTCACGGTGCTGCTGACCAAGGCGGTGCTCCAGTACCTTCCCGAGGTGAGGCTGCGCTTCATCGAGGGCTTCGCACCTTCGCTGCAGACCATGCTGGCGCAGGGCGAGGTCGACATCGCGCTGCTGATCGAGCCCGTCGAGCGATCGAACCTCAGCAGCATGCCGCTGCTGAAGGAACAGATCTGCCTGATCGGCCTGCCCGACGACCAGCGCCTGCGCAAGCCGAAAGTCAAGATGCGCGATCTGGCCGGCGTGCCGCTGATCATGACCGGGCTCGTCAAGTCGGGTGTGCGGCTCGAACTCGAGGCAGCCGCCGCGCGCGCCAAGCTCGAACTTCATCGCGTGGTCGAGGTCGAGACCGCCGAGGTGGCGCGCCGCCTCGTGCTCGACGGCGTCGGGCTCACGGCCCACTTCGCGGCGGCGGTCCAGGAGGACCTGGCGGCATCGCGGCTGCGCGCCGTTCCCATCGAGGGCCTGTTCCTGCATCGCGTGCTGGCGCGCGCCGCGGACCGGCCCGCGTCGCGCGCCACCGAAGGCGTGATGGGCGTGCTGCGCATGGTGATCGAGCGGCACGTGCGCGAAGGCAAGTGGCCGCACGCGCAGCTGTCCTGAGGCGGGGCCGACCGATGCCGCTTCGTTATGAGGGCGGTCAGAAAATTCACTTGGACCCGCGCCGCGCGCGTCCCTAATCTTGCGCCGTCCGCTGCCGCCACCGTCCACCGGCTGGCGCGCCGGACTTCACAAGAACGGAGACAAGCAGATGGCATGTGATCGAAGAACATTCCTCGGGGCCGCCGCGGCCGCCACTTTCGCGCCGGCGCTGGTGCGGGCGCAGGAGCAGCCGCTTCGCATCGTGGTTCCCTTTTCGGCGGGCAGCGGCACGGACGTGACCGCGCGCGTGCTGGGCGATGCGATCGTCAAGAGCAGCGGGCGCACCGTCATCGTCGACAACAAGCCCGGCGCGGGCACCGTGCTCGGCTCGGTCGACGTCGCGCGTTCGCGCCCCGACGGCAACACCGTGCTCTACACCACGGGCGGCTACACCACCAGCGCGGTGCTGATCAAGAAGCTGCCCTTCGACCCGGTTGCGGACCTGCAGCCCATCACGCGGCTGGCGCTGTCCTCGGGCTTCGCGCTGCTGGTCGGCGAGAAGTCGCCGTACCGCTCGCTCGCGGAGTTCGTGGCGGCCGCCAAGGCCAGGCCGGGCCAGCTGAGCTTCGGCTCCTCGGGCGTGGGCAACACCACGCACGTGATGGGCGTGTTCTTCGGCAAGGGCGTGGGCGTGGACCTGCTGCACGTACCGTTCAAGGGCTCGCCGACCAACGACCTGCTGGCGGGCACGGTCGACTGCGCCTTCCTCGCGCCGTCGACCGCGGGCTCGCAGATCCGCGCGGGCCGCCTGCGCGCGCTCGGGATCTCGGGCGGCCGGCGCTCGGCGCTGCTGCCCGAGGTCGCGACCTTCGCCGAGCAGGGCTTCACGGTCGAGGACATCCCGGCCTGGTCGGGCCTCTTCGGTCCTGGAAAGATGGCGCCCGACGCGGTGCATGCGCTGCACGACACCATCGTCAAGGCGGCACGCACGCCCGCGCTGATCGCCTACATGCGCGACAACGGCGACGAGCCCGACCTGATGCCGCCCGAACCGTTCAGAGCCTACGTCACGGCCGAGATCGGGCGCTACCGCCGGCTGCTGCCGCCGCTCGACATCCAGATCGGCTAGGAGCTAGCCATGCCCGAATTCATCGACCTCGGCGACGTCCGCACCGCCTTCGAGGTGGCGGGGGAAGGACCGCCGCTGCTGATGCTGCATGGCGCCGAAGGCAGCCGCCGGCAGTTCGCACGCATCCTGCCGGCGCTGAGCGACCGCTACACCGTGATCAGCTACGACCAGCGCGACTGCGGCGACACGTCCGGCCCCGAGCGGGCACCGACGCTGATCGATCTCGCCGACGATGCGATGCAACTGCTCGAGGCCCTCGGGCACGCGAGCGCCTTCGTGTTCGGCACCTCGTTCGGCGGCAGGGTCGCGCAGGCCTTCGCGGTGCGCCATGCAAAGGCCGTGCGCCGGCTCGTGCTGGCGAGCACGTGGCCCCTGCCCGTCTCGCTCGCGCAGGCCAATGCCGAGGTGGCGCGCGAGATCGGCGTGCTGCGCGCGCAGTTGCCCGCGAGCGCCGAGCAGCTCGCGGCGCTGTTCTTTCCCGCGCCCTTCCTGGCCGAGCATCCTGTCTTCAGGGCGCATTTCGCTTCGGCACCGGCGCGCTCCGCACGCTCCGATCGCCGCGCCGCCGTGGTCGGCGATCGGCCCGCGCTCGCGCTGTCGAAGATCGATCGGCCCACGCTGCTCGTCGCGGGCGAGCTCGACCGCGTGGTGCCGGCCGCGCTCACGCTCTCGCTGGCGCAGCACATCCGCGACACGCGCTCGGTGCTGCTGCCCGGCGTGGGCCACCTGGGCACGGCCCAGGCCCCCGAGGCGCTCGCATTGCATCTGCGCGAGTTCCTGGCGTGAACCCCGTTTTCTTTTCCATTCCCCTGTTCCGCGCCCCAGGGCGCATGGAGTCTTCGTTCGATGATTGATGTACCGGTCCTCGTCGTCGGTGGCGGTCCCGTGGGCCTCACCGCATCCCTGTATCTGTCGCTGTTCGGCATCGAGTCGCTGCTGGTCGAGCGTCATCCGGGCACCGCGATCCTTCCCAAGGCGCGGGCCCTCAATGCCCGCACCATGGAGATGTACCGCCAGATCGACCTGGAGGACGCCATCCGCGCCGTCGCCATGCCCGATCGCTTCGGCGGCACCATCCTCTGGTCAGAGAGCCTGGCCGGCCGCGAGATCAAGCGGCTGCATCCCGGGCGCGGATCGGCGGCCAACCAGGCCTTGTCGATCGCCGGCAACTGCGGCTGCTCGCAGGACATCCTCGAGCCGGTGCTGCGCCAGCGGGCCGAGACGGCCGGTCCCGGCAGGCTCCGCTTCGGCACCGCGCTGCGCGAACTGAGTTGCGACGCCGACGGCGTGACCGCCACCATCGAGGATGCCGAGGGCCGCAGCGAACAGGTGCGCGCGCGCTACCTGATCGCCGCCGACGGTTCGCAGAGCCGCATCCGGCAGCAGCTCGGGATCGGCCGGCGCGGCGAAGCCGATGTCTACGACAGCATCAACATCCACCTGCGTGCCGACCTCACGCCGTGGATCGCGGAGCGCCCGGCGGCGCTGTACCTGATCGAGCAGCCGGAATTGCGCGGCACCTTCCTGACGATCAACGGCAGCGACCGCTGGGGCTTCCTGGTCACCTCGCTGTCGCACTACGGCTTCACGCCCGAGCAGTTCACGCCCGCGTTCAGCACCGAGATCGTGCGCCGTGCGGTGGGTGTAGCCGACCTCGCCGTCGAGGTCCTCGGCGTCAGCGCCTGGAAGGCTTCCGCGATGGTGGCCGAGCGCTACCGCGCGGGGCCGGTGTTCCTGGCCGGCGATGCCGCGCACGAGATGCCGCCGACCGGTGGCTTCGGCCTCAACACCGGCGTGCAGGATGCGCAGAACCTCGCATGGAAGCTGGCCGCGGTGCTGCGCGGCGAGGCCGGCGATGCGTTGCTCGACAGCTACGATGCCGAGCGCCGCCCGGTCGGCGAGGCCGTCACCCACACCAGCCTGCTCAACGCGCTGTCGATGGGCCGCACGGCGCGGCAGACCGAGGCCGTGCTGCCGCGCAAGGAGTTCCTCAACGAGATCGGCCTGGTGTTCGGCGCGCGCTACGCATCGCGCGCGGTCGTGTCGCAGGAAGAGCAGGCGCCGATCACGGATGCGATCGAGGCCTATGTGCCGAGCGCCACGCCCGGCTGCCGCGCGCCGCATGTCGCGCTGCGCAAGGCTTCGCGGAAGCTCTCGACCACCGACCTGCTGGGCCGCGGCTTCGTGCTGCTCACCGCGCCCGCGGGCTCGGCCTGGCGGGGCGCCGCGGACCGGCTCGAAGGGCCCCGTGTCGCCAATGCCGTCATCGGCGACGAGATCCGCGAGGAGGATGGTGGCGACTGGCTCGCGGTCTATGGCCTGCGCGAAGACGGCGCGGTCCTCGTGCGGCCCGATGGCCATGTGGCCTGGCGCTCGCCATCGGGCGCCGACGACCCGAAGGCCGTGCTGCAGGAGGTCATGAACGCCATCCTGTGCCGCGGCGCGGCGGCGCCCGGGAGCGCCGCATGAGCATGGAAGTCAGCGCCATCCATCACTTCACGGTCGGCTGCGCGGTCGAGGACCTGCCCGCGCTGCGCGACTTCTACGTGGGAACGCTGGGGCTGAAGGAGGGGCACCGCCCCGCGCTGCGTCATCCGGGCTACTGGCTGTATGCCGACGGGCACGCGATCGTGCATCTCAACGCGCTGCGGACGGTTTCGCCGCCGCGGGAGTGCGGCCCCTTCGATCACGTGGCCCTGAAGGCGCGCGGCCTCGAAGCCACGCGGCAGGCGCTGCGCGCGGCGAAGGTGCCCTTCAGCGAAACGCCGCTGACCGGGACTTCGCTGCACCAGGTCTTCCTCAGCGATCCGCTCGGGCTCAAGGTCGAGTTGAATTTCGATCTGGATCTCGAGGCCGGGTAGCCCGCTCCCGGCCATCGGCCTCCTGCCTGCGGGCGCCGCAGGCAGGGTTCGAACATGGGCTCAGCCCTCAGGCAACTCCAGGTCATGCACGATCTGCCCCGCCCCCATCGTGTTCACCGCCTCCGCCGGCACTTCCATCAGCACACGGCTGCGCTCGCCCGTGAAATGGATGGTGATGTGCTGCACCGGCCGCTTGCGCCGGTCGTGCAGCAGCCGCACCAGGCGCACCAGCGGCGCGCCGAGGTCCACGCGCAGGAGGCCGGCGAGCACGGGGTCGGCCGCGACGGCGGTCACCTCCTGGATCACGCGACCGAACTTGATGCCCTCGGCCATCAGGATCTCGAACAGGGCGCGCTTCTGCAACTCGGTGGCGGTCACGTTGCGCCCCACCTCCTGTGGCACCCAGGCATCGGTGACCATCATCGGCGTACCGTGCGCCGAACGCAGCCGCACCGCATGAACCGCGACGGCACCCGCCTCCAGCTGCAACTGCTGCGCCACCGTCGCCGGCGCCGGCGCGGTCTCGACCTTGAGCACGGTCACTTCGGTCTCGCGCGCCTGCCGGCCCAGCGATTCGATCAGGCCGAACGAGGGCTGCGGGCGCTGCGCGCGCGGCACGGCGCGCACGAAGGTGCCGCGGCCCGGCCGCTTCTCGACCAGCCCCAGGTGCTCCAGGTCCGACACGGCGCGCCGCACGGTGATTCGCGAGACGTCGAACTGGGCGCACAGCGCGTCCTCGGCCGGGATGAGTTCGCCCACGCCGTAGGCGCCCCGGGCGATCTGGTCGCGCAGCACCATGAAGAGCTGCCGGTGCAGCGCGGTTCCGGGCTCGCGGCGCAGTTGGGAAGGATTCGGTGTGTCCATGGAGAGCAGTGCTTCGGCCGCGCGGGCCGCCCGCGCGTTCGGCCGATTGTGCCCGCCCATTCAGGCATACCCTAACAACGTCGAAAGGTTATAGCATTATGATGTCATCACTAAATTACTTCGATGCCTCGTTCCATGACCACCGCCCACGACCTGCGCCAGCTGCTCTCCCGTCCCGAACTCGTCGTCGCCCCTGGCGCCTATGACGGCATGACCGCGAAGATGGTCGAGGCGGCCGGCTTCGCCTGCGTCTACATGACCGGCGCCGGCGCCTCGGCGGCGCGCGGCTTTCCCGACTACGGCCTGCTGTCGATGAACGAGATGGCCGAGGCCGCTGGCGTGCTGGCGCGCTCGGTCGGCGTGCCGGTCATCGCCGATGCCGACACCGGCTACGGCAACGAGCTCAACGTGACGCGCACCGTGCGCGAGTACGAGATGCGCGGGGTGGCCGGGCTGCACGTCGAGGACCAGGTGGCGCCCAAGCGCTGCGGCCACCTCGACGGCAAGGAGGTGATTCCGCGCGACCAGTTCGTCGCCAAGATCCGCGCCGCCCTCGCCGCCCGGCGCGACCCGGCCTTCCTGGTGATCGCGCGCACCGATGCGCGCGCGATGCTCGGGCTCGACGAGGCGGTGGAACGCGCGCGCGAGGCGCTGGCCGCCGGTGCCGACATGGTGTTCGTCGAGGCCGCGCAGTCGATGGAGGAACTGGCCGCGATCCCGCGGCGGGTCGAGGGCCCGTGCCTGCTCAACATCGTGCGCGGCGGCAAGACGCCCGACCTCGACCTCGCGACGGCGCAGCAGATGGGCTATCGCCTCGCGATCCTGCCGAGCCTGCTGATCGGCGCCGCGGCCTCGGCCTGCGAACAGGCGCTGTCGGCCCTGCGCAGCACGGGCCAGCCGCCGAGCTCGGCGCATGCGCCCGGCGTGGCCGAACGCTTCCGGCGCCTGGGCGCCGCGGAGTGGGATGCGCTGCGCACGCGCTTCCAGGCGGCGGAATGACGGCCATGACGACACCCTCCGCCACCGCGCCGCGTACGCTGTTCGACAAGGTCTGGGACGCGCACGTGGTCCAGCCCCTGCCCGACGGCTGGGACCTGCTGCACATCGACCGCCACCTGCTGCACGACCTCTCGGGCACCGCCGGCCTGCGCGAACTGGCCGAGCGCGGCCTGCCGGTGCGCAACCCCGAACTGGCCTTCGCCACGCCCGACCATGCCGTCTCGAGCGCGCCGGGCCGCACCGGCCAGAGCTTCGCGGGCGGCGTGCATCTGTACCAGGGCCTCAAGCTGCTGACGCGCGGCGCGGGCATCCGCCTGTTCGACCTGGGCCATCCCGGCCAGGGCATCGTGCATGTGATGGGGCCGGAACTCGGCATCGTGCAGCCCGGCATGACGCTGATCTGCGGCGACAGCCACACCTGCACCAATGGCGCCCTCGGTGCGATCGCCTTCGGCGTGGGTTCGTCCGAGGTCACGCATGCGCTCGCGAGCCAGACGCTGGTGCTGCGCCGGCCGCGCACCCTGCGCGTTCACTTCGACGGGCTGCCGGGCGCGGGCGTGGGCGCCAAGGATCTCGCGCTCGCGATGATCGCCAGGCTCGGCGCCAGCGCGGGCACCGGCTTCGCGGTGGAGTACGCCGGCGAAGCCGTGCGCGCGATGGAGATCGAGCAGCGCATGACGCTGTGCAATCTCTCGATCGAACTGGGCGCGCGCATCGGCATGGTGGCGCCCGACGCGAAGACCGAGGCCTATCTGCGCGGACGCGACTTCGCGCCGCCCGAGGCGCGCTTCGCCGAAGCGGCTGCGTATTGGCGCGGCCTTCCGAGCGACCCCGGTGCGGTCTACGCGCGCGAAGCGCGGGTCGACGCGAGCGCCGTGGCGCCCACGCTGACCTGGGGCACGAGCCCGGAGCATGCGATCGCCATCGACGCGCGCATCCCCGATCCCGCCGATGCCACCGACGCCTCGCAGCGCCAGGCCTGGCAGGGCGCGCTCGACTACATGGGGCTCGCGGCCGGCGCGCCGCTGCAGGGCCAGCGCGTGGACCGCGTGTTCATCGGCTCGTGCACCAACTCCCGGCTGTCGGACCTGCGCGAGGCCGCGGCGCTTCTGCGCGGCCGTCGCGTGGCCTCGCATGTGCGGGCCTGGGTGGTGCCGGGTTCGGAGAACGTCAAGCGCGCGGCCGAGCGCGAAGGCCTGGACCGGCTGTTCCGCGAAGCCGGCTTCGAATGGCGCGAGCCGGGCTGCAGCATGTGCGTGGCCGCCAATGGCGAGCAGGCCGCACCGGGTGAGCGCGTGGTCTCGACCTCGAACCGCAACTTCGTCGGCCGCCAGGGACCGGGCGCGCGCACCCACCTCGCCAGCCCGGCCAGCGCCGTCGCGGCCGCGCTGGCCGGCGTCATCGCCGATCCACGGAGCCTCTGAGCATGCAGCCCTTCACCCTCCTGCGCGGCGCCGCGGCGCCGCTTTCCATCGACAACGTCGACACCGACCTGATCGTGCGCATCGAGCGCCTCACCAGCCTCGCGCGCGGCGCGCTCGGCCCCTGGGCTTTCGAGGCGCTGCGCTTTCGCGCCGACGGCGGCGAAGACCCGGACTTCGTGCTCAACCAGCCGCGCTGGCGCGAGGCACCGATCCTGGTGGCCGGCCGCAACTTCGGCTGCGGATCGTCGCGCGAGGGCGCCGTGTGGGCGCTGCTGGCGCGCGGCATCCGCTGCGTGATCGCCGAGAGCTTCGGCGACATCTTCCACGCCAACTGCTTCCAGAACGGCGTGCTGCCGATCCGCCTCGCGCCCTCCGAACTCGCGCGCGCCCATGCGGCCTGCAGCGCCGAAGGGCCGTGGCAGGTCGACCTGCGCACGCAATGCATCACGCTGCCCGACGGCGCCGAACTGCCCTTCGAGGTCGATCCGCTGCGCCGCGAAGCCCTGCTCGAAGGGCTGGACGACATTGGCCGCACGCTCAAGCTGCGCGGCGCCGTCGATGCCTGGCAGGCGCGCGACCGCGCGGCCCGCCCCTGGGCCTGGCCGGCGGCTGCCGTGCCGCAATCCTGACCACCGGAGACCGCCTCTCATGTTCGACACATCCCTTCGCTCGCTGTCGCGCCGCTGGCTGCCCGCGCTCTGCGCGGCCTGCGGTCTCGGCGCCGCCTCGGCCCAGGCCCAGACCGCCTGGGCGCCGCAACGCCCGGTCACGCTGGTCGTGCCCTACAACCCCGGCGGCGGCACCGACGCCACCGCACGTGCCGTCGCGAGCCGGCTGTCGGTGCTGTGGAAGCAGCCGGTGCTGGTCGAGAACCTCGGCGGCGCCGACGGCCTGATCGGCACCCGGCGCGTGATCGAGGCCGCGCCCGACGGCTACACGCTGCTGTTCCAGGTGCCCTCGCTGCTGCTGATGAAGTACCAGCGCAGCCTCAAAGCGATCGACCCCGTGACCCGGCTCACGCCCGTGACCGCGGTGGCGACCTCGCCGACCGCGCTGGTGATGACGGCCACCCTGCCCTTCAAGACATTGCCCGAGCTCATCGCCCATTGCCGCACCAGGCCCTGCAACGCGGGCAGCGGCGAGAACAGCTCCAAGGTGCGGGCGCAGAAGTTCGCGGCCGACTACCAGCTGCGCGACCTCGCGGTCGTCAACTACAAGGGCACCTCGCCGATCGTGGGCGACCTGGTCTCGGGCAACCTCACCATGGCCTTCACCGGCATCACGGCCGCGATGCCGCTGCACAAGGCCGGGCGCGTGCGCATCCTCGTGACCAACGGCGAACGGCGCGCGCAGGCGCTGCCCGAGGTGCCGACCAGTCTCGAGGCCGGCTGGCCCGACTCCTATTCGGTGACCTGGTACGGCGTGTTCGCGCCCAAGGGAACGCCGAGCGCGATCGCGCGCGCCATCGCCGATGCCACGCGCGAAGCCGGCAAGGACGCCCATGTGCGCGAGGCCCTGGCGGTCGCGGGCGCGGAACCGGCCTTCACGAGTCCGGCCGCCTTCGAGACCATGATCCGCGAGGACAATGCGCGCCTCGCTGCGCTGGTCAAGCGCTTCCCGCTCGAGGACTGAGGCGATGCAAGTCATGGGCGAACAGATCGGCGTGCCCTGCACCGTGCTGCGCGGCGGCACCAGCAAGGGCCTCTACTTCAACGCCGCAAACCTGCCGCCCGCGGGCGCGCGGCGCGACCGCCTGCTGATGGCGCTGCTCGGCGCGCACGACCTGCTGCAGATCGACGGCCTCGGCGGCTCGCGGCTGGTCACGGCCAAGCTCGCGATCGTCGGGCCGCCCACGCATCCCGAGGCCGACGTGGACTACACCTACGGCATCGTGCCGCCGGGCGAGGGCCGCGTGGTCTTCACGAGCAACTGCGGCAACATCTCGGCGGGCGTGGGGCCGTTCGCGATCGATGCGGGGCTGGTGCCCGCCGAAGGCCCCGTGGCGCGCGTGCGCATCCACAACACGAACACCGGCAAGCTGCTGGTGGCGCATGTGCCCGTGGCCGACGGCCATGCGCGCGTGCGCGGCGACTTCGCGATTCCCGGCGTGCCCGGCACCGGCGCACGGATCTTCATGGACTACCGCGCCACCATCGGCGCCAAGACCGGCCGCGGCATGCCCACGGGCCGCGCGCGCGACGAGATCGCGCTCGACGATGGGCGGCGCTTCGAGGTCAGCCTCTGCGACGTCGGCAATCCCTGCGTCTTCGTCGCGGCCGATGCCCTGGGTCTCTCGGGCACCGAGCTGCCGAACGCGATCGATGCCGATGCCGCGCTGCTGTCGACCTTGAAGGCCCTGCGTGCGCGCGCGGCCGCCCTGCTCGGCCTGTGCGCCGACTGGCGCGAGGCCGACAGCGTGTCGCCCGCGCTGCCGCTGGTCGTGATCGTCGCGCCGCCCACCGCCTATGCCGATGCGCAGGGTCGCGCCGTGACGGCCGCGCAGGTCGACCTGTGCGCGCGGCTGGTGTTCTACGGCCGCTGTCACGAGAGCATGGCGGGCACCGGCGCGATCTGCACCGCCGCCTGCGCGAGCGTCGAGGGCTCGGTGGTGCATGCGGCGGCACGCGGCATCGACGAACGCGTCGTGCCCGACAGCCTGCACATCGGCCATCCGCTCGGCGCGATGCGTGTCGACGTGCAGGGGCGCTGCGAGGCCTCGCGGCCGCTGGCCTTCGAGGCATTGGGCTTTGCGCGCACGGCGCGCCGCCTGATGGACGGCACGGCCTGGGTGCCGCGGTCGGTGCTGGACCCGGCCTGAGCCCTCGTCGATTCCCCCAACAACATTCCAAAGGAGACTTCATGCATACCGATTCCTCCCGCCGCCGCTTCCTCGGGCAGTGCGCGGCCGCGGCCACCGCCGCCTCGCTTGCTCCCTCGTTCGCATGGGCGCAGGGCGACACCTATCCCTCGCGGCCAATCCGCATCGTCGTCGGCTACCCACCCGGACAGACCGTGGACACCGGCGCGCGCGCCCTGTCGATCGCGCTCGCGGACATCCTCGGCAAGCCGGTGTTCGTCGACAACAAGGCCGGGGCCAACGGCATCCTCGGCGCGCAGGACGTGCGCAACGCGGCACCCGACGGCTACACGCTGCTGCTGGGCACCTCGGGCCAGCTGGCGATCAATCCCTCGATCTATGCCAAGCCCGGCTACGACCCGGTCAAGGACTTCGCGCCCGTCATGCTCAACGGCGTGGGCCGGCTCTACGTGGTGGTGCCCGCCGCGTCGCCGTTCAACGCGCTGGCCGACCTCGTGGCCTATGCCAAGGCCCATCCGGGCAAGCTCAACTACGGATCGGGCGGGCGCGGCATCACGGCCAACCTCGCGATGGAGATGCTCAAGAAGGCGGCCGGCGCCGACATCGTGCACGTGCCCTACAAGGGCTCGTCGGCCGCGCTCACCGACCTCATCGGCAGCCAGATCGACGTGATGATGGACGCGGGCGGGCTGGTGCTGCCGCAGGTGCGCCAGGGCAAGCTCAAGGTGCTGGGCGTGTCGAGCAAGGGCCGCTACAAGGAGCTGCCGCAGGTTCCCACCATCGCCGAGCAGGGCTATCCGGGCTTCGAGGTCGCGTCGTGGACCGCCGTGCTGGCCCCGGCCGCCACGCCGCCCGCCGTGGTCGAGAAGCTCAACAAGGCGCTGCTCCAGGCGCAGCGCCGCCCCGACGTGATCCGCTCGGCCGAGACCTCGGGCAGCGAGCTCGAGGGCGGGTCGCCCGAGCAGCTCAAGGCCTTCCTGGTGGCCGAGAACCGCAAGTGGGGCGAGGCCGCGCGCGCCGCGGGCGTCACGCCGGAGTAGGCCATGGTGCATGACGACTCCAGCACCTTCGGCGAACAGCATGGCGTGCCCTGCGTGCTGATGCGCGGCGGCACCAGCAAGGCGCTGTTCTTCCACCTGCGCCACGTGCCGCCGCCGGGCCCGGCGCGCGACGCCTTCCTCAAGCGCGCCATGGGCACGCCCGACCCGCTGCAGATCGACGGCATGGGCGGCTCACGGCTGGTCACGTCGAAGGTGGCGCTGATCGGTCCGTCGACGCGGCCCGATGCCGATGTCGACTACACCTTCGCGCAGTGCGACGTGGAGCGCGACCTGATCGGCTACGACGCCAACTGCGGCAACATCTCCTCGGCCGTGGGGCCGTTCGCGGTCGACGAGGGGCTGGTCGAGGCGGTCGAGCCGCTAACCGTGGTGCGCATCCACAACACGAACACGGGCACCGTGCTGGTCGCGCGCGTGCAGGTGCGCAACGGCAAGGCCCGCGTGACGGGCGACTGCGCCATCGCGGGCGTGCCGGGTACCGGGGCCGAGATCCTCATGGACTACACCGACACGCTCGGTGCCAAGACGGGCCGCCTGTTGCCGACAGGCCAGCCGGTCGATGCGATCGCGCTGGAGGACGGACGCGAGGTGCGGGTCTCGATCGTCGATGCGGCCACGCCCTGCGTCTTCATCGCGGCCGAGTCGCTCGGGCTCCACGGCGACGAGCTGCCGCCCGCGATCGGCGGCGACCGCGCGCTGATCGAGACCATCGGCGAGATCCAGGCCAGGGCCGGCGAGCGCATCGGGCTCTACGCGCATTGGCGCGACGTGCATCTGCCGGGCCTGCCGCTGGCCGTGGTCGTGGCGCCGGCCGGGTGCGAGGACAGCGACCTGCGCGCGCGCCTCGTGTTCCTCGGCAAGTGCCACGACAGCATGGCGGGCACGGGGTCGATCTGCACCGCGGCGGCCTCGCGCGTTCCGGGCACGCTGGTCCATGCGGCCGCGGGCGACCGGCTGCGTGGCGAGGTGCTGCGCATCGGTCATCCGCTGGGCGTGATGGCGGTCAAGGTCGTCGCGCAGCGCGGTGCGGCGCAGCCGCGGTTCACGGCGCTGGGCCTTCAGCGCACGGCGCGGCGCTTGATGGAGGGCGTGGTCTACGTGCCGGCCGAAACGGCGTGAACGCCGTGCTCAGGCGCCGTCCGGCAGCTGCGCGAGGCCCGCGTGCTCGCGCGCATACCGCGTCGGCGGCAGCCCGACGTGCCGCGCGAAGGCGCTGCTGAAGGTGTTCGCGGCGTTGTAGCCCACGCGCTGTGCGATCTCGGCCACGCTGCCCGCGTTGCGCCGCAGCAGGTCCTTCGCGAGCGCCATGCGCCAGGCCAGCAGGTATTCCATCGGCGCCACGCCGACCGTGCGGCCGAAGCGCTCGAAGAAGGTCGAGCGCGAGAGCGCGGCTTCGTGCGCGAGTTCGGCCACCGTCCAGTCGTGCGCCGGACGCTGGTGCATCGCGCGGATCGCGGCAGCGAGGCGTGGCTCGGCGAGGCCGCGCGCCAGTCCCGACGAGGCGTTGGTTCCGCTGGTGGAGCGCAGCGCCTCGATCAGCAGCAGTTCCAGCAGCCGCGCCAGCACGGGCTCGCGCGCGGGCCGCTGCTCGTGCGACTCCTCGCGCACGAACTGCACCAGCATCGCGAGCCGCTCCTCGCCGCGCACATGCACGAACTGCGGCAGCAGCGACACCAGCAGCGAGGCATCGGGCGAATCGAAGCTGCAGTGGCCCGCGAGCATGCGCAGGTCGATCGCACCCCGTGCATCGCCGACCCTGAATTCGCCGTTGCCCAGCGGCACCGGCGGCGCGGTTTGCACGCCCGGCGGTGGCGGCTCGAGGCTGGAGAGCGCGATGTGCCGGGCGGCGGGCACCAGCACGAAGTCGCCCGATTGCAGCTCGAGCGCTTCGCCCCGGTCGACCGCGAGGTGGCAGCCGCCCTCGAGGATCACGCAGTAGAAGGGTTCGCCCGCATCGGAGCGCTCGATGCGCCAGGGACTGGCGCCGAACACGCGCTTGGAGAAGCGCGCGCTCGGCCGCAGCAGCATGACCACTTCGGCCAGGGGATCCACCATGTTCGGACGATTCCTGATGAGACTCGGACTCGGGATCGTAGCAAGTCCGGACCCGGCGACCTATCGTCAGGCATCGATCACTCCCCTTCTCAAGGATCTCCATGACCCGGACCGTTCTCATCACCGGCTGCTCCTCGGGCTTCGGCCTCGAAACCGCGCGCTACTTCCTCGAGCGCGACTGGCAGGTCGTCGCGACCATGCGCACCCCGCGCACCGACCTGCTGCCCGCATCGCCGCGCCTGCGCGTGCTCGCGCTCGACGTCACCGATCCACGGAGCATCGCGCATGCCGTGGAAGCGGCCGGCCCCATCGACGTGCTCGTCAACAACGCGGGCTTCGGCGCGGCCTCGCCGGCCGAGCTCACGCCGCTGGCCACCGTGCGCCAGCTCTTCGAGACCAACACCTTCGGCACCCTCGCGCTGATGCAGACGGTCCTGCCCCAGTTCCGGCAGCGCCGCGCGGGCGTGGTGGTCAACGTCACCTCGAGCGTGACGCTGAAGGCGCTGCCGCTGATCGCGGCCTACCGCGCGAGCAAGATGGCGGTCAATGCCTTCACCGAGTCGATGGCGATCGAGCTCGAGCCGCTGGGCGTGCGGCTGCGGCTGGTGCTGCCGGGCCGCTCGCCCGAGACGCGCTTCGGCGACAACGCGCGGCCGAACATGGCGGGCTTCGATCACGAGGACTATGCGGAGCTCGCGCGGAAAGTCTTCGCGGAATTCCAGGACACGTCCGCCCCGACCACCCATGCGCTCGACGTCGCCGAGGCCGTGTGGCGCGCGGCCACCGATCCCGCGGCGCCGATGCGCATCCCGGCCGGCGCCGATGCCGTCGCATGGGCGGCCGAGGCGCGCTGAGCCATACCCGTTCGGCGCACAGGCCGATTCGCGAGGCATCGCGCAAGCGGCTGCTATCCTCGGCGCGCTCCATGCATCGTGCATCGAGACTCGCCGAGGACGACTTCGGCGCTGACGCACACCGAGGGACGGCCCTGCAACCTTGTCGAGGTGTTGCCATGGCCGAACTCCTTCGGGTCCTGCGGACCCTGCATCGAACGCTGCACGCGCAGCCGATGCCGCGCCCCCTCCTCTTTCGCTGCATCGCGGTCACGCCCGGCCTCGTGCGGCTCGGCTATCGCCTGCGGCCGACGCGGGCTTGCGCGCATCGGCGAGGTGCCCGGTGATCGGCGCCGGCGGCTGGATGGGGCTGGTGCTCGCGGCGGGCATCGGCTATGCCGCATGGGCGGCGAAACGCGATGGATGCGAGCAACGCGACGTCAAGGCGTTGCGTATCGGCAGCGGGCTCTGCCTGTTCGCGGCGGCGGTCGTCACCGCGCTGGAACTGCTGCTGGCGGCGAACTGAAGCAGTCCGGCCCGCGCTCACTTCGGCAGCAGGGTCTTCAGGAACTGCGGATCGCGCCGTGCCTTCGTGGCCTGTTCGAAGCCGTAGGCGATCGACAGCAGCTTCGGTTCGCTCCAGCGCGTGCCGACGAGATGGATCCAGGTCGGCATGCCGCGGCTGTCCATGCCGGCGGGCACCGAGATGGCGGGGTAGCCCGCCATGGCACCGCTGCGCCCCGGCGTGAGGATGGCATCCACGCCGTTGGCCTGCAGCACGCGGTCGATCTCGGCCGCGACGCGCGCCTTCTGCTCCCGCGCCTTCCGTTCGTAGGTGGCCTCGTCGGCCTTCAGCAACCGGACGGCTTCGTCGATCGATCGCTGCGGATAGGGCTTGCCCCCGGGATCGAGGGGCGCGGTCTTGTTGAAGGCCTGGAGTTCCTCGATGGTCTTGACGGGAATGCCGCGCCGGGTGGCGAGGTAGGCATTCAGTTCACGGCCGAAGTAGTACGACAGCAGTGTCGTTTCCTCGGGCGCGGATTCATCGGGCAGGTCCACCTCCACCACGATGGCGCCCGCATTTCGCATGGCATCGATGGCCTTGGGAAAGTCCGGGAACAGCATCGCGCCGATGCTCGAGAGGAAGACCGAGGGATAGCCGACGCGCCGGCCCTCGAGCCCGCCGGCCCGCAGGAACTGCGTGTAGTCCACCGCGTGGGTCCGTGCATCGGCGGTGGCTGCATCCTTCGGATCGCTGGCCGCCATCGCCGACAGCAGGATCGCCGCGTCGCGCACCGTGCGTGCCATGGGGCCTGCCGTGTCCTGCGTGCTCGCGAGCGGAACGATGCCGGTCCTGCTGACCAGGCCGAGCGTGGGCCGGATCCCGACGATGCCGTTGGTCGCCGCCGGGCAAAGGATCGAGCCCTCGGTTTCGGTGGCGACCGCGAGGGGCGCGAAGCCCGCGGCCACCACCACGGCCGAGCCCGCGCTCGACCCGCAGGGGCTCTGGTCGAGCACATGGGGGTTCGCGGTCTGCCCGCCCCGCCCGCTCCAGCCGGCGTCCAGTGCGCTGTCGCGATAGCCGGCCCATTCGCTGAGGTTCGCCTTGCCCAGGATGACCGCGCCGGCATCGCGCAGCCGGCTGGCGACGAAGGCATCGCGGGTCGCGGGCTGTCCCACCATGGCCAGCGATCCCGCCGTGGTCTGCATCCGGTCGCCGGTGTCGATGTTGTCCTTGAGGAACAGCGGGATGCCGTGCAGGGGGCCGCGCGACTTGCCGCTCGCGCGCTCCGCGTCGCGCTGGTCGGCGATGGCCAGCGCATCGGGATTGAGTTCGATGACGGCGCTGAGGGTGGGCCCGCGCTTGTCGAGCATGTCGACGCGCTTCAGCAGGTAGGCCACCATGTCGCGCGAAGTGGCGCCCTGCGCCGCCTTCTCGGCGAGGCCCGCGATGTCGGCGTACTCGATGCCTTCGAGCGAGGGCGGGACCACGGCCGGGCCCACCGGCGCGATGGGCACCGCGGGTTCGACGCCGGTGCCGTCGGTCGTTGCAGGCGGCGCCGCGGCGAACGGCGCGACCCTGGCGCCATCGCCACCGCCGCATGCCCAGAGCACGAGGCCGCAGAGCAGCACGCAAGCGATCCTCGCGGCCGACACGTCGCGGCGCGGACGAACATCATTCTTCACTTTCACTCCTTGTGGATCGTGGGGAAACGAGGCGAGGGCCAGGGCACGCGGCTGCGACCTCAAGGCTTGCAGTTCGCATCGGTAGCTGGCGGGATCACCGGCGCGATGGTTCCGGGCCCGATGGCCGCGGGCAGGATGCGGGTGCTGCCTCCGTCGCCACCGCCGCAGGCGCTGAGCACGAGGCAAAGAAGCAGCGCGCACGCGCGCCGCGCAAGGATCGCGGATTGGATCGGCATGAGGACTCCCTGTGTCTGGAACGGAATGCCGGCCCTCAGGCCGCGGGCTGCCCGGACGGGCAGGGCTGCGGCGCATCCTTGGCCAGCACCTCGAGGAAGACCGCGTCGGGCGGTCCGGCCCTGCCCTTCTGGTTGATGCCCTGCACGTAGAGCAGGTGCTTGCCCGGCATGAAGGCCGAGGTGTCGATCACGCCCGACACCTTGACCCTGGGCCCCGCGCCGAAGGCCGTGTCGGCGGTGGCGCGCAGCGGGATCGCCCGGGCCGCGCCGTCCCAGGGCAGCGTGTTGATGTAGGCGTTGGCGGCCTGGATGGGCTGCGGGTCGTGCCGGGTGACCGGCAGCCTGCTGTCGCCCTGGTTGTAGAGGTACCGGTCGTCGTCGATCGTCGCGGTCAGCGTGACCGACTCGCCCTGCCGCACCGTGGCCGCCGACAACTGGATGTCGGCGGCGTCCGGCCCCAGCGGAAGCTGGTAGGGCGCCTTCAGCGTGCGGGCCGCATAGCGCAGCGAGGCCACGTTCTTCGGGAAGGTGTTCTGCTCGAATTCCTCGCAGGGCTCGTAGAACGAGGTGCCGAGCTCGATCGTGAACGAAGGCGCGCCGAGCTCGCCATAGAAGGTGTCGGTGGTCGTGCCGTCGGTGTCGTAGTCGATGATCTGCGTGGCGGCGTAGCCGTTGTACCAGGCGAGGCGCTGGGCGAAGGCCGCCATGCCGTCGTCGTTCGCCGTCTTGGAGTCGCCGCGCAGCGACTCGCGCCGGATGCCCCATGGCCACAGCACCAGCTGCGAGAAGCTGTGGATGTCGAGGTACAGGCCCTCGTAGTCGCCGGGCGCGCCGGTCGCGAAGTCGTCGGCCGCGGCCGTCCTTCGGTCGCGCAGCAGGCCGCCCGTGAAGTTGCCGTCCTGCTGGCGCGTGCCCGCGACGTACCTGACGATGGCGGCGGTCTCGGGCTCCGACGCGGCGGAGGTGCCGCGGAAGGTCGCATCGCAGGCATCGCCGCTGGATCCCGCGCCCTTGGTGCTGTTCCAGCCGAACGGGAAATTGCGGTTCAGGTCCACGCCCGATTCGATGGGGCCCATGAACTGGGACATGAAGGGGTCGTCGGGTGCCTTGCAATAGCCGTCCGCGAGATTGACGTTCTTGCGCCATCCCGAGCCGAAACCCTGCGGCACGGCCTGCTCCGCGAGCTTCCGGCCATCGGGATTCGCATGCAGGATGAAGTGGAACTCGTTGTGGTCGAGCAGCCAGGTGGCCGTGGGATCGATGCCATGGTTCTTCACGAGCCATTCGGTGAAGCGCGTGGAGATCTCGGCCGGCGTGTACTCGCGCGCATGGATCGACGAAGTGGTCACCATGCGCGGCACGGTCCTCTCCTGGATGCGATCCTGGTTGCCGATGACGACGGCGCGCAGCGGATTGCCTTTGCTGTCGGGCAGCAGGTCGAAGTCGATCAGGCTGACGACGCTCTGTGGCAGGTACTTGATCAGCACGTTGCGAAACGACAGCAGCTGCGTCTGCACCCAGGTCTGTCCCACGGGCGCGACACGGACCAGCTTCGGATAGCGCGCGGCCAGCGCGTCGATGTCGAGGTTGGCCTGCTCGACCGTGCGGTAGCAGGCGGCATTGCCGCCGAACGGCGGATCGCCGGGCTTGCCGAGCTTCAACAGTTGCTGCCGCTGGCGCTGGAAGCCGCGAATCCGCTCGGAGCCTTCCACGTCGATCTCGACCGCGTAGCCCATGCCGCGCAGCCGTTCGACACCGCGCGTGTCGAGTTCCGTCGCGATGGTGTTGCCGACCTTGTCGACCCGCATGTGATCGATCCAGCGCGACAGGCGCTGGATGTCCTCGCGCGACGCATAGGGCACGCGCACCGACCAGATGCGACCCTGCTCGAGCTGCGCTGGCGGTGCGGCCGCGGGGTCGACGGTGCCCTGCGCGATCGCGGGTGGCGCGAGCTGTGCGAGCACGATCAGCCCGCAGAGCGCGAGACGAAGACGCGGGCGCCGAGGCGCCGTATGAAGACCGGGTGTCATGTGGGTTGTCCTGTGCTGCATTCCATGAAGTCCACCGACCCGGCCCGCTGTTCGGCAGGCCAGGTCGGCACCGTCGCGAAGGGGCATCGGCAACTCGCGTCCACACGGGTCCTCGACGGGACCGTGTATTTGTGATGGATGGCGCATGGACGCGCGGGTGCGTTCCCTCCCTGTTCCGCACCCGAAGCAGGCTCACTGCGTGTGCAATGCCTGCTGGCGAAAAAGAATAAGGGCTCGAGCGTCCGAGCGAAACAGCCGCTCGTCCTTATTCTTTCGAGAAAGTCGGCGCGTCAGTCGCGCAGTCTCGGCAGCAGCGCGAGAAAGGCCTTGAGCAGCGGCGACTCGTCCGACTTGCGCCAGACCACCAGCGTGTCGACATGCGTCTTCTCGCCCTTGAGCGGACGGAACACCACGCCCTCGCGATGCAGCGCCTTCACGCAGGCCGGCACCAGCGCGACGCCCACGCCGCCCGAGACCAGGCTCACGATGGTGTTCATCTGGCGCGCCGGAAACATGCGCGGGCTGAAGCCGCGCCGCATGCAGGTGGCGACGATGGCGTCGAACATCTGCGGCCCGATGTGGCGCTCGAAGCCCAGGAAGCGTTCGCTCGCGAAGCGCTCGAGCGCCACGCTGCCGGGCCGCGCGAGCGCATGCGTCTCGGGCAGCGCGAGGATCAGCGTGTCCTTCTGCACCAGTCGCGAGTCCAGCGTCGGCGGCATCTCGGCCGGCTGCAGGATCAGGCCGATGTCGAGCCGGCCCGACTGCACGTCGGCCAGGATCTGCTCGGTGATGCCCTCGCGCAGCGCGATGCTCGCGTTGGGATGGTTCTCGTTGAAGTCGCGCAGCACCTGCGGCAGGAAGGTGTAGGCCGGCAGGCTGATGAAGCCGACCGCGATCGAGCCCTTGAGGCCGGCCGCCGCGTCCTTCGCATGGCGGCGCAGGCTCTCCATGCCGCCGAGCACGGCGCGCGCGTCGCGCAGGGCCTCCTCGCCCGCGCGCGTGATCGCGATGCGGCGCGAGCTGCGCTCGAACAGCGCGACGCCCAGTTCCTCCTCCAGCTCCTTGATCGCGAGGCTCACCGGCGGTTGCGAGAGATTGAGGCGCTCGGCGGCGCGGCCGAAGTGCAGTTCCTCGGCGACGGCGACCAGGCAGCGCAGGTGGCGGAGTTCCATCGATCTGAATCCTGTATTGATCGATCTGAATTGTAGATTTGCTGCTATGGATCGGGGATCCTAGACTCCGCGGCCATGCGCCGGCCCTACCCCCTGCCGCGCAGTCAGGAGACAAAGTGAACAAGCAGTCGACGACGGCCCTGCCACGAGCAAGGACCGTGGTCCACCCTGGGCCCAGCGGCCCCGTGAGGATCAACCACATGCGTACCGACCATGGTCGGCATTTCCGGCTTTCGCTGCCCGCGGGCCGCACCCTGCACGAGGGCCTGGTCGAGGCCCTGGCGCGCGAGGCGGTGCACAGCGCCTCGATGACGCTGCTCGGCGGCGACCTCGAGAGCCTGAGCTTCTGCATGGCCCTGCCCGACCCCTCGGGCCGCGTGCTCGCCACCTACGGCGCGCCGGTGCCGCTGCGCGGCGCGCGGCTGATCTTCGGCAATGCCACGCTGGGCCGCTCGGCGTCGAACGCGCCGCTGGTCCATTGCCATGGCGCCTTCTGCGAGGCGGACGGCGCGGTGCGCGGCGGCCACATCCTCTGCGACCGCAGCGTGGTCGGCCGCGTGCCGGTCACGGTGCTCGTGACCGCGCTCGACGGCTTCGAGCTGCGCGTGGCCTACGACGAGGAAACGCGCATGCCGCTGATGCGCCCCGAGGCGAGGGCCGGTCATGTCTGAAGTCCACCGGATCGAACGCGGCCGCATGGGCCGCGTGGCCTACGCACGCATCGGACCCAACGAAGACCTGATGCAGGGCGTCGAGAAGCTCTGCGTGGCCCAGGGCTTTCGCCATGCCTTCGTGCGCGGCGCGCTCGGCAGCCTGATCGACGCCTGCCTCGAGCGCCCCGACGGCGCCTGCCAGGTGATCCGCGGCCCGGCCATCGAGGTCGTGAGCCTGGCCGGCGAAGTGCGCCGGCAGCCCGACGGCAGCCTGCGCTCGGCCCTCACCGGCGTGGTCGCCGACACCGAGGGCCGGGTCTACGGCGGGCCCTTCGTGGCCGGCGCCAACACCGTGTGCGTCACCTTCGAGGTCACGCTCGAAGAGTGGCTGCCCGCCGACGACGACAACTGATTTCGACAACTGCAGGACTCCCATGACAGACACCTCCTCCTCCCGGCGCGTCGCCGTCGTCACCGGCGGCGCGCGCGGCATCGGCCTCGCGATCGGCCAATGGTTCCTCGCGCACGGCCACCAGGTCGCGCTGCTCGACAACGACCGCGCCACGCTGGAAGCGACGGGCCGCACGCTCGCCCAGCCCGATCGCGTGCTGACCGTGAACTGCGACGTGTCCGATCCCGCGCAGGTCGATGCGGCCGCGCATGCCGTGGTCGCGCGCTTCGGCCGCGTCGATGCGCTGGTCAACAACGCGGGCGTGGCGGTGTTCAAGCGCGTGGCCGAGACCAGCTTCGCCGACTGGCGCACGGTGCTCGGCACCAACCTCGATGGCGCGTTCCTCTGCACCCAGGCCTTCGGCGCACTGATGGTGCAGGCCGGTGGCGGCGCGGTGGTGAACGTGGCCTCGATCTCCGGCCTGCGCGCAAGCACGCTGCGCGTGGCCTACGGCACCAGCAAGGCGGCGCTGATCCACCTGACCAAGCAGTACGCGGTCGAGCTCGGCAATGCCGGCGTGCGCGTGAACGTGATCGCGCCGGGCCCGGTCGAGACCGAGATGGCCAAGCTGGTCCACAGCGTGGCGATCCGCTCCGACTACTACGACGCGATCCCGCTCGGTCGCTACGGCAGCGTGGAGGAGATGGCGAACACGGTGGGCTTCCTGTGCAGCGACGCCGCCAGCTTCATCAACGGCCAGGTGATCGCGGTCGATGGCGGCTTCGACGCCGCGGGCGTCGGCCTGCCGACCCTGCGCCGCGGGCTGCCGTCCGAGCGCGCCGCCGAAGCCGCGCACGCCTGAAGGAGCCGCACGCCATGAACCACGACAACGCCTTCATCGCCGGCTGGGGCCACACGGTCTTCGGCAAGCTCGACGCGGTCGACAGCGAACAGCTGATCCGCGATGCGGTGGATCCCGCGCTGCACACGGCCGGGCTCGAGGCCGCCGACATCGACGGTGTCTTCGTCGGCCACTTCAACGGCGGCTTCATGCCGCAGGACTTCAGCGCCTCGCTGGTCGCGCTCGCGGTGCCGGCGTTGCGCCATGTACCGGCCGTGCGCATGGAGAACGCCTGCGCCACCGGCTCGGCCGCGATCTGGGCCGCGCTCGACGCGGTACAGAGCGGCCGCGTGCGCCACGCGCTGGTGGTGGGCTTCGAGATCATGAACGCCGTGCCCGCCCCGGTGGTCGCGCAGACGCTGCTGCGCTGCTCCTACGTGAAGGAGGAAGGCGACACGCCCGCGGGCTTCGCGGGGGTGTTCGGCCGCATCGCGGGCAGCTACTTCGAGCGCTTCGGCGACCAGGGCGATGCGCTCGCGGCCATCGCGGCCAAGAACCACGCCAACGGCATGCACAACCCCTTCGCCCACATGCGGCGCGACCTGGGCTTCGATTTCTGTCGCCAGGTGTCGGAGCGCAATCCGGTGGTCGCGGGCCCGTTGAAGCGCTCCGATTGCTCGCTGGTCTCCGACGGCGCCGCGGCGCTGGTGATCTCGGCCGCGCCGACGGCCTCGGCCCGCGTGCCGGCCGTGCGCTGGCGCTCGCGCACGCAGGTCAACGAATACCTGCCGCTGTCGCGCCGCGATCCCACGCGCTTCGAGGGCGCGGCGCTCGCATGGAGCCGCGGGCTCGAGGCGGCCGGACTCGCGCTGGACGACCTCGGCTTCGTCGAGACGCACGACTGCTTCACCGTCGCCGAACTGCTCGAGTACGAGGCCATGGGCCTGGCGCCGCACGGCCAGGGTGCGCGCGCGATCCTCGACGGCGTGACGCGCAAGGACGGCCGGCTTCCGGTCAATCCCTCGGGCGGCCTCAAGTCGCGCGGCCATCCGATCGGCGCGACCGGCGTGTCGCAGCACGTGATGGCCGCGATGCAGCTCACGGGCCTGGCGGGCGACATGCAGGTGGCCACGGGCCGGCCCGGCGCCGTCTTCAACATGGGCGGCGCGGCGGTCGCCAACTACCTCAGCGTGCTGGAGGCGGTGTGAGCGCGGCACAGGCGGCGAATCTCTCGGTGCTGCTGTCGCAGACCGCGGCACTCTTTCCCGACCGGCCGGGACTGATCCTCGAGGACCGGACCTGGACCTGGCGCGAGATCGACGCGCGCGTCGACGCGCTTGTCGCCGGGCTGCGCGCGCTCGGCATGCAGCCCGGCGACAAGCTGCTCGTGCAGTCGCGCAACAACATCGCGCTGTTCGAGAGCTGCTGGGCCGCGTTCCGCCTGGGCGCGGTCTGGGTGCCGGTGAATGCGCGGCTGACTCCGCCCGAGGTGGCCTACCTCGGCAGCGCGAGCCGAGCTACGGTGATGCTCGCGGAGGACTGCTTCGGCGCGCACGTGGAGGCGGTGCGCGCGGCCTCGGCGCACCTGCGCCATGTGGTGACGATCGGCAAGCCTTCGCAGGGAACGCAGGGCTACGAGGCATTGCTCGCGGCGCACGCTGGCGCACCCAGCGCCACGGCACCGGTCGATGCAGACACGCCGCTGTGGTACTTCTACACCTCGGGCACCACCGGCAAGCCCAAGGCCGCGGTGCTGACCCATGGGCAACTGGCCTTCGTCGTCACGAACCACCTCGCCGACCTGATCCCCGGCACCACCGAGCGCGACTGCTCGATCGCCGTCGCGCCGCTGTCGCACGGCGCGGGCATCCATGCGCTGCTCAATGTGGCGCGCGGCGCCGCGACCGTGCTGCCGGCCTCGGACCGGCTCGACCCGCCCGCCATCTGGGCGCTGGTCGAGCGGCACCGGGTCAGCAACCTCTTCACCGTGCCCACCATCGTCAAGATGCTGGTGGAAGACCCGTCGGTCGATGCCTTCGACCACGGCTCGTTGCGCTACCTGGTCTATGCCGGCGCGCCCATGTACCGCGCCGACCAGAAGCGCGCGCTGCGCAAGCTGGGCCCGGTGCTCGTCCAGTACTTCGGCCTCGGCGAGGTCACGGGCTGCATCACGGTGCTGCCGCCCTCGATGCATTCGGCCGACGATGCCGATCCCGCTGCGAATCTCGGCTCCTGCGGCCGCCCGCGCACCGGCATGGAGGTCGCGATCCTCGATGCGCAGATGCAGCGACTGCCGGTCGGTGCCGTCGGCGAGATCTGCTGCCGCGGCCCCGCCGTGTTCGCGGGCTACTTCGACAACCCCGAGGCCACGGCCAAGGCGCTGCGCGGCGGCTGGTTCCACACCGGCGACCTCGGGCGCATGGACGAGCGCGGGCTGCTCTACATCACGGGCCGCGAGTCCGACATGTACATCTCGGGCGGCTCCAACGTCTATCCGCGCGAGGTCGAGGAGATCCTGCTGACCCATCCGGCGGTGCGCGAGGCCGCGGTGCTCGGCTGGCCCGACGCCAAGTGGGGCGAGGTCGGCGTGGCCGTGCTGGTGTGCGAGCGCGACGACGTCGACGCCGAGGCGATCCTGCGCCACCTCGACGGCCGCTGCGCCAAATACCGCTGGCCGCGCCACGTGCTGTTCTGGCCCGCGCTGCCCAAGTCGGGCTACGGCAAGGTCGCGAAGAACGACATCCGCCGGCTGCTGGCCGAGCGCGCGGAGATCGCGGAGGTCGCCATCGCCTGAAGTCCCATCCCCCTCCCCCACAGCGTTCGACAGATCCCGAGAAAACCCACACAACAGGAGACAAGCGCCATGAACATACAACGCCGCACCGTGCTGCGCACCGCCGCCGCCGCATCCACGCTGGCCCTGCCGCTGCGCCACGCCTTCGCGCAGAAGAAGCCCTACAGCTACAAGTACGCGAACAACCTGCCGGTCACGCACCCGATGAACATCCGGGCCAAGGAGATGGCCGACGCGATCCGTGCCGAGACCCAGGGCCAGGTCGACATCCAGATCTTTCCGAACAACCAGCTCGGCTCGGACACCGACATGCTGAGCCAGCTGCGCTCGGGCGGGGTCGAGTTCTTCACGCTGTCGGGCCTGATCCTCGCCACCCTGGTGCCCGCGGCCTCCATCAGCGGCGTGGGCTTCGCGTTCCCCGACTACGCCAGCGTCTGGAAGGCGATGGACGGCGAGCTCGGCGCCCACATCCGCCAGCAGATCGCCAAGGCCAACATCCTCGCGATGGACCGCATCTGGGACAACGGCTTCCGCCAGATCACGTCCTCGAGCAAACCCATCGCGGCGCCGGCCGACCTCAAGGGCTTCAAGGTGCGCGTGCCGGTCTCGCCGCTGTGGACCTCGATGTTCAAGGCGCTCGAGGCCGCGCCGACCTCGATCAACTTCGCCGAGGTGTATTCGGCGCTGCAGACGAAGATCGTCGACGGCCAGGAGAACCCGCTCGCGATCATCTCGACCGCCAAGCTCTACGAGGTGCAAAAGTACTGTTCGATGAGCAACCACATGTGGGACGGCTTCTGGTTCCTCGCCAACAAGCGCGCCTGGGATCGCCTGCCGCCCGAGCTGCAGGCCATCGTGGCACGGCACGTCAACGCCGCCGCGCTCAAGGAGCGCACCGACGTGGCCGAGCTCAACACCGGCCTGCAGAAGGAGCTGGCCGCCAAGGGCATGCAGATCAACCAGCCCGACCCGGCCGGCTTCCGCGACCAGCTGCGCAGGGCCGGCTTCTATGCCGAGTGGAAGGCCAAGTACGGCGACGAGGCCTGGGCGCTGCTCGAGCGCAGCGTGGGCAAGCTCGCATGAGCGCGGCGCTGGGGCAAGGCCACGGGGCCGCGCTGGCTTTCGATGCGGCGGGGTCGAACCCGCTCGCGGCGCGCATCGAGCAGGCGCTCGGCGCCGCGGTGAGCGTCGCGGCCGGCGCGCTGGTGCTGGCCGACGTGGCGGTGCTGCTCGCGGGCGTGGTCGCGCGCTTCGTGCTGCACCAGCCGCTGATCTGGTCGGACGAGCTGGCCTCGATGCTCTTCATCTGGCTGGCGATGCTGGGCGCGGTGGTCGCGCTGCGGCGCGGCGAGCACATGCGCATGACGGCGCTGGTGTCGGGCCTCGCGCCCGAACGCCGGCAGCTGGCCGAGGCGCTCGCGCTGTGCGCGGCCCTCGCCTTCCTCGCGATGATCGCGTGGCCGGCCTGGGAATACGCCGCGGAGGAGCGCTTCATCACCACGCCCGCGCTCGACATCTCGAACGCCTGGCGCGCCGCCGCCCTGCCCGCGGGCGTGGCGCTGATGGCGCTGTTCGCGGTGCTGCGGCTGTTCCGCGACTTCGACTGGAAGACCACCACCAAGGCCGTCTGCGTGGTGGCGATCGTGGTCGCGGCCTTCGGCTTCGGGCGTGCCGTGTTCGAGGACCTGGGCCGGCTCAACCTGCTGGTCTTCTTCGTTGGCGTGGCGCTGGCCTGCGTGCTCGGCGGCATCCCGATCGCCTTCGCCTTCGGCCTCGGCACCTTCGGCTACCTCGCGCTGACCACCGACACCGCGCTGCCCGTGATCGTCGGGCGCATGGACGAGGGCATGTCGCACCTGATCCTGCTCGCGGTGCCGCTGTTCGTGTTCCTCGGCCTGCTGATCGAGATGACCGGCATGGCCAAGGCGATGGTGGCCTTCCTCGCGAGCCTGCTCGGCCATGTGAAGGGCGGGCTCTCGTACGTGCTGGTGGGCGCGATGTACCTGGTGTCCGGCATCTCGGGATCGAAGGCGGCCGACATGGCGGCGGTCGCACCGGCGCTGTTTCCCGAGATGCAGAAGCGCGGCGCCAGCGACGGCGAACTGGTCGCGCTGCTGGCGGCCACGGGCGCGCAGACCGAGACCGTGCCGCCGAGCCTGGTGCTGATCACCATCGGCTCGGTCACCGGCGTGTCGATCGCGGCGCTGTTCACCGGCGGGCTGCTGCCGGCCGTGATCCTCGGCCTGATGCTGTGCGTGGTGGTGCACTTCCGCAGCCGCCACGAGGACCTGAGCCGGGTCGAGCGCTCGCCCTGGTCCCAGGTGCCGCGGCTCGCGCTGGTGGCGCTGCCCGCGCTCGCCCTGCCCTTCGTGATCCGCGCCGCCGTGGTGGAAGGCGTGGCCACCGCCACCGAGGTCTCGACCATCGGCATCGTCTACGCGGTGGTGGCCGGGATCGCGATCTACCGGCAGTTCGACTGGCGCCGGCTCGGGCCGATGCTGGTGGCCACCGCCTCGCTGTCGGGCGCGATTCTGCTGATCATCGGCACCGCCACCGCGATGGCCTGGGGCCTCACGCAGTCGGGCTTCTCGCGCTGGCTCGCCGAGCTGATGGCGAACCTGCCGGGCGGCGCCGGGATGTTCCTGGCGGTGTCGCTGGTGATCTTCGTGATCCTGGGCTCGGTGCTCGAGGGCATCCCGGCGATCGTGCTGTTCGGCCCGCTGCTGTTTCCCATCGCGCGCCAGCTCGGCATCCACGAGGTGCACTACGCGATGGTGGTGGTGCTGTCGATGGGCCTGGGCCTGTTCGCGCCGCCGCTCGGCGTGGGCTACTACGCGGCCTGCGCGATCGGGCGCGTGCAGCCCGACGCGGGGATCGGGCCGATCGTGGGGTACATGCTGGCGCTGCTCGCCGGGACGATCGTGGTGGCGGCAGTTCCGTGGCTGTCGATCGGCTTCCTCTGAACTAGCTTCGCACCACGCTGCGAAAGGCCACCGACAGCGCCTCGAGCGCCGCGCGCGGCCGCCCTTCGCCCACGCGCGTGTGCAGCAGCACCGGCAGGCGCGGCAACTCGGGCAGCCCGAGCCGCGCGCCCACCTCGACCGCGCCGAAGGGCAGCATGCGCGGCGCCAGCGCGGCCACGCCGAGGCCGGCCATGACCGCGGCCGCGACGGCGGCGACGCCACCGCCGACGAAGACCTCGGTCCAGGGCACGCGCGCCTCGTCGAGCAGTCGCGCGGCCAGCGCGCGCACGCCGCAGGGCTCGGCCATGGTGGCCAGCGGCAGCGGCTCGCCCGCGCGGTGCTGCCAGGTCGGCGCCGCGAACCAGCCGAACCGTTCTTCGGCCAGCAGTTCGCCGTCGTTGCGGCCCGCATGCAGGCGCACGATCACGGTGTCGAGTTCGCGCCGGTCGAAGCTCTGCAGCAGCTCGCCCGAGGAGCCGATGCGGATCTCGATCAGCAGCTGCGGGTCCTGCGCGTTCATGCGCGCGATCAGCGCGGGCAGCTCGGGGCCCGCCACGTGGTCGCTGATGCCGATGGTGAGCCGCTGGCGCGCCTGCGCGAAGGCGCCGAGCGCGCGGTCGTGCACCGCCAGCAGCTCGCGCGCGTGCTCGAGAAAGGCCGCGCCCTTGGCCGACAGCTCCACGTGCCGCGGTGTGCGCTCCACCAGCCGGCAGCCGAGCCGCTCCTCGAGCCGCTTGAGCTTGAGGCTGATGCCGGCCTGCGTGGTCTGCAGCGCCTCGGCCGCGAGCGTGAAGCTGCCGAGCTCGACGATGCGGATGAAGGCCAGGACGGCATCGAGATCGAGGGGGCGTGCAATCATTTCAAAAAATTGTCGCTGATATATTTATCCATAGCAATTTCGTATGACTAGCATCGTCCGACATCACCACCCCTTGAAGGAATCACGATGCCCATCAGCCATGTCTTCCTGCGTGCCGGCAAGCCCGAGGCCTATCGCAAGGCGATCCTCGACGGCCTCGGCCGCGCGCTCAGCGACGCGCTCGGCGTGTCCGAGGACAACCGCTTCATGACGCTCAGCGAGCACGAGCCCGCGAACTTCCGCCACGGCAACGCCTACGGCGTGACGCGCAGCGACGACGTGGTCTACATCCGGATCACGGTGTTCGACACGCGCAGCGCGCAGCAGAAGCAGGCGCTGTTCCGGCGGCTCGCGGAACTGCTCGCAGAGAGCCCCGGCCTGCGCGGCGAAGACCTGTTCGTGAACATCGTCGACTCGCCGAAGGAGAATTGGTCGGTGGGCCATGGCCTCGCGCAATTCGCCTGAGGCCCGGCCGACGAGTTCCACGATGGAGACATCCCATGCTCGATATTGCAGAGGTCGCGCAGCGTGCCGGCCTGGCGCCTTCGGCGCTGCGCTTCTATGAACGGCGCGGACTGATCGAATCCGCGGGCCGCACCGGCCTGCGGCGCGCCTACCGGCCCGAGGTGGTCGCGCGGCTGGCGCTGATCCACTGCGCGAAGTCGGCCGGCTTCTCGCTCGCGCAGATCGGGCGCTTCCTCGCGTCCACGCCCAAGGACGTCGAGCTGCGTCGCAGCATGGCCAAGCGCGCCACCGAGCTCGACCACGAGATCGAGCGGCTGCAGACCATGCGCGACAGCCTGAAGCACGCGGCCGTGTGCACGCATGCCTCGCTGGTCGAATGCCCGAAGTTCAAGGCCAACTTCCGCGAGCTGGTGCGTTAGCAAGAAAACTTCGAAGAAGCGCTTGACTTGAACCGAAGTTCAAGTCGTAGATTGGCTGTCCCCTTCACCACCGGAAGACAGGACATGCCGCTTCATCCCCAGGCCCAGGCGCATCTGGATCGCCTCGCCGCCACCCGCTTCTCCGACATGCACACGCTCGCGCCCGACGCGATCCGGCAGGGCATGCGCCGCATGCTCGCGGCGCTGCCGCCCGGCGCGCCGGTGGCCTCGGTCGCCGACCGTCGCATCGACACCGCGGTGGGGCCGCTCGACGTGCGCATCTACCACCCGTCGCCGCAGCAGGTGCTGCCGGTCATCGTGTTCTTCCACGGCGGCGGCTTCGTGCTCGGCGACCTCGACACGCACGATGGCCTCGCGCGCGCGCTCGCCGTGGCGACGCAGACGGTCGTGGTCTCGGTGGCCTATCCGCTGGCGCCCGAGCACAAGTTCCCGGCCGGTGTCGACGCGGCCTTCGCGGCCACCGCCTGGGTGGCCGAGCATGCGGCGCAGCTCGGGGCCGACGGGCATCGGCTCGCGGTCGCGGGCGACAGCGCCGGCGGCAACCTCGCGGCGGTGGTCGCGCTGAAGGCGCGCGATGCCGCGGGACCGCGGATCGCGCACCAGCTGCTGATCTATCCCGATGTCGATTTCCGCCGCATCAACACCTCGATCCAGGCGTATGCGGGGCAGTACGGCAACATCGGCCGCGAGATGCAGCACTGGTTCATGGATCACTACCTCGGCGACGCGGCACTGAAGACCCATGCGCTGGTCTCGCCGCTGCTGGCCGGGGACCTGCGCGGACTGCCACCGGCCCATATCGTCACGGCCGAGTTCGATGCGCTGCGCGACGAGGGCGAAGCCTATGGCGAGCGCCTGCGCGAGGCCGGCGTGCCGGTCAGCGCGAAGCGCTACGACGGCATGATCCACGAGTTCATGCGCTGGCCCTTCGACGCCGCGCGCGAGGCGCTGGCCGATGCCGCGCGGGCACTGCGGCCCACGCTGTTCGCGGCATAGCGGCCTTAGCGCAGCGGGTGCTGCCAGCTCTTGTGGACGAACTCGAGGCTGTGGCCGTCGAGGTCGAGCACGTTGGCCGCGTAGTACCGCGGGTCGTAGTGCAGGCGCGCCCCGGGTGCGCCGTTGTCGCGGGCGCCGGCGGCCATGGCCGCGGAATGGGCCGCGTCGACTTCGGCATGGCTCGCGGCGACGAAGCCCACGTGCACCGCCTCGCCGTTCACCGGGCCCTGCCGCAGCCAGAAGAACACGCGCCCCCGGGCGCCGAAGCCCTTCAGGTCGGGATGGCCGGGCGGGCCGTCCTTGCCCGCGTAGTCATGCTGGTGAGCGATGCCCAGCGGTGCGAGCGCGGCGGCATAGAAGTCGATGGAGCGTCGCAGGTCGCTGACGGACAGGAAGATGTGGTCGAGCATGGGCGGCGCCGTATCAGATGTTGTAGCCGCCGGCCACCTCGATGGTCTGCGCGTTGATCCAGGCATTGTCGGCGGACAGCAGTCCCGCGATCACGCGGCCGACGTCGTCGGGCGCGCCGATGCGGCCGAGCGCGGTCTGCGCGGCGAGCAGGGTCTCGAACTCGGGGCTCTGGTCGAGGGCCTGGCTGGTCATGTCGGTGCGGATGGCGCCCGGCGACACGGCATTGGCGCGGATGCCGCGCGCGCCGAACTCCTTGGCCATGTAGCGCGTGAGCACCTCCAGCCCGCCCTTGAAGGCCGCATAGGGCGCGACGCCCGGTGTCGCGACACGCGTGGTCGCGCTCGTGAGGTTGACGATGTGGCCGCCGTCGGCCATCAGCGGCAGCAGCGCCTGGGTCAGGAAGAACGGGCCCTTGAGATGCACGTCGAGCAGGCCGTCGAACTCGGCCTCGCTGACGGAGGCGATGGGATTGAAGAGGCCATAGCCCGCGTTGTTGACCAGCGCATCGAAGCTGTTGCGCTGCCATGTCGCTTCGAGCGTTGCCGCAACCCGGTCGCGAAAGCCGGCGAACGATGCGACCTTGCCCACGTCGAGCGCGAGCGCCGCGGCCTTGCCACCCTCGGCTTCGATCGTGCGCACGAGCGCCTCGGCACCGGCCGCGTGGCTGTTGTAGGTGAGGATCACGCCCATGCCGCGTTTGGCGGCCTGCAGGGCCGTGCTGGCGCCGAGGCCGCGGCTCGCGCCGGTGATGATGACGATGTTCATGCGTGCTTTCGTTGAATCGGTGATGCATCGACGATAGGGGGCGGCACGCATCGCGGCCTGCCCATTCCTGCCCCGGGCCTGCCCAGAACTGCCGCGCCGGCACGCGGGCACTTGCGGCGCACGGGGCGGTGCGATCTGATGCAGGCCATGGAAGAACAACTGACGGAACTCCGCGACCTGGCCGCCCATGCGCGCAACCGCCTCACGGAGACCGGCATTCCGCGCGTGGCCATGGTGCAGGGGAAGATCCCCGAGCACGAGCTCAACGCGGTCTACGACCCGATGGTCAACCTGGTGCTGCAGGGCGGCAAGTCGATGACCGTGGGCGAGCGCACGCTGGACTACGGCCCGGCCACCTATTTCGTGATGTCCATCGAGCTGCCCGCGGCCGGCACGGTGCGGCCCGCGCCGGGCGGCGAGCCCTATCTCGCGGTGGCCCTGAGCCTGCAGCCGGCGGTGATCGCGGCGCTGATCGCCGACCTGCCGCCGATCGCGCTCGCGCAGAAGCCCGAGGCCGGCTTCTCGGTGGCCGCCGTCACGCCGGACCTGATGGATGCCTGGGTGCGCATGCTGCGGCTGATGCGGCGGCCCGCCGACATCCCGGCGCTGGCCCCGGTCTACGAGCGCGAGATCCTCTATCGCGTGCTGCAGGGACCGCAGGGCGCGATGCTGCGCGGCATCGCCATGCCCGACAGCGCCCTCTCGCGCGTGAGCCGCGCGATCCAGCGGATCCGGCGCGACTTCGCGCAGCCGCTGCGCGTCGAGGCGCTGGCGCGGCAGGCCGCGATGAGCGCGTCGGCCTTCCATCGGCATTTCAAGGCCGCGACCTCGCTGAGCCCGGTGCAGTACCAGAAGCGCATCCGCCTCTTGCAGGCGCGCACGCTGCTGGTGGCGCATGGCCGGAGCGTGAGCTCGGCCGCCTTCGAGGTCGGCTACGAGAGCGCCACGCAGTTCAGCCGCGAATATGCGCGCGCCTTCGGGCTGCCGCCGGGGCGCGACGCGGAACGGATACTGGCCGGGCACGCCTGAGCGCGCACCGCGGGCTCACATCTTGTCAGTGGTCGTCCGCGCGCACGAAGGACTCGAGCACCTTGACCATGCGCGCGAGCTGCGGGCCGATGTCCTGCTCGAGCAGCTCGCGGCCGAAGCGGCTGGCCGAGCCGCCGACGTTGAAGGTCACGACGTTGCCGTCGGCCTGCCGGATGGCCGCGCCCACGCCGCTGATGTCGCTCTCCCAGCCGCGCACGACCATCGTGAAGCCGCGTTCGCGCCAGTGCGCGAGCGAGGTCTCGATGGCCTGCTGCGTCTGCGGCCAGCGCTCGCGGTCGGCCAGGCGGATCTCGCCCAGCAGCCGCTCGCGCTCCTTCGCATCGAGCGCGCAGAGGTAGGCATGGCCCATCGCCGAGCGCGCCACGGGCAGCCGTGAGCCGATGTCCAGGCCCAGCGACAGCGGCGCGCTCGAACGGCAGTTCTCCACGTAGAGCATCGACAGCCCGTTGCGGATGCCGAGCGACACCGAGGCGTCGTAGCGGTCGGCCAGGTCCTGCATGTAGGGCCGCGCGATGCGCCGCAGCTTGAGGTTCGACACCATCGTGATGCCGAGCGCGACCAGGCCGTCGCCATGCGCGTACTTGCCGGTCTCGCGCGAGTGGCGCAGGTAGCCGGCGACGACGAGGGTGTAAGCGAGCCGCGCGATCGTGGGCTTGGGCAGGCCGGTGCGGCGCGCGAGCTCGGTGCTGGTGAGCCATTTCTCGTCGGGGCCCCAGGCGGCCAGGATGTCCAGGCCGCGCGCCAGCGCGGTCACGAAGCGCGGACTGTCGGCGCCCTCCTCGAAGTCGATCTGCTTGGTGCGGCCCATGTTGGCTTTGTAAATTTAATTTCGTTGAACGGAATTATATTTTCAGCGCTTGGAAACGGTTCATGGAATTCCCTATACGAGAGAAGCGCGAGCGGAAAGATACTCGCCGGCGTTCGAAAGAACATTCCATAAATCTAATTCCGCTGAACGAAATTAAAGGATTCACGCGGAACCCATCCAACACGCAGGAGACATCTCGTGAAGTTCCATCGCCATCCGGGCCGCCGCGCCACCGTTCTCTCGCTCATCGCCGCCGCGACGCTGGCCGCATGCGGCGGCGGTGGCGGCGATTCGTCGGGCGCCAGCGCCGCGGCGCTGGCCGCCGCCATCGCCGCGCAACAGGCCGGTGCGGGCGGTGCGGGCGCCGGCAATCCCCCGGCACCGCCGCCCCCGGCGGCGCCCCAGCCCGAGGAAACGCGCGCGCAGGACAGCCGCCAGTTCACGGTCGACGAGACCAAGCTGCCGTTCGCCGCACTCTCGGGCGCGCCCGACACCGACCGCTGGTGGGGCGTGCTCGAGGGCGCCGGCTACCGCGTGGAAGTGCCGAAGAACTGGAACGGCATGCTCGTGATGTACGCGCACGGCTACGGCGGCACGGGCCCGGTGGTGAGCGTCAGCGATCCCACCATCCGCGCGCACCTGATCGCCCAGGGCTACGCCTGGGCCGCGTCGAGCTACACCAAGAACTACTACGACGTGCGCGCCGGCGTCGAGGACACCAACGCGCTCGCGCTGGCCTTCCAGCGCATCGCCTCGCAGAACGGCCGCACGCTCGATGCACCGCGCAAGACCTACATCGTCGGCCAGTCGCTCGGCGGCCACGTGGCCGCGGCCGCGGTCGACGCCGAGGCGCTGGAGACGGCCAACCACAAGGTGCGCTATGCCGGCGCGGTGCCGATGTGCGGCGTGCTCGGCGACATCGAGCTCTACAACTACTTCGGCGCCTCGCAGATCGCGGCGCAGCAGCTGGCCGGCCTGCCCGTCACCGGTTGGCCTGTGAGCAACTGGAACGACCTGCTGCCCGTGGTGCGCAACGCGCTGTTCACGCGCTTCCCGAGCGCGACGACCGCGCAGGGCGAGAAGTACAAGGCCATCGTCAAGAACCTCACGGGCGGCGAGCGCCCGATGTTCGACGCCGGCTTCGCGGGCAGCATGAACGCCACCGTGTGGGGCACCTTCGGCCGCGACGGCACCATCAACGGCATCCTCAACCGCGACGGCTACGACACCACCGGCATCGTCTACCAGCTCGACAACGACCCGGCGCAGAACGCCGAGGAGATCACCTTCAACCAGGGCGCCTACCGGCTGCATGCCGACCCCGAGTCCAACCGGCTGCGGCGCGACGGCCTGCGCTGGTTCCCCAAGTCCAATGCACGCATCGACGTGCCGGTGGTCACCATCCACACGCTGGGCGACGTCTACGTGCCGTTCAGCATGGAGCAGATCTACAAGCGCCGCGCCGATGCGCTGGGCACCTCGAAGTGGCTCGTGCAGCGCGCGATCCGCGGCATCAGCCACTGCGACTTCACGACCGAGGAACAGACCCAGGCCTTCGACGCGATGACGAACTGGGAGCAGAACGGCGTGAAGCCGGCCGGCGACGAGGTGCTCGATGCCGCGACCGTGGCGCGCGCCGACTACGGCTGCAAGTTCTCCTCGGCCAGCCGCGGCGGTTGCCCCGCGCCCTGACGGCGCCGGCGCGGCCCGTCCCTTTCGCGGGGCGGCCGCGCCGCCCTTCCCGTTTTCTTCGTTCGCACGTCCTGCCATGAAACAACCCACCCTCACCCGCCGTGCGCTGCACGCCCTGCTGCTGGCCGCCGGCCTCGCCGCCGCTCCCGCCTTCGCGCAGTCCGATGCCTTTCCGGTGCGGCCGATCCGCGTGCTGATCGGCTTCACCGCCGGCGGCTCGACCGACGTGCCCTTCCGCGTGCTGGCCGAGAACGCTTCGAAGATCCTCGGCCAGCCGGTGATCATCGAGAACAAGCCCGGCGCGGGCGGCGTGCTGCCCGCGCAGACCATGCAGGCCACCGCGCCCGACGGCTACACGCTCGCGCAGGTGCCGCTGCCGGTGTTCCGGCTGCCCTACACCACCAAGCTCAACTGGGACCCGGCCAACGACCTGAGCTACGTGATCGGCCTCGCCGGCTATTCCTTCGGCCTGGTGGTGCCCGCCGATTCGCCGATCAAGTCGATGCGCGAGTACCTCGCCTATGCCAAGGCCAACCCGGGCCGCCTGAGCTACGGCACGCCGGGCGCGCTCACCACGCTGCACCTGACGATGGAAGCGATCGCGATCCAGGCCGGCGTGGAGTTCAATCACGTGCCCTACAAGGGCAACTCCGAATCGCTGCAGGCGGTGCTCGGCGGCCACGTGATGTCGGTGGCCGACACGCCGGGCTGGGGCCCGTACGTCGACCAGGGCAAGCTGCGGCTGCTGTCGACCTGGGGCGAGACTCGCTCGAAGAAATACCCGAACGCGCCCACGCTCAAGGAGTCGGGTATCGACATGGTGCAGGCCTCGCCCTTCGGCCTGGTGCTGCCCAAGGGCGCGAACCCGAAGGTGGTCGCGATCCTGCACGACGCCTTCAAGAAGGCGATGGAGATGCCCAACTACCAGGAGTCGCTCGCCAAGTTCGACATGGAGACCTTCTACATGGACAGCGCCGCCTACAAGCAGTACGCGGTGCGCACCATGAAGACCGAGAAGGCCGTGATCGACAAGCTGGGCCTGGGCACGGCGGGCGCCGCCAAATAGGCGGCCGCTCGCCGGGGCTCAGAACAGGTTGCCGACGTTGAACAGCGTCAGCAGCCCCAGCACGCCGAAGATGACGGCGGCCACGCCGTGCACCAGCCGCATCGAGACCTTGGCGGCGATCTTCTCGCCGAGGAAGACCGCGGGCGCATCGGCCAGCATCATGCCCAGCGTGGTGCCGATCACGACCTGCACCACGTCGGGATAGCGCGCGGCCAGCGCCACGGTCGCGATCTGCGTCTTGTCGCCCATCTCCGCGAGGAAGAAGGTGACGACCGTGGTGCCGAAGGCACCGAAGCGGCTCTTCGTCTTCGCGGCATCGTCGTCGATCTTGTCGGGGATCAGCATCCACGCGGCCATGGCCAGGAACGAGGCGCCGATGACCCAGCGCAGGATGTTCGGCCCCATGGCCTGGGCCACCCAGCCGCCGAGCGCGCCCGCTGCGGCATGGTTGACGACGGTGGCGGTGAAGATGCCCGCGACGATCTGCCAGGGTTTGCGAAAGGTCGCGGCCAGGATGATCGCGAGCAATTGGGTCTTGTCGCCCATTTCCCCGAGCGCGACCACGCCCGTGGATACGAGTAAGGCTTCCATGATGAAAAGAGAACTCCTGGGCCAGCGACGCGAAGACCACGCCACTTCCCGGCCCATACCGAGGTGACGTGGTCAAAGGTCTTGCCAGGCTCTGAAGCTGCTCGCGCCATGGCCGAAAGGCCAAGTGTGTTGACGCGGGCTCCTGCGTTGCGCAGGTCAGCTACTCCCCAATGACTGAGGGCGCGATCTTAGTCGTGGGCAGCGAATCGCCCGCGCCTTTTCGATGAATGTCCCCTTGTCGAGAGCGAGTTGCATTACCGCGACGGTTTCGAGGCGTCATGCGGCACGCGCCTGTTGCTCGCCGGCCAGCGCCAGTTCCCGCAACAGCGCTTGCCGCGTCGCAGCCGCCTTCTCGGCCTGCGCCTCGCGCACATGGCCGTATCCCCGGATCGACTGGGGCAGCGAGGCCAGCTTCGTCACGATGGGCAAGGTCTCGGCACGCAAGTCGGACAGGGCCACGCGCATGTCGTCTTCGTACTGCGCCAACAGCCGGCGGTCGAGTGTGCGTTCCGCCGCGTTGCGGAACGGATCGAGCCAACTTCCCCGGAGGCCGCGCATCCGCGCCATGCATTTCATCGCCAGCAGCACCCAGGGTCCCGCGTCGCCCTTGACGGGCTTGCCGCTGTGGACGTCCTTCCGCGCGAAGGGCCAGACCCCGAGGTGGAAGCGCAGCCGGATCGGGCCCTCGAACTCCTGCGCCAGTGCCGATCGAAAGTCGGGGTGCGTGAACAGGCGGGCGACCTCCCACTCGTCCTTGGTCGCCAGCAGCCGGTGGTAGTTGTGCGCCACGGCCCTGGCCAGGGCATCTCCCGCATGGAGCGCTGCTTCCAACCGACGCGCCTTCTCCACCAACGCCCTGTAGCGCTGCACATGCAGTTCGCCGCTGTGCGCGCGCAGGTGTTCGATGCGATGCGCGACGGTCTGGTCGAGTCCCCGGGTCTGCCGCGGCATGAAGGTGATGACCTGCGTCGGCTGTTCGGCCTTCAGGTGGCGCTCCACCGCCGGTCGGTCGTGGGCGACGCGTCGCCCCCAGAGGAACGCTTCCTTGTTCATGGCCACGGCCACGCCGTTGAGCTCGATGGCCCGCTCGATCGCGGCTCGTCCCAGGGGAACGAAGCCGCGCTGCCAGGCCAGGCCCAGCATGAACATGTTGATGCCGATCGGATCGCCGACCAGCGCGGTGGCCATGCGCTCGCCATCGATCAGCACGAGATCGGCCGTGCCCGCCGCGGCCTCGATGCGCTCGATCAGCATCTTCGGGTCGAGCTGCCAGTCGGGATTGCGCGCGAAGTCGCTGGTCGGCACGAGGCCGGTGCTCACCACCGCGCGGCCGCGACCGGCCGGCAGCCGTGTCAGCGATTCGTCCGAGGCCGCGACGACGAGGTCGCAACCGATCAATGCATCGGCTTCGCCCTCGGCGATGCGCGTGGCATGCAGCATCCCCGGCTCGGGCGCGAACCGCACATGCGAGGTCACGGCGCCGTACTTCTGCGAGAACCCGGTGACATCGAGGTTGGAGCTGTAGCGGCCCTCCAGATGGGCGGCCACGGCCAGGGTCTGGCCGATGGTCACCACGCCCGTGCCGCCGATGCCGGAGATCAGCACGCTGCAGGCGCGTTGCAGCGGTGCGATGTCGGGCTCGGGCAGCGCCTGCGTGTACGGGCGCGGCGATGCCGCCTGGGCCTCGACGCGCGCCGCGGCACGGCGTGGCTTTGCGCCCTCGACGCTGACGAAGCTGGGGCAGAAGCCCTCCACGCACGAATAGTCCTTGTTGCAGCTCCCCTGGTTGATGCGGCGCTTGCGGCCGAGCTCGGTCTCCAGCGGCTCGATTGACATGCAGTTCGAGGCCACGCCGCAATCGCCGCAGCCCTCGCACACGGCCGGGTTGATGAACAGGCGCCGGTCGGGATCGGGCACCTTGCCGCGCTTGCGCAGCCGGCGTCTCTCCGCGGCACAGGCCTGGTCGTAGAGGATCACCGAAACGCCGGGGTATTCGCGGAACTCGCGCTGCACGGCGTCGAGGGCGGTACGGTGGTGCACAGCCACACCCTCGGGCAGGGTCACGTCGGCATAGCGCTGCGGCTCATCCGTCACGACCGCCATCTTGCGGATGCCCTCCGCCGCGAAGCCCGCGAGGATCTGCGGCGGGCTCAGGTTTCCCTCGACCGGCTGTCCGCCCGTCATCGACACGAAGCCGTTGTAGAGCACCTTGTAGGTGATGGGCACCTGCGCCGCGACGGCCTGCCGAATCGCCAGATGGCCCGAGTGCGCCAGCGTGCCGTCGCCGATGTTGGCGAACACATGGCGCTCGGCGGTGAAGGGTTGCTGGCCCAGCCACATCACGCCTTCGGCACCCATGTGCGACCAGGTGGTGGTCTGCTGCGGGTTCACCAGCAGCGCCATGCTGTGGCAGCCGATGCCGGCCAGCGCGCGGCTGCCTTCGGGCACCTTGGTCGAGCGGTTGTGCGGGCAGCCCGAGCAGAAGCCGGGCACGCGGTTCGGCCCCGGCACCTTGGCGGGTGCGCTCGCGCAGGGCGCGGGCATCTCACGGCCCAGCACGCGCGCCAACACTTCGGTCACCCGTATCGGCGAGATCTCGCTGGCGTTCGGGAAGGCGACGTCGGCCGGACCCGACTCGAAGAGCCCGCCTTCGAACAGCTTGCCCACCAGGCGCGGTGCATTCGCGCGGCCGTAAAGAATGGTGCGCACCTGGTCCTCGAGAACGGGCCGCTTCTCTTCGACCACGACGATGGTATGCAGGCCTTGCGCGAACTCGCGCACGATCTCCGGATCCAGCGGCCAGACCAATCCGACCTTCAGCAGCTTCAGGTCGGCGAGCCCACCCCCAGTTGCTTCACCCTCGCGCCCCAGGGCCTGCAGCACGTCCTGCCAGGCCTTGCCCGCCGCGATGACGCCGACACCCGCCCCGGCCGGGTCCGCGACGATGCGGTTGAGCCGGTTCGCCCGGGCATAGGCGAGCACCGCCGCATGCTTGTGGTTGTAGAGCCGGTCCTCTTGCGGCAGCGGCATGTCGAAGCCGCGGATGTTGTAGCCCGCGCCGAACGGGTCCACCGGCCGGCTCGGTGCCTCGGGCACGGTGATGAGGGGAGCATCCGTCCCCACGTAGACCGAGCCCCCGCCCTCGACGACGTCGGTCACGACCTTCATGCCCACCCAGCAGCCCGAGAAGCGGCTCATGGCGATGCCGTGCAGGCCGTAGTCCAGCAGCTCCTGCGTGTTGGAGGGATAGAGCACCGGCATGCCGACCGCCATGAGGATCGGATCGGAGAAGTTGGCGACCGAGGAGCTCTTCGCACCGTGATCGTCGCCCGCCAGGCACAGCACCCCGCCCTTGGGCGAGGTGCCGGCCTGGTTGGCGTGCCGAAGCACATCGCCCGAACGATCCACGCCCGGGCCCTTGCCGTACCAGATGCCGAACACGCCATCCACGCGAGCGCCCGGAAAAGTCCCCACGTACTGCGAGCCCCAGATGGCGGTCGCGGCCAGGTCCTCGTTCAGGCCTGAACGGAACACCACGTTGGCAGCCTTCAGTTGCTTCTCGGCGGCCCACAGCTCCATGTCGTAGCGGCCCAGCGGCGAACCGCGATAGCCCGAGATGTAGCCGCCCGTGTTCCATCCGGCCGCGGCATCGCGCGCGCGCTGCTGCAGCGGCAGGCGCACCAGCGCCTGGATGCCGGTCATGTAGACCCACCCGTCGTTCACGCGATAGCGCTCTTCGAGCGCCGCGACGTCACGTACCAATGCCATGTTCAAGATCTGTCTCCGGGTTCGGTCTCAATGCTGGGCGGCCGGCACGTCGCTGCCGCTGTTGCCTGTCAGGAAGTTCAGGTCGCAGCCGTCGTGGGCCTGGTTGACGGTGTCGACGTACAGCCTGACGTAGCCGCGAGTGACCACGGCGGCGGGCGGCTTCCATGCGGCCAGCCGCTGCTGCAACTCCCGCTCGGAGACGAGCAGCTCGAGCCGCCGGGCCTCGACGTCGAGCTCGATCAGGTCGCCGTCGCGCACCACGGCCAGGGCGCCGCCCACGGCGGATTCGGGCGACACATGCAGCACCACGGCCCCGAACGAGGTACCGCTCATGCGCGCGTCCGAGATGCGGACCATGTCCGTCACGCCCTGCTTCAGCAGCTTGGCGGGAATGGGCAGCATCCCCAGCTCCGGCATGCCCGGAAAGCCCTTGGGGCCGCAGTTGCGCAGGACCATGACCGAGTCCGCATCGATCTCGAGATCGGGATCGTCGACACGCCGGCCGAGGTCGTCCTGGTTCTCGAACACCACGGCGCGCCCCCTGTGCTTGAGCAGGCGCGGCTCGGCGGCCGAAGGCTTGATGACGGCGCCGTTCGGGCACAGGTTGCCGCGCAGGATGGCCACGCCCGAGGTCGCCATGAAGGGCTTGGCCACGCTGTGGATCACGTCCGGGTTCCAGCAGACGGCGCCGACGTTGTTCTCGGCCAGCGTCCTGCCGGTGACGGTCAGCGCATCGCCATGCAACAGGCCCGACTCGCACAGGTTGCGCAGGATCACGGGCAGCCCGCCGGCTTCATGGAAGTCCTGCATCAGATAGCGGCCCGAGGGCTGGAGGTTGAGCAGCGTGGGCACATCGCGTCCGACCCGGTGCCAGTCCTCGATGTCGAGCGGGACTTCCATGCGCCGCGCCACCGCCGTCAGGTGGATGACGGCATTGGTCGATCCGCCGATGGCCGCGTTGACCGCGATGGCGTTCTCGAAGGCCTCGCGGGTCAGCACCTTGTCGAGCCGGAGGTCCTCGCGCACCATGTCGACGATGCGGCGGCCCGCCATGCGCGCGAGCACGCGGCGCCGGGCATCCACGGCGGGAATCGATGCGTTGTCGGGCAGCCCCACGCCGAGCGCCTCGACCATCGACGCCATCGTCGATGCCGTTCCCATCACGTTGCACACGCCCACCGAGCGGGTGAGGCAGCCCTCGGCCTCCTCGAAGTCCTCGTTGACGGCACGGCCGGCGCGCAGGTCCGCCGCCAGGTTCCATGCATCCTTGACGCCGAAGGACTTGCCGCGAAAGCTGCCGTTGAGCATGGGCCCGCCGGACACGCCGATGGTCGGCAGGTTGACGCTCGCGGCGCCCATCAGCAGCGCGGGCGTCGTCTTGTCGCAACCCATCAGCAGCACCACGCCGTCGAGCGGATTGGCGCGCAGCGTTTCCTCCACGTCCATGCTGCAGAGGTTGCGCAACAGCATGGCGGTGGGCCGGGTCAGCATCTCGCCGGGCGAGATGACCGGGAACTCCATCGGTACGCCGCCCGCTTCGAGGATGCCTTCGCGCACATGCAGGGCCAGGTCGCGGAAGTGCGAGTTGCACGGCGTGAGCTCGGACCAGGTGTTGCAAATGCCGATCACGGGCCGCCCGTCGAAGTGATCCATCGGCACGCCGCGGCTGCGAACCCAGCCCCGGTTCGCGAAATTCCTCGCGCCCCGGCCTTCGAACCAGGCCTGCGACCGCAGCCTGCGCTTTTCTTCATCGGACATACGCTTGTTTTCCTATCGCTATCACAAGGAGTGGGCAGATCGCATCCGGCGCTCCAGCACGGCCAGCACCGGTGCCAGCAGCACCACGACCAGCAACGGTGCCGCGGCGGCGCACATGGCGACCTTCACGCCCATCTGTTGCGCCAGCAGCGCCGCGGCGATCAGCGGCGCGGCACTGCTGCCGAAGCGCGAGACCGCCCCCTTCCAGCCGACCGCGGCGCTGCGCAGCGTGGCCGGATAGACGATGGGCGTGATGATGTTGAGCGACTGGTAGGTGCCGACGACGAAGAAGCCGGCGCTGACGATCGTGGCAATGAAGCCCCCGCTGCCGAAAGGGAACAGGCCGAGCCCGGCCAGCGACAGCGCGCCCAGCAGCGCATACACGGCGGTCACGGGATAGCGCCCGAAGCGGTCGATCACGAGGCCTGTGGACAGGCCGGCGGCGATGGATGCCAGCCCGGCCATCGATGCGTAGGCCGCATAGCTGGCGACCGGCACGCCCCCGAATTCATGGAAGAAGGCCGCGCCGATGCCGAACAGGTTCACGGCGATCTGCCCGCAGATGCAGGAGAACCAGAGCACCGCGGTGAAGAGCGCGCGGCGGTCGCCGAAGATCTCGACGATCGAGATGCGCGCGCCGGTTCGCCGCTGCGGTCCGCGAAGCCTGGTGCCGGCATCCACGGCGATGCCCAGCTTGCGCAGCGCCTTGAAGATGTCGGTCGGCTGTGCGCCGGTGCGCGCCAGATGCAGCGGCGACTCCGGCATCCACAGCACGATCGGCACGATCATCAGCAGCGGCGCCAATGCGCCGATCAGGTACATGCCCTGCCAGCCGATGCGATCGAGCGCGAGGGCCACGAGCCCGCTGGCGCCCACGGCGCCGATGGCCACGCCGGCATAGACGATGCCCACCATGGTCGAGCGACGCTTGACGGACGAGATGTCGGCCACCAGGCTGGCAGCGGCAGGCAGCAGGCCGCCGCCCAGCATGCCGGCGATGAAGCGCGTTGCCCCGAAGGTGGCGATCGAGCCGGCGAACACGCTCTGCAAGGTGGCGACCGAGAACAGTGCCAGCAGTGCGATCAGCATGCGCTTGCGGCCGAAGTGATCGGCCAGCGGCGACAGCAGCAGGCCACCGATCGCCTGCCCCATGGGCTGCAACGCGAAGGCGCCGGTCAGGCTGGCGGTCGGCACGCCGAGCGTCGATGCGATGGCGGGCAGCATCTGGCCGGTCACCGCCAGGTCGTAGCCGTCGATCAGCAGCACGAGGAACAGCGTGGCCACGGTGAGCACGTGGCCGCGCCGCACGGGCGAGGCGTCCAGCAGGCCGCCGAGGTCGATCCTGTCATTCATGGCGGGGCGCTTCAGATGCCCAGCTGCCGGGCCGCCAGGTCCTTGAGGATTTCCTCGGAGCCGCCGCCGATCATCATCACCTTGGCTTCGCGATAGATGCGTTCGGAGCGGGTGCCGCGCATGTACCCCATGCCGCCGAGGATCTGCACCGCCTGATCGGCGCAGAACTGCATGGCCTGCGTCGAAAGGATCTTCGCCATGCAGGCGCGCGCCACGAGCTGCTCGGGATCGCCATGCCGGTGCTCGAGCCGCCAAGCCAGCTCGTAGACGAGCGCGCGGGCGGCGTCGATCTTCAGCGCCATGTCCACGAGCTTGTGGCGAATGACCTGCCGCTGCGCGAGCGGTTGCCCGAAGGTCACGCGGTCGCGCGCCCAGGCCAGGGCCTCGTCGAGACAGGCCTGCGCGAAGGCGCAGGCGGCGGCCGACATCGACAGCCGCTCGCTGTTGAAGTTGGTCATGAAGACCTTAAAGCCCTGGTGCTCGGTGCCCAGCAGATGGCCGACCGGCACGCGCACGTCGTCGAAATGCAGATGCGCGGTGTCGGAGCACCACCAGCCCATCTTCTTGAGCGGCGTGCGCGTGAGTCCGGTCGAATCGGCATCGACCAGCAGGGCCGACACGCCCGCGGCGCCCTTCGAGCCCGCATCGGTGCGCACGGCCACGGTGATGAAGTCGGCGCGCATGCCGGAGGTGATGAAGGTCTTCTCGCCGTTCAGCACATAGTGCTCGCCCTCGCGCCGCGCGGCGCATTTGAGCGACGCGACGTCGGAACCGCCGCCGGGCTCGGTGACCGCCAGCGCGGCGATCTTGTCGCCGGCGAGCACAGGCGGCACCACGCGCCGCTTGAGTGCTTCGCTGCCATGCGCGGCCACGGGTGGCAGGCCGATGGTGTGCGACAGCAGCGAAGCCTGCACGCCGCCGCAGCCCGCGCGCGCCACCTCCTCGATCGCGACGAGGTAATGGAAGATGTCGGCCGCCGTGCCGCCGAGCGCTTCGTCGTAGCCGATGCCGAGGGCACCCAAGGCACCGAACTTGCGATAGAGCTCGCGAGGAAAGGTTTCGGCCTCGTCCCAGTCGTTCGCGAAGGGGACGATCTCCCGGTCGACGAATTCGCGCAGCGTCGATCGGAAGACTTCATGCTCGGCGCTGAAGTAGTGAGGGAGTGGGCGTGTTTCGATCATCGTGCCCCATCTTCTTGCGGTGAGAGATGGCCGTCTTGCGCCGAACGGCTGGCGTGTTCGACGCCAGGTCGAAGGCCGATGGCTAGAGCGCCTGCGCAATGATGCGCAGCTTGCGCGATCCCGCGATGATGTCCCGGGGCTTGAGCCCGTAGACCTGGCGGATCGAATGGCTGAAATGCGTCGAATCGGGATAGCCGATGTCGAGCGCGACGTCGACCAGGCTGGCGTCCGTGTGCACATGGTGCAGCAGGCTGCGGGCCCGCTTCCACGCACGCACGTTGCGAAACGGAATACCCACCTCTTCCTTGAACAGATGCCGGAAGCGCGAGATCGACAGGTTCACGCGCGAAGCGCATTCGTCGGAGGCGACGGCACCGGTCGGATCGGCCTTGATGCGCTCCAGCACGCTCGCGATGCGCTGGTCGAGCGCGCGCGCGGGCAACGCCGCGCCGAAGAAGCTCCGGTCGAAATCGCACGGGTGCAGGTCGAGCGCGCCGTCTTGCGAAGCAAGCCGGCGATGGACCTCGCGCACATGCGTCGCGAAGTCGGGTGCGTGCACCGCGCCGCACAGGCGCAAGAGCGGCGGCAGCCGGCTCGCGTCGACCGTCTCGGGCTCGATCAGCACGATGAGCACGTTGCGGCCCTCGCAGGCGATCTCGTAGGGCACGTAAGGCTGGACGATCGCGACTTCGGTCGCTTGCCATTCGCCCCCGTTGAGCCGCACGCGCAGTCGGCCATCGATCGCGACGTACGCGACGAGGGCCCCTTGCGTGTGCAGGCTTCGGGCGCCGAGAAGGCCGGCATAGAAGAGGCGGTCCTTCGTGATCCACATGACGCGGTCGGCGCTGGTGCAGCGCCCGGGAACGAAGGCGTCGTCGGCATCCGTCATGTCGCGTCCGCGCTCTTGCGATCCAGCGGGCTCAAGCACCCTTGGCGGGAATGATGGGCAACAGGATGAAGGGCTCGTTGCCCTGGTCGAAGTGCAGCGTGTTCTCGCCGCCGAAGACCTCGGGCGGCCGGTCCTGCGGATTCGCGTGGCGGAACGGACCGACGCCCGTCATCGGATAGGGCTGGTCCGAGAAGCCGGCGTCGCCGAGTCCGTGGTCGTAGTCGCAGCCTCGAACGTTGAGGGCCAGCGTGTAGCCCGGCGGAATCACGATGGAGGTCGGCAGGATCTCGATGTCGAGCACGACCGGCTCGCCCGGTACGAGCGGCTGCAGTTCGTCGTGCGTGTGGTATGGGCGGTAGGGCAGCGACTTCGCCGCATCGAGCTTGCGGTGCGAGGCGCGCAGCCATCCCAGCGCGATCGGCACGCGCGGATCGTTGGAGCCGACGAACAACACCTCCTTGCCGTCCGGTGCGTAAAGGCGCAGCGCCAGGAAGAGATCGGCATCCGCCGTCCTGGAAGACACCACGAGCCGCGCCGCGATCGGGCCGGTGATCTCGATCTCCTCCCTGGCCGGCGGCAGCTTGAACATGAGCCCTTCGCCCATCGCCTGGTAGGCAATGCTGGCGCCGGTGGCCGGCGTGGTGCCCAGGGTGCGGCCGGCGGGCTCGAGGTAGTACTTCGTCCACTGCGTGCGGGCCAGCGGCCATTCCTGCTCGTCGCGGATCGTGAAGTGCTCGCCCGGCCGGCGAATCTGCAGTTGCACCGGCGGCTGGCGGTCCCAGCCCGTGTCCTTGCCCTGCAGGAAGTGGGCGAGAAAGCGCTTCTGCAACTCAACGCCCTCGGCGCGATAGAAGGGGCTGAAGTGGCTGTTGCCATGCACCTCCAGCCATTTCTGGCTCGAGCCCGCGTCCAGGTAGCCCTCGAAATTGCCGCGCGGATGCACGCCCATGCCGCCCCAGTTCGCGGCCGACAGCAGGGGCACCTCGATGCGGCTCACATCGGGCTTGCGCGAGGAATAGAACGCGTCGTCGAGCGGGCGGTTCAGCGACTCGTTGGCCATCTTGGGCGCGCGGTTCGCCGCCAGTTCCTCGTCCGACAGGGTTTGCGGACCGCAGACCAGCTCGCCGTTGTTCGGATTGCGCGCGCCGCGCTCGCCATAGCCGTGCTGGATGCGCAGCACCTGGCGCTCATACCAGCCTTCACCGAACTGCGAGTAGATGCCGCCGTGCCGCGCCGCGTCGCGATAGCGGTCGACGAAGCCTTCCCACACGCAGATGGCGGCGAGGTGCGGAGGCCGCAGCGCGGCCACGTACCACTGGTTGCTCGCGTAGTAGGAGATGCCGTTCATCCCGATCTTGCCGTTGCTCCACGGCTGTGCCGCCGCCCATTCGATGCATTCGTAGATGTCCTTCGTCTCCTGTTCCGAGGTCGGGTCGAGCACGCCCGGCGAGCGGCCCGCGCCGCGGCTGTCGACGCGGATGCAGACGAAGCCGTCGGGCACCCACTTCTCGGGATCGATGACTTCCCAGTTCATGTACTTGTTCGACGAGCCTTCGGCGATGTCGGGGAAGTCGCGCACCATGCGGTCGTACGCGCTCTTGTAGCCCACCTGCATGGGCACGCCCTTGCCATAGGCGCCGTAGGAGATCAGCGCCGCATGACGGCCGGACTCCTGCGGGAGGAAGACGTCGGCGCGCAGCACGACGCCATCGCTCATCGGAATCGGCACATCCCAGAGGATGCGCATGCCGTCGGCATGGACGGCCTCGGGCATGTCGTTGGAGAGCGCGCCGTCGGCGCGGTTCGGGTTCGCTTGGTTCATGGTGATCTTTCCTTCTGAAACTCAACTGATCTGGATGCCCAGCGGCGGCAGGATCCTGGCGAAGCGGTCGATCTCCGAATCGACGAAGGCCTTGAAATCGCGCGGCGGCATGGCCTCGAACACGCCGCCGCCGTCCTGGATGTACTGGCGGTACTTCGGGTCCTGGCCGAGCTTGACGAACATGGCGTGCAGCGAATTGGCCGTGGCTTCGTTCATATTCTTCGGGCCCCAGATGCCCGACCAGGCGGGGATGTCGGGCACGTCCAGCCCGAGCTCGGCGAAGGTGGGCGTGTCGGGAACGATCGGCGAGCGCACGTTGCCCGAGAGGCCGAGCGCGCGCATCTGCCTGCCCTGGATCCAGCCTTGCGCGGAGACCGGCGCGAGGAAGGTGCAATCGACGACGCCCGAGACCAGGTCGTTGCTCGGCGCGCCCTTGTACGGGACATGGACCAGGTCGATGCCGGCGTTCCTGCAGAACAGCGAGGCCATGATGTGGGTGGGATTGCCCAGGCCCGAGTTCGCGATGGTGAGCTTGCCCGGCGATGCCTTCGCGGCATCGATGAACTGCTGCAGGGTCTTGAAGCGCGAGTTCGTGCCGACCAGCAGGGCCCAGCCGTAGTAGGTGGCGAAGCGGGTGATGGGCGTGAAGTCCGACTTCGAGTCGAAGGGCAGGTTCTTGTAGAGCACCGCGTTGGTCGTGTGGCCCGCGGAGTTCAGCAGCACCGTGTTGCCATCGGGCCTGGAGCGCGACACGTCCAGCGATCCGATCACCGCGCCCGCGCCGGGCTTGTTGTCGATGATGACGGTGCGCCCGCTCGTGGTCTCGAGGGTGTGCGCCATCAGCCGGCCGGTGACGTCCATGCCCGATCCCGCGGGAAAGGGCACGACGATCCGCAGCACATCCGACTTGGCCGGCTGGGCCATCGCCGGCAATGCGCTGCCGAGTGCCGCGCTGAGGAGGGTCCTGCGATTGATGTTGCTCATTGCTTTGTCTCCGGATTTGTTGTTCGAGGTGCCGCTTCGCGCATCGGCGCTCGCTGCGCTGCTAACGCGGCGAGAACGAGGTCGGCTTGAGGATCTGCGACTCCTGCTGCCGCAAGGCGCCCAGTTCCTTCGAGCGCGCCCTGTATTCCTGCCAGGCCGGATCGGCCTCCATGGCCGAGCGCCGTTGCTCGCGGTCGGCCAGACTCGCGAATCGCCACAGGTGCACGATCTGGTTGAGCGGGCCGATCTCGCTGACGTAGAAGCCGACCAGGCCTCCGAGGTACTTGTTCTGCAGCGGCAGCGCCATGCGCTCGTAGAGCTGCAGGAAGTCGGCGGCGCGCCCGGGTTCGGCGGTGTAGGTCCTGAGCTCGAAGATCATGGCTGCGCCTCGTTCTCCACGGGGTTCGACAGCACGCCGATGCCTTCGATCTCGATCTCGATGGTGTCGCCGGCCTTCATCCATACGGGTGGCTTGCGGGCATAGCCGACGCCCGCGGGCGTGCCCATCACGATCACGTCGCCGGGCTCAAGCGTGAGCGCTTCGGTGAGCAGGCACAGCGTTTCGGCCACGGGGAACAGCATCCGCGCGGTGTTGCTGCTCTGCATGACCGTGCCGTTGAGGCGCGACTCGATCTTCAGCCCCGCGGCACCGGGCGGCAGTTCGGACGCGGGCACCAGCCAGGGCCCCAGGGCGCCGGTGGCATCGAAGTTCTTACCAATGGTCCATTGCGCCGTCCTGCGCTGGTAGTCGCGCAGCGTGGCGTCGTTGAAGCAGGCATAGCCGGCCACGGCCTCGAGCGCATCGGCTTCGCTCAGGTGGCGCGAGGTCCTGCCGATCACCACGGCCAGCTCGGCCTCGAAGTCGAGCTGGCTCGAGACGCGCGGCCGCTGGATCGCCGCGCCGTGCGCCACGAGGGAAGACGCGCCGCGCAGGAAGAAGCTGGGGTAGTCGGGCCGCTGGTTGCCACCTTCGGCGGCGTGGTCCGCGTAGTTGAGCCCCAGGCAGATGATCTTGCCGGGCCGTGGCACCACGGGCAGCAGCTTGGCGCTGCCGAACGGAATGCGGGCCGTGGCGGGCGCGGAAGCGGCCTCCTGCGCGGCGGCGGCGAAGCCGGCCGCGCCGCGGCTGCAAAGGGCCACCATGTCACCGGGCAGGGTGACGATGGCGCCATCGACGACCGCGCCCAGGCGGGGCGCCGGATCGGAGTCGGTATGGAAAGTGACGAAGTTCATGGGCTTGCGAGAGCTTGCGAGAGGAAGGAGATCGATCAGGAGGTTTTCAGCCCGGCACCGACCGAACGCATCAGCGCATGCAGCGCGCCATGGCCCTCGAAGCCGATGCCAGGCCGCTGCGGCGGATGCACGAAGCCGTCCTCGACCCGCGTGTCGTCGGCGAAGCCCCCGAAGGAGCCGAACACACCGGGATAGGCCTCGCAACCACCGAGGCCCAGGCCGGCCACCAGCGCCAGCGACATCTGGTTGCCGCCGTGCGGGAAATGGCTGCCTGCGCCCCACCCCTGCGCCTCGAGCCCCAGCGCCATGCTGGCGAAGGCATGCAGGCCGTACGACTGCGGCGGGTCGACCTGGATCAGGTCCTTCTCGCTGCGCCAGCCACCGAGGCGCACGAGGTTGGTCACCTCCTGGTTGCCATAGAGGTTCTCGCCGACCGCGAGCGGTGGCGCGTACACCGAGGCCAGCTCGGCCATCAGCGCATAGTCGTTGGGATCGCAGGGCTCCTCGAACCAGCGCAGGTCGTACGACGCCAGCGCCTTCGCATAGACGAGCGCCTCGTCGCGCTGGAACTTGCAGTTGGCATCGACCGCGAGGTGGCTGCTGTCGGGCAGCACGCCGAGCGCGCAATCGATCCGGCGCAGGTCTTCGTCGAGCGATGCGCCGCCCACCTTGATCTTCACGTGGGTGTAGCCGGCGGCCTGGTGGCCGCGGATCTCGTCGGCCACGTCCTGCGGCACGCCGCCCGGCCGGTACCAGCCGCCGCCCACGTACACGGAGACCTTGCGCTGCATGGTCCCGCCGCGATAGCGCCGCGCCAGCACCTCCGCGGTCGGAAGGTCCTGCGCCTTGCCGATGGCATCCCACAGCGCGGTCTCGATGGTGCCGATGGCGATCGAGCGCTCGGCATGGCCGCCCGGCTTCTCGCCGACGAGCATCGCCGTCACGGCCCTGGCCGGATCGAGCACGCCATCGGCGTCGAGCAGCGACTCGGGCCGGGCCCGCAGCAGCCGCGGGAAGAAGCGCTCGCGCATCGGCTGCCCGCAGGCGTAGCGGCCGGTGGAGTTGAACGCGTAGCCGGTGACCGGCGTCCTGCCGCTGCCCGGGTCCAGCCGTACCGCGACGATCGAGGTCGTCATCTCGGCGAAGGAGAACACGGCGTTGCGCATGGTGCTCTGCACCGGAAAGGCCGCTTCCTGGAGGTCGATGATCCGCATGGTGCTTTCTGTGTGTCCTGAACTTCTTGGGTGGGTGGTCTCAGCGCGACGGCTCGATGCCGGCCGCCCGGATGAACTTGCCGTAGCGCGCCTGTTCCTCGTCGATGTGCTTGCGGAAGGCTTCCGGGCTGGCCGGTGCCGCGGGCAGGAAACCCATGGCCAGCAGCCGCTCGCGTGCCTCGGGCTGGCGCAGCACCTCGCCGACATCGGCGTTGATCTTTTGCACGATGGCCGCGGGCGTGGCGGCCGGCGCCACGAAGCCCAGCCAGGCGCCATAGCGGAAGCCCGGGAAGCCGGACTCGGCCATGGTCGGAACCTTGGGCAGCACGGCCAGCCTTTCCGAGGTACCGACGGCCAGCGGCACGAGCCGGCCCGACTGCAGGAACGGCAGCACGGCCGAGACGCCGGCGAACATCACCTGCACCTGGTCGCCCACGACCGCCGTGGCGGCTTCCGCCGCGCCCTTGTAAGGCACGTGCAGCATCCGGATGCCCGCGCTGCGCATCAGGATCTCCATCGGGAGATGCTGGGCGCTGGCGACGCCGCTGGAGCTGAAGTTGATCTCGCCGGGCCTGGCCTTGGCGGCCTCCACCAGTTCCTTGACCGAACGCACCTTCAAGCTGGGCGACGCGACCAGCACGAAAGGGGTTTCGCCGATCAGCGCGATCGGCGCGAAATCCTTGAGGGGGTCGTAGGGCAGCCTGGCATACAGCGCCGGATTGGCCGCCAGCGTGGTGTCGTTGGGCACCAGCAGCGTGTAGCCGTCGGCCGGCGCGCGGGCGACCTGCTGCGCGCCGATGATGCTGTTGGCACCGACCTGGTTGTCGACCACCGTGCCCTGGCCCCAGCGCTGCGCGAGCTTGCCCGCCATGAAGCGCGAGGCCATGTCCGCGCCCGCGCCGGCCGCGAACGGCACGACGATGCGCACGGGCTTCTCGGGATAGTCGGCGTGGGCCGGGGTGCCCAGTGCCAGCACGGACAGCGCCAGGGCTGCGCAACGCAACGCGGTCTTGATCATCCTTGTCTCCATCTTTCTTGTCTGGCTGGCGGGCCCTGCGATCGCGCCCCGTCCGGCAGGCGCAATTCTGGAGGGGTTGATACCAACGCAAAAGAAGAGATTTCAGCTGCCATCCATCTAAAATTTAGCTGGAACGGCTCTGGAGACGAAACATGGATCTGCGGCAGGTGCGCTACTTCCTGACGGTGGCGGAGAAGGGAAGCATCAGTGCCGCCGCGGCGGTATTGCACGTGGCGCAGTCCGCGATCAGCCGACAGATGCGCCTGCTCGAGGAAGACCTGGGCGGCCCCCTCTTCCACCGGAGCATCGCGGGGGTGCAGCTCACCGACGGCGGCCTGATGTTCCTGGAACGCGCGCGCTTCATCCTGCGCGAGGTGGAGAGCACGACCCTGGACGTCTCCAACTTCAACCGCGGCATGCGCGGCTTTCATCGCGACGTGCGCGGCACGGTGCGGATGTCGTCGGCGCCCACGGTCGGGCAGGCGATCCACGGCCGCCTCGCGCTGGACTTCCGCCAGCGCTTTCCGCAGGTCCGGCTGGAGCTGACGGAAAGTCCCACCGACGACGCATTGCATCGGCTGACGGCCGGCACCATCGAACTGGCGATCGTGTCGAATCCCGGCAACCAGGAGCACGTCCATTTCACGCCGCTCGCGCGGCAGGAAATCGCGGTCTTCTGTCTTCCCGGCTCAAAGCTGGCCGCGCGTTCGAGCGTTCACGCACGCGAGCTGCGCAAGCTGCCGATCATCATTTCGCTGGGCCTGCGGCACAGCCTCGAGACCGAACACGGGGTGATGCAGCCGGTCATCCAGATCGACGGCAACGAAGGGGCCGCGCAACTCACTCGGGCGGACCTCGGCGTTGCCGTGCTGCCGAAATCCGTGGTGCGAACCTCGAGCATCTGGCAAGGCCTCGTGGCCGTGCCGGTGCGCGGCTTCTCGGTGGCCCGCATGCTCGCGGTGGCCAAGGGGCGGCCGGTCAGCCTGGCCGCGAAGGTCTTTCGCAGTGCCGTCGAGGAACAGATGGCGCTTTGCGTGGGGGAAGGACTCTTCCTGCCACCGTGACGCGAATCGGCCGCCAGAGGCCGATTCCGCCTGCCGTTCTCAGCCCGCGATCGAAGGAAGCGACGCGCCCTGCGGCGCGATGCGCGGCCCCACCACGATGCGCTGCGGTCGCTCCGCGCGCGGCGTCACGGGCAGCGCCTCCGGCCGGACGGCGGGCATCGTTGCGGGCGTGCCGAGCGCGCCCCACAGCGCAGCAAAGCGCACATCGGCTTCCTTGCGCAGCCGCGCGATCTGCTCGATGTCGGTGGACGCCGGCTTCAGGCGCCCTCCGCGCGTGCGCTGGTGCAGGCAGTGGATGGCCGCCTGGGCCTCGTCCTCCGCTCCCACCCAAGCCGCGAAAGCGGCATCCCGGTCGTCTTGCATGGCTTGGTCCTCAACAGTGAGCGTGATGGTGGGAGAAAGTGATGGCGCGGTCCGATCGCGCGCTGGACGACGCTATCGATTCCAGGCGCCGCTTCCTGTAGGCCAGCGCCGCCTCGCCTTGCCGGCCAGGGACCGTCGGCCCTGAATCCTGGTCGCGCCGACGGCGCCGTGTCAGGCCGGGCGACAGCGTGTAGGCATGGACTGATTGCGCGGGCCCCGAAGGCCTGTGACTATTTTTTCGGCACCGGGCTCCCGCGCCCCGCGCGCCACCCGGACCGTTCCGTGCACCCGCCCGGATTCCCTTCACGAAGACCTCGAGGACAAGCATATGACCCAGTTGAGCGTCGACCTCTACCAAAGCAGCACCGACCCGCAGAAATTCCTGGCCCTGCCGGCCGGCACCGACCCGACCGAGGTCACGGGGCCGATGGTCTTCGACCAGGACTACGCGCAGGTCGTGCGCTACCAGCAGGCCTTCGAGTTCGATCCCTCGGAGCCTTATGCGGGCGTCAACGCCGCCAAGATCGCGGCCGACATCCTGACCGTGAAATGGTCGACCTACCATCGCGAGCCCGTGCCGAAGGGGGGTGGGCGGCAAGGCTGAGCCGTCCGTCTCAGGTGCTGCCGATCCGCCGGGCCTCGGCCTCGATCACGAGCCGGTCGATGCGCTCGTCGGGCAGGTTGACCAGCAGTTCCACATGCCGGCGGATCGCATGCATGGTCTGCACGAAGGCGTCGTCGCCGAGCTCGTTGCCCGGCGCGCGCGGATCGGGATGCGACCAGTGCGCCGAGGCGGGCTGGCCGGGCCAGACCGGGCAGGTCTCGCCTGCGGATTCATCGCACAGCGTGACCACGAGGTCCATGTGCGGGGCCGAGGGCGCGCCGAATTCTTCCCAGCTCTTGCTGCGCAGTCCTTCGGTCGGCAGACCCGCGCCACGCAGCGCCTCGAGCGTGCGCGGATCGGCCTGGCCGTCGGCCGTGGGCGCATGGCCCGCGGAATGCGCGACGAAGCGGCCTTGGCCGAGCTGGTCGAGCAGCGATTCGGCGATCAGGCTGCGCGCGGCGTTGCTGTTGCAGAGGAACAGGACGTGGACGGGATGGCCAGGATTCATGGCGTGACGCGAGGCCGCGCGTCGCGGCCCGGTTTGTTGCGGACCCGGGCATTGACGCCGCTTCCGATGACGCACGCATGACAGCCCCGCGCCGGCGTGTGTAGTGCCGGCGTCACCTTCGCTGCGCACGATGGCGTCTTTCTCCACCTCACCGAAAGCACCGCATGTCCAACGACGCCAAGCTCATCGCCGCCGCCGAACTCGCCGACCACTACATCGGGATCATCCTGTCGGAAGAACCGGCCCTGCTGGTCGAGAAGATCGCCGACCAGGGCGCCAAGGACATCGCCAAGTCGGCCAAGGCGCTGGCCGAGTTCCGCCTGCAACTCGCGAAGGCACTGGCCGAGCAGCCGATCCCCGAGTACTTCGAGGAATCGGAAGAGGAAGAGGAGGAGTCGGAGGAAGAGTCCGCTGAAGACGGCAAGGACGAGCACGCCGACAAGTAAGCGACCCGCTCCGGCACTCCTCAGCCGCCCACGAGGCTGTCGAGCGCCGATGCGCGCCGCGCGGCGCCTTCGCGCGCGGCCGGCGCGAACTCGATCAGCGCGCCATGCGTCTTCGCGAGATCCGGCGCCTCGGGCGACGGCGTGGCCGCGGTGTGCAGCACCAGCGCATACGGCCCCTCGCCGCGCGCGCTGAGCCGCTGTTCCACCGCGCGGCCGATCGGCGTGGCGGCATCGGTCTTCGCGCTGGCGCGCGGCGACGAGAACACCAGCGCGCTGCCGCCGAGCGCGATCACGGCCAGCCGCACGCCGCTGCCCGGCAGCGCCACGGCTTCGCCGATATGCACCGCCACCTCGCCATGCCCGTCGCCGAGCAGCGCGCGGTAGCGCTCGAGCGTGGCGTCGAGGTCGTGCACCGCGAGCGCGAGGCTCGCGACGCCGAGCGCGCCATTGGGATGCGTGCGCGCGTCGCTCTCGGGCACGCGCAGCGCGCGCGGCGTGAGGTCGCCGCACAGGAAAGGCAGGTCGGCCGTCGCGGGCCGCGCGATCTGCCAGCGCAGGCGTTCGCCGTCGGGGCGCACGCGGCCGCCATCGACCGGCCCCTCGAGCGCCAGGCCGCGCGCCCTGGCCTCCTCGACGGTGACCGCGGTGCTGCGCGGCAGCAGCGCGAAGTCGACGATGCCTTCGCCATGGCGCTGCAGCAATTGCCACCAGCGCTCCTCGGGCGAGGGCGCGCGCCACGCGATCAGCTCGAAGTAGCTGCCGTCCTGGAACACCACCAGCGCGTTGTGCGTGGTGCGGCCCGGATGGTCGCCGCCGCGCAGCACCTGGAAGCCGAGCGCCGCGTAGTCGGCGATGGCGCTCTCGAGGTCGTGCACCGCGATGACGATGTGGTCGAGTTTCAATGACATGGTCGTGTGTTCTCCCGTGGGGGCGTGTGAAGTTCAGGAGGCGGTGCGCGCGGCGCCGTCGCCGCCCAGGTAGGCATCGCGGATGCGCGGGTCGTCGAGCAGCGCGGCGGCCGGGCCCGAGAGCACGATGCGCCCGGTCTGCAGCACGTAGCCGTGGTGCGCGATCTGCAATGCGAGGCTGGCGTTCTGCTCGACCATGAAGACCGAGACGCCCTGGGCATTGATGCGCGCGATCAGCTCGAGCACCTTGTCCACGTACAGCGGCGACAGGCCCATGGTCGGCTCGTCCATGCAGATGAGCTGCGGGCGGCCCATGAGCGCGCGCGCCATCGCCACCATCTGCCGCTCGCCGCCCGAGAGCGTGCCGGCCTGGAAGTCGATGCGCTCGGCCACGCGCGGGAACAGTTCGAGCATGCGCTCGAGGTCCTCGGCCACCGCGCGGCGGTCGTTGCGCGCGTAGGCACCCATCAGCAGGTTCTCGCGCACGGTCATCGCCGGGAACAGCCGGCGCGCCTCGGGCACCGAGCCGATGCCCTGGCGGATGATCTGCGGCGTGCTCAGGCCCAGCGTCGAGACGCCGTCGAACAGCACCTCGCCCGAGCGCGGCTTGAGCAGGCCCAGCACGATCTTCATGGTGGTCGACTTGCCGCTGGCATTGCCGCCGAGCAGGCTCACGATCTGGCCCTTGCGCACCTCGATGTCGAGATCGAAATGGGCCTGCACCGGGCCGTAGAAGCTGTTGACCTTGCGCAGTTGGAGCAGCGGATGAGCGGTGGTGCGGGCCGCGGGGCTCGCGGCTGGCGCGGCATGGTCCTCGTCGCGGCCGTCTCCCCACAACGGCGACGGCGGCAGCCCCGTGCGGGCGACGGTGGCGATCATGCGGGCACCGCCTCGGGCCGTGCCTGCCCCACCTGCCGGTGGCCGAGGTAGGCCTCGATCACCGCGGGGTCGTTGCGCACGTCGTCGGGCCGGCCCTCGGCGATCTTGCGGCCGTCGTCGAGCACGGCCACGCGGTCCGACAGCTGCATCACGAGGTCGAGCTTGTGCTCGATCAGCAGGATGGTCTGGCCGCGCGCCTTCAAGCCGCGGATGATCTCGAGCATCTCGGCGGTCTCGCTCTCGTTCATGCCGGCCGTGGGTTCGTCGAGCAGCAGCAGCCGGGGCTGGAGCGCGAGCGCGCGCGCGATCTCCACGCGGCGGCGGTTGGCGTACGAGAGGCTGTAGGCCGGGTGATCGACGCGCGGCGCCAGCCGTTCGCCGAACAGCGCGACGATCTCGAGCGCCTCCCGGCGCAGCGTCTCCTCCTCGCGCCGCACGGCGGCGGGCTGCACCAGCGCGAGCGCCAGTTCGGCCAGCGCGCCCAGGCCCGGCACGCCGCCCACGCGCGGCTTCACGGCGCGCAGCCGGGTGTGCGCGCCGACCAGCACGTTGTCGAGCACCGAGAGGTTGGCGAACACGCGCCCATGCTGGAAGGTGCGCGCCAGCCCGCGCGCGGCGAGCTGCTGCGCGGGCAGGCCCGTGATGTCCCGCCCCTCGAACAGCACCTGCCCTTCGTCGGGCCGGTCCAGGCCGGTCACGAGGTTGAATAGCGTGGTCTTGCCGGCCCCGTTGGGCCCGATCACGCTGAGCAATTCGCCCTCGCCCACGTGCAGGTCGATCGCGTTCACGGCCGTGAGGCCGCCGAAGCGGCGCACCAGGCCGCGGATCTCAAGCAGCGACGGCATCGCCCGCTTCCTGCGGCGCGCGGGCGGCCTGCGCCTTCGAGTTCACGAGCTTCACCTCGGCGCGGATGGTCTGCGGGTTGCGCAGCAGGTTGAGGATCGGGCAGTTGCGCTCCACTGCCTCGAACAGCGCGTCGATCTCGGCACGGCTCGCGGGCGAATCGATGTGCACCGTGTAGCCGATCTGGTGCGGCCAGATCGGCGTGCTCTCGTGGCCCGGCTTGCCGCCGCGCGGATCGATGAGGCCCGTGACCTCGACCTCGAGGCTTTCCAGCGGCACCTGGCGCTCGGCCGCCTGGATCAGGAAGATGTGCGTGACGCAGGTGCCGAGCACGCCGAGCTGCAGCTCGGGCGAGCTCGGGCCGAGGTCGTAGCCCGCGAAGTTCGGCGGGCTGTCGCTGATGACCTGGTGGTCGCGGATGCGCAGCCGGCGCACGCCGCTGCGGCCCTCGGCCTTCACGCTGGCCTTCAGTTGCAGCGGCTGCGCGCTGCCCGCGTCGACGGCGGCATTGCGCGCCAGCACGGCGGCGCGCTTCTCGGCGAGGTAGTCGTTGAGATGGCTCATGGTGTGGTTCCTTCTTCAGACGGTGCCCAGCAGGCCTTGCGGGCGGAAACGGATCAGCAGCAGCAGCGCGACGCCGTAGATCAGCATGCGGTACTCGGCGGTGACGCGGAACAGTTCGGGCAGGCTCACGAGCGCGACCGCGCCGAGCAGCGCGCCGCTGATGTTCCCGAGCCCGCCGAGGATCACCATGGTGAGCGCGAGGATCGAGATCTGCGAGCCGAAGGTCTCGTGGTTGATGTACGAGTACATGTGGGCCGTGAAGGCGCCGCTCACGCCGGCCGCGAAGCCGCCGAAGCCGAAGGCCAGCGCCTTGTAGCGGTCGGGGCTCACGCCGTAGGCGCGCGCGGCCACCTCGTCCTCGCGCACCGCGCGGAAGGTGCGGCCCAGGTGCGAGCCCAGCAGCCGCCACTGCAGCAGCGCGAGCAGCACCATGGCGCCGAACGAGGCCCAGTAGATCGCGCCGTTCGACGAGGCATCGCGCCCGAACAGCGACAGCGGCGGTATGCCCGAGACGCCGATCGGACCGCGCGTGAGGCTCTCCCAATTGAGGATGGTGAGCGCCACGATCTCGCCGATGCCCAGCGTGGCGATCGACACGTAGTGGCCGCGCAGCCGGAAGGCCGGGAAGATCAGCGCGGTGCCGATCAGCGAGGTGAGGATGCCGGCCAGCACGATGCCCGTGCCCACCGGCAGGTGCAGGTCGAGCACCAGCAGCGAGGAGGCATAGGCGCCGATGGCCAGCAGTCCCGCATGGCCGAGCGAGATCTGGCCGACGGTGCCCGCCACCAGCGTGAGGCTCAGCGCCAGCGCCGCATAGAGCCAGGCGTTGGTGAGCGTCTGCAGCAGGTAGGGCGAGGGATCGAACAGCGGCAGCAGCACCGCGGCCGCGAACAGCGCCACGAGCAGCCGGCGCGGCACGCGCCAGGGCTTGCTGGGCGCGATGAAGGTACCGGTCAGCGGCTCGGGCGGCAGCGCGCGCTTGCGGCCGAACAGGCCGTTGGGCTTCCACACCAGGATCGCCAGCAGCAGCGCGAAGGCGAACAGGTTGCGATAGGGCGTGCCCAGCAGCGCCACGCCGTAGCTCTCGATCAACCCGAGCAGCAGGCTGCCGACGATGGCGCCCGGCACGTTGCCGACGCCGCCGACCACGGTGGCGACCACGCCCTTGAGCGTGGCCTGGAAGCTCATCGCGGGACTGATGTTGTTGTAGTACATGCCCACCAGCAGGCCCGACAGCCCGCCGAGCGCGGCCGCGATCGCGAACACGGTCTGGTTCACGCGGTCGACGTCGACGCCCATCTGCTGCGCCGCGTCGCGGTCCTGCGCGGTGGCGCGCACCGCCCAGCCCAGCCTGGTGAAGCGCAGGAAGCCGAACAGCACGGCCGCGCTCGCGAGGCCGATGCCCGCGATCAGCAGGTCGAGCGCGCCGATGGTGCCGCTGCCGACCTGCAGCCGCCAGTCGGGCAGCGCCGTGGGCAGCGCGCGCGGATCGGGGCTGAAGACCAGTTGCACCAGGATGTCGAGCACGAAGCTGATGCCGATGGTGGCCAGCAGCGGCGCGATGCGCGCCGCGCCCTGCAGCGGGCGCAGCCCCACGCGCTCGATCAGCATGCCGAGCGCGCCCGAGCCCAGCACCACCAGCGCGATCGTCACGGGCAGCGGCGTGTGCAGAAAAGTGATCGAGGCCCAGCCGATGTAGGCGCCGACGGTGTAGACCGAGCCGTGCGCGAAGTTGATCAGGTGCGAGACGCCGAAGATCAGTGCCAGCCCGACCGCCAGCAACGCATAGATGTTGCCGATGATCAGGCCGTTGACCGTGTAGTCGAAGAAGGAACCGAAGTTCATCGAAGGACCGCCGTCTGCGCGCGCCAGGGCGCGCGGTGCGCGAGACCGATCATTTGGTCGAGGCCAGCGCCGCCTTCTCGTCGAGCTGCGTCCACTTGCCGTCCTTCACCACCAGGTTCACGCTCTTCACGCCGATCACGCGGCGCGTCTGCGGATCGAAGCTGGCCTTGCCGAAGATCACGCTGGGCACGTCCTTGATCTTGTAGAAGGCATCGCGCACCGCCTTGCGGTCGGCGTTGGGTCCGGCCTGGCGCAGCGCGGCGGCCGCGTACACCACGGCGTCGTAGGCATAGGCGTTGAAGGCGTCGGGTTCCTTGTCGTACCTGGCGCGGAAGCTCTTCACGAAGTCGCGCACCTCCGCGCGCGGCTCCTCGGGGAAGAAGGCGGTGTTGGTGTGGATGCCGTTGACCGCGGCGCCGCCGAGCTCGATGAACTTCGGCGAATAGACCGAGCCCACCGCCGCGATCGGCTGCTTCAGGCCCACGCTGCGCACCTGGCCCGCGATGAGCGCGCCGTCGGGGTAGTAGGAGATCAGCACCAGGCCATCGGGGTTGGCGTCGCGCACGCGCACGAGCGTCGAGCGGAAGTCCTTCTCGTCGGGCTGGTAGCCCTCGGCGATGGCGAGCTGCGCGCCGCGTTCCTGCGCGGCCTTCACCAGCACGTCCTTGCTGGTGCGGCCCCAGTCGGTGTTGAGATAGAGCACCGCGATGCGCTTGAAGCCCAGCGTCTTGACCGCGAGATCGGCCAAGAGCGGCTGCGCGTCGGCCTGGCTGATCGACGGGCTCCAGATGTAGTCGCCGCCCTTGGTGAAGTCGGGATGCGAGTTGGTGAAACCCAGTTGCACCAGGCCCGCGCGCTGGTAGATCGGCGAGGCCGCCATCGAGGCCGGGCTCGAGAAGTCGCCGAGCTCGATCAGCACGCGCTTGTCGTTCACCAGCTTCTGCGCGATCGCGACCGACTGGCGCGGGTCGCTCTGGCTGTCCTCGAAGTTGTAGGCCAGCGGCCGGCCATGGATGCCGCCCTGCGCGTTGATGTGCTCGAGCGCGAGGTCGAAGCCCGCCTTCCACTGCGCGCCGTACTGCGCGTTCTGGCCGGTCAGCGGACCGCTGACGCCGAACCAGACGGGCTCGCCGCTGGCCGGCGCGGCCAGGACGGGTGCGGACAGTGCGAAGGCGGCGCCGGCCAGCGACAGCGCGGCGATCCGGTGCAGGAAGCGTTGGCGGGAGATCGGTGTTGGCATGGTGTGGGGGTCCCGGGGCATGAAGATCAGGCCGGCCATTCTTCGCGTTGCCCGTGGCCGCTGGAACGAAAAAAAGCGCTGCGCGATATGCGTTTTCCGAGCAAGGCATGGCGTGCTCTCGACGCTCTCCGCGCTCTTGCAGGCCGGACATATGCATGACCGAAAACATTCGTTGGATAGGCGCGGACCGCGCCCGGACACTCGCCGCTTCGAATATTCCGGTGGAGAAGCCCTGATGACCGACTCTCTTTCCTCGCGCCTGCCGCCTTCGCGCCGCAGCGTTCTTCAAGCCGGCGCCGCCGCCGCCGTCGTGGGCTCCGCGGCCCTGCTCGGCGCTTCGGCCTGGTCGCAGCCGCGCAAGCTGACCTTTGCCTGGAGCCAGGCCGGCTTCTGCTTAGCGCCCGTGCCGGTCGCGCTCGAGCGCGGTTTCTTCGAGAAGAACGGGCTCGATGTCGAGCTGCTGAACTGGGCCGGCTCGTCCGACCAGATGCTCGAGGCACTGGCCACCGGCAAGGCCGACGTCGGCGTGGGCCTGATCCACCGCTGGGTCAAGCCGCTGGAAGCCGGCTTCGACGTGAAGGTGGTCGGCAGCGTGCATGGCGGCTGCCTGCGGCTGGTGGGTGCCAAGGCCGCCGGCGTGACCACCGAGCTCGCGAGCCTCAAGGGCAAGACCATCGGCGTGTCGGACCAGAACAGCCCGGCGCGCCAGTTCTATGCGATCCATCTCGCCAAGAAGGGCATCGACATCGACAAGGACGTCGACTGGCGCGTCTATCCGGCCGACCTGCTCGACATCGCCGTGAAGAAGGGCGAAATCCAGGCCATTGCCGACGGCGACCCGAACATCTACCTGATCGAGAAGCGCAACCCCGGCGTCTTCACCGAGATCGCCAACAGCGCCAAAGGCGAGTACGCCGAGCGCCTGTGCTGCATCGTCGGCGCGCGCGGCGAGTTCGCGCGCAACGACAAGCCGCGCGCCGCCGCCACCGTGCGCGCGCTGGCGCAGGCCTCCGACTACGTCGCCGAGAACCCGAACGAGTCGGCCCGCATCTATGCCAAGTACGCGCCCAAGGTGGCGGTGGAAGACCTGCAGAAGCTGTTCACCGAGCTGACCTACAAGCACCATCCGGCGGGCAAGGCGCTGCGCAACGAGGTGGAGGCGTTTGCGACGGACTTCCGGAATGCGGGGATCCTGAAGAAGAGCACGGACGTGGTTCGGTTTGCGAACCACGTGTCGCTGGACGTGCTGGCTTGAGGGGCTACAGGCCGGGTGGCTTCTCGAAGAAGAAGCAGTCCGGCAGGATGGCCGGCGCGATGTGGTCGATGTCTTTGGCCGACACGCCGCAAGCGAAGAAGCCGTCGCGCCAGTGCCGGATTCCATCGACCAGCCGATCGATGTGCCCGCGCGCCTTTTCGGTCGACAGACCGAAGCGCCCGGCCTGCGACAGCAGGTTGTAGATGCTGGCCGTGCGGCCGTGATCGCCGACGGTCAAGGCCAGGTCGCGGCGCTCCAGGCTGACCATGGGCGCGGGCACGAGGTCGTAGGCCGGAGACAGGCGCCATCCCTTCTGCCTTCGCAGCAGGGCGTGGTTGCGTGGATGATCGTCGTTGTTGGTCACGGCGGCATTGAAGACCATCCGCCTGAACAGCTCGGTGCAGTCGGCTTCCGGCTTGTCGGACCAGCGACGCAGGTTGTCGGCCAGCAGCGGGTAGGACCAGCGCTCTCGGTCCAGGTGGCTGTCGCCGCAGTCGAGCACCGTCAGCCCGCTGACGAGACCGAAGCGCAGATAGCCGTCGTCGGTGTGGTCGCGATCGAAGCGCTGCAGCATCAGCACGTCGCTCTGACCGACCGCTTCCAGCCTGGCCTGGGTGACGTTCAGGCCGCAACGGCGCGTCAGGTCCAGCGTCGCGAACTCGACGCGCTGCAGATTGAAGCGATCGCCTCTGGCGGGAAACTTGCCGAGCCAGAGGCTTTGCGCGTCCTCGATCGTGGCCTTGGGCCGCGCACCGCCCATGCTGGTGCCGGGATCGAGCTGTTCGAGCAGATGCGCTGCCACCGGTCGGCCCTCTTCGATCGCCTGCGTAGCCGCGATCAGTTCGGCCAGTTGGTGCGTGCGGTTGTAGTGCCGCCTGGGCGCGGGCGGTTCGACCTTCAGGCCGAAGCTCAGGTAGCCGGCCCCGTCCTGTGGCCCGTGCAGCAGATAGTCGATCTCCTCGAGATCGCCCGCGCTGCGCTTGAGCTTGTGCTCGATCACCCGCCGTCCCCAGGCGTCGGGGCCGGCGTCCCGCACCGCGCCCGGAATTCCCTTGAGTTGCGTGAACTCGAAGACCTCCTTGGCGAGGGGCAGGCGGAACGGGTCGAGCGCAACCGCTTCCTTGCGCTGAAGGTAACGGTCACCGTAGCGAAAGCGACCGATCCGCGTGCCATCGGCCAGTGTCTGCACCCGGAGCAACGCCCGCCGGCACCGTCTCCAGGGTGCCGGGAAGCTGGATGTAGACGTAGGCTTCGCGCTCAGAAGTCATAGTCGTCGCTCGTCTTGCGGACCTTGCCCGCGCGCGTGGGGCGGTGGGATGCTTCGAGTGCCTTGCCGTGCAGATCGCCGTCGGGATCCGCCACCGCGTCCAGGGAGTTGTCGAGGCCCAGCGCCCACAGCACGGTGAAGCACACGCCGATCGCCGTACCCGGCTTCCCGAGTTCCAGCGCGGTGAGGGTGTTGCGGTTGATGCCGGCCTTGCTGGCCAGATCGGCCACCGACCAGCCACGACGGATCCGCGCGACACGGATGCGCTGCCCCAGCCGCGCAACATGCTCGGTGGCTTGGGAGGGCATCGAGAAATTGCTCATTTTACTAGGCGTAAAGTCACTTAATGCCCATTATGTTAGGCATTTTGATTCGATGGCGCAAGCAGAAATACAAGCTCGGCGGGACGGATTCGGATCGGTCGCTCGCCCCCGCTTTTCCGCATATCCACATGCGCAAAGAGCGCATGCAACCCATGCGAACTTTCCTAGCATCGGGCGCAGCATCCATTCCACCCAGCGCTCCCGCGCTCCCACGCCATGTCCTCCGTGCTTGCCGCCGAACGGCCGACCGTTGCCGAACCTTCTTCCGTTGTCCCGTTCAGGATCGCCGCGATCGACGCATCGCTCGGCGCCGAGGTCACAGGTCTCGACGCCACGCGCCCGGTGCCGGCCGCGCAGGTGCGTGCGCTCAAGGAGGCGCTGCTCGAGCGGCATGTGCTGGTGCTGAAGGAACAGCGGCTCGACGACGCGCAGTTCGAGCGCCTGGCCAGCTACTTCGGCGCCGTGTTCCGTCCGCCGTCGAACGTGCCGGTGCTCGGCTCCGATCCCTATGGCGGCAACACGCCCGACATCGTGCGGGTGTCGAACGTCGACGGCGGCGTGCTCGGCCATGACGAGCTCGCGGCGCATGCCGACCACCACTGGACGCCGGTGCCGTCGTCGGGTTCGCTGCTCTACGGCATCGAGGTGCCCTCGGAGGGCGGCGACACCACCTGGTACAACCTCGCGGCCGCCTGGGACGAGCTCGATGCGGGCACGCAGCGCGAGATCGAGCACCTGCGGCTCATCACCTACAACCCCTTCCTGCGCAAGCTCAAGCCGCTCACCACCGGCTTCCCGCTCTACCGCACGCCCGACATCGCGCCGCTCGAACCCTTCGAGGTGCATCCGCTGGTGCGCACCCATCCCGACAGCGGCCGCCGCATCCTCTACCTGGGCGCGCGCACCGAGGTCGAGATCGTCGGCGTCGATCCGCAGTACGGCGCCGCGCTGATCGCGCGCCTGCGCCAGCACCTGCTGCAGCCGCGCTTCGCCTACACGCACCGCTGGAGCGTGGGCGACATCGTCTACTGGGACAACCAGGCCACGCTGCATGCGCGCAGCGCCTTCGACAACGGCGAGCGCCGCGTGCTCAAGCGCATCAGCCTCTCGGGCAGTCGCCCGTACTGACACCGCTACCGGCACTTCCCACGCGCACCGCCATGCGCGCCACCGCCCCGCGCGGCGGCGCGCGCGCGAGCCAGCCATGCCCCTTCCCCGCCGTCCCATCCTGCTGAACGCGTTCGACATGAACACTCCCAGCCACCTGACCCACGGCCTGTGGCGGCATCCGCGCGACCGCGCCACCGACTACAAGCGGCTGCCCTACTGGCTCGACCTCGCGCGCACGCTCGAGCGCGGGCTGTTCGACGGCCTGTTCCTCGCCGACGTGACCGGCGTCTACGACGTCTGGGGCGGCAGCCCCGAGGCCGCGCTGCGCCACGGCATCCAGGTGCCGATCAACGATCCGGCCGTGCTCGTGAGCGCGATGGCCAGCGTCACGCGCCACCTGGGCTTCGGCATCACGGCCACCATCGCGGCCGAGGCGCCGCATGCCTTCGCGCGCCGCATGTCCACGCTCGACCACCTGAGCGAGGGCCGCATCGGCTGGAACATCGTGACCGGCTTCCTCGACAGCTCGGCGCGCGCGCAGGGCGCGGCCGCCGCCACCGGCCACGACCGGCGCTACGACCTGGCCGACGAGTTCATGACGCTGGTCTACCGGCTCTGGGAAGAGAGCTGGGACGACGACGCGGTGATCGCCGACCGCGCGCGCGGCATCTATGCCGACCCCGCGCGCGTGCGCGCCATCCGCCATACGGGCGAAGGCTGGCGGCTCGATGCGGTGCATCCCTGCGAGCCTTCGCCGCAGCGCACGCCGCTGCTGTTCCAGGCCGGCGCCTCGGCGCGCGGCACGGCCTTCGCGGCACGCCATGCGGAGGTGGTGTTCGTGCCCAACCAGGGCCTGGCCGCCACCGCGGCCGTGGTGCGCAAGCTGCGCGCGGCGCTGGCCGAGGCAGGGCGCGATGCCGACGCGGTGCGCTTCGTGACCACGCTGCTGGTCGTGACCGGGGCCACCGAAGCCGAGGCCCGTGCGCGCTACGAGGAGTACCGCCGCTATGCGCAACCCGAGGCCGGCCTGGTGCAGTTCAGCAGCGCGATCGGCCACGACCTCTCGCGCCGCGGCCTCGACGACGCCATCGGCGGCGGCAGCGCCGATGCGATCCAGAGCTCGGTCGCCTCGCTCAAGCGGCCCGGCGGCGCGCCGCTGACCCCGCGCGCGCTGCTCGCGCAGATGCCGCTGGGCGCGCGCCATGCGCCCGTGGTCGGCACGCCCGCGCAGATCGCCGACACCATCGAGGCCTGGGTCTGCGAGGCCGGCATCGACGGCTTCAACCTCGTGCGCACCGTGAGCCCCGAGGGCCTCGAGCATTTCGTCGACCTCGTGGTGCCCGAACTGCAGCGCCGCGGCCTGCACAAGCGCGCCTATGCCCAAGGCAGCTGGCGCGAAAAGATCTTCGGCCCGGGCCGCGCCCGGCTGCCGTCCTCCCACACCGGGGTGCGGCGGCGCACCTCCGCCTCGCCATGACAGCTCCCTCCTCCCTCTCCACCGGCCCGGTCCACGTCGTGCGCGACGATGCCGAGGCCCTCGCCATCGCGCGCCGCCTCGCGGTCGACTTCGCCACCGGTGCCTCCGAGCGCGACCGGCAGCGCCGCCTGCCCTTCGAGGAGATCGAGCGCTTCTCGGCCAGCGGCCTCTGGGGCATCACGGTGCCACGCGCCTTCGGCGGCGCCGCGGTCTCGCATGCCACGCTGGCCGAGGTCACGGCGCTGATCTCCGAGGCCGATCCCGCGCTCGGCCAGATTCCGCAGAACCACTACTGCCTGGTCGACGCGGTGCGGCTGATCGGCGACGCGCAGCAGCAGAAGTTCTTCTTCCGCGAGGCGATCGAGGGCCGGCGCTTCGGCAACGCGGTGTCGGAAAGCGGCACCGCCAACGCCAAGGTCGTGACCGCGCGGCTGCGTGCCACGCCCGAGGGCCTGCGGCTCGACGGCCGCAAGTTCTACTGCACCGGCGCGCTGTTCGCGCACTGGGTGCCGGTCGCGGCCAGGGACGAGCAGGACAACCAGGTGCTGGTCTACGTCGCGCGCGAGGCGCCGGGTCTCGAGGTCGTCGACGACTGGAGCGGCTTCGGCCAGCGCACCACCGCGAGCGGCACCGTCACGGCCGACAACGTGGCGGTCGGCGCGCTGCAGGTGCTGCCGCGCGCGCAACTGTTCGAGCCGCCGACCATCCACGGCCCGTTCGCGCAGGTGCTGCACGCCGCCATCGATCTCGGCATCGGCCGCGCCGCCATGGCCGACCTGCACCACTGGGTGCGCGAGCGCGCGCGGCCCTGGCCCGACAGCGGCGTGGCGCGCGCGGCCGACGATCCGCTCACGCTCGCGCGCATCGGCCGGCTGGTGATCCAGCAGCATGCGGCCGAGGCGCTGCTCGAACGCTCGGGCCGCGCGCTCGACCGTGCGCGCGACGAGCCCGATGCCGCGCACGTGACCGAGGCCTCGATCGCGGTCGCCGAAGCCAAGGTGCTGAGCACCGAGTTCGCGCTCGAGGCCGCCACCGCGCTGATCGAGCTCGCGGGCACGCAGTCCACGCTGGCCGAGCACAACCTCGACCGCCACTGGCGCAACGCGCGCACCCACACCGTGCACGACCCGGTGCGCTGGAAGCCGCATGCGGTGGGCAACCACTGGCTCAACGGTGCCAGCCCGCAGCGCCACGCTTCGATCTGATCCTTCCTCGTCTTTCCGAAAGCCATCACCATGGACCGTCGCCGTTTCATTCAACAAGGCAGCGCAGCCTTCTCTCTCGGCACCGTCGCCGGCACCAGCCTGCCTCTGTCGGCCTGGGCCCAGGCGCGCAAGGACACGCTGCGCTTGCTCTCCGAGGGCGCGCCCAACTCGCAGGACCCGCACGGCGAGGGCGTGAGCCGCGAATCGCTGGGCCTGTTCTTCAACGTCTACGACCGGCTCATCAACTTCGACCGCGCGCAGCTCTCGCCGGGCGTCTTCAAGTACGACTACGGCCGCTTTCGCGGCGAGCTGGCCGAGCGTTTCGAAACCAGCGCCGACGGCCGCACCCTGACCTTCTTCCTGCGCCGCGACGCCACCTTCCACGACGGCAAGCCCGTGACGGCCGCCGACGTGAAGTGGTCGCTCGACCGCGCGGTCTCGCTGCCGGCCAGCAAGCGCCAGCTCGCGACCGGCTCGCTCGAGAATCCCTCGCAGTTCACGGTGGTGGATGCGCACACCTTCCGCATCGCGCTGCCGCGCGCCGACCGCTACACGCTGCCGAACCTCGCGCTGAGCTTCGCCTCGGTGCTCAACAGCGAGCTTGCGAAGTCGCACGCCACCGCGGCCGATCCCTGGGCCACCGAATGGGTCAAGGCGCACGAAGCCGGCGGCGGTGCCTTCCGCATCGAGAGCTTCACGCCGGGCCAGCAGGTGGTATACACCCGCTTCGACGGCTGGAAGGGCGGCAACGCGCCGCAACTGCGCCGCGCCGTGTTCCAGGTCGTGCCCTCGGCCTCCAACCGCGTGGCCGCCTTGCTCAAGGGCGACGCCGACGTGGCGCTGCAGTTGCCGCCCAAGGACCTCGACGCGCTGACCGACACCAGGCGCGCCAAGGTGGTGTCGGTGCCGGTCACGACCAGCTTCCGCTTCGTCGCCTTCAACACCCAGGCCAAGCCCTTCGACGACGTGCGTGTGCGCCAGGCCATCGCCTACGCCCTGCCCTACACCACCTTGCTGCGCGGCGCCAACCTGGGCCGCGGCGAGGCGCTGTACGGCGCCAGGCCCGGCAAGCCCGCGAGCAGCCGCTTTCCGCAGCCCTATCCCTACGACACCCAGCTGCTCAAGGCGAAGGAGCTGCTGGCGCAGGCCGGCCATCCGCAGGGCTTCAAGACCAGCTTCAGCTACAACGTCGGCGACGCCACGCTGGCCGAGCCAGCGGCGCTGCTGATCCAGGAGGCGCTGGCGAAGATCGGCATCGCGCTGAGCATCGAGAAGGTGCCGAGCGCCCAGTGGGGCACGCTGCAGACCGAGAAGAAGCTGCCCTTCTTCATCGACAGCTCCTCGGCCTGGTTCAACGACCCCGACTACTTCTTCCGCATCTTCTTCCAGGGCGACTGGCGCTGGAACTTCGGTTCGTTCAAGAACGACGAACTCGCCAAGCTGCTCGAGCAGGCGCGCTGGGAGACCGATCGCGCGAAATACGACCGCGCGATCCAGCGCGCGATCGAGATCGCCTTCGAGCAGGTGCCGCTGGTGCCGCTGTGGCTGCCCACCTTCGAGGCGGCGCTGCAGCCCGACCTGCAGGGCTTCACCTACTACATCCATGGCCAGGTGGACTTCCGGCCGTTGACGCGCTCATGAGCTTCGCCCGGCGCGTCGTCTCCAGGCTTGCGGCCACCGTGCCGGTGCTCGCGGGCACGGCCGTCTTCACCTTCGTGCTCACGCACGTGCTGCCGGGCGATCCCGCGGCCTTCCTCGCCTCGGGGCCGAACGCCGGGCCCGAGGAGATCGCGCAGATCCGCGCGCGCATGGGCCTGGACCTGCCGCTGCCCACGCAGCTGTGGCACTACCTGCAGGCCCTGGCGCACGGCGACTGGGGCCAGTCGCACACGACGGGGCAGCCGGTGCTGACCGACCTGTGGCAGCGCCTGCCGGCCTCGCTAGAGCTCACCGCCGCGGCCTTCGTGCTCACGCTGCTGGTGGCACTGCCGCTGGGCACCGCGGCCGCGCTGCGCCCGCGCTCGTTGTGGGATCGCGCCTGCACCGTGCTCACGGTGGGCGGCAGCTGCGTGCCGAGCTTCGTGATCGCGCTGCTGCTGGTCTACGTCTTCTATTTCCTGCTGGGCTGGGCGCCCGAACCCACGGGCCGCATCGACGCGATGATCGAGCCGCCGCCGGTGCGCAGCGGCTTCATGCTGGTCGATGCCGCCATCGCGCTGCGCCGGGATGCCTTCGCTTCCGCGGCCGGCCGGCTGCTGCTGCCGAGCGTGGCGATGGCCGCCTTCTCGCTGGCACCGGTGGCGCGGCTCACGCGCGCGTCGCTGCTGGGCGTGCTGCGCAGCGACCCCGTGCGCACCGCGCGCGCGCTCGGCCTGCCGCCGCGCGCCGTGCTGGCCGGCGCGCTGCACCTGGCGCTGCTGCCGGTGGTCACCAGTGCCGGCATGGTGTTCTCGTACATGCTGAGCGCCAACGTGGTGATCGAGAAGGTGTTCGCCTGGCCCGGCATCGGCAGCTATGCGCTCGACGCGCTGCTGGCGGCCGACAATGCGCCGCTGCAGGGCTTCGTGCTGCTGGTCGCGCTGATGTTCGTGCTGGTGAATTTCGCGATCGACCTGCTGCACGAGCGCATCGATCCGCGCGTGGGGAGCGCGGCATGAGCGCGGTGCCGGGCAAGTTCGAGGCGGATGCGCGGCCGCGCTGGCGCCCGCGCGGCAACGAGGCGCCGGGCCTGCTGCTGCTCGCGCTGCTGCTGTTCGCCGCCATCGCCGGCCCCGCGCTCGCGCCCTTCGATCCTCTCGCCACCGACGTGCCCGCGCGGCTGCAGCCGCCGAGCGCGCTGCACTGGTTCGGCACCGATGCGCTGGGCCGCGACCTGTTCTCGCGCGTGCTCGTGGCCACGCGGCTCGATCTCTCGATGGCCGCGGGCGCAGTGCTGCTGTCGCTGGCGGCGGGCAGCGCCATCGGTGCGCTGTGCGGCTTCGTCGGGGGCCGGCTCGACCGCTGGGTCGGCCGGCTGGTCGACGTGCTGATGGCCTTCCCGCTGTTCGTGGTGGCGATGGCGCTGGTCGCGGCCTGGGGCAACACGGTGATCAACATCGTCTATGCGACGGCGCTGATCAACCTGCCCTTCTACATCCGGCTCGCGCGCGGCGAGGTCGGCGTGCGGCGCGGCGCCGGTTACGTGCTGGCCGCGCGGCTCGGCGGCCAGGGCCCGGCGCGGCTGCTGTTCGGCGTGCTGCTGCCGCACGTGCTGCCCATGCTCGCGGTGCAGGGCTCGATCAACCTGGGCTGGGCGCTGCTCAACGGCGCGGGCCTGTCCTTCATCGGCCTCGGCGTGAAGCCGCCGACGCCCGAATGGGGCGTGCTGGTGAGCGAAGGCGCGCCCTACATCATCACCGGCCAGTGGTGGCTCGCGGGCTTTCCGGGCCTGGCGCTGTTCATGGCCGTGGGCTGCTTCACGCTGCTGGGCGACGCGCTGCGCGACCGGCTCGATCCGCGCGGCGCCGCCGACCGGAGCGCCCCATGAGCGCGCCGCTGCTCGAGGTCGATGCGCTGAGCCTGCGCTTCCATGGCGCGCAGGGCGCGGTCCATGTGCTCGACCGCGTGAGCCTCCAGCTCGCGGCCGGCGAAACCCTGGGCCTGGTCGGCGAGAGCGGATCGGGCAAGTCGGTGACCGCGCTGGCGCTCGCGGGCCTGCTCGATGCGCAGGCCGACGCGGCCGCGCGGCGGTTGCGCTTCCAGGGGCTCGACCTGCTCGACGGCAGCGGCCGCCCGGCGCGCGCGGCCTGGGATGCGCTGCGTGGCCGGCGCATCGGCTTCGTGTTCCAGAGTCCGCGCCGCGCGCTGCATCCGCTGCGCACCATCGGCGACCAGCTGCAGCAGGTGCTGCGGCTGCACCGCGGCCTGTCGGCACGCGCCGCGCGCCAGGCCGCGCTCGAATGGATCGAGCGCGTGGGCCTGCCCGAGCCCGAGCGCCGGCTGCGCGCTTTTGCCCACCAGCTCTCGGGCGGCCAGTGCCAGCGCGCGATGATCGCGCTGGCTCTGGCCGGCGAGCCCGAGCTGCTAATCGCCGACGAGCCGACCACCGGCCTCGACGTGATCACGCAGGCGCGGGTGCTCGACCTGCTGGCCGGCCTCGCGCGCGAGCGTGGCCTGGCGACCCTGCTGATCACCCACGACCTCGCGCTGGCCGCGCAGCACTGCGACCGCATCGCCGTGATGCATGCGGGCCAGGTGGTCGAGACCCTGCCCTCGCGGCGCCTGCGCGAAGGCGCGGCCCATCCCTACACGCGCCAGCTGCTGCGCGCCACGCCGCAATCGGCCAACACGCTCGATGCGTTGCGCGGCGTCGATGGACGCCTGCCCGATCTCGCGCGCACCGACCTGCCGGCCTGCCGTTTCGCCGAGCGCTGCCCGCAGGCCGAGGCGCGCTGCCGGATGCAGCCACCGGTCGCGCAGCGGCAAGGCACCGCGCACCGCGTGCATTGCTGGCTGCCGCTGGCGCCGGCCACGCGGCCCGGCGCCGAACATCCCGTCCATCCGACACCCGAAGCAGTCCCCGCATGACACAGCCCAAGTCCGACACCCTGGCCTCGCTCTTTCGCAGCCGCTACGGCGGCGAGTCGCCGCGGTCCGCGCCGCCGCCGGCCAATCCCGTGCTCGAAACCCTGCTGGCCCACCGCTCGGTGCGCGCCTTCGATGCCGAGCGCGCGCTACCGCCGGGCACGCTCGAATGGCTGATCGCCGCAGCGCAGTCGGCGCCCAGTTCGTCGAACCTGCAGACCTGGAGCGTGGTGGCGGTCGAAGACCCCGAACGCAAGGCGCGCATCGCCGAGTACGCGGGCCGGCAGGCCCAGGTGCGCGAGGCGCCGCTGCTGCTGGTGTGGCTGGCCGACGTCGCGCGCCTGCGCACCCTGGCCGACGACGCGGCCGTGCCCATCGAAGGCGCCGACTTCCTCGACACCTCGCTGATGGCCGTGATCGATGCCGCCTTGGCCGCACAGAACGCCGTGACCGCGGCCGAATCGCTGGGACTGGGCACCGTCTACCTCGGCGCGATCCGCAACCGGCCCGAGGAGGTGGCGGCCGAGCTGGGCCTGCCGCCCGGCGTGTTCGCGGTCGTCGGCCTGTGCATCGGCTGGCCCGATCCGGCACGGCCGGCGGCCGTCAAGCCGCGGCTGCCGCAGCGCGCGGTGCTCTCGCACGAACGCCATGCGGCCGGCGACACCGTCGGCCATGTGAAGCACTACGACGCGACCATGCAGTCCTTCTATGCCTCGCAGGGCATGCCGGCGGTGCGCTGGAGCGACCATTCGCTGGCGCGCCTGCGCGACCCCGCGCAACTGCGCGGCCGCCACCGGCTGGTGGAGGCGCTCGCCGCGCAACGCATCGGACTGCGCTGAGGCCATGGGCGAGTCGCAAGCGCTGCTGCGCGTCGAGGACCTGCACGCACGCCATGCGTTGCCCGCGGTGCCGGCCTGGGGCGGCCTGGTGCATCGCCGCCGCTGGCTGCCGGCCGTGGACGGCGTGAGCTTCGCGCTGGCGCGCGGCGAGGCGCTGGGCCTCATCGGCGAATCGGGCTGCGGCAAGTCGACCCTGGCATCCATGCTCGCGCGGCTGGCCGATCCGCTGTCGGGCCGGCTGCTGTTCGACGGCATCGATCTGGCCAGCGTGCGTGCCGGCCAGGCGGCCGATGCGCCCTGGCGCCATCGCATCCAGATGGTGTTCCAGGACCCGTACGAAAGCCTGGACCCGCGCCGCAGCGCCTTCGAGGCGATCGCCGATCCGCTGCGCCGGCTGGCGGCGCTCGACGGCGCCGCGTTGCGCGAACGCGTGCTGCGGACCGCGCGGCGCGTGCAACTCGGCGACGAGCTGCTGGCGCGCCGGCCGCACCAGCTCTCGGGCGGCCAGGCCGCGCGCGTGGGCATCGCGCGCGCGCTGGCGCCCGCGCCCGAGCTGCTGATCCTCGACGAGCCCACCGCGGCGCTCGACGTCTCGGTGCAGGCCGGCCTGCTCGCGCTGCTGGCGGGGCTGCGCCGCGAGCTCGGCCTCGCGATCCTGTTCATCTCGCACGACCTCGGCGTGGTGCGGCTGCTGTGCGAGCGCGTGCTGGTGATGCGCGCGGGGCGCATCGTCGACGAAGGGGCGCCGCAGGCGCTGTTCGAGCGCCCTCGGCATCCCTACACCGCCGAGCTGGCCGCCGCGGTGCCGCGCTTTCCGGCGGCCGCCTGAGCGGCCGGCCGGACGCGGCTTCAGGGCTGGAAGTACAGATCCGCGAAGCTCCCGCGGATGTGCTCGCCGGTCGGCCCGTAGTCGCGCACCTTCTTCGCCAGCACGGTGATCGCCGGATTCGCGCCCAGCTCGATCGAAGGCACGTCGCGGTGCACGATCTGCTGGAAGTCGACGAAGAGCTGGCGCCGCCTGGTCTCGTCCACTTCCACCGCCGCTGCTTCCAGCAGCCGGTCGACCTCGGGATTGACGTAGTGCGCCGCGTTCGAGAACGGCAGGCCAACCTTGAAGTTCTTCGACCAGAACACGCGCTGCACGCCCACCGTGGGATCGAACAGGTTGGTGAGGCTCTCGAGCGTGATGTCGAAGGCGCGCTCGGTGTAGGCCTTGGTCACGTAGGTCGCGAAGTCGTAGCTCTCGACCGCGGCATCGATGCCGATGCGGCCCAGCGACTGGCGCACGAAGTCGGCCGCGCGGCGTTCCTGGAACGGGTTGTAGAGCACCCGCAGCTTGAGCCGCGTGCCGCCCGCGCCGCGCTTGAAGCCGGCCGCGTCGAGCGCGGCCTCTGCCGCCTTCGGGTCGTAGGGATAGGGCTGAATGCTCGCATCGTGGTAGCGCGAGATCCCCTTGCCGATCGGCGAGGCCGAAGGCGTGCCCAGGCCATACCAGACCGTCTTCGCGAAGGCATTCACGTCGATCGCCTGAGCAATGGCACGACGCACCTCCACCTTCTGCAGCGCCGGCGTGTCGAGGTTGAAGTAGATCTGCTGGTGGCTGCCGAGGTAGGGCGAGATGCGCGTATCGATCTCCACGCCGGGCAGCTTGCGGAAGCGCTCCACGTCCGACAGCGGGATGCCGCCGGTGCCGTTGGCCAGGTCGGCCGCGCCCGACTCGAGCGCCGCGGCGCGCGCGGCGGCATCGAGCACGAAGCGCACCACCACGCGGTCGAGATACGGCTTGGGCTTGTCCCAGTAGTTCGGGTTGCGCTCGAGGATGATGTGGCTGCCCTGCACCCACTCCTTGAACACGAAGGGACCGGTGCCGATCGGCTGGCTGTTGTACTTGCTCGCCGAGATGTCCGTGCCTTCGTACAGGTGCTTGGGCACGATCGGCGATTCGGTCGCGGCCAGGGCCGTCAGCAGGAAGGGCGCGGGCTTGCTCAGCACCACCACGGCCGTGTAGGGATCGGGCGTGCGCACCTCCACCACGTTGGCGAAGGTGCCGCGGCCGCGCGGATGCACCTGCTTGAGCGTCAGGATCGAGAAGGCCACGTCGGCCGAGGTGAAGTCCTTGCCGTCGTGCCACTTCACGCCCTTGCGCAAGGCGAAGGTGTATTGCAGGCCATCGGCGCTCAGCGACCAGGCCGTGGCCAGCAGCGGCTTGGGCTTGAGCTCGTAGTCGTAGGTCAGCAGGCCTTCGACGATCTTCGGGCCAATCTCGGCATTGCCGCCGGCCGTGGTCGTCAGCGGAACGATGGAAGCCGGCACGGGATTGACCAGCCAGTTCAGCGTGCCGCCCTGCCGGGGCTGGGCCCAGGCCGCGGGCGCGGCCAGCAGCGCGAGGGCCGAGAGCGCGGCGGCGCCGGCGGCCAGCGTGCGGCGACGCAGCGGGCCGATGCTCTTGTTGCGAGAGGGAGATGTCATGTTCGGATGCGTGTGGCCAACGAAGCTCGCTCAGAACGCCGGGATGACCGCGCCCTTGTACTTGTCCTGGATGAACTTGCGCACCTCGGGCGTGTGCAGCGTCTTCACCAGCTTGGCGATGGCCGGCGACTGCAGGTTGTCCTTGCGCGCCGCGATGAAGTTCGCATAGGGCGAATGGCGGCCGTCCTCGATGAACAGCGCGTCGCGGCCCGGATCGAGCTTGGCCTCGAGCGCGTAGTTGGTGTTGATCAGCGCGAGGTCCACGTCGGGCAGTGCGCGCGGCAGTTGCGCCGATTCGATCTCGCGGATCACCAGCTTCTTCGGGTTCGAGACGATGTCGCGCGCGGTCGACTTGATGTTGCCCGGGTCCTTGAGCTTGAGCAGGCCCTGCTTGGCCAGCAGCGCCAGCGCGCGGCCCGAGTTCGACGGATCGTTGGGGATCGCCACCACCGCGCCCTCGCGCAGGTCGGCCGCCTTCCTGATCTTCTGCGAGTAGGCGCCGAAGGGCTCGATGTGCACGTCGCTGTTCGGCACCTCGACGATGTCGGTCTTGCGGTCCTTGTTGAAGGAATCGAGGTAGGGACGGTTCTGGAAGAAGTTCGCGTCGATCTCCTTGTCGCCGACCGCGAGGTTGGGCTGCACGTAGTCGTTGAACACCTTGACCTCGAGGTCCACGCCCTGCGCCTTGAGCTGCGGGCGGATGAATTCGAGGATCTCGGCATGCGGCACCGGCGAGGCCGCCACGCGCAGCGTCTCCTGCGCCTGCGCGGACATCGCGCCCAGACCGGCCACCGACAGCACCATCACCGAGAAGGCGCGCTGAAACGAAAACGTCATGGTTGGAATTCCCTCATCGTCAGAAATAAAAAACGCCGGATCGCCCTGTCCTCGCAGGAAGGTCCGGCGCTGCGCAGGTTAGCGGCGCGATGCCGCCCTCCCAAGCGATGAATCGGCGCTTGCTTATGCGATTCGCGAGCAAGCGGCGGGCATGATCCTCAGTTCATGCGCTGCAGCAGCACGTCGGTCACCGCCACGCTGCCCGAGGCCTTCGGGAACCGCAGCGTGACCTGCTTGATGTGCGCGAGGTCCACGCCATGCAGCGCGAAGGCCTTCAGCGGAACCGCCACCATGTTCAGCAGCGGCCGCGTGGTGCCGGTGTCGGCATAGATCGCGTCCGCGGGCGCGTCGACCAGCGGGATCGCGCCGTCGGGCTTGCGCGCGATGCCGTAGAGCGCGTCGCTGAAGTCGCTGCCCTTGATCGCGGCCTTGCGATCCTGCGTGTCGGTCAGCGCGATCTCGACCTGCTGCCCGATCGGTGCCACCACGGCGACGCGCAGGCTCAGCGTGTCGAAGCCCCTGGTGGAGAGGTCGCCGGTGTGGATCGTCATCGCGGCGCCGGCCGCGGTCCATTGCAGCTGGGCCTGGTCCGTGATCGACCAGGTCAGCAGCGTCTTCGCGTCATAGGTGAAGCCGTACAGCGCGCCTTCCTTGAACAGACGATCGACGCCGGCCTGGCTCGCGGGATCGGTGCATGCCGCGTCGCGATCGGGCTTGAGCGCGAGGAATCGGCATTGCACGGCCTGGGTGAATTTCTCGTAGGCGGTCGAGAGCCCGCTCGGGTTCTTCGCGCTGGCATCGATGGCGCGTAAGTTCTGGAGCAACTTGCGCTGCGCGGCGGGTTGATGGACCGTCAGGATCACGCGTTCGTCGCAGCTGCCCTCGCCCACCGGGCAGCCCGCGGCCGGGATCGGCGCCTGTCCCTTCCAGTACGGCGCGAACTGGAACTCGTCGCCGACGAAATAGCGCATGAACGATCCGATCAGGAACATGCCGTTGCGGCGCTGGTCCTCGCGGCTCAGGCGCAGCGTCTCGGGCTCGGAGGCCTTGCAATAGAGCGGCGCGCGGATCTGCGAATCGTCGGTCTTGGCCCAGTAGTCGTTGTAGAAGTTGTGGTTGGCGCCCCGCACCAGGATCTGGTACTTGGGCGCGCTCTCGTCCTCGGCGGTGTAGCGGCTCTCGTCGAAGATCTGCGCACCTTCCAGCGTATAGACGTCGCCGTCGCAGCTCAGCAGCAGGGTCATGAAGGGCACGTGCGTGATGCGCGAGAGCTGCTTCTTGTTGATCGCCGCGAGCGAGAAGACTGCGCGGATCCGGTGCGGGTCGCCGTTGCCCGAAGGCAGCAGCACGCCGGATTGGCGCAGGGCCTCCTCGGACGTGGACTGCTGAAGCCATTGCTCGCTGTTCGTATTGATCCGCCGCACCACCGTGTTCAGATTCCTGAGCGCCGCGTTCGCCCTCTCCAGTTCGAGCTCCGCCGCTTTGAGCGCGGCGGCCGCGTCCTGCGACTCGCGCTGCAGCCGTTCCACCTCCTGAGTCAAGGCATCGATCTCCGACGATGGCGCGGCCGGCGACCGGCCCTGGGCCGCCTGGAGTTTGAATTTCGCCAGAAGCAGCTTCACCGACGCATCGGTGACCGCGGAAAGGGCCGCGTCGACACGTTGCTGCGCCTCCTCCTGCGCGGCCTGCAGCGGAACGGCCGCCGCGCGGATGTCGCGCGCCGTCTCGACGTTCTGATAGCTGATGCCCACGCGCTGACGGTTGAGTTCCACCGCGTAGGCCACCGCTTCCGCGCCGCGCGAGTGTCCGACGAGACCCACGCGGCCGAGATCCATCCTGCCCTTGAGCTCGGGCAGCGCGACGCCGTTGAACACCCCCGTGTCGTTGCCGGCGCACAGCAGATCGAGCGTGGTCATCAGCAGCTGGCCCCGCGCGAGCGCACCGGCATCCGAGGCGTTGCCGTTGAGCCCGTTGATCTTTCCCGCATCGATGGAGAAGGCCACGTAGCCGTTCTCCGCCAGGTTCTTCTGCAGGTAGTCGTAGCCCTTGGCGTTGTTGAGGTCGGATGAGTCATGCATGCCGTGCAGGAACACCACCACCGGATATCCGCCACTGGCCGAGGGCCGGGCCTTGGAGCTGCCCGGCGTGCTGGCCGGTCCTGCCGGATAGCGCACGGTGCCCCGCAACGGCACCGTGTAGATCACGTCCTTGTAGCGCGCATCGGAGACGGCCGTGGTGCCGAAGCCGTAGACCACCTGCTCCGAGGAGAGATAGTCGCCCTTCTCTCCGAACGGCACGGTCGCGGTGAAGCGCGTGACGACGGAAGGATCTTCCGGCTCGGGCGGGGTCGTCACCGGAATCGTCGGCGCCGGGTCGGCCGCTCCTCCGGTGACGGTGGTCGTGGGCGGGGGCGGAATCGGGGCCAGGGATGCCGCACCGCCATCGCTCCCTCCTCCGCACCCGCTCGCGAGCGCGAATCCCGCCAGAACCGCGCAGGCCTTCAGCCAGCGCATGCAACGCCGTCCATTCATTGATCTTCTCCCAGACATTGTTTCGACGATGGGAGCGAACCGCGATCGAGGCACGACTCGCTCCGAGTGGTGTCCGATTCGCGCATGCGGTTTTGTCGACGCGTCGCCGGGCGACGCCTGTCTCTGGTGGTGTGCGCATCTCGCCATTGCGGACCGCGCGGAGAAGCAATTCACATGCCTTTTAGAAAGGACATGGAATCAGTCGCAATTGATTTGAATTGCCGTGCTTTTAATTAACACTCGGGCAATTCACGGGCGTGTCGGCGAAGCTCAGCCTCGATCGGCATCGTCCCAGACCGCCTCGCGCACCACAACCGACTTCGGCAGCACGCCGAGCTTGAACAGCCGGTCGGCCGTGCGCTGCTGCGAAGCGAGGATCGCATTCGACAGCGGCACCACGTCGAAGCCCGCATTGGCATTGACCTCGGTCACCACGTCCAGCGGCATGCCGGTCGCGGCCGCGACCGACTTCGCGACCTCGGCGGGATTGGCCCTGGCCCAGCGGCCGGCCTCGGCCGAGCCCTCGACCAGCGCCTTCACATGAGCGGGCCAGGCCTTGGCGAAGCCGGTGTTGGCGAGCAGGAACGAGGCGCTGTCCTCGAGCACGTCGCCCTGCCAGGCGATCACGCGCGTTCTGTTGCGGCGGCGCGCGATGGTGAAGTAGGGGTCCCAGATGGCCCAGGCATCGATGTCGCCGCCATCGAAGGCGAAGGCCGCGTCGGCCGCGCCCAGGCCGATGCTGGTCACGGCCTTGATGTCCAGCCCCTGGCGCTCGAGCGCGGCCGCCACCAGGTTGTGCGAGCTCGATCCCTTGGCATAGCCGATGCGCCGGCCCTGCAGGTCGGCGATGCTGCGGATCGGCGAATCCTCCTTCACGAGGATGCCCTCGGAGCGCGGCGTCGAGGGCTGCGCCGCCACATAGGCCACGCGCCCGCCCGAGGCCTGCAGGAAGATGCAGCCCACGTTGCCCGCATTGCCGAAGGCGACGTCACCGGTGTCCATGGCCTGCAGCAGGTTGAGGCCCGAGGTGAACTCGGCCCATTCGATGCGGATGCCCAGCGGCTCGAAGCGCTTCTCGAACACCTTGAGCTGGCGCGCCACCAGCGGAATGCCGGTCTTCTGGTAGCCCAGCGTCAAAGTGGATCCCTTGAGGCCGGTGGCGGCGCTCCAGGCGGAAGGGGCGGCGACCAGCGAGGCGGCGCCCGCGGCGAGAGTGACTTGGCGGCGGGTCAGCATGGCGGGGATCGATTCAGCGAATGAAAGCCAGGGTCACAGCGCACCCGCGCTCTCGGGCAGGATGCCGTTGAGCAGGTGATCGCCGACCACGGTGAACTTGTGGCGCACCGGGTCGTGCAGCGTGTGCACGCGCGCGTTGCGCCAGTGGCGGTCGAAGGCATGCGGCGCCTGCGCGGAACGCGTGCCGCAGAGCTCGAACAGCTTGCTCGAGGCATGCAGCGCGATCTCCGAGGTCAGCACCTTGGCCTCGGCCACCGCGAGCGAGGCCAAGGCGCGGCGCTCGCGGTCGGGCCGGGCGATGGCTTCGTCGAGCGCGAGGCCCGCGCGCTGCGTCATCGCCTCGGCGGCGTGCAGGCGGATCTGCATCTCGCCGACCTGCGCTATCACCAGCGCATCGACGATCGCGCGCGGTGCACCGGTCGGCTGCGCGATCGATGCGTGTTCGCGCAGGAAGCGCACCGTGTCGTCGAGCGCGGCCTGGGCGATGCCGAGGTCGATGCCCACGTGGCTGATCTGCGAGACCGCGCCCATCGGCTGCTCGCTGTAGGCGCGGTGGATCGGCAGCACGCAGAGATCGGGCAGCAGCACGTCGTCGAGATGCACGCGGCCGCTCGCGGTGGTGCGCTGGCCGAAGCTCTGCCAGTCGTCCTCGATGGCCAGGCCCGGCGTGCCCGCCGGGATGATCGCCACCGTCTTCTCGCCGGCCGCGTTCAGGCCGATGGCCGACACGTAGTGCGCGAACAGCGCGCCGGTGGCGTAGATTTTCTCGCCGCGCAGCAGCCAGCCTTGGGGCGTGCGCTCGATCAGCAGCGGCTGCACGGCGCCGTGGCGCGGTGCGTCGATGTTGGCGTTGCCGAAGCGGCAGCCGCGCAGGATCTCGCCGAGGAAGAAGGCCTTCTGCGCCTCGGTGCCGATGGTCGAGAGCCAGAACACGGCGCTGTTGTGGTTCTGCTGGACCTGGCCGATCGAGGCATCGGCCGCCGACAGGATCGCGAACACCCGCGCCACGGTGGCGTAGGACACGGCCGCGCCGCCATGGGCGCGCGGCAGGTTCATGGCCCACAGGCCGGCGCCCGAGACCTGGTCGAGCTCGCGCTCGGGCAGCAGGCGCTGGCTGTCGCGCGAGGCCGCGCCCTCGGCCAGCGACTTCGCCACGCGCTGCGCGGCTTCGAGCACCTCGGCGTCGGAGCGCAGCCGCTGCGCCGGCTCGACGCGGCGCGCGGTGCGCGGCGGATCCGCCCGAACCTCGATCGATGCGGCCAGCGCGCTCATGGCGCCGCGCGATGCCGCGGCTTACGGCCGAAGAAGGGGTGGCTGGGATCGTTGAAGCCCGGGCGCGACGAATGGCCCGTGGTCACGAGGCCATCGACCAGCGCCTCGTCCGCGTCGGTGAAGCGGTACTGCAGCGCGGGCACGTAGTCTTCCCACTGCTCGAGCGTGCGCGGCCCGGCGATGGCCGAGGTCACGAGCCGGTTGTTGAGCACCCAGGCCAGCGCGAACTGGCCCGGCGTGATGCCGCGGCCCTCCACGTGTTCCTTCACGCGCTGCGCGATCTCCAGCGATTCGGGGCGCCATTCGGTCTGCAGGATGCGCTTGTCGTCGCGGCCCGCGCGCGTGCCGGGCGGCGGCGCCTCGCCGGGCCGGTACTTGGCCGTGAGCACGCCGCGCGCGAGCGGGCTGTACGACACCACGCCAAGGCCGTAGTACTCGGCCGCGGGCAGGTGTTCGGCCTCGATCTGGCGGTTCGCGAGGTTGTAGAGCGGCTGCGTCGCCACCGGCCGGTCGACGTTGAGCGCATCGGCCGTGCGCGCGAACTCGGCGATCTTCCAGGCGCTGTGGTTCGACAGGCCCCAGCTGCGCAGCTTGCCCGCGCGGATCAGGTCGCCGAGTGCACGCACGGTTTCCTCCACCGGCGTCTGGCGGTCCTCGCGGTGCAGGTACAGCAGGTCGATGTGGTCGGTGCCCAGGCGCTTCAGGCTGGCCTCGACCGAGCGCACGATGCCGTGGCGCCCGGTGCCGCGGTTGTTCGGGCCTTCGATGTCGGGATCGGCATTGGCGAACTTGGTCGCCAGCACCCAGTGCTGCCGGTGCGGCGCGATCAGCTCGCCGACCACCGTCTCCGACTGGCCCTGGTTGTAGGCATTGGCGGTGTCGATGAAGTTCGCGCCCTGCTCGCGCGCGCGGTCGGCGATGCGTTGCGAGGTCGCGCGGTCGGTCTGGCCGCCGAACATCATGGTGCCGAGGGTCAGCGGCGAGACGAGGATGCCGCTGCGGCCGAGCGGCCGGTAGTCGATGGTGCTCATGGAGGAAGGAAGAAGAGAGGTAGGAAGAGGCGGCGCGCGTGACGCGCCGGAATCAGAAGCGCAGCCCGGCCTGCTTCATCAGCGGCAGGATGCGGTCGCCGAAGAATTCGAGGTCGGGCTTGAAGTCGTAGAAGCTCAGCTGCAGGCCGTCGACGCCCGCGCGCTTGAGCTGCACGAACTGCTCGACCACCTGCTCGGGCGTGCCGATCACCTCGATGTTGCCGCCGATGGCGCGCCGCTTGGCGGCGTCGTTGCCGACCCGGCCGCGCCAGGCATGGGCGTCGCTGTCGAAGCGATTGAAGCTGGCCTGCGGATCGACGTCGGCATGCGCCACGATCGCGTCGTGGTAGGCCCAGGTCTCCTTCTCGGTCGCGCGGCTGATGACCATGGGATTGAGCAGCGTGCGCACCTCGCGGCCCACGTTGCGCGCGGCCAGCTTCACGCGCGCCGTGTGCGCGGGCAGCGCCTCGATCGCGCTCGGGAAGCTCGAGCCGGCCGGGCTGGTGATGAAGACGATGTCGGAATAGCACGCCGCGAATTCGATGCCGGCGTCGGAGCCGGTCGCGTTCACCAGCACGGGCCGGCCGAAGCGCGGCTTGGGCGACACGAAGGCACCGTCGAGCTTCCACGGCGACTCGCCCTGGAACGACCAGTTCTCGGTGTCGGCCCACAGCCGCTGCACCGCCTCGAGGAACTCGGCCGCGAGCTCGTAGCGCCGATCGTGCTCGATGCGCTGCGAGCCGAACATCTCGTGCTCGACCGCGCGATGCCCGGTCACCACGTTGATGCCCCAGCGCCCGCCCGAGATGTGGTCGAGCGTGGCCGCGTACTTGGCCAGGTGCAGCGGATGCAGCGGCCCGTAGAGCACGTGGATGGTCGAGATCAGCATGATGCGCTGCGTCACCGCGGTGAGCGCGGCCGTCGTCATGAAGGAGTCGAGCGCGTTGCCGTTGAACACCCCGCCGTAGCCGCCCTTGGGCAGCCATTGCGAGAGCGCGAACACCAGGTCGAAGCCCAGCCGCTCGGCCTGCAGCACCAGGTCGCGGTTGTAGTCGAAGCGCCAGTCGGTGGTGCGCGGCAAGGTCGACGCGCTCCAGCCCCCGGCCTGGATCGGCAGGAACAGGCCCAGCAGCACCGGCTGCTCGAAGGCGCGGGAGATCGGGCTGGCGGCGAATTCGGTAGGCGCGACGAAGCGCTCCCATCCGGCGATGGCACCGGGTCGGTGTGACAGGGACATTGGAGGATTGCTTTCTGCTGGCGCGGATTCTGGCCAGCGAGGGCGGGAATGGCACGCCCGTAATTCGCATATCGACATGCGGGGAGGCGCAATGGCGCAGGTGGACGGCTTTGGGGGAACACGAGAAAGCGTAGGAGCTTGGGCATGGAACTCCGCTAACCTCCTTCGGCTCGACTTTTCTCGGAGGTACATCCGCACATGTCAGCCACCCCCACCCCACCGCCCTACTACCACGGCACCAAGGCCGACTTGAACCTCGGCGACCTGATCGAAGCCGGCTACAGCTCCAACTACGGCCAGCGCAGGAAGGCCGTGTATGTCTACCTGAGCGCCACGCTCGAGGCCGCGACCTGGGGTGCCGAGCTGGCCGTCGGCGAGGGCCGCGGTCGCATCTACGTGGTGGAGCCGACCGGGCCGATCGAGGACGACCCCAACCTGACCGACAAGAAATTCCCCGGCAACCCGACGAAGTCGTACCGCACGCGGCAGCCGCTGCGGATCGCGGGCGAGGTGAAGGACTGGCAGGGCCATGCGCCCGAGCAGCTGCAGGCCATGCGCGAGCGCCTCGAGGAACTCAGGCGCGCGGGCATCGAGGCGATCGAGGACTGAACGCCCACACCTTGTCAGAACACCTTGCCCTCTTCGAGATGCGTGGTCGTGCCGTTGAGATGGTGGTCGCCGATCACGCGTGCCTTCTGCTGCAGCGGGTTGTGATTGAAGATGGTGCGCAGATTGCGCCAGTGACGGTCGAAGTTGTGGCGGCGCGAGGTGGCCGATGCGCCGCCGGCCTCGAACAGCCGCTCGGCCGCCTGCAGCGCGATGCGGCTCACCGCGAGCTGGGTCTTCGCGGTGGCGAGCGCGCCCTCCAGCACGAGCTGGCGTGTGCGCTCGTCCTCGTGCTCCTTCGCGGCATCGTGCCGCAGTGCCTGCGCCGAGCGATCGAGGCGCCGCGCGTTGTCCGCGACCAGCGCATCGACCGCGTGCGTGGCGGTCGCGAGGTCACCGACCACCCATTGCGTGAAGTGATCCTGCGCCGCGCTGTCGGCCGGGCTGTGCGCGGCCGGCCGCGCATGGTGGCGCACGTAGTCGAGCGCGTCGGCAAAGATGTTGCGCACGATGCCCGCGGCCACGGCCACCAGGTAGAGCTGGCGCAGTGACGATGCATGGCGGCGCTGCAGGGTCTTGGGGCTGCCGTACACGAGCTCGTCGGCATGCACCTCGAGGCCCTCGAACTCCAGGCTGCCGCTCGCGGTCAGGCGCTGGCCCATGCCGTCCCAGTCGTCCTTCACGTGCAGGCCTTCGCGCCGGGTGGGCACGACGATGGCGACGTCGCGGCCCTCGGGGTCTCGCACGGCGATGCTCGCGTAGTCCGAGAAGGCGGTGCCGGTGGCGTAGTACTTGCGGCCGTTGAGTACCAGGCGATCGCCGTCGCGCTCGAGCGCGGTGGTCACGGTGCCCGACTTGGGCGTGCCGAGCTCGGTGAAGGCGCCGCCGAACAGCGCGCCCTCGCGCACGCGCGCCAGCTGCAGTTCGCTGTTCGCATCCGGTGGCGCGGTGGTCCAGAGCTCGATCGCGTTGTAGTGGATGCGCAGCGCATGCGCGACATTGGAGTCGGCCGCGGCGAGCGTCGCGACCACCTCGATCAGGTCCTCGACCGAGCCGCCGGGACCGCCGCGCTCGGGCGGCACGCGCAGCGCGCCGAGGCCCGAGGCGCGGAACAGCGCGAAGGCCTCGAAGGGCAGCACGCGGTCGCGCTCGCGCTGCGAGGCGCCCTCCGCAATGGCCGCTGCCAGCGCGGGCAGGCGATCGAGCAGGGTCTGGAGTTCGGGCGCCAGCGCGGCGCGGTCGGGTGCGTTCATCGGTGAGGGTGCGGGCAGCGAGCGGTCGAGGATGAACGCAGTATGGGCGCGCGGCATGGCCGTTTCCCGCATAAGAAAACTCGCATTCCTGCAATGGCGAACGGGCTCGGATCGCGTGGAGCATGGCGCATTTCCAAACGCGAAAAGATGCTAAGCGCGCGCTTGGATTTCGCGGGGATATCCCAGACCATCGGCGGCCCAACCGCTAACCAGTCAGAGAATGAAATTCGATCGATGGGCGCTGCGCGTCGCCCTCGCCGCGGCCGTGGCCGCCGCGCCTGCGGGCGCCTTCGCACAGGGTACTGCCCCTTCCCCCCAACCCATCGACGGCGGCACGCTGACGCTCGCGGTGTCGCAGGAGCCGACCTCGCTGGTGTCCTTCCTCGACACCAAGACCGACAACCGCAACATCAGTGCGAAGATCACCGAGGGCCTGCTGCGCTACGACGCGCAGTTCCGCGCGCAGCCGCTGCTCGCCACGTCGTGGCAGGTCAGCGCCGATGGCCTGAAGTACACCTTCAAGCTGCGCCCCGGCGTGAAGTGGCACGACGGCCGCGACTTCGGCGCGGAGGACGTGCGCTATTCGATCCTCACGCAGAAGAAGCAGGGACCCCGCGGGCGCATCACGCTCGCGAACGTGGAACGCGTCGACGCGCCCCATCCGCTGACCGCGGTGATCGTGCTGTCGAAGCCCGCGCCCTTCCTGCTGAAGTCGCTATCTTCCGCCGAGCTGCCCATCGTGCCCTCGCACCGCTACGCCGACGGCGAGCCGCTGGGCAACCCCAACGTCACGGCACCCGTGGGCACCGGTCCCTTCGTGTTCGACCAGTGGGTGCGCGGCAGCCACCTGGTGCTCAAGAAGAATCCGAACTACTGGCGCAAGGGCTATCCGCACCTCGACCGCGTGATCGTGAAGTTCGTGCGCGATCCGGCCGCGATCTCCACCGCAGTCGAGACCGGCGAGGTCGACGCGGCGCTCGGCGTGGGGCTGGCCGACCTCGAACGGCTCGAGAAGAACCCGAAGCTCAAGGTCGACGCCACCTACGACGCCTTCCTCAACAACGCCTCGTTCCTCGAGTTCAACCTCGAGAACCCGGTGCTCGCGAACCCGAAGGTGCGGCATGCGATCGCGCAGGCGATCGACCGCAACTTCATCCGCGACACCATCTACTACAAGCGCGTGGAGGTGGTGAACTCGCCGATCCCGCGCGTGCTGGCCGACTACTACGACGACAGCACCTTCCGCTATCCCTTCGACGTGACCGCGGCCAACCGCCTGCTCGACGAGGCCGGCCAGCCGCGCGGCGCGGGCGGCACGCGCTTCTCGCTGCGCCTGAGCTACATCCCCGGCGCGGAATTCAAGCGCACCAGCGACTACCTGCGCGCGGCCTTCTCGCGCATCGGCGTCAAGGTCGAGATCGTCGACGGCGACCTGCCCACCTTCCTCAAGCGCGTCTACAGCACGCGCGACTTCGACATCAACCTCAACGGCCTGGGCCGGCTGTTCGACCCGACGGTGGGCGTGCAGCGCATCTACTGGGGCGACGGGGTGCGCAATCCGCTGATCTGGATCAACGCCTCGCACTACGACAACCCGCAGGTCGACGAGCTGTTCCGCCAGGCCGCGGTCGAGCTCGACGGCGCGAAGCGCGCCACCCAGTTCCGCCAGATCCAGCAGATCGTCGGCCGCGAGCTGCCGGTGGTGCCGCTGGTCACGGTGCATTCGGCGCTGCAGGTCTACAGCACCCGCGTGCACGAACTCAACAACAGCATCGACCTCACGGCCGGCGACTTCGCCGATGCCTGGATCGAACCCCGCAAGTAAGACAGGAAAGACAGAGACGGACGGAACGCCATGAGCTTCCAGGACATCACGAACGACCAACTCCATGCACTGAGCTTCGCGAGCGCCGGCGAACAGGCCCGCGCGCTGGCCGAGGGCCGCGTCAGCGCGGTGGCGCTGCTCGAGCACCTGCTCGCGCGCATCGACCGCTTCGACGGCGCGATCAACGCGGTGCCCGTGCGCGACGACGAGCGCGCGCGCGCCGCGGCACGCGAGGCCGACGCGGCGCTCGCGCGCGGCGAGCGCCGGCCGTTGCTGGGCGTACCGGTCACGGTGAAGGAATCCTTCGACGTGGCGGGCCTGGTCACGAGCAGCGGCAACCCGGCCTTCGCCGACAACGTGGCGCGTGAGGACTCGCTCGCGGTGGCCGCGCTGCGCGAGGCCGGCGCGGTGATCGTCGGCAAGAGCAACGTGCCGCTGGGCCTGGCCGACCTGCAGAGCTACAACGCGGTCTACGGCATCAGCAACAACCCCTGGGACCCAGCGCGCACGCCGGGCGGATCCTCGGGCGGCTCGGCAGCGGCGCTGGCCGCGGGCTACGTGGCGCTGGAGATCGGCACCGACATCGGCGGCTCGATCCGCATCCCTGCGCACTTCAACGGCGTGTATGGCCACAAGCCGACCGCGGGCCTGGTGGCACTGCGCGGCACCGGCGTGCCCTCGGGCCGCCATGCCGAGCGCGACCTGGTGGTGGCCGGGCCGCTCGCGCGCACGGCGTCCGATCTGGAGCTCGCGCTCGGCCTGCTGATCAACCGCGACCCGCTGCTGGCCAAGGGCTGGAAGGCGACCCTGCCGCCGGCGCGCCATGCGCGGCTGTCCGACTTCCGCGTGCTGGTGATCGACCAGTGGCCAGGCAGCGAGCGCAGCGTGCACGAGCGCCAGGTGAGCGAGCGCGTGGTCGACCGGCTTCGCACGCAGGGCGTGCAGGTGAGCCGGCCGGCCGACCTGCCGCCGGGTCTGCTGCCCGACCTGGTGCGCTCGCACCGCGTCTACCGCAGCCTGTTGGGCTCGTCGCTGGCCACGCCGCCGGCGCTCAGCGAGGCCGCGCAGCAGCGGCTCGAGGCACTCTCGCCCGAGGACGACAGCGCCGACGCAGCCTGGCTGCGCGCCTCCACGCTGCGCCACAGCCAGTGGCTGCAGGACCACGAGGCGCGCGTGGCGCTGCGCCACCAGTGGGAACGCTTCTTCGCGCAGTTCGACGTGGTGGTGACGCCAGTGGCGCCGCTGCCGGCCTTCCGCCATGACCACAGCGAGCCCAAGGATGCGCGCACCTATCCCGTGGCCTTCGAGGACGGCACGCGCGAGGTGCGCTTCCTCGACCTGTTCGCCTGGGCCGGGCTGCCGGTGCTGCCGGGCCTGCCGGCCACCAGCTTCCCGATCGGGCTCGACGACGAGGGCCTGCCGGTGAGCGCGCAGGCGGTCGGCGCCTACCTCGAGGACCGCACCACCATCGCCTTCGCACGGCTGCTCGAGGAGGCCTATGGCGGCTTCATCGCGCCGCCGGGCTACGAGGACAGCGTGGCCGCGCCCGCAACGCCTGCAGCCCCGACCGCGCCTGCCGCATGACGCCGACGCCTCCGATCAGCCGCCGGCATTTCCACCGGCGGCTCGCGGGGCTGCCGCTCGCGCTGGCCGCGGTGCCGGCCGCCGCGGCCAATGCCACGCCCGCCGATGTCGCGCCGCGCCACAAGCCCGGCAGCGTCGTCACCCTGCTCAGCGCGCTCGAGCCGCCCACGCTGGTGGGCCTGGTCAACTCCGCGGCCGGCACCTTCCTGGTGTCGCCCAAGGCGGTCGAGGGCCTGCTGAGCTACGACTTCGACCTGCGCCCGCGTCCGCAGCTGGCCGTGGCCTGGGAAGTGCAGCCCGATGGCCTGCAATACACCTTCAGGCTGCGCCGCTGCGTGAAGTGGCACGACGGCCGTCCCTTCACCTCGGCCGACGTGGCCTTCTCGATCCTCGCGCTCAAGCAGTCGCATCCGCGCGGGCGCGCCACCTTCGCGAGCGTGAGCGAGGTGCGCACGCCCGATGCCCACACGGCGGTGCTGGTGCTCAGCAAGCCCGCGCCCTTCCTGCTGACCGCGCTGGCCGCAGCCGAGTTGCCGATCGTGCCGCGCCATGTCTACGAGGGCCGCGACCTCGCGAGCCATCCGGCCAACAACGCACCGATCGGCACCGGACCGTTCGTGTTCAAGGAATGGCACCGCGGCAGCCACATCATCTACGAGCGCAATCCCGACTACTGGGATGCCGGCAAGCCCTACATCGACCGGCTGGTGGTGCGCTTCGTACCCGACCCCGCGGCGGCCGCGGCCGCGCTCGAGAGCGGCACGGTCGACCTGGCCGGCGCGACGCCGGTGCCGATCCCCGACCTCGACCGGCTCAAGGCGCTGCCGCACCTGAGCCTGGACACGCGCGGCAACGAGTACTTCAACAACTCGACCACGCGCATCGAGTTCAACCTCGACAACCCCTACTTCCGCCACGCCAAGGTGCGCCAGGCGGTGGCCCATGCGATCGACCGCGAGGTGATCCTCAAGACCGTGTGGTACGGCTACGGCCTGGCCGCGCCGGGCCCGATCTCGCCGGTGCTGCGCGCCTTCTACGAGCCCGCGGCCGGCGTGCCGGGTTTCGACCGCAAGCGCGCCGAGGCGCTGCTCGACGAGGCCGGCTTCGCGCGCGGCGCCGACGGCGTGCGCTTTCGCGTGAGCCACGACGTGTTCGACGGCGGCGGCAACCGCGTGGGCCAGTACATCCGCCAGGCGCTCGCGCGCGTGGGCATCGACGTGACGGTGCGCACGCAGGAGTTCGGCGCCTACATCAAGCGCGTCTACACCGACCGCGATTTCGACTTCAACAACCAGGGCATGAGCCAGATGTTCGATCCCGCGGTGGGCATCCAGCGCTTCTACTGGTCGAAGAACTTCCGCCCCGGCGTGCCGTTCTCCAATGGCGCGCACTACGACAACCCCGAGGTCGACCGGCTGCTCGAGGCCGCGGCGGTGGAGAACGACGCCGCCAGGCGACGCGCGCTCTATGCCGAGTTCCAGCGCGTGATCGCGCGCGAGCTGCCGACCATCGGCCTGGTGGCCGTGGCGCAGGTCACGGTGGCCAATCGCCGCATCGGCGGACACACGGTCGGCGCCGAAGGCCTGTCGGGCAACTTCGCCGATCTTCACCTCAAGGGATGAGCATGCAGGACTGGAACATGGAGCGCCGCGCCTGGCTGCAGGCCGGCGCGGGACTCGGACTCGCGGGCCTGGCCTCGCCGTTCGCGGCGGTGTCCGCGCTCGCGCAGGGCCGCGACGCGGGCACGCCGGTGCGCGGCGGCACGCTCACCGTGCTGATCGATCCCGAGCCGCCCACGCTCACCACCATCGCGCATTCGGCCGGCGCCTCGGTGCTGATCTCGGCCAAGACCACCGAGGGCCTGCTGAGCTACGGCTTCGATCTCTCGCCGCAGCCGCAGCTCGCGACCGCCTGGAGCGTGAGCGCCGACGGGCTGCAGTACAGCTTCACCCTGCGCCGCGGCGTGAAGTGGCACGACGGCCGGCCCTTCACCTCGGCCGACGTCGCGCATTCGATCGGCCTGCTCAAGCAATACCACCCGCGCGGGCGCGCCACCTTCTCGAGCGTGTCGGAGGTGCGCACGCCCGATGCGCACACCGCGATCCTGGTGCTGTCGAAGCCGGTGCCCTACCTGATCACCGCGCTCTCGGCGGCCGAGTCGCCGATCGTGCCGAAGCACCTCTACGAGAACGGCAAGGCCGACGCCAACCCGGCCAACAACGCGCCCGTGGGCACCGGCCCCTTCGTCTTCAAGGAATGGGTGCGCGGCAGCCACGTGAGCTACGAGCGCAACCCCGACTACTGGGACAACCCCAAGCCCTACGTCGACCGGCTGATCGTGCGCTTCATCCCCGACGCCGCCGCGCGCGCGGCCGCGATCGAGAAGGGCGAGGTGCACCTGAGCCCGGGCACGCCGGTGCCGCTGGGCGACGTGGAGCGGCTGCGCGCCAGGCCGAACCTGGTGTTCGAGCCGAACGGCTACCAGTACATCAACAACGTCTCGCGCGTGGAGTTCAACCTCGAGAACCCCGCGCTGCAGGACCTGCGCGTGCGGCAGGCGATCGCGCATGCCATCAACCGCCAGGTGGTGCAGAAGACCGTGTGGTACGGCCAGGGCCGGCTGATTCCGGGGCCGGTGCATCCGGCGCTCGCGAAGTTCTACGTGCCCGACCTGCCGGTGCTGCCGCACGACCCGAAGCAGGCCGAGGCCCTGCTCGACGCGGCGGGCCTGACGCGCGGCAAGGCCGGCCCCAACCTGCGGCTCAAGCTCGCGCTGACGCCCATTCCCAACGAGGGCGGCCAGCGCACCGCCGAGTACCTGAAGCAGAGCCTGGGGCGCATCGGCATCGAGGTCACGATCAACGCGACCGACTTCGCGACCTACGTGCGCCGCATCTATGCCGACCGCGCCTTCGACCTGCACGTGAGCGTGATGAGCAACACCTTCGACCCCACCGTGGGCATCCAGCGCCTGTACTGGTCGAAGAACTTCAAGAAGGGCCTGCCGTTCTCCAACGGCTCGGGCTACAACAATCCCGAGGTCGACCGGCTGCTCGAGGCAGCCGCCATCGAGACCGACGAGGCGCGCCGGCGCCAGGCCTTCGCCGAGTTCCAGCGCCACATCGTGCGCGACCTGCCCGACATCACGCTGCTCGCACTCGACAACTACACCATCGCCGACCGCCGCGTGCGCGGCCACACGGTCAGCGCCGACGGCATCGCCGGCAACCTGGCCGGTGCGTGGATCGGCACCTGATCGACAGTGAAAGGAACCCTCTCCATGACCACCGCCACCACCGACACCACCGACCGCCCCGACGTGCTCTGGTACACGCGCTGCCCCGTGCCCTCGCCACTGGGCATTGCCGCGCGCCAGGGCTGGCTGGCCCAGATCTTCGCCAAGGAAGGCATCGCGATCGAATCGATCATCGACTCGAAGGACCGCAGCATCCGCGAGAGCCACTTCGACCACCACCTGGCCTGGTCCTTCCGCCAGGGCGGCAACATCCCGCCGATCTGGGCCCGCGCCAACGGCCGCGCGACGCGGCTGGTGGCGATCACCTGGACCGACGAGTTCCAGGCCATCGTGACCCTGCCGGGACGCGGCATCGCGTCGATCGAGCAGCTCGCGGGCCGGCGCTTCGCGGTGCCGCGCCGGGTCAACGACCTGATCGACTTCCATCGCGCCACCGCGCTCAAGGGCGTGGTGTCGGCGCTGTCGCTGGCCGGCCTCACGACCGAGGACCTCACGCTGGTGCAGCTGCCGATCGAGGAATCGGTGATCCTCGCGCAGGGCGAGCCCAGCCTGTTCGGGCTGCGCCGGCGCCATCCCTATTTCCGTGAGGTCGAGGCGCTGGTGCGCGGCGAGGTCGACGCGATCTTCGTCAAGGGCGCCGAGGGCCTGGTGGTCGCGAACCTGATCGGCGCCCAGGTGGTGTCCGAGTTCGGCAGCCATCCCGATCCGAAGATCCGCATCAACAACGGCACGCCGCGCGTGTTGACGGTCGATGCGGCGCTGTCCGAGCGGCGGCCCGACCTGGTGCTGCGCCTGCTCGAGGTGGTCGAGCGCGCGGGCCGCTGGGCCGAGGACCATCCCGACGAGACGGTGCGCTTCGTGGCGCGCGAGATCGCCACCAGCGAGGAAGCGGTACTGGCCTCGAACGGGCCCGAGGTGCACCGGCACCTGGGCATCGGTCTCGACGCGCCGCTGGTCGAGGCGATCGGGCATTTCAAGGACTTCCTGCTGCAGTGGGGCTTCCTGCCGGGCGACTTCGACCTCGGCGACTGGATCGACGCCGAGCCCTTGCGCGCGTTGCGTGCCGGCAAGGCGGCAGCGCCCGAAGCCGCCGTGCTCGCCGCCGCATGAGCGCCGCAAACTCCAACCCGACGCCGCGCATCCTCGTGACCGGTGCCACCGGCCGGCTCGGCCGCCTGCTGGTGCCGCGGCTGCGCGAGCGCGGCGCGGTGGTGCGTGCCTTCACGCGGCAGGTGGCGAATGCCGCCGCGCTGGCCGACCAGAGCCGGCACGAGCGCGCGCCCTTCGAGGTGGCGGTGGGCGACCTCGAGGACCGGGCCTCGCTGCGGCGCGCCTTCGAGGGCGTCTCGCACCTGTTCCTGCTGTCGCCGATCGTGCCCGAGCTGGCCGCGCAGCAGATCGCCGCCATCGAGGCCGCGGCCGAGGCCGGCGTGCGCCGCATCGTCAAGCTCTCGGGCTCGCACTGGACCATCGAGCCGCCGGGCCGTTCGCTGTCGGGCGACGCGCATGCGCGCATCGAGGCCGCGCTGGCCGCATCGGGCATCGCGCACCGCGTGCTGCGCCCCAATGCCTGGACGCAGGTGGTGCTGGCGCGGCTGGCGGCCGAACTGGCCGCGGGCGATGTGCTGCACGCGCCGCCGGGCCTGCCGCGCGTGGCCTACATCGACGCGCGCGACATCGCCGACGTGGCGGTCGAGGCGCTGTTGAACGATGCGGACGATGCGGGCGATGTGCCGCCCGGCCCCTGGGTGCTGACCGGCGCGCGCGCCGTCGACCATGGCGAGCTCGCGCGCATCGCCGCCGGCCTCAGCGGCCGGCCGGTGGTGGCCGAGCCGCTGTCGCCGCAGGCGCTGGCGGCGCGTCAGGCACAGGCGCCCTCGCCCTACATCGCGCAGGTGCATGCGCAGTTCGCCGCGCTGATCGGCGCCGACGAGGCAGCCACCGTCACCAACACGGTGGAGCGCGTGCTGGGCCGGCCGCCGCGGCGCATCGAGGACTTCGTGGCAGAGTCGCTCGCGGCCTGAACCGCATTTGCTTATGCGGAAGGCTTCGTAGTCGCGCGCGGCGGCGGCCGCTAAGGTGCCGCCGGTTTTCACCGTCCCCATCCCATGTCCTCACTCGCCGATCTCGCGGCGCCCGCCACCGGCGCGGCGCCCTCCTCTTCCTCTTCCCTCTCCTCCCCCGAACGCGTGCCCGCCATCGATGCAGCCACCCTGCAGCGCTGGCTGCAGGACGGCGACGAGTTGGCGCTGCTCGACATCCGCGAGCACGGCCAGTACGGCGAGGGCCATCCCTTCTTCGCGGTGCATGCGGCCTACAGCCGGCTCGAGCCCGAGGTGGCGCGGCTGGTGCCGCGCCGCGCGACCCGCACCGTGCTGTTCGACGACGGCATCGATGGTGACGCGCTGGCCCGGCGCGCGGCCGTGCGGCTGGCCGCGCTCGGCTGGTCCGGCGTCTCGGTGCTGGCCGGCGGCGCCCCGGCCTGGGAACGCGCGGGCCGCACGCTGTTCAAGGGCGTGAACCTGCCTTCGAAGACCTTCGGCGAGGTCGCGGAGCATGCCTTCGAGGTGCCGCACATCGACGCGCCCACGCTGGCGCGCTGGCAGCGCGAGGCCGAGCCCTTCGTGCTGCTCGACGGCCGCACGCCCGAGGAACACCGCAAGATGACGCTGCCCGGCGCCATTCCCGTGCCCAATGGCGAACTGGCGCTGCGTTGGCGCACCCAGGTGAGCGACGAGCGCACGCCGATAGTGGTGCACTGCGCGGGCCGCACCCGCAGCATCGTCGGCGCGCAGATCCTGCGCGACCTCGGCGTGCCCAACCCGGTGTTCGCGCTCGAGAACGGCACCCAGGGCTGGGCGCTGGCCGGCCTCGAGCTCGAACGCGGCAGCCGCCGCGCGCTGCCGGCCGCGCCCGATGCGGCGCTGCGCGAAGCCGCGCGCGCGAGTGCCGAGGCCGCCGCGCGGCGCTTCGGCGTACCGGTGCTGGCGCGTGCCGCGGCGCAGGCCTGGCTCGACGACGCCAGCCGCACCGCCTTCGTGTTCGACGTGCGCACGGCCGAGGAATTCGCGGCCGGCAGCCTGCCCGGCGCGCGCCATGCACCGGGCGGCCAGTTGCTGCAGGCCACCGACCTGCAGATCGGCGTGCGCCATGCGCGCGTGCTGGTGCTCGACGACGATGGCGTGCGCGCGCCGGTCATCGCGCTGTGGCTGCGCCGGCTGGGCCTCGAGGCCGCGCTGGTCGAAGGCGGCCTCGCGAGCGGGCTGCGCGTGCCCGAGGGCGCGCCGCCGGCGCTGGGCCCGGTGCCCGCTTCGGCTTTGGCTTTGGCCGGGCAGCTGGCCGCGCTGCCCGAGGGCACGGTGCTGCTCGACCTGCGCCCGTCGCCGGCCTATCGCCAGGCCCACGTGCGCGGCGCGCGCTGGTCGATCCGCCCGCGCCTGCTGGCCGATGCACGCACCGCCACCGGCGGCGACACGAGCCGCCCGCTGCTGCTGATCGCGCCCGACGCGCTGGTGGCACGGCTCGCCGCCGCCGACCTGCGCGATGCCGGCTGGCCCGCGCCCACCTGGACCACGCAAGAGGCGCTCGCGGCCGCGGGCCACGGCGTCGAGGCCACGCCCGCGTCGCCCGGCGATGCCGAGGCCATCGACTACCTGTTCTTCGTGCACGACCGGCACGACGGCAACCTCGACGCGGCGCGCCGCTACCTCGACTGGGAGCTTGGCCTGATCGCGCAATGCGCGAGCGACGAGCTGGCCGTGTTCCGGCCGCACGGCGAAGCGACCCGAGGCTTGCACGGAAAAGCGCATATCGATAGTTGAAGGCCTTCGTTGCGACGGCAGGCGCGGCCTCGGAAGATCGCCGCCTGCCCTGCTTCGCCCCATTCATTCGATGACTTCCCGTCCGCGTTCGCGTTTCTCCCCTTCTTCCTCCCGATTCGCCGCCGCGGCGCTCGCCACCTTGCTCGGCCTGGCCGGCGCGGCCCATGCCGACGCCACGCTCGACCGCATCAAGCAGCGCGGCAAGGTCGCGATCGGCGTGGTGGTCAACGGCGGGCCCTTCGGCTCGATCGACCCGGCCACCCAGCAGCTCGTGGGCTGGAACCCCGACCTCGCGCGCGACCTCGCCAAGCAGCTCGGCGCCGAGGTCGAGCTGGTGCAGGTGCAGCCGGCCAACCGGGTGCAGTTCCTGCAATCGGGCAAGGTCGACCTGCTGATCGCCTCGATGGAATACAACGCCGACCGCGGTGAGATCCTCGGCTATGCGCCGACGCCGTTCTACCGCGTGGGCGGCACGGCCGCCGTGCTCAAGACCAGCGGCATCGCCAAGTGGGAGGACCTGCGCGGCAAGACCGTGTGCGCCTCGCAGGGCAGCAGCTTCGTGAAGCCGCTGCAGGAACAGTACGGCGCCCAGGTGCGCGGCTTCAAGACCGCGCAGGAATCGCTGCTGGCGCTGCGCGGCGGCAACTGCGTGGCCGCCGTGCACGACGCCACGCTGATCCAGCCGCTGCTGCGCAGCAATCCCGAATGGGCCGCCTACGCGGCACCGATCCGCGACGAGATCCTGCCCGCGCCGTCGGTGGTCTGGGCTCGCAAGGGCGAGGCCGACACCATCGCCGCCGTCGACAAGGTGGTGAAGCAGTGGCACCGCAGCGGCTGGCTGATCGAGGCCGAGAAGCGCAACGGCATCGAGCCGCCGCAGCCGCTGCTGCCCGAGCTGCAGGCCAAGCTGCGCGCCGCGCCCTGAATACACGGCCCGGCCGCACCGCATCTTTTCGTTCGCGGTGAGCGGCGCCCCTGAACCGGCGCCGCGCCCTGCCCTTTCCGTTCGCGCCATGAAGCCACGCCACTCCACCGACACGCCATCGTCGGCGCGCCAGCCATGAACGACGCCGGACTTCTCGCGCAGGCCGTGGCCGCGCTCAAGACCCTGGGCCTCAACTACGCCTTCGTGCTCGACGCGGGCGAGCGCCAGGCCTTCCTGCGCGGCCTGCTCGTCACCTTCGAGCTCTGCGTGCTCACCGTGCCCTGCAGCCTCGCGGCCGGCGTGGCCATCGCGGCCGCGCTGACCTCGCCGCGGCGCTGGGTCGCGCTGCCGGCGCGCGCCTTCGTGGAGCTCACGCGCAACACGCCGACGCTGGTGCAGCTCTATTGCGCCTTCCTCGTGCTCAACATGCTGATCACGCGGCAGCTCCAGGGCCTGGGCGGCAATCCGCTGACGCCCTTCGTCTGGGTGGTGATCGTGGTGGCGCTGCACAAGGGCGTGTTCCATGCCGAGGCGCTGCGCGCGGGCATCGAGGCGGTGCCGCGCGTCACGCTCGAGGCCGCGCGCTCGCTGGGCTTCTCGCAGCGCCAGCTGCTGTGGCGCGTCGAGCTGCCGCTGGCGCTGCGCTTCGCGCTGCCCTCGCTGGTCAACAACCTGGTCGACCTGGTCAAGATGACCGCGGTGGCCTCGGCCATCGCCGTGGGCGACGTGACCTACGAGTCGATCATGATCTGGACGCAGCGCGACAACGTGCTCGAGTTGCTGCTGCTGATCCTGCTGTACTTCGGCCTGCTGACCTGGCTCGTGAGCCTGGCCGGGCGCTGGCTCGAGGCGCGCTGGCGGATGCCCGGCTATGGCCAGTGAGATCGCCGCGGCACCGGCCGCTCCCTCGCTCGGCGCCGAGGCCGGCACCAGCCTCGTCGCACACCTCGATCCGCGCCGCCATCCCTGGCTCGCCGCGCTGGCCGCCGTGCTGCTGCTGGTCGCGGCCTGGACCGCCACCGGCACCACGCCCGTCGCGCTGCGCCACCTGTGGCAATGGTCGCCCACGCTGCTGCTGGGCTTGCTCACCAACGTCCAGATCAGCGTGCTCGCGATGGCGATCGGCACCGCCGTGGGCCTGCTGGTGGGCGCGCTGTCGTTCTCGCCGTTCGCGCCGGTGCGCGGGGCCACGCGCTGGTACGTGCAGTTCTTCCGCAACGCGCCGGTGCTGGTGCTGATCTATTTCACCACCTACGTGTTTCCGTTCGAGCTGCGGCTGGTGGCCTGGACCGTGCCCTTCCCCGACTGGCTCAAGGTGGTGCTGGGCCTCGCGCTGCCCACCAGCGCGGTGGTGGCCGAGATCTTCCGCGGCGCGATCCAGTCGATCCCGAGCGCGCAATGGGAGGCCGCGCAGTCGCTGGCCTTCCGGCGCGGCGAGATCTTCCGGCTGATCGTGCTGCCGCAGTGCCTGCGCCGCATGCTGCCGCCGTGGATGAACCTCTACGCGAGCATCACGATGAGCACGGCGCTGTCCTCGCTGGTCGGCGCGCACGACGTGGTCGACGCGGCCCAGGTCGCGAGCAACACGGTGGCGCGCACCGACTTCACGGTGCTGGTCTATTTCACGCTGCTCGCCGTGTTCTTCGCCTACTGCTACCCGATCGCCCGCGCCACGCGCGCGCTGGAACGCCGCCATGCCCGCCACTGAGACCGTCACCCCCCTCTCCAACACGCCCCTGGTCGCCCTGCGCGACGTGGAGCTCGCCTTCGGCGCCAACGCGGTGCTGCGCGGCATCTCGCTCGAGGTGCAGCGCGGCCAGGCGGTGTCGATCATCGGGCCCTCGGGCTCGGGCAAGTCGACCATCCTGCGCTGCATCACCGGTCTGCTGCGACCGCAGCGCGGCGAGATCCGCGTCGGCGACACGCGCGTGGACGCGCTGCGCGCCGAGGCCGAGTTCATCGCGCTGCGCAAGCGCGTGGGCTTCGTGTTCCAGCAGTACAACCTGTTCCCGCACCTCACGGTGCTCGAGAACCTCGTGATCGCTCCCACGCGCGTGGCCGGCCGCGAGCGCGCCGCCGCCGAGCGCGAGGCGCGCGAGCTGCTCGACAAGGTGCGGCTCTCGCACAAGGCCGCGGCCTATCCGGGCGAGCTCTCGGGCGGGCAGCAGCAGCGCGTGGCGATCGCGCGCGCGCTCGCGATGCGGCCCGAGCTGATGCTGTTCGACGAGGTGACCTCGGCGCTCGACCCCGAGACCGTGGGCGAGGTGCTGACCGTGATCCGCGACCTGGTGCGCGAGGGCCTGACCTGCGTGCTGGTGACGCACGAGATGCGCTTCGCCGAGGAGATCAGCGACACCGTGTATTTCACCGAGGCCGGCGTGATCGTCGAACACGGCCCGCCCGCGCGCATCTTCCGCGCGCCCGCCAGCGACCGCACACGCGCGTTCCTGCATCGCGCGCTCGGCGACGGCGCGCGCGACCCGTCGGACGACAGCGTGCCCGCGCGCCGCCCCGCGCCCTTCCCCGAAACGCCGCCCTTCGACCGGCTGCGCTTCGCCCTCTGACCCACCGAGGCTCCCCATGACCACTTCCCAGAACGACACGACCGCCATCGCGGCACAGCGCCGCATCGCCGTCGACCAGGCCCTGGCCGACATCCGCGCCATCGCCGCCGCCCAGCCACTCGACCGCGCGGTGCTCGCGCGCATCACGGCGCGGCTCGAGAAGCTCGCGGCCAACGCCGCCCTGTTCACGCGCGAGGACTTCCCGCCACCGGCCGCGAGCGAGGGCGTGGGCGCCTCCACGCGCTACCGGCTCAACCCCGGGGACGGCGACGACGACGTGGCGCTCTACCTGAACTCGATCAATCCCGGCAAGACCTCGATCCCGCACAACCACACGACCTGGGCCACCATCGTGGCGGTCGAGGGCCAGGAGGAGAACCGCGTCTACCGGCGCACCGACGACGGCAGCGATCCCGCGCAGGCGCGGCTCGAACTCGAACGCGAGGTGACGGTGCAGCCCGGCATCTCGATCGCCTTCCTGCCCGAGGACCTGCACAGCATCCACGTGATCGGCGATCGACCCACGCTGCATTTCCATCTCTACGGCCAGCCGCTCGAGACGCTGTCGCGCCGCATCGGCGTGAACCTCGAGACGGGCGCGATCGTCAACTACAACACGACGCAGCTGCAGCCGAGCAAGGCGGTCGCATGAGCGTTGTCAACGGCTTGAACGACGCGACCCGGCTGCTGCACGCGGGCGCGCCGCAGCTGCGCGCCGGCTCGGGCCCGGTCAACGTGCCCGTGGTGCGCACGAGCACCGTGCGCTTCGAGAACACCGCGGCGCATGCCGACCATCACCACCGTCGCGCGGCGGGCGAGCGCGTGGCCTCCTACGGTCGTCATGGCCTCGACACGCACCGCGCGCTCGAGGACGCGGTGACCGCGCTCGAGGGCGGGCACCGCGCCTTCCTCACGCCTTCGGGCCTGTCGGCGATCACGCTGGTGCTGCTCGCGCTGCTGTCGCCCGGCGACCATGCGCTGGTGGCCGACGGCGTGTATGCGCCGCTGCGGCGCGTCGACAGCACCCTGCTCAAGCGGCTCAACATCACGGTCGAATACTTCTCGCCCGCGCACGACGACCTCGCGAGCCTGCTGCGGCCGAGCACGCGGCTGCTGTACCTCGAGTCGCCGACCTCGCTGCTCTACGAGGTGCTCGACCTGCCCGCGCTCAGCAAGATCGCGCGCGATCGCGGCGTGACCGTGGCCACCGACAACACCTGGAGCGGCGGCTGGTTCTACAAGCCGCTCGCGCTCGGCGCCAACATCTCGATCCAGGCCGCCACCAAGTACATCTCGGGCCATTCCGACCTGATGCAGGGCATCGTGGTGGTCGACAGCCCCGCGCTGGCCGCGAAGCTGCTGAGCGCGCACGAGGCGCTGGGCCTGACCATCGGCGCCGACGACGCCTACCTGGCGTTGCGCGGCCTGCGCACGCTGCCGGTGCGGCTGGCGCAGCACCAACGCAATGCCACCGAGGTCGCGCGCTTCCTGCAGCAACAGGCGCAGGTCGGCCGCGTGTATTACCCGGCGCTGCCGGAGGACCCGGACCATGCGCTGTGGCGGCGCGACTTCAGCGGCGCGAGCGGCCTGGTGTCCTTCGCGTTCCGCGATGCCACCGCCGCCGAAGCCGATGCCTTCGTCGACGCGCTCACGCTGTTCGGCATCGGCGCCTCGTGGGGCGGCTACGAGAGCCTGGCGCTCGCGGCCCAGCCCGAGCGGCTGCGCGAGCACCGCCAATGGCGGGGCAACGCGCCGGTGGTGCGGCTGCATGTCGGCCTCGAGGACCCGGGCGACCTGGTGGCCGATCTGGCGCGGGCCTTCGCGAAGGCGACGCCGAGCGCAACCGCTCCCGCACCCGCGCCGGCCCCCGCCGCGGCGCCGTTCCGTGAATTGAGCGCAGGCGCGCACCTGCTCTGAGTCTTTCCTTCCTCTCCCGTTCTTCCCGCTTCTCCCGTACCGCCGCCATGTCCTCGCACTCCTCCTCCCCCACCGTCCCCGTCATCGACCCCCGCGTGCGCGTGGCGGTCGACGTCGGCGGCACCTTCACCGACATCGTGCTGCTGCGCGGCGAGCGCAAGCACACCGTGAAGGTGCTCACCACGCCGGCCGCGCCCGAGCAGGCCGTGTTCGACGGCGTGGCGGAAGTGCTGCAGCAGGCCGGCGCGGCCTGGGCCGACGTCGACCTGCTGATCCTCGGCACCACGCTGGCCACCAATGCGCTGATCGAGCGCAAGGGCGCACCCACGGCGTTGCTGACCACGCACGGCTTCCGCGACCTGGTCGAGATCGGGCTGGAGGACCGCTTCGCGCAGTACGACGTGTTCCTCGACAAGCCGGCGCCGCTGGTGCCGCGCCACTGGCGCCATGGCGTGGTCGAGCGCACCGACGCGGCCGGCCGCGTGGTCACGCCGCTCGACGAGGCCCAGGTGGCCGTGCTCGCGCGCCAGCTCGTGGCCGACGGCATCGAGAGCGTGGCCGTGTGCTTCCTGCACGGCTATGCGAACCCGGTGCACGAGCGCCGCGTGCGCGAGCTGCTGCGCGAGCATGCGCCGCAGCTTTGGGTGTCGCTGGCCTCCGACGTCTGCCCCGAGATCCGCGAGTACGAGCGGCTCTCGACCGTCAGCGCGAATGCCTACGTGCAGCCGCAGGTGGCCGGCTACCTGCGCCGGCTGCAGGACGGCGCGCGCGAACGCGGCCTGAAGGCCGAGCCCTTCCTCATGACCTCGGGCGGCGCCATCACCACGCTGCAGGCCGGCATCGACGAGCCGGTGCGGCTGGTCGAATCGGGCCCCGCGGGCGGCGCGGTGCTGGCGCGCCAGGTGGCCGAGCAGATCGGTGCCACGCGCGCGCTCTCGTTCGACATGGGCGGCACCACGGCCAAGATCTGCTTCATCGACGACTACCAGCCGCAGCTGAGCCGCAGCTTCGAGTTCGGCCGCGTGCACCGCCACCTCAAGGGCTCGGGCCTGCCGATCCGCATCCCGGTGATCGAGATGGTGGAGATCGGCGCCGGTGGCGGCTCGATCGCGCGCGTCAACCACCTGGGCGTGGTGCAGGTCGGCCCCGACAGCGCGGGCTCCTCGCCCGGCCCGGCCGCCTACGGCCTGGGCGGCGAGCAGCCGACCGTGACCGACGCGCATGCCGCGCTCGGCGCGATCGACCCGGCGCGCTTCGCCGTCGGCAAGGTGCGGCTCGATCCCCAACGCGCGCGCGCCGCGCTGCTGCAGGGCGTGGCCGCGCAGACCGGGCTCGAGGTCGAGGCGGCCGCGCAGGCGGTGGTCGAGATCGTGACCGAGAACATGGCCAACGCGGCGCGCGTGCATGCCTCGGAACTCGGCAAGGTGGCCGAGGAGAGCACGCTGATCGCCTTCGGCGGCGCGGCGCCGCTGCATGCGGCGCTGCTGGCGCGCAAGCTCGGCATCGCGCGGCTGGTGATCCCGAACTCGGCTGGCGTGGGCTCGGCGCTGGGCTTCCTCTGGGCGCCGGTGGCCTATCAGACGGTGCGCAGCCTGCACCAGCGGCTCGACCGCATCGACCATGCGGCCGTGGGCCGCCTGCTCGATGAACTCACCGCCAGCGCCGACGACGTGGTGCTGCGCGCCGCGCCCGGCGCGCCGCTGGTGCGCCAGCGCGTGGTGTTCATGCGCTATGCGGGCCAGGGCCACGAGATCCCGGTCGAGCTGCCCGAGGGCGCGTTCGACGCGACCGCCAGCGCCGCGCTGCACCAGCGCTTCGAGGCGCGCTATGCGGCGCTCTACGGCCGCAGCCTGCCGCACATCGCGGCCGAGGCCGTGAGCTGGTCGGTCGCGGTGGAAGCCGGCGGCCGCGCCGCGCCCGAGGCCGACGGGCTCGTGGCCGACGAAGGCCGCGCCACGGCCTCGGCCACGCGCGAGCTCTACGACGCCGAAACCGGCCGCTGGCAGGCGGTGCCGGTGTACGAGCGCGCCGCGCTGCGGCCCGGCCTGTGGATCGAAGGCCCGGCGCTGGTCGTCGAGGACGAGACCACCACGCAGCTGATCGCGGGCTTCCAGGCGCGCGTGAGCCGTCTCGGCGCGCTGGTGCTCGACGACACCACGGCCGTGCGGCACGAGGAGGAAGAGCACGCGGCGGCGGTGGCGGCATGAGTGCTGCCAGCACCGCCAATGCTGCCAATGGGCGCCAGGCGCTGCGCCAGCAGCTCGTGTGGAGCCGCCTGCTCGCCGTGGTCGAGGAACAGGCGCAGGCGCTGATCCGCACCGCCTTCGGCACGCCGACGCGCGAGGCCGGCGACCTGTCGGCCGGTGTGTTCCTGCCCGACGGCCGCATGGTGGCGCAGGCCGTGACCGGCACGCCGGGCCACGTCAACTCGATGGCCGACTCGGTGCTGCATTTCCTGCGCGCCTTTCCGGCCCCCACCATGCGCGACGGCGACGTGTTCGTCACCAACGATCCATGGAAGGGCACGGGCCACCTGTTCGACGTGGTGATGGTCACGCCGGTATTCCACGGCGGCCGGCTGGTGGCGCTGTTCGCCTCGACCGTGCATGTGGTCGACATCGGCGGCGTGAACGCCGGCCCCGATGCGCTCGAGATCTACCACGAGGGCCTGTTCCTGCCGCCGCTGCGCTTCGCGCGCGACGGCGCGCTCGACGAGTCGGTGCTGGCCATCGTGCGCGCCAACGTGCGCGAGCCCGAGCAGGTCGAGGGCGACCTGCATGCGCTGGTGGCCTGCAACGCGGTGGGCGCGACCCGGCTGCAGCGGCTGCTGCGCGAGTTCGGCCTGGACGACCTGCAGGCGCAGGGCGACTACGTGATCGAGCGCTCGGCCCAGGCCATGCGCGCCGCGCTGGCCGACTGGCCGCGCGGCACCTGGCGCAATCACATGACCGTGGACGGCTACGACACGCCGGTCGAGCTGCATGCGGCGGTCACGATCTCCGACGACGGCATCCTGGTCGACTTCGCGGGCACCTCGGGCACGGTGGCGCGCGGCATCAACGTGCCCAAGGCCTACACCGATGCCTACACCTCCTTCGGCATCCGCTGCCTGATCGGCGCGGACGTGCCCAACAACTCGGGCTCGCTGGCGCCGATCCGCGTGGTCGCGCCCGAGGGCTCGATCGTCCATGCGCTGCCGCCGGCCGCCGTTGCCACGCGCGCGGCCATCGGCCAGATGCTGCCCGACCTGGTGTTCGGCGCGTTGCGCCAGGCCCGGCCCGACCGGGTGCCGGCCGAGGGTGCCTCGTCGCTGTGGAACATCCGCCTGTACGGCGGGCAGCCGATCGAGGGCGGGCCCAACGACGCGCTGCGGCGCGCGCGCCGCTTCAACATCGTGAGCTTCAGCACCGGCGGCACCGGCGCGCGGCCCGGCAAGGACGGGCTCTCGGCCACCGCCTACCCGAGCGGCGTGCGCAACGTCTCGCTCGAGATCCTCGAGACCCAGGCGCCGCTGCTGTTCCGGCGCAAGGAGTACCGGCCCGATTCGGGCGGCGCGGGCAGCTCGCGCGGCGGGCTGGGCCAGGTGATCGAGGTCGAGAACGCCGATGGCGACCCGATGGTGCTGTCGGCCACCTGGGACCGCGTGCGCTTTCCGGCGCGCGGCGCGCTCGGCGGTGGCGACGGCGCGCCGGGCACCGCCCGGCTCAAGCATGCGGGCACGACCCTGCGCGGCAAGGGGCGCCAGCTCGTGCCGGCCGGCGAGGTGCTGGTGGTCGAGACGCCCGGCGGTGCCGGCCTCGGCGATCCCTCGGATCGCGATCCGGCGCTGATCGCGCGTGACCTCAAGGCCGGGCTGGTCAGCCACGCGGCCGCCGCTTCCATTCCCTTTTCTTCCTTCGCACCCGAACTTTCGGACCACCACGCATGAGTTCCACACCCAAGCCCGCGGCCCCCGCCGGCCGCCAACTGATCCGCCACCAGCTCGCCTGGAACCGCCTGCTCTCGGTGGTCGAGGAGCAGGCCCAGACGCTGATCCGCACCGCCTTCGGCACTTCCACGCGCGAGGCCGGCGACCTGTCGGCCGGCGTGTTCCTGCCGGACGGCCGGATGATCGCGCAGGCCGTGACCGGCACGCCGGGCCACGTCAACTCGATGGCCGAGTCGGTCAAGCACTTCCTGCGCCGCTTTCCGATCGAGACCATGGAAGACGGCGACGTGTTCCTCACCAATGACCCGTGGAAGGGCACCGGCCACCTGTTCGACATGACCATGGTCACGCCGGTGTTCCATGGCGATGGCGAGGCGCGGCGCGCGGTCGCGCTGTTCGCCTCCACGCTGCACGTGGTCGACATCGGCGGCATCGGCTCGAGTCCCGACGGGCTGGAGATCTACCACGAGGGCCTGTTCCTGCCGATCCTGCGCTTCGTGCGCCGCGGCACGGTCGACCCGGCGGTGCACGCCATCATCCGCGCCAACGTGCGCGATCCCGAGCAGGTCGAGGGCGACCTGTTCGCGCTGGTGGCCTGCAACGAGGTCGGCGGCCGGCGGCTGCGCACCCTGCTGCGCGAGTTCGGCCTGGCCGACCTCGAGGCGCTCGGCGACTTCGTCATCGCGCGCTCGGCGCAGGCCATGCGCGAGGCGCTGGCCGAATGGCCGCGCGGCACCTGGCACCACACGCTGGTGGCCGACGGCTACGACGCGCCGATCACGCTGCAGGTGGCCGTGACGATCGGCGACGACGGCATCGACGTGGACTTCGCCGGCACCTCGGGCACGGTGGCGCGCGGCATCAACGTGCCCAAGGCCTACACCGATGCCTACACCTCCTTCGGCATCCGCTGCCTGGTGGGCGCCGACGTGCCCAACAACGCGGGCTCGCTGGCGCCGATCCGCGTCGCCGCGCCCGAGGGCTGCATCCTGCATGCGCTGCATCCCGCGGCCGTGACCGCGCGCCACGTCATCGGCCAGCTGCTGCCCGACGCCGTGTTCGGCGCGCTGCGCCAGGCCCGGCCCGACCGCGTGCCGGCCGAGGGTTCGTCGTCGCTGTGGAACCTGCAGCTCGTGGGCGGCGAGGTGCTGGCCGGCACCGCGCCGGCCGATGCCGAGGCGGTGCGCCGCGGCCCGCGCTTCAACGTGATCAGCTTCAGCACCGGCGGCACCGGCGCACGGCCCGGCAAGGACGGCCTCTCGGTCACCGCCTACCCGAGCGGCGTGCGCAACGTCTCGCTCGAGATCCTCGAGACCCAGGCACCGCTGCTGTTCGAGCGCAAGGAGTTCCGCGTCGACTCGGGCGGTGCCGGCACCGTGCGTGGCGGCCTGGGCCAGGTGATCGAGGTGCGCCATGCGCAGCCCGACGCGGCCTTCCTGATCGCCGCCGCCTTCGACCGCGTCGACCATCCGGCGCGCGGCGCGCTCGGCGGCGGCGACGGCGCGCCGGGCCGGCTGCGGCTGGCCTCGGGCCGCGCGCTGCGCGCCAAGGGGCGCCAGCTCATTCCGGCCGGCGACAAGCTGGTGGTCGAGACGCCCGGCGGCGGTGGCCTCGGCGATGCCGCCCGGCGCGCCGAAGCCGCCATCGCGCGCGACCTGCGCGAAGGGCTGGTGACGGCCGCGCCGGTTCCCGCGACCGATGCCGCCGTTGCCTGATTTCTTTCCTCTTCTTCTTTCCGTTCTCGCCCCTCCCATCATGTCTTCCCTGCTCCGCCCCCCGCACCTCCGCCGCGTCGCCGTCGCGCTGCTGCTCGCCGCCGGCCTTGCCGCCGCCACGCAGGCCGCGCCGCCCAATCACAGCGGCACCCTGACCCTGCTGTCGACCAGCGAGCCGACCGCGCTCGTCACCATCGGCAATGTCGCCACGCCGATCCTCAGCGTCAGCGCCAAGGTCACCGAGGGCCTGCTCAAGTACGACTACGACGTCAATCCGCAGCCGCAGCTGGCGACCAAGTGGGTCATCAGCCCCGACGGCCTGACTTACACCTTCACGCTGCGCCAGGGCGTGAAATGGCACGACGGCAAGGACTTCACCTCGGCCGACGTCGCCTACTCGATCGATCTGCTGAAGAAGATCCATCCGCGCGGCCGCAACACCTTCGCCAACCTCACGGCCATCGACACGCCCGACAAGTACACCGCGATCCTGCGGCTGTCGAAGCCCGCGCCCTACCTGATCCGCGCGCTGGTCGCGACCGAGACGCCGATCGTGCCCAAGCATGTCTACGAGGGCACCGACCCGGCGAACAACCCGAACAACAACGCGCCGATCGGCACCGGCCCGTTCAAGTTCAAGGAGTGGGTGCGCGGCAGCCACATCGTGTACGAGCGCAATCCCGAGTACTGGGACAAGCCCAAGCCCTTCATCGACCAGCTGATCGTGCGCTTCGTGACCGACCCGGCGGCAGCCGCCGTGGCCTTCGAGACCGGCACCGTCGACCTCGGCTACCGCACGCCGGTGCCGCTCGCCGATCTCGAGCGGCTCAAGAAAGTGCCCGCGCTGCGCTTCGAGACCAAGGGCAACAGCTACTCGTCGAACGTGACCCGGCTCGAGTTCAACCTCGACAACGAGTACTTCAAGAACGAGAAGGTGCGCCAGGCCGTGGCCCATGCCGTCGATCGCGGCGTGATCGTGAAGGTGGTGAACTACGGCTACGGCCAGGTCAGCTATTCGCCGATCGCCCCCGGCCTCAAGGCCTTCCACGATCCAGCGCCCTCGCCCTATGCCTTCGACCTCAAGAAGGCCAACGCCCTGCTCGACGAGGCCGGCTATCCGCGCAAGGCCGGCGGCGTGCGCTTCAGCGTGCCGCTGGACTTCAACCCGATCGGCGCCGACGGCCCGCGCCTGGCCGACTACCTGCGCTCGACCCTGGCGCGCATCGGCATCGCGGTGACGGTGCGGGCGCAGGACCCGAGCGCCTTCATCAAGCGCATCTACACGGACCGCGATTTCGCGTTCACGCACAACGGGGCGAGCAACCTGTTCGACCCGACCGTGGGGGTGCAGCGGTTGTACTGGTCGAAGAACTTCATCAAGGGTGTGCCGTTCTCGAATGGCACGCACTATCAGAGTCCTGTGGTGGACAAGCTGCTCGAAGATGCCGCGGTGGAGAACGATCCTGCGCGGCGGCTGAAGCTGTTCAAGGAGTTTCAGGATACGGTGGCGCGGGATGTGCCGGATTTGAATCTCTATCAGCCTGTGTTCATCACCATTGCCAATCAGCGGGTGCATGACCATTCGTTGACGGCGGATGGGGTGGAGTCGAATCTGGCGGATGTCTACGTCGACGAGGCGAAGAAATAAGCGCTTCGTTCATTCCGGCGAAGCTGGTGCCGGAACTGCTGGTCGCGGATGTGCGCGCGAGCCTGCGGTTCTGGTGCGACCTCTGTGGGTTCGCGGTCGTCTATCACCGGCTGGACGAGGGGTTCGCCTACCTCGATCGGGAGGGGGCGCAGGTGATGCTCGAGGAACGAGGGCGGGGGCGCAACTGGGTCACCGGGGCGTTGGAGGCGCCGTATGGACGCGGTGTGAATTTTCAGGTGGGCGTGCGGGCGCTGGGGCCGATCCTCGAGGCCCTGGCGCTTGCGGGGTGGCCTTTGTTTCTGGCGGCCGAGGAGAAGTGGTATCGCAAGGGGGAAGTCGAGGTGGGGGTGCACCAGGTGGTGGTGCAGGATCCCGATGGGTATCTGGTGAGGTTTTCGGCGAGGGTGGGGGGAGCGGCCATCGGGCCTGCTTTCTTGACTGTCCTGCGAAATGTATATACATTGATATATACATCGCATCTTCAGGAACGGCCATGCAGCAATCCATCGCCAAACTCTTCGCCACCGGAGGCAGCCAGGCCGTGCGTCTGCCGGCCGAGTTCCGGTTCGACGGCACCACCGAGGTCTACATTCGACGCGACGAGGCCACCGGCGACGTCATCCTGTCCACGCGCGCCCCGGCGGACTGGCGTGCATTCATCCGGATGCGCGAACAACAGGGTGTCGCTCCTCGCGATGCGCTGCCCGGGCGCGAGCAGAGCCAAGAACAGCGCGATCCTTTCGAAGGCTGGAAGGAATGACGCTGTACATGCTCGACACCAATGCGGCGAGCGAAGCGATCCGCGGCAACACCGCTTTCGACGCACGCCTGCAAACCTTGACGCCAGGACAGTGGTGCATTTCCGCCGTGACCTGCTCCGAACTGAGATTCGGCATTGCCCGACGTCCCGAGGCCGTGCGGCTGCATCGGATCGTGCAGGAGTTCCTGCGCATCGCCCCGATCCTGCCCTGGGACGCGCAAGCGGCAACGCGGCACGGCGACCTGCGTGCCCACTTGAAGGCGGGCGGTACGCCCATCGGTGATTTCGACGAGATGATTGCGGCCCATGCGCTGGCGGTCGGCGCCGTCGTCGTGACCGACAACACGCGGCACTTCGCGCGCGTGCCCGGCCTGGTGCTCGACAACTGGCTTCAGGCGCCGACCGGGCATTGATCCGGATCCCCGCCAGGTCCGGGAGAAGCGCCCCTTGCTTGCAGAAGTTTCCGATCCGACTTGCTGCAGCGGGAATCGTCGGCCCGGTGGCCCCATCAATCCGCCAATGCTTCTTCCTCGGCCAACCCAATCAACACATCGGCCGAAATCCCCATCCCCTCCGCCGGCGTTTTCGCAGCAGCCTCAAGCCGCCTTCCTCTGCTCAGCCCCCGGCACAGCAGCAATCAAGCTCCGCGTATAAGCATGCTGCGGCCGATCCCAAATATCCTGATACCCCCCCGTCTCCACGATCTTCCCCTTGTTCATCACCATCACCCGATCCGCGATGTACCGCACCACCGACAGATCGTGCGAGATGAACAGGTAGGAGAGCCCGAAGTCCTCCTTCAGCTCCACCAGCAGGTTCAGGATCTGCGCCTGCACCGACACGTCGAGCGCCGACACCGGTTCGTCGAGCACCACCAGCGACGGCCGCAGCACGAGCGCGCGCGCGATGCCGATGCGCTGGCGCTGCCCACCAGAGAACTCGTTGGGAAAGCGCCGCGCCGCGTCGGCCGGCAGGCCCACGCGCTCGAGGATGGCGGCGATGCGGTTGCGCCGCTCGGCGCGATCGTCCACGCCGTGCACCTTGAGCACCGACTCGAGGATGTCGAACACGCTGCGCCGCGGGTTCAGCGACGCATAGGGATCCTGGAACACCATCTGCACGCGCCGCCGCCAGGGCTTGAGCGCTTTCTCGGACAGCGAAGCGATGTCGGTGCCGTCGAACACGATGCGCCCGCCCGCAGGGTCCACCAGCCGCAACAGCGTGCGCGAGAGCGTGGACTTGCCGCAGCCCGATTCGCCGACCAGGCCCACGGTCTCGCCCGCGCGGATGTCGAAGGACACACCGTCGACCGCATGCAGCACGCCGCCGCCGCGCGTCGGGTAGTCGGTGCGCAGGTCCTGCACCGACAGCAGCGGCTCGCCGGCCGCGGCGCGCACGGGCAAGGCACGCACCTTCGTGTTCGGCTGCGGCACATGCAGCGCGAAGTCGCGCACGCCGGTCGCGGGGTCGAGCCGGGTCTGGATCTCGGGCAGGCGCGCATCCGCGTAGTGCAGCGCGCTGCCGGCATGCAGCGAGGCGCCGAGCAGGCCGCGGGTGTAGGCATGCGACGGGGCGGCGAAGAGCTTCGAGGTCGGTGCCTCCTCGACCTTCTCGCCGCCGTACATCACGGCCACGCGGTCGGCCCACTGGGCCACCAGGCCCAGGTCGTGCGTGATCAGCAGCAGCGCCATGTCGAGCTCGCGGCGCAGGCCGTCGAGCAGCTCGAGGATCTGCGCCTGGATGGTCACGTCGAGCGCGGTGGTGGGCTCGTCGGCCACCAGCAGGCGCGGCTTGCAGGCCACGGCCATCGCGATCATCACGCGCTGGCGCTGGCCGCCCGAGAGGTTGTGCGGATGGTCGCCGATGCGCCGCTGCGGCTCGGGGATGCGCACCAGGTCGAGCAGCTCGATGGCGCGCCGGCGCGCCGCGGCGGCCGAGAGCTTCTCGTGGCGGCGCAGCGTCTCCTCGATCTGCGCGCCGATGGTGTGCACCGGGTTCAGCGAGGTCATCGGCTCCTGGAAGATCATCGCGATCTCGCGCCCTCGCACCTCGCGCAGCGCGGCCGGCGACAGCGCGAGGATGTCGCGTCCGTCGAAATGGATGCTGCCGCGCAGCGCGGTGCCGGGCGCGAGCAGGCGCAGCAGCGCCAGCGCGGTGGTCGACTTGCCGCAGCCCGACTCCCCGACCAGCGCCAGCGTCTCGCCGCGCTGCAGCGTCAGGTCCAGCCCGCGCACGGCCTGGATCGGGCCGTTCGAGCCGTGGAAGAAGACATCGAGGCCGCGCACGTCCAGCAGCGGCGGCGCGATCGTCACTTGTTCGAGCGTCATCTCAACGGCCCCTCAAACGCGGGTTGAAGGCATCGTTGAGGCCGTCGCCCACGAGGTTGAGCGCCAGCACGGTGAAGACGATCGCCGCGCCCGGCAGCGCCGTGAGATACCAGGCGGTGCGCAGCAGCTCGCGGCCCTGGCCGATCATGCTGCCCCACGACACCGCATTGGGGTCGCCCATGCCGAGGAAGGACAGCGCCGACTCGATCAGGATCGCGCTGGCCACCAGCACCGAGGTGGTGACGATGACCGGCGGCAGCGCGTTCGGCAGCATCTCCTGGAAGATGATGCGCGCATGGCCGAAGCCCTGGCTGCGCGCGGCGAGCACGAACTCGGTCTCGCGCAGCGCGCGGAACTCGGCGCGCACCAGCCGCGCGATCACGGGCCACGAGGCCAGGCCGATCGCGAACACGATCACCGGCACCGAGGGCTGGCCGATCGCCACCACCACGATCACGAACAGGAACGAGGGCATGGTCTGGAACAGCTCGGTGATGCGCACCAGCACGTCGTCGACCCGGCCGCCGAAGTAGCCCGCGGTGGCGCCCACGAGGATGCCGATCGCGAGGCTCAGCACGGCCGCGACCACGCCCACCGCGAGCGAGATGCGCGCGCCGTGCGCGATGCCGGCGGCGACATCGCGCCCGAGCGAATCGCTGCCCAGCGGATAGGCCGCGTCCTGGCCGGGCCACAGCAGTGGCTGCGCGACCATGTCGAGCGGGTCGCCCGGATAGAGCAGCGGCGCGAGCAGGGCCAGCACCAGCATGGCCAGCAGCAGCACCACGCCCGCCATGGCGGAGGGGTTGCGCACGAAGGCGCGCAGCGCGGCGCGGCGCGCCGAGACCGGACATGCGTCGACCGCGGCCACGGCGGCAATGGCGGAGGCAGGCGTCGGCGGCGCGGGCGGTTCCGCGCGGCGTGGCGCCGTTGCCGGCGCGGGCGCTTGCGCGAGGTTGGAGTCGAGCAGGAAGGGAGTGGACATCGGTGAGGAACCAGAAGAGCGTGAAGCGGTGCGCGCGCGGAACTCAGCGCACCTGGATGCGCGGATCGAGCAGCGCGTGCAGCAGGTCGACCAGCATGTTGGCCACGATCACCAGCAGCGAGGACATCAGCAGCACGCCGAGCAGCACCGTGTAGTCGCGTCCGGCCACCGAGTCGAAGGCCAGCCGGCCGAGGCCGGGCCAGCTGAAGACGGTCTCGACCACCACCGCGCCGCCGAGCAGGGTGCCCAGGTGCATGCCGGCCACGGTGGTGACCGGGATCAGCGCGTTGCGCAGCACGTGGCGCATCGTGACGGTCCACGGATGCAGGCCCTTGGCCTCGGCGGTGCGCACGAAGTCCTGGCGCGAGACCTCGAGCATGGCCGCGCGCGTGAGCCGCGAGAAGATGGCGATGTAGAAGCCCGCGAGCGCGAGCGCGGGCAGCACCAGGTGGCGCGCCACGTCGACCGCGTGCTTCAGCCCGGTGTAGCCCGCGCCGATGGTCTCGCTGCCGCCGGTGGGCAGCCAGCCCAGGTGCACCGAGAACAGCACGATCGCCATCAGCCCGAGCCAGAAGCCCGGCGTGGAGTACAGCAGCAGCGCCAGCACCGAGAGCGTGCGGTCCTGCCAGCGGCCCACGCGCGTGGCCATGATCGTGCCCAGCGCGATGCCGATGGCGAGCGCGAAGCCCAGCGCGGTGAGCATCAAGAGCAGCGTGTTGCCCAGCCGCGCGCCGATCAGCGCCACCACCGGCATGTTGTAGCGCGGCGAGACGCCGAGGCTGCCGTGCGAGAGGTTGTAGAGGTAGCTGCCGAGCTGCTGCAGCACCGTCAGGTCGAGGCCGAAATGGGCGCGCAGCTGCGCCATGCTCTCGGCCGTGGCCGAGCCCGATTCGGCCGCCACCACGTCGGCGGCGTCGCCCGGGATCAGCTGCATCAGCACGAAGTTCAGCAGGATGACGCCGATCACGGTCGGCACGGCCTGCCAGGCCGTGCGCACCAGGGTTCGGCCGGCGCTTCGCAGGTTCATGGCGCCACCGCCGCGTCGGCCGTGGCGGGCGCGACCAGCCGGATGCCCACGTCGCCTTCGCGCTCGAGCTGGGCCACGAGGCCGATCTCCCAGTCGAGGTACTGCTGGAAGCCGGCATTGCGCGCCGCCAGGTCGGCATGCGCGTAGGGGCTGTACCAGTGGTCGTCGTCGCCGGTCAGCACGCCCTCGCCGCCCTGGCCGGTGGGCAGGCCGGCCGCGACCCAGGCCTGGGTGCCGCCCGCGAGCGCGAGCACCTCGCGCGCGCCGCCGTCGCGGGCCAGCCGTGCGATGAGTTCGGCGGCGACCGCGCCGGCCAGCACGCCGTCGGACGAGACCAGCACCACGCGCTGCGCGGCGGGCAGGCCGGCGATGAATTCCTCGAGCCGGTCGGGCACCGCGAAGCGCGCGCCCGCGACATGGCGGCGCTCGTAGGCGGCACGGTGCTCGATGTCGAACACCGCGACGCTGCCGGCGTCCAGCGCCGATGCGAGTTCTCGCACGGCGATGCGCGGCGCGCGCGCATGCAGCGGCAGCAGCTTCACGGGCTCGGGGCCGAGCACCAGCACCGGCAACGGCGCCGGCGCATGCACGAAGACCTCGTGGCCGCCGAGCTGCGCGAGCCAGGCGCCGGTGGTCAGCGCGCGCACGCCGTCCCAGTCGGCCAGCACGATGCGCGCGCGGCGCACGCCCACGTACTCGTCGGTGGCCTGCACCAGCTGGCCGCCGGGCGCCCAGCGCCAGCCCTCGAGATGACCGGCCTCATATTCCTGGCGCGTGCGCACGTCGAAGCGGTAGAGCGACCGTTCGCCGGCCTCGGCCTCGAGCCGTGCCAGGCCCGCGGCGTCGATGCGGCGCACGCCGGCGCGCCGGGCCACGTCCTCGGCCCGCGCGCGCGCCTGCTCGAGGCCGGTGGCCTCGGGCTCGGGCAGCGGCGCGCTGCGGCCGTGCGACAGCGTGCGCCCGGCCAACAGCCAGGCCATGGTGCCGTCCTTGAGCGAGACCACGGGGTTCGGGATGCCCGCGTCGATCAACGTCTGCGCACCGACGATGCTGCGCGTGCGGCCGGCGCAATTCACCACCACCAGCGTCTCGGGACGCGGCGCGAATTCATGGATGCGGTAGACCAGCTCGGCGCCCGGCAGGCTGTGCGCGAACGGCAGGCTGAAGTCGGCGAACTCCTCGGGCGTGCGGCTGTCGACCACCACGATGTCGTCGCCGCGTTCCACGCGCTGGTGCAGCTCGTCGACCGAGATCCACGGCGTGTGCTTGCGGTGCTCGATGACCTCGCCGAAGGCCTTGCTCGGCACGTTGCTGCCGCTGAACAGCTCGTAGCCCGCCGCGGCCCAGCCCGCGGTGCCGCCGGCCAGCACCGACACGTTGCGCCAGCCCAGGCGCACCAGCTTGCCGGCGGCCTGGTGGGCCAGCGACTCGTCGGCGTCGGTCAGCACGATGCGGGTGTCGCGGCGCGGCACCAGGCGATCGATCAGCAGCTCCAGTCGCCACAGCGGCGCCGAGGCGGCCAGCAGGATGTGGCTGCGCACGAACACGCCGGTTTCGCGCACGTCGAGCAGCGCGATCTCCTCGCCGTCGGACAGCGCGGCCTTGAGCGCCGCCGGCGCGATCGCCGGATGGCGGATGTTGCGCGGCGGCCCGAACCTGCGATAGCTGCCGCCGGCCGTGCCTTCGAACACCACGCGATGCTCGAGCCGCTCGAGCGCGCGGCCGTAGAAGTGCAGGTGCCGGCCGTCGAGGCCGTCGACCAGCTCGATGGTGTGGACGTCGGTCGGCGTCAGCACCACCGCGCTGCCCGCGGCCACGTCGACCACGCGCGTCTGCACGAGGTCGTCGCGCGCGGGGTCGGCGGTCTTCTCGCGGCGGTAGAGCACGTTGCGCTCGTTGCCCTCGACGCCCGCGATGATCGCCCAGGTCGTGTGGTCGTGCGGCGGCTGGGCCTTGCCGGCCAGGCCCGCCGAGAGGTACAGCGCGAAGCCGCCATCGGCGTCCTCGGCCAGCCGGTAGACCTGCGCGGGGCGCTCGGCATCGATGGGGAAATGGGCGGCCGGGAACAGGTCGGCGCGGCGGCCCAGGGCGATCAGCGCATCGGCCACGGGCTGCAGCTGGGCGTGGCCCTCGCCGGGGCCGGCGGCCAGCAGGCCGCGCGCCTGCGCGAGAAAGGCGTCGACGGCGCGCGCGCGCTCGCTCGCGACGTCGTTGCCCGACGTTTCGACGGGGAGTTCGGAGAGGCTCATGGGGGACTTTCGAGGGGAAGGCGGAAGCACGGCTCGAGGCCGCGGTGTGGGCAGGGTATGCGGCGGGCCGGGCCGGCCGAACGAAGTTTTTCTTCTACGCATATCCGGTTTGCTTCGTTGGACGCGCGCGCGCCCGCGCCTACGGTCGGCGCATCCTCGAACAAGACACCCAATGACCTCCCTGCCCTCCCCGACCCGCGGCGCGCGCCGCGCCCTGCTGCGCGCCACGCTGGCCGCGCCCGTCCTGCTTGCCGCCTTCACGGTTTCCGCCCGCGCCGCCACCGACGAGGCGGCCGGTTTCCCTTCGAAGCCGGTCCACATCGTGGTGCCGGTGGCCGCCGGCGGCAGCGCCGACAAGCTCACCCGCCTGATCGCCGAGCGCCTGACCGAGCGCTGGGGCCAGTCGGTGGTGGTCGAGAACCTCGGGGGCGCCAGCGGCACCATCGGCGCCGCGCGCGTGGCCAAGTCGCCGGCCGACGGCTACACGCTGCTGCAGCAGGGCGAGGGCCTGACGCTCAACGGCATCCTGTTCGACCGCCTGCCCTACGACGGCCAGAAGGCCTTCACGCCGGTGATCAAGGCGGTGGTCAATCCGCAGATCCTGGTGGTCAATCCGAAGACCGGCATCGCCGACTTCCGCGCCTACCTCGCGCGCGCCAGGGCGCGGCCGCACTCGATCAGCCTGGGCCTGCCGGGCAATGGCGGCATCGCCCACGTGGCGCACGAGATGATCGGCCAGGAGACCGGCGCGCAGGTCAACTACATCCCCTACTCGGGCGGCGGGCCGGCCACGCTCGACGTGCTCGCGGGCCATGTCGACGCCACGCTGATCACGCTGGCCGCCGTGACCGATCACGTGCGCGCCGGCAAGCTGCGCGCGCTCGCGGTCACCACCGACTACCGCTCGGGCGCGCTGCCCGAGGTGCCGACGATGGCCGAGGCCGGGCTGCCGGGCTTCGCGGTCGAGAGCTGGCAGGGCTATTTCGCGCCGGCCGGCACGCCGCCGGCCGTGGTCGCGAAGATCAACCGCGACATCCAGGCCGTGATCGCGTCGCCCGAGACGCGCGCCAGGCTCGAGGACATGGGCTTCAAGGTGACCGGCGGCTCGCCGGCCGACCTGGGGCGCACGCTGGCGGCGGAGCGGATCCGCTACGCGAAGACCATTCAGACGGCGGGGATCTCGCTGCGCTGAACGCGGGCAGCCGAACACGGGCAGCCGAACGTAGAAGAAATACAAAAGCTACGCAGAAGTCGCAGAAGGAAGAGAAGAGCTTTCTTTTCTTCCTTTCGCGACTTCTGCGCAACCTTCGCGACTTCTGCGTTCGGCTGTCCGCTCCCGTCTTTCAGGCCGCCTTCAACCGCTCCTCGCCCTGCCACAGCGCGCCCGCATAGAGCTCGGGCCCGAAGTCCGGCGCCACCTCGGCGCGCGTGCGCGCCTCGTGCAGCGGCAGGTCGGCCAGCACCAGGTCCTCGCTGATGCGGCGCACGATGGCCGGCACGTAGCCGCGCATGCCGGGCACGTCGCCCAGCGGCAGGCCGGTGCTCGCGAAGCCGCCCGGGTTGTAGACGTGGATGTCGCGCAGCCACGGCGCCGTGCCCGCCGTCTTCTCGACCAGCTCGAGGCCCGTGCCCAGGTAGGGCGCGGCCGCGAGTTCGTCGTCGCGCTCGTGCGCGGGCGCCTCGAAGCGGTCGCGCCAGCGCAGCACCAGCTCGGCGATGCCGGCCAGCTCGGGGCGCTCGCTCAGCTCGTGGCTGTAGCCGGTGCCGGCGATCGCGAAGTCGAAGTGGAAATGCTCGTCGTGCACATGGGCCACGAGCTGGTTGCCGTTCTGCGTGACGCCCCGCCACGGCGCGCCCAGGTGCAGGTGGAAGTTGGGAAAGGCCAGCACGCGCTGCACCGAGTCGGGCGGCGGCGTGGTGCCCAGGCGCCGATAGCGCGCCGCATGGTGCCAGCGCGTGGCATCGGGCAGCGCGAAGTAGTTGTCGTACAGCCCCGGATAGCCACGCACGCGCGCCACCGGCGTGGCCGCGAGATGGTCGCGGCGCGCGAACAGGTGCACGGCGGCCGCGCCATGCTCGAGCGCCACCGCGGCTGCGTCGAAGGCCGAGGCCGCCGCGCCGATCACGGCCACGCGCTTGCCTGCTAGCGCCGCGAAATCGATCGCATGGCCAGTGTGGGCCGCGAGCCCGCTGGCCACCGCATTCGCGAGCAGTTCGGGCACGAAGGGCGCGCCGCTGCCGGCCACGCCGTTGGCGAAGATCAGCTTGCGCGCGGTCTCGATGCGCTCCTGGCCGCCGACCTCGAGCCGCACGCGGAAGTGCGGCACCGCGCCCTGCCCCGCTGCCTCGAAGCCGACCAGACGCGTGCCGTAACGCACCCCGGTGGCGGTGATGTGGCGGAACCAGTCGAGGTAGGCGGCCCAGTCGGTGCGCGGAATGCGGTCGAGCGCCGCATAGGCCTCGAGACCATGGCGCGATTCGTACCAGCCCTGGAAGCCGAGCGCGCTCACCGAGCCTTCAGGACCCACCAGGTTCTTGAGCGTGCGCAGCTTGTGCATGCGCGCGCGCGTGAGCCACACGCCCGCGCGCTGCGCATCGGGCGCGGCATCGATCACGCTGACTTCGGCGATGCCCGCGCGGCGCAGCCCGAAAGAGAGCGCGGCACCGCTCTGGCCGCCGCCGACGACGAGCACGTCGTGATCAATGCCATCGTGGCGCGGCACCCAGTTGGCGGGCGCGGGGCCGAGCAGGCGCAGGGCCTCGTGGGCGAAGCGGTCGCGCGGGTCGTTCGGTTCGAGGGGCGTGGAGGGGGCGTTGCTCATGAGGTGGTCGACAGGAGTGGCGCGGCGGATGCCGCGAAAAAAAACGGGCCCCGAGGGGCCCGTTGAAACTGCGTCGCCGTAGCGACCAGGAGACACTCACCCTCGAAGGCAAGAGCCCTCATTCTTCAAGAGAGCGCCGGCTTCGCGAAGCACGTAATCCGCATACGTTGATCCGTTTTTGTTCTTTGCCGCGCGGCCCCGCCGCGCGATAGCCTGCATGCACTCCCACCGAGTGCGCGCCCGGAAGGCGCATGCCCCCGCCAGAGACAAGCCTCTTCCCGTCGCCATGAACTTCCAGCAACTGCGATCCGTGCGCGAAACCGTGCGCTGCGGCTTCAACCTCAGCGAAGCCGCCGTGGTGCTCGATGCCTCGCAGTCCGGCGTGAGCCGGCAGATCCGCGACCTCGAGAACGAGCTCGGCATCCTGCTGTTCAAGCGCTCGGGCAAGCGGCTCACCGGCCTCACCTCGCCCGGCGACCACCTGCTGCCGATCATCGAGCGCGTGCTCGACGACAGCCTGAACCTGCGCCAGGCCGGCCAGGATTTCCTGGCGCGCGAGGAAGGCCTGCTGTCGATCGCGGCCACGCATTCGCAGGCGCGCTATGCGCTGCCGGCCGCGGTGCAGGAATTCCGCCTGCGCTTTCCCGGCGTGCGGCTGCACCTGCACCAGGGCACGCCGCGCCAGATCGCGCAGATGCTGCTCGACGGCGAGGTCGACGTGGGCATCGCCACCGAGTTGCCGCAGAACCATCCGCAGCTCGCGGCCATCTCCTGTCGCTGCTGGACGCACCTGGTGGTGGCGCCCGCGGGCCATCCGCTGCTGACCGAGGCGCCGCTCACCATCGAGAAGCTCGCGCGCCATCCGCTCATCACCTACGACAGCGGCCTCACGGGCCGCTCGCGCATCGACGAGGCCTTCGCGCGCCATGGGGTCTCGCCCGACATCGTGCTGGCCGCGATGGATGCCGACGTGATCAAGACCTACGTGGAGCTCGGCGTGGGCGTGGGCATCGTCGCCGACCTGGCCTACGACGCGGTGCGCGACCGGCGCCTGCGCGCGCTGGAAGCCGGCCATCTGTTCGGCGAGAACCGCACCCAGCTCGCGGTGCGCCGCGGCGGGCACCTGCGCGGCTACATCCATGCCTTCATCGATGCCTTCGCGCCCGGCATGGCGCGCGAGGCGATCGCGCGCGCCAGCGCGGAGGCGCCGCCGGACGACGGCGCCTGAGCGTCAGGGTTGTTGCGGCTCGCCCAGCGAGAGCATCAACCGGTTCGCCCAGTTGAAGAAGGCCGCGCCGTGGATCACGTCGGCGATCGCGAGGTCGTCGAGGCCCTGCGCGCGCAATGCCTCGATGTGTTCCGTGCCGAAGTTCGAAGGCGTGGACGACAGCGCCACCGAGGCCGCGACGATCGCATCCCAGCGCTCGCCGAGCGCGGCCGTCGTGCCCTCGTCGAGCAGCCGCTGCACATCGTCCGAACGCTGCGAGAAATGCGTGGCGAAGCGCGCATGCACCGAGGCGCAGTAGATGCAGCCGTTGTGGCGCGAGGCCGCGGCCGCGGCCAGTTCGCGCTCGGCGCGCGGCAGGCCGGCCTCGGGGTTGTAGAAGATGTCCTTGTCGGTGCGCGTGCGCGCGCCGAGGATGTCGGGATCGCGCGCGAGCAGCCGGAAGTACGGCGACTTGGCGCGCGCCGCATCCACCAGGCCCGCGAAGTGGCGCTCTGTGAGCTCGGCTTCGGGCAGCGGCTCGAGCCAGGGCAGCCATTCGAGCTGCGCCTGCGTGAAGCGCGTGGGGTGCGCGTTGTCCGGATGGCTCAGGGTCGATTCGGTGGCCATGGCGTTCAGTCGACGGAAGTGATGGGATGGCGCGCCAGCGTGCGCAGGCCCGCGACGACGCGGACCTGGAACGCGAGGAAGGCCACGAGCTGCGACAGGGTCACGATGCCGGTGGACGACCAGCCGGCATCGAGCAAGGCCTGCAGCGCGGCCGGACTCGCATCGCGCGGATGGAACACCAGCAACTGCGCATGCACGAGCGCGGCCGAGAGGCGCGGGCCCAGCGCTTCGCGGTTCGCATCGGCGACCGCATACGAGGGGCCGGCCGTGTCCTCGACGCTCAGCGGGCCCGCGGGATAGCGGCCGTACGGGCCCTTGGCGGCGGCGCGTTTCGCTTCGTCCGCAACCGCCTCGGCCAGGCCCGCGCGTGCGCGCTGCGCGGCCAGGCGCTGCGCGTAGAAGCGCGCGACCTCGGGCTGCTCGTGCAGCGCGGTCACGAAGGCCGCGACGGCGAAGCGGTCCGCGATGTCGAAGTCCCCGGGCACGGGCGGCGCCGGCGCGAACAGCGCGAGGTAGCTCTGCTGCGCGTTGAGGCGCGCCTGTTCACGCTGCGCGCGCAGGCGGTCGAGCGGATCGCCGGGCGCGATCCCGACCAGCTGGTCGATCACGTCGGCGACGGGAGGGGTGGTGGCGGTCATGAGGTCTGGAGGGAGGGAAAGTCGGTGGATGCCGCAGCCGTGTCGCGCTGCCAGCCGAGCGCGGGCGCGACCTCGGTGGCGACGAGTTCGATCGAGCGCAGGATCGCCGCATGCGGCGGATCGACCGAGTGCACCTGGCACACGAGGTCGGTGACGCGCGCGAGCGTGCTGTCGGCCGCAAGCGATGCGATCACGTCCTCGGGGGTTCCCACGTGCACGTCGTAGGCCGCGATCAGTTGTTCGAGCGGGGCCCCGGGGCCCGCGCGGTCCGCGATGCCACCGCCGCCCGAGGCCGCGAAGCGCGCGGCCGAGCGGCGCAGGCCGATCTCGGCCAGGCGCAACGCCTCGGCGCGCGTGTCCGCCACGAAGACGCTGCGCGATCCCACGATGCGCGGCGTGGCGCCCGCGGGCAGCGCGGCCAGGTAGGCATCGACGATCGGGTTTTGCAGCTCGGCCAGCGTCGCATCGGGCGCGTCCAGCGTGCGCGGCTGGGTGCGCGAGAGCATCAGGCCGTCGCCAGCCTGGCCCGCGCGCGTGCCGCCGCTTACGGAGAAGGTCGCCTGCCAGATCCGGCCCAGCAGTTGCGCGCCCGCGGGGTACAGCGTGTCGCCGCCCGCGAGCGGCCGGCCGGCCCAGGCCGCGCGCACGGCCGCGAGCTGCCGCGCGAACAGGGCCGGACGCTCGGCCGCATCGAGGCCGAAGGCGGCGAAGGCCTCGGGCGTGCCGCCCGTGCCCACGCCGAGCTCGAGCCGGCCGCCCGCGAGCAAGTCCAGCACGATGGCGTCCTCGGCCACGCGCAGCGCGTTCTCGAGCGGCAGGGTCACGATGCCGGTGCCCAGGCGGATGCGACGCGTGCGCGCGGCCACGTGGGCGAGAAAGACGAAGGGCGACGGCAGGCCGCCCTCGTGTTCGTGGAAGTGGTGCTGCGCGACCCAGGCCGAGTCGAAGCCGAAGGCCTCGGCGTGCGCGACCTGCGCGGCCACCAGGCGATAGCGCTCGGCCGCGGGGGCGTCGTCGAGCAGCCGGCTGAAGAAGCCGAGGCGCTTGCGCACCGTCGGTCGTTGGGCTGAGGGTGCAGGCGAAGGCTCGGGCATGAAGCGGAAATTGTGGCGGCCGGGGCCTGCGCCGGCTGCGAAGAAAAAGTCGCATGCATATGCGCAAACCGAGGCTGCACCACCCGGCCGCCTTGCCAAATGCAGTGCGCGCCTAATGAAGTGCGAATCCCTTCTTTCCGCGCGAGCGGGCACCGACTTAACCTGCCGCCGCACTTTTGCGCGCACCCTCCGACCACGAGTTCCCATGGCCACTTCCTCCCGCCAGATCAAGCTGGGCGCCTTTCTCATGCAGACCGGCCACCACATCGCCGCCTGGCGCCATCCGCAGGCCCAGGCCGACGCGGGCAGCAATTTCCGCCACTACGTCGAGCTCGCGAAGCTGGCCGAGGCCGCGAAGTTCGATGCCGTCTTCCTGGCCGACTCGGTGGGCGTGCGCAGCAGCGAACTCGCCTCGCTCTCGCGCACCGCGCGCAGCGACCACTTCGAGCCGCTGACCCTGCTGTCGGCGCTGGCGGCGGTCACCGAGCGCATCGGCCTGATCGCCACCGTGTCGACCAGCTTCAACGAGCCCTTCAACGTGGCGCGCAAGTTCGCCTCGCTCGACCAGATCAGCGGCGGCCGTTCGGGCTGGAACCTCGTGACCTCGAGCGGCACCGGCGAGGCGCAGAACTTCAACCGCGACGAGCACTTCGAGCATGCGCTGCGCTACGAGCGCGCGGCCGAGTTCCACGACGTGGTGACCGGCCTGTGGGACAGCTGGGAGGACGACAGCTTCGTGCGCGACAAGGACAGCGGCCAGTACTTCCACGAGGACAAGCTGCACGTGCTGCATCACAAGGGCAAGCATTTCTCGGTGCGCGGGCCGCTCAACGTCTCGCGCTCGCCGCAGGGCCGGCCGGTGGTGGTGCAGGCCGGCGCCTCGGAAGCCGGCCGCGACCTCGCCGCGCGCACGGCCGAGGTGATCTTCGTCGCGCACCAGACCTTCGACGAGGCCAAGAGCTTCTACCGCGACATCAAGGACCGCGCCCAGGCCTACGACCGCGAGCCCGAGTCGATCAAGATCATGCCGGGCATCTTCCCGGTGGTCGGCCGCACGCAGGAGGAGGCCGAGGAGAAGTTCGCGCTGCTGCAGGACCTGGTGCACCCGGTGGTGGGTGTCTCGCTGCTGTCGAACGTGATCGGCGGCTTCGACTTCTCGGGCCTGCCGGTCGACGGCCCCGTGCCCGAGCTGCCAGAGACCAACGGACCCAAGAGCCGGCAGCGCCTGCTGCTCGACCTCGCGCGGCGCGAGAACCTCAGCATCCGCGACCTCTACCTGCGCATCGCGGGCGCACGTGGCCACCAGCAGGTGGTGGGCACGCCGCAGAGCATCGCCGACCAGCTGCAGCAGTGGTTCGAGGAAGGCGGCGCCGACGGCTTCAACATCATGTCGCCCTGGTTCCCGGGCGGCCTGCAGGACTTCATCGCGCTGGTGCTGCCCGAGCTGCGACGGCGCGGCCTGGTGCGCACCGAGTACGAGGGAAGTACCTTGCGCGAGCACCTGGGGCTGCAGCGGCCGCGGCATGGGCAGCGCCGGGCCGCGGTGAGCGCCGCATAGCGGCGCGTCGCCCCTCCTCCGCTCATACGGCGGCGCGCAGCGTCCTGGCCGCCTCCACCATGTTGCTCAGCGCCGGAATCACCTCGGGCCACTGGCGCGTCTTGAGGCCGCAGTCGGGGTTGACCCACAGGCGCTCCGCGGGAATGCGCTCGGCCGCCTTCTTCATCAGCTGCACGATGTGCTCCTGGCTGGGGATGTTCGGCGAGTGGATGTCGTAGACGCCGGGGCCGATCTCGTTCGGGTACTTGAAGTCGTCGAAGGCGTCGAGCAGCTCCATGTCCGAGCGCGAGGTCTCGATGGTGATGACGTCGGCATCCATGTCGGCGATCGACGCGATGATGTCGTTGAACTCCGAATAGCACATGTGGGTGTGGATCTGCGTCTCGTCGCGCACGCCGTTGGCCGTGATGCGGAATGCATCCACCGCCCAGTCCAGGTATTCCTGCCATTGCGACTTGCGCAGCGGCAGGCCTTCGCGCAGCGCGGCCTCGTCGATCTGGATCACGCGCACGCCGGCACGCTCGAGGTCGAGCACCTCCTCGCGGATGGCCAGCGCGAGCTGCCGGCACGAGGCCGAACGCGGCTGGTCGTCGCGCACGAAGGACCAGTTGAGGATGGTCACGGGGCCGGTCAGCATGCCCTTCATCGGCCGTTGCGTGAGCGACTGCGCATAGCGGATCCACTCGACCGTCATCGCCTTCGGGCGGCTGATGTCGCCGAACAGGATCGGCGGCTTCACGCAGCGCGAGCCGTAGGACTGCACCCAGCCGAACTGGCTGAAGGCATAGCCCTCGAGCTGCTCGCCGAAATACTCGACCATGTCGTTGCGTTCGGCCTCGCCATGCACCAGCACGTCGAGGCCGAGCGCTTCCTGCTCGCGCACGCTGCGCTCGATCTCGGCGCGCATCGCCACCTGGTAGTTGGCCGCGTCGAGGCGGCCGGCCTTGAACTCGCTGCGCGCATGGCGGATCTCGGCCGTCTGCGGGAACGAGCCGATGGTGGTGGTGGGGAACGGCGGCAGCTTGAGGAACGCGGCCTGCTTGGGCGCGCGCTGGGCATAGACGCTCTCGCGCCGGCCGAGCTGGCTGTTGAGCCGGGCCACGGCCGCCTGCACGGCGGGGTTGTTCACGCGCGGCGAGGCACGGCGCGCTGCCAGCGCCGCGGCGTTCGCGGCCAGCGCCTCCTTCACGGCCGCGCGGCCGTCGCGCAGCGCGCCGGCCAGCACGCGCAGTTCCTCGAGCTTCTGCAGCGCGAACGCGAGCCAGGACTTGAGCTCGGTGTCGAGCTTCTGCTCGCTCGCGAGATCGACCGGCACATGCAGCAGCGAGCACGAGGGCGCGATCCACAGGCGGTCGCCGAGGCGCTCGGCCAGCGGCTCGAGCCAGTCGAGCACGGCGGCCAGGTCGGTCTTCCAGATGTTGCGGCCGTTGATCACGCCGAGCGACAGCACCTTGTGCGGCGGCAGCATGCTCAAGAGCGGCAGCACGTCGTCGCGGCCGTTGATGGCATCGACGTGCAGGCCGGCCACCGGCAGGTTGGCGGCCAGGTACTTGTTCTCGGCGAGCTGGCCGAAGTAGGTGGCCAGCAGGATCCTGATCCTCGCGCTCTTGAGGTGGTGGTAGGCCGTGTTGAAGGCGTGCTGCCAGTCGGCGTCGAGCTCGGTCGCGAGCAGCGGCTCGTCGATCTGCACCCATTCGACGCCGCGCGCCGCGAGCGCGTCGAGCAGCTCGGCATAGACCGGCAGCAGGCGCGGCAGCAGCGCGAGGCGGTCGGAGTCGTCCTTGGCCTTGCCGATGGCCAGGTAGGTGACGGGGCCGACCAGCACCGGCTTGGCCTTCACGCCCTGTGCCCTGGCTTCGTCGAGCTGTTCGAGCAGGCGCGAGGCATCGAGCCTGAACTCGGTGGCCGCGGTGAACTCGGGGACGATGTAGTGGTAGTTGGTGTCGAACCACTTGGTCATCTCGCCCGCGGCCACGCCGCCGCAGCAGCCCGCATGCTCCTCGGCCGACTGCGCCGAGCGGCCGCGCGCCACGCGGAAGTAGTTGTCGAGCGCATCGCCATGGAAGCCGCGCACCCGCTCGGGCAGGTTGCCGAGCGTGAAACTCATGTCCAGCACCTGGTCGTAGAACGCGAAGTCGCCGACCGGCACGAGGTCGAGGCCGGCCTGGTCGTTCCAGTGGCGCTGGCGCAGCGTGGCGCCCAGCGCCTGGAGCGTTTCGCGCGAGGACTCTCCCTTCCAGTACGACTCGAGCGCGAACTTCAGTTCGCGCCTGGCGCCGATGCGGGGAAAGCCGAGGTTGTGGGTGGTGGTCATGGGTAGCGGAAGGTCCGGCAGTACAGGGAAAGGCGCGATCCTAGGTGTGGCGACCCGTGAAGTAAAATGGTCTTATTTCACGCATCCATGAATCTGGCTCATTGACCATGCTCGAGCGCATCCATCTGTCGATCGTCCAGGAAGTGGACAAGCAGGGCTCGCTGACAGCGGCCGCCGAGGTGCTGCACCTCACGCAGTCGGCACTGAGCCATTCGATCCGCAAGCTCGAGCAGCAGCTCGGCACCGAGGTCTGGCAGCGCGAGGGGCGCAGCCTGCGGCTGACGCAGGCGGGCCAGTACCTGCTCGCGGTGGCCAACCGCGTGCTGCCGCAGCTCGAGCTGGCGGAAGAACGTCTGGGCCAGTTCGCGCAGGGCGAGCGCGGCTCGCTGCGCATCGGCATGGAATGCCATCCCTGCTACCAGTGGCTGCTCAAGGTGGTCTCGCCCTACCTCGCGGCCTGGCCCGACGTGGACGTGGACGTGAAGCAGAAATTCCAGTTCGGCGGCATCGGCGCGCTTTTCGGCTACGAGATCGACCTGCTCGTGACGCCCGACCCGCTCTACAAGCCGGGCCTGCACTACGAGCCGGTGTTCGACTACGAGCAGGTGCTGGCGGTGGCGCGCGGCCACCGGCTGGCGAACCTGCCCTACGTGAAGCCCGCGCAGCTCACGCAGGAGGTGCTGGTCACCTACCCGGTGGCGACCGACCGGCTCGACATCTACAACATGTTCCTGATGCCCGCGGGCGTGACGCCCAGGCGGCACAAGGCCATCGAGACCACCGACATCATGTTGCAGATGGTGGCCAGCGGCCGCGGCGTGGCCGCGCTGCCGCGCTGGCTGGTCGAGGAGTACGCGCAGAAGATGGACGTGGTGCCGGTGCGGCTCGGCGCGCGCGGCATCGCCAAGCAGATCTTCCTGGGCGCGCGCGAGGCCGACACCGACATCGACTACCTGCGTGCCTTCGTCGAGCTGGCGCGCGCGGCCGGCTGATCAGCCGGCCGGCCGCATGCGCTCGGCGATCTCGGCGTGGCCGCGCGCGGCCAGCGCCTCGGCGGCGCCCGCGCGATCGCGCGTTTCCTTGTTCTGGCTGAGCTTCGACTTGCCGACCAGCGAAGTGAGCGCGATCTCGATGCCGACGATGCGGCCCAGCATGTCGTCGATGAAGTCGGGCGCCGAGTCGCCCATCTTCCAGGGCCGGGGCTCGGCCGCCTCGTGGCGGCGCGTGAGGCGCGCGACGATTCCGCGCACGAAGCGCTCGTCGTCGCGCACGGTGATCGTGCCGTGCGCATGCACCACCTCGTAGTTCCAGGTCGGCACCTGGCGGTGCAGCTCGTGCTTGCTCGGGAACCAGCTCGGCGAGATGTAGGCCTGCGCGGCGCGGAAGACCACCATCACCTGGGTGCCGGTCGGGCAGCGCTGCCAGACGTCGTTGGCGCGCGCGACGTGCGCCGAGAGCAGGCCGTGCGTGCCGACCTCGGGATCGAACTCGAAGGGCAAGTGGTCGGCGTCCAGCCCCGCGGGGCCGTGCGTGACCAGCATGCCGAGCGGATGCTCGCGGATGACGCGCTGGAGCGCGGCGGGATCGGTGACGGCGAAATGCGCGGGGATGTACATCGGGCGTGGCTCGCAAAGCGTGGGGTGCCTCACTGTCGCCTCGAACCGGCACAATGCGAAGAACCAGTTTTCCACTTTTTGCATGGACCAGTTGTCGCTTCCCCCGGGCCAGGGCGCGGGCCGCCGCATCTACGCGCTGCTGCGCGACCAGATCGCCGACGGCACCCTGCCCGCGGGCGCGCCCGCACCGTCGACCCGGGCCCTGGCGGCCGAGCTCGGGGTCTCGCGCACCACGGTGACCGCGGTCTACGAGCAGCTCGCGGCCGAGGGCTACCTGCTCACCTCGGCGGGCCGCGCGGCGCGCGTGGCGAGCCCGCCGTCTGCAGCCGTGGCACGACCGGCGGCCGCCTCCCGCCGCGCCCGGCCCGCGCCCACGCTGTCGGCCTACGGCCGCCGCATCGCGGCGATGGCGCCACCGTCCGCCGCGCCGAGCGAGCCGCCACGCATCGACTTCCTCTACGGCGCGGTCGCCTCGCGCGACTTCCCCGCGCTGGCCTGGCGGCGCGCCTACCAGGCCGAGCTGCTGCGTCAGCAGCGCAGCCTGAGCTACGCGCCGCCCGAAGGCGACGAAGGCTTGAGGCGCGCGCTGCAGGGCTATCTGCGGCGCGCGCGCGGGCTGGTCTGCGACGCCGGGCAGATCGTCGTGGTGCAGGGCTCGCAGCAGGGCATCGACCTGTGCGCGCGGCTGCTGCTCGATCCCGCCGATGCCTTCGTGTTCGAGAACCCCGGCTACCTGATGGCGCGGCGCTGCTTCGAGGCCACGGGGGCGACGCTGCTGCCGGTGCCCGTCGATGCGCAGGGCCTGGACACGGCCGCGCTCCCGCGCGACGGCCGCGCGCGCCTGGCCTATGTCACGCCCTCGCACCAGTTCCCGCTCGGCGGCGTGCTCGCCATCGGCCGGCGCCTCGAACTGCTGCAATGGGCGCGGCAGCAGCACGCCTGGATCGTGGAGGACGACTACGACGGCGAGTTCCGCTACGGCCAGCGCCCGATCGATGCGCTGCGCGCGGTCGATGCCGACGGGCGCGTGCTCTACGTGGGCACCTTCTCGAAGGCGCTGTCGCCGCAGATGCGGCTCGGCTACCTGGTGCTGCCGCCCGAGCTGGTGCCGGTGTTCCGCCAGGCCAAGCGCATGGCCGACCGCCATGCGCCGCTGCTCGAGCAGCGGGTGCTGGCGGCGCTGATCGACAGCGGCGCCTACGAGCGCCACGTGCGGCGCGCGCGGCGCGAGAACGAGCGCCGCCGCACGGCGCTGCTCGAGGCGATCGCGCGCCATCTGCCGGCCCAGGCACAGGTCGCGGGCACGGCGGCCGGGCTGCACGTGGTGCTGTGGCTGCCGTGGCTGCGGCCGCGCGACGAAGCCGCGCTGGTCGCCGCCGCGCGGCTGCGTGGCGTGGGTGTCTATCCGGTGTCGCCGCTCTACGCGGGCAAGGCCGCGGGCGGTCGCTGCGGTGGCCTGATCCTCGGCTATGCGAGCCTCACGGTCGAGCAGATCGCGCAGGGCGTGCGGCTGCTGGCCGCGGTGCTTCAGCTGTAGCGCTGCTCCAGCGCGTCCCACTCGGGCTTGCCCACGAGCCGCTGGCGTTCGGCGAAGGGCGTGACCAGGCCGCTGGACTCGCGCACTTCCTTCTCGTCGCGCAGCACGGTCAGCGCCTTCTGCATGCCGGCCACCGCGCCCTGCAGCGCGGCATTGGCATAGAGCACGATGCCGTAGCCGAGCTCGCCGAGTTCGGTCGCGTTGAAGATCGGCGTCTTGCCGCCGATCACCATGTTCATGAGCTGTGGCCGGTCCAACCGTTGAGGCAGCGCGCGAACTTCCTCCGCGCTGGTCACGGCCTCGACGAACAGGATGTCGGCGCCGGCCTCGGCGAAGCGCTGCGCGCGCTCGACCGCGGCCTCGAAGCCATGGACCGCGGCCGCGTCGGTGCGCGCCATGATCAGCAGGTCGGCATCCTGCCGCGCATCGACGGCCGCCTTGATCTTGCTCACGGCCTCCTCGGTGGAGATCACTTCCTTGCCCGAGAAATGGCCGCAGCGCTTGGGCGCGACCTGGTCCTCGAACTGGATGCAGTCGGCGCCCGCGCGCTCGAGCGTGCGCACGGTGTGGCGCACGTTGAGCGCGTTGCCGAAGCCGGTGTCGGCATCGACGATCAGCGGCACCGACACCGCATCGCGGATGCGCGCCGTGTGGTCGGCGATCTCCGACAGGCCCATGAAGCCCTGGTCGGGCATGCCGAACCACATGTTGGTGACGCCGGCACCGGTGACGTAGATGGCCTGGAAGCCGAGGTCCTCGACGACGCGGGCGGAGAGCGCATTGAAGGCGCCCGGAACGATCAGGCCGCGGCGGGCCTCGGCGAGGGACTTGAGTTGCTTGCGGGTGGACATGGGGAGGATCCGTTTTTTCAGAAACTGTCGCCGGGCACGCGCACCCAGCCTTCCATCAATACGCGCGCGCTGCGGCTCATCAGGGCCTTGGTCACGGCCCACTGGCCATCGACCGCGCGCGCCTCGGCGCCGACGCGCAACGTGCCCGAGGGATGGCCGAAGCGCACCGCCTGGCGTTCGCCGCCGCCGGCCGCGAGGTTCACCAGCGTGCCGGGGATCGCGGCCGCGGTGCCGATCGCGACCGCGGCCGTGCCCATCATCGCGTGGTGCAGCTTGCCCATCGACAGGGCGCGCACCAGCAGGTCGACGTCGACGGCGCGCACCGGCTTGCCGCTGGACGCGACATAGTCCTTCGGTGGCGCGACGAACGCGACCTTGGGCGTGTGCTGGCGCTTCGCGGCCTCGGCGATGTCCTGGATCAGGCCCATCTTCACGGCGCCGTGCGCGCGGATGGTCTCGAACATCGCGAGCGCCTTCGGGTCGCCGTTGATCGCGTCCTGCAGCTCGGTGCCGCTGTAGCCGATGTCGGCGGCGTTGACGAAGATGGTGGGGATGCCGGCGTTGATCAGCGTGGCCTTGAAGGTGCCGACGCCGGGCACCTCGAGGTCGTCGACGAGCCTGCCCGTGGGGAACATCGCGCCGCCGCCCTCGCCCTCCCCCTCGTCGGCCGGATCGATGAACTCCAGCGGCACCTCGGCCGCCGCGAAAGTCACGCCGTCGAGCTCGAAGTCGCCGGTCTCCTGCACCTGGCCGAGCGAGATCGGCACATGGGCCACGATGGTCTTGCCGATGTTGGCCTGCCAGATGCGCACGGTGCACACGCCGTCGGGCGGCACGCGGGCCGGATCGACCAGGCCCTGCGCGATCGCGAACGGGCCCACGGCGGCCGACAGGTTGCCGCAGTTGCCCGACCAGTCGACGAAGGCGCTGTCGATGGAGACCTGGCCGAACAGGTAGTCGACGTCGTGATCGGGCCGCGTCGAGCGCGAGAGGATCACGGTCTTCGAGGTCGACGAGGTGGCGCCGCCCATGCCGTCGATCTGCTTGGCATAGGGGTCGGGGCTGCCGATCACGCGCAGCAGCAGCGCGTCGCGCGCCGGGCCCGGCTGCTGCGCGGCCGGCGGCAGGTCGTGCAGGCGGAAGAACACGCCCTTGCTGGTGCCGCCGCGCATGTAGACGGCGGGAATCTTGATCTGGGGAATGGATGCCATGGTGATGGGTTCTCAAGCGGCCGCGGTGTTCGCGGCCAGGAAGTCTTGCGCAAAACGCTGCAGCACGCCGCCGGCCTCGTAGATGGACACTTCCTCGGCGGTGTCGAGGCGGCAGGTGACCGGCACGCGAAGCTCCTCGCCATTACGCCGATGCACGATCAGCGCGAGGTCGGCGCGCGGGGCCGGCTGGCCGGCCACGTCGTAGGTCTCGGTGCCGTCCAGCCCCAGCGTGAGCCGCGTGGTGCCGGGCTTGAACTCGAGCGGCAGCACGCCCATGCCGAGCAGGTTGGTGCGGTGGATGCGCTCGAAGCCCTCGGCCACCACGGTCTCGACGCCGGCCAGGCGCACGCCCTTGGCGGCCCAGTCGCGCGAGGAGCCCTGGCCGTAGTCGGCACCGGCCACGACGATCAGCGGCTGGCTGCGGTTCAGGTAGGTCTCGATCGCCTCCCACATGCGCACCACGCGGCCCTCGGGCTCGATGCGCGCGAGCGAGCCCTTCTTCTGCACGCCGTCGACCACCGCCATCTCGTTCACGAGCTGCGGATTGGCGAAGGTGGCGCGCATCGCCGTCAGGTGGTCGCCGCGGTGCGTGGCGTAGGAATTGAAGTCCTCTTCCGGCAGGCCCATCTTCGCGAGGTACTCGCCGGCGGCGCTGTCCCGCAGGATCGCGTTCGACGGCGACAGGTGGTCGGTCGTGATGTTGTCGGGCAGGAGGGCCAGCGGCCGCATGCCGCGCAGGGTGCGCGGGTTGGCCGCGAGCGCGCCCACGCCCTCGCTGTCCCAGTAGGGCGGGCGGCGGATGTAGGTGGACCGCGGGCGCCAGTCGTACTGCGGGCTGGCCTTCTCGCCGTGGTCGGCATGGATCGCGAACATCGGCTCGTAGACCTGGCGGAACATCTCGGGCCGCACCGAGGCGGCGACGATCGCATCGATCTCCTGGTCGCTGGGCCAGAGGTCGGCCAGGCGGATCTCCTTGCCGTCGACCACGTCGAGGATGTCGCGCTCGATGTCGAAGCGCATCGTGCCCGCGATCGCATAGGCCACCACCAGCGGCGGCGAAGCAAGGAAGGCCTGCTTGGCGTAGGGATGGATGCGGCCGTCGAAGTTGCGGTTGCCCGAGAGCACGGCGGTGGCGTAGAGGTCGCGCTCGACGATCTCCTGCTGGATCTTCGGATCGAGCGCGCCCGACATGCCGTTGCAGGTGGTGCAGGCGAAGGCGACGATGCCGAAGCCCAGCTGCTCAAGCTCGGCGAGCAGGCCGGCGTCGCGCAGGTAGAGCTCGACGGCCTTCGAGCCCGGCGCCAGCGAGGACTTGACCCAGGGCTTGCGCACCAGCCCCAGCCGGTTGGCGTTGCGCGCCAGCAGCCCGGCCGCGATCACGTTGCGCGGGTTCGAGGTGTTGGTGCACGAGGTGATGGCCGCGATGATCACGGCGCCGTCGGGCATCAGGCCCGCGGCCTCCTGCTGGCGCGCCTCGTGCAGGCCGACGGCGATCTCGCGCTCGGCCAGCTGCGAGGTCGGCAGGCGGCGGTGCGGGTTCGACGGGCCCGCCATGTTGCGCACCACGCTGGAGAGGTCGAAGCGCAGCACGCGCTCGTAGGTGGCGGATGCCAGCGCGTCGGCCCAGAAGCCCGCGGTCTTCGCGTAGGTCTCGACCAGCGCGACCTGCGCGTCCTCGCGGCCGGTGAGCCGCAGGTAGGCCAGCGTCTGTTCGTCGATGTGGAACAGCGCGGCGGTGGCGCCATATTCGGGGCACATGTTGGAGATGGTCGCGCGGTCGCCGATGGTGAGGCTGCGCGCGCCCTCGCCGAAGAACTCGAGGTAGGCGCCGACCACCTTTTCCTTGCGCAGGAACTCGGTCAGCGCCAGCACGATGTCGGTGGCGGTGATGCCCGGCTGGCGGTGGCCCGTGAGCTCCACGCCGACGATCTCGGGCAGCCGCATCCACGAGGCGCGGCCGAGCATCACGTTCTCGGCCTCGAGCCCGCCCACGCCGACCGCGATCACACCCAGCGCGTCGACGTGCGGCGTGTGGCTGTCGGTGCCCACGCAGGTGTCGGGGAAGGCCAGGCCGTCCTGCACGTAGACCACGGGCGACATCTTCTCGAGGTTGATCTGATGCATGATCCCGTTGCCCGCGGGGATCACCTCCATGTTGGCGAAGGCGCGCTTCGTCCACTCGATGAAATGGAAGCGGTCCTCGTTGCGCCGGTCCTCGATCTCGCGGTTCTTCTCGAAGGCCCGCGGGTCGAAGCCGCCGCACTCCACGGCCAGCGAGTGGTCGACGATCAATTGCACCGGCACCACCGGATTCACCTGCGCCGGATCGCCGCCCTCGGCCGCGATCGCATCGCGCAGGCCCGCGAGGTCGACCAGCGCCGTCTGGCCCAGGATGTCGTGGCAGACCACGCGCACCGGAAACCACGGGAAGTCGCGATCGCGCCGGCGCTCGGCGATCTGCAGCAGGCATTCGTCGAGGATCGCGGGATCGCAGCGGCGCACGAGGTTCTCGGCATGCACGCGCGCGGTATAGGACAGCGTGTCCCAGGCACCGGGGCGAAGCGCTTCGATGGCGGCGCGCGCGTCGATGTAGTCGAGCGCGGTGCCGGGGAGTTTCTTTCTGTGGCTTGAAGTCATCGTGGGGAAGCGAGCAGGAAAGCGATGCGGCCCCGCTGCGAGGGGCCGCGCGGGGTTCATTCGGAGCGGATGTCGTTGTCTTTCACGACCTTGGCATAGCGCGGGATCTCGGTGCGGATCAGCGCGCCGAACTGCTCGGCGCTGCCGCCGGCCGGCGACACGCCGGTGGGATCGAGCTTCGCCACCAGTTCGGGCGCCTTGAGGCCGGCGTCGAGCGCGCCGTTGAGCTTCGCGAGCACCGACGGCGGCACGCCCCGGGGCGCGATCAGGCCGTGCCAGGCCACCACGTCGTAGTCGGGCAGGCCGCCGCTCTCGGCGATCGAGGGAATGTCGGGATAGGCCTGCAGCCGCTTCGCCGTGGTGACGGCGAAGGCGCGCAGCCGGCCCGACTGCACGTGCGGCATCAGCGCCTCGGTGCCCGCGATCAGCATGTCGACGTTGCCCGCCACCAGGTCGGTGACGGCCGGCCCGGTGCCGCGGTAGGGCACGTGCGTGGCCTTGACCTTCGCCATGCCGAACAGGTACTCGCTCACGATGTGCAGGTGGCTGCCGTTGCCGGCCGAGGCGAAGGTCAGCTTGCCGGGGTTCTGGCGCGCGAAGGCCAGCAGTTCCTGCAGGTTCTTCGCGGGCACCTTCGACGGGTTGACGCACAGCACGTAGGCGCCCCTGGAGAGCTGGATCACCGGCGTCATCTCGGCCACCGGATCGAAGCGCAGCTTGTAGAGCGAGGGATTGACCGTGTAGCTGCCCGCGATCAGCAGCAGCGTGTAGCCGTCGGCCGGCGTGTGCAGCGCGTACTCGGTGCCGATGGTGCCGCCGGCGCCGGGCCGGTTGTCCACCACCACCGACTGGCCCAGCTGCTGGGTCAGCACGTTGGCCGCCACGCGGGCGATGAAGTCGGAGCCGCCGCCCGGCGCGAAGGGGCAGACGATGCGCAGCGGCTTGTTCGGGAAGGCCTCCTGGGCGCGGCTCAGGGTGGCGGCGGGCAGCGTCAGTCCCGCCAGGGCGGCGGTCGAGAAGGCGCGGCGGTTCAGCGTCATGGTCTTGTCTCCAGTGTTGTCGTTCGATGTGGGAGCGTGCCGCCCGCGGGAGGCGGTACCGCGGAGTGTGCTCCGAGCGACATCGACCTGGAAGGACTTCACCGCGCCGCTGCCCCCCGCCTCAGGCGCGCGCCTCGATCGGCACGAACGCCAGGTCCTCGGGGCCGGTGTAGTTCGCGCTCGGGCGGATGATCTTGTTGTCCACGCGCTGCTCGATGACGTGCGCGGCCCAGCCGCTGGTGCGCGCGATCACGAACAGCGGCGTGAACATGGCGGTGGGCACGCCCATCATGTGGTAGCTCACGGCGCTGAACCAGTCGAGGTTGGGGAACATCTTCTTGACCTCCCACATCACCGACTCGAGCCGCTCGGCGATGTCGTACATCTTGGTCGAGCCGGCCTCCTGCGACAGGCGCCGGGCCACGCCCTTGATCACCACGTTGCGCGGATCGCTCACGGTGTAGACCGGGTGGCCGAAGCCGATCACCACTTCCCTGGCCTCCACGCGGCGGCGGATGTCGGCCTCGGCCTCGGCCGGGCTGTCGTAGCGCTTCTGGATCTCGAACGCGACCTCGTTGGCGCCGCCGTGCTTGGGGCCGCGCAGCGCGCCGATCGCGCCGGCGATGGCCGAGTGCATGTCGCTGCCGGTGCCCGCGATCACGCGGGCGGTGAAGGTGCTGGCGTTGAACTCGTGCTCGGCGTAGAGGTTGAGCGAGGTGTGCATCGCGCGCACCCAGGCCTCGGAGGGCTTCTCGCCATGCAGCAGGTGCAGGAAGTGGCCGCCGATCGAGTCGTCGTCGGTCTCCACGTCGATGCGCTTGCCCTGCGTGCTCCAGTGGTACCAGTACAGCAGCATCGAGCCCAGCGAGGCCATCAGGCGGTCGGCGATGTCGCGCGCGCCCGGCAGGTTGTGGTCGTCCTTCTCGGGCAGCACGCAGCCCAGCGCCGAGACGCCGGTGCGCATCACGTCCATCGGGTGGGCGCCGGCCGGCAGGCTTTCGAGCGCTTCCTTCACGCTCGCGGGCAGGCCGCGCATCGCCTTGAGCCGTGCCTTGTAGGCCTTGAGCTCGGCGCGCGTGGGCAGCTTGCCGTGCACCAGCAGGTGGGCGATCTCCTCGAACTCGCAGACCTCGGCGATGTCGAGGATGTCGTAGCCGCGGTAGTGCAGGTCGTTGCCGGTGCGGCCCACGGTGCACAGCGCGGTGTTGCCCGCGGTCACGCCCGAGAGGGCAACGGATTTCTTGGGGCGGAAGCCCGCGGGTGCGGTGGTGTCGGTCATGGGGTTCATGCGGTTTCTTCGTTGAGGTAGGCGCGATCGATGGCGGCGGGACGACCGGCGGCGTCGACCGCCACCATCTCGAACACGCCCTTGAGGACTTCTTCGGCCGGTGCGCCCGGCACGTCGGCCAGGCCGGTCACGCACACGGTCATCGAGCTGCGGCCGATGCGGCTGACCCAGCCGCGCAGCAGCAACTGGTGGCCCACCGGCACCGGCGCGAGGAAGTCGACGCCGGTCACGCCGGCCATCACCACCTCGTGCTGCGCCAGGCCGCGCGCGGCCAGGAAGGCGGCTTTGGTCATCAGTTGCAGGCCCTGCCCGGCGAACAGCGTGCCGCGGTGGTTGGCATGCACCGGCAGCACGAGTTCGCGCAGTTCGGTCGTTCCGGCGGGTGTTGTCATGCTTCGCAATCTACGCAGAGAATGCGGTTTGCAGAAGGACTGAAAAGGCAAATTCTTGCGAACCCCAATCCTCTGATTTGCAAATTTTGCGAATTTCCCCGCATTCGCAGCGAAGGCGAAACGATGAAGAAGACATTCATGGGCGTGCGCCTGCGCAGCCTGCGCGCGGAACGCGGCCTGTCGCAGGTGGCGCTGGCCCAGGCGCTGGAGCTGTCGCCCAGCTACCTCAACCAGCTCGAGCAGAACCAGCGGCCGCTGACGGTGGCGGTGCTGCTCAAGATCAGCCGCGCGCTCGGCGTCGACATCCAGCAGTTCTCGGAAGACGAGGAGGCGCGGCTGGTGGCCGGCATGCGCGAGGCGCTGGCCGATGCCGCCGAGCCGGTGGCGCTGCCCGAGCTGCAGGAGGTGGCGGCGCAGATGCCCGCGCTGGGTCGCGCGCTGCTGGCGCTGCACCGGCGCAACATCGAGGCGATGGAGCAGCTCGAGACCATGGCGCTGCGCCTGGGCGACGAGCGCTCGGGCCTGGCCGCGCCGCGCGCCATGCCCTTCGAGGTGGTGCGCGACTTCTTCTTCGCGCACCAGAACCACTTCGACACCCTCGACCGCGCGGCCGAGGCGCTGGCACGGGAGGCGCAGCAGGCGCAGGCCGCGCCGGGCGCGCGCGAGCACGGCGGCCATCTCGCCGAATGGCTGGTCGAGCGGCTGCGGCAGCGCCACGGCGTGCGCGTGCTGCTGACCGACGACACCGAGGTCAGCAAGCGCCGCTACGACGCCGCGCAGCGCAGCCTGCGGTTGTCGCCCGCGCTCGAGCCGGGCCAGCAGGCCTTCCAGCTCGGCACCCAGCTCGCGCTGCTCGAGCTCGGCGCAGCGATCGACGCGCTGGTCGACGCGCCGCCCTTCACCGAGGACCCGGCCTCGCGCAAGCTGGCGCGCATCGGCCTGGCGAACTACTTCGCGGGCGCGCTGCTGCTGCCCTACGGCGCCTTCCTCGAGGCCGCTGAATCGCTGCGCTACGACATCGACCTGCTCGGCCAGCGCTTCGGCGTCGGCTTCGAGACCGTGTGCCACCGGCTCAGCACGCTGCAGCGGCTGGGCGCGCCCGGCGTGCCCTTCTTCTTCGTGCGCGTGGACAAGGCCGGCAACATCTCCAAGCGCCAGTCGGCCACGCACTTCCACTTCAGCCGCACCGGCGGCACCTGCCCGCTGTGGAACGTGTACGAGGCCTTCGCGCAGCCCGAGCGCATCCTGCCGCAGCTCGCGCGCATGCCCGACGGGCGGCGCTACCTGTGGATCGCGCGCTCGGTCTCGCGCGGCCAACGCGGCTGGAGCTCGCCGCGCAGGACCTTCTCGATCGGGCTGGGCTGCGACATCCGCCATGCGCCGCGGCTGGTGTATGCGAAGGGGCTCGACCTGCAGGACCCCGAGGCCGCCACGCCGATCGGCATGGGCTGCAAGGTCTGCGAGCGCGAGCGCTGCCCGCAGCGCGCCTTTCCGTTCATCGGCGAGGCGCTGGACGTGGACGAGAACCAGAGCCGGTTCGCGCCGTACGGCTTCGAGCGCTGAAGCCGCCGAACGCGAGCAGGCCTCGTCCGGCCTTCTTTCGGCCGCTTCGCCGACACCGCCACGGCCCCCGGAACCTGCCCGGCGTTCCGGGAAAAAAATCGCTCACGTTACGTAACGCGCGGCGAAAAGCCGTGTTACGGATGTTCCCGCCGCGTGTTACCCCGGATGAGAAAAGCCTTTGGAATCAACGAGATAAGGCGGTCGAGGTGCCGTAACAGAGGACCGCCATGGCGGCAGCGCAAAGACGGCACGCATGTTGCCCCTGTAGGCCACATCTTTGTCACAGAGGCCGCCATGACTACAACTCAATCATCGACCCCGACGACCCCGGAAACCACCGTGAACGGTGGGGCGCCCGTGGTCCTCGCGCAAGCCACCACCACGCCGATCGCACCGATGGGCTCGACCGCCATGGCGCCTCCCTCCGCACCCGCGGCCGCCGCGCCCGCCAGCATCGGATCGCTGTCGAACGCGACCCCGGGCACGACCATCGTGCGCGACGGCGTGAGCATCCCGGTGGACGGCAACCAGTCGCTGATCGCCGGCGACCGCGTGATCGTTCCCGATGGCGGCCAGGCCAATGTGCTGTTCCCCGGCTCGGCCACCAACAAGGCGCCGCTGGCCGGCGTCTTCGCGGGCGGCACCGATGCCACCGTCACGTCGACCAAGCTGCCGGGCGGCCTCGAGCAGGTCAATGTCGACGTGGCCTCGGGCGACCTCGCGGTCACCCCGCCCGACGCCGACGCCGATGCGGCGGCGCTGGCCGTCACCAAGAAGCTCGCCAGCGGCGGTGGCCTCGGCCTCGGCGAGTTCGCGCTCGGCGCGCTCGGTGGCATCGCGCTGGCCGCGGCCCTGGGCGGCGGCGGCGGCGACTCGACCATTCCCTTCTTCATTCCCGGCGTCGGCGACTCCGACGCGGATGCCGACGCGGACGCGGATGCGGATGCCGATGCGGACGGTGATGCCGATGCCGATGCCGATGCCGATGCCGATGCCGATGCGGACGCAGATGCGGATGCGGATGCGGATGCCGACGCTGATGCAGACGCCGATGCGGATGCAGACGCCGATGCGGACGCGGACGCGGATGCCGACGCTGACGCCGATGCGGACGCCGATGCCGATGCCGACCACCTGCTGGATCCGGGCGACAGCGCCGTCGGCCACGTGGTCGATGCCGTGGACAACACCCTGGGCCTGGGCGGCGCGCTGCAGACGGTGAAGCCCATCGTCAACAGCGTCACCGACGTGATCGACGACGTGCTCGCGCCGATCGCCGGCAACGAGTTCACGCCCAACGATCCCAACGAATTCGATCCCGTGGACAACGTGGTCGACCACGTCACCACCAATCTCGGCGGCGTGCTGTCGCCCGTGGTCGACGGCCTGCTGGGTGGCGGCACCACCGGCGCGATCATCGACACGGTCAACACCCAGGTCGACTACCTGACCGATGCACTGAACAACATCCTCGAGAACGTGCTGGGCAGCGACGGACTGCTGGGTGGCGTGACCACCGGCCTGGGCATCGATGGCCTGGTCGACGGCCTGCTGGGCGACGACGGCGTGGTCGGCCAGGTGCTCGACGGCCTGCTCGGCGAACACAGCCTGCTGGGCGGCCTGCTCGGCGAGGACGGCCTGGTCGGCGGTCTGCTGGGCGACGATGGCCTGCTCGGCGGCCTGCTGGGCGAAGGCACCGCGGTCGGCAGCCTGCTCGACACCCTGCTGGGTGACGGCGGCCTGCTCGGCGGCCTCGGCGGCGAAGACGGCCTGCTTGGCGGCCTGCTCGGCCCCGCCCTGGGCGAAGGCGGCCTGCTCGGAGGCCTGCTGGGCGACGACGGTGCGCTCGGCGGCCTGCTCGGCGAGGACGGCCTCGTGGGCGGCCTGCTCGGCGGCGACGGCGTGCTCAGCGGCCTGCTCGGCAGCGAAGGCCTGAGCGGCGGGCTGCTCGGACCGGACGGCCTGGTCGGCAGCCTGCTGGGCCCCGATGGCGTGGTCGGCAACCTGCTGGCCGACGGTCCGCTGGGCGGCCTGCTCGGCGGTGAAGACGGTCTGCTCGGCGGCCTGCTGGGCGACGACGGCCTGGTCGGTGGCCTGCTCGGCGAAGACGGGCTGCTCGGCGGTGTGCTCGGCGAAGACGGCCTCCTCGGCGCCGGCGGCCCGCTCGGCGGCCTGTTGAGCGACGACGGCCTGCTGGGTGGCCTGCTGGGCGATGAGGGCCTGGTCGGCGGTCTGCTCGGCGACGACGGCCTGTTGGGCGGCGTGCTGGCCGACGACGGCCTGCTCGGTGGCCTGATCGGCGGCGACGGCCTCGTGGGCGGCCTGCTCGGCGGCGATGGCCTGGTCGGTGGCCTGTTGGGCGACGACGGTCTGCTGGGTGGCCTGCTCGGCGAAGGCGGCATCCTCGGCGGTGTGCTGGGCGAAGACGGCCTGGTCCCGAGCCTGCTCGGCGACGACGGCCTGGTCGGCGGCCTGCTGGGTGGCGACGGCCTCGTGGGCGGCCTGCTCGGCGAGGACGGCCTGCTCGGCGGCTTGCTGGGCGGCCTGGTCGATGGCATCGGCGGCGGCGGTGGTGGCACCGGCGCGCAACTGCTCGACCCGACCGACACCATCGTCGGCGGCCTGGTCGACGGTCTCAACGACGGCCTGCTCGGCGAGCTCGGCCTGGGCGACGTGCTCGCCCCGGTCGTCGGCCTGACGGACAGCCTCACCGACACCGTGAGCGGACTGCTGGCCCCGGTGCTCGGCGACAGCTTCACGCCGAACGACCCGAACGTGCTGGATCCGGTGGACGACCTCGTGAGCCAGGTCACCGGCGGTGTCGGCGACCTGCTGAGCCCGCTGACCGACCAACTGCTGGGCGCCGGCACCACCGATGCGCTGCTGGGCGCGGTCGGCACGCAGGTCGACTTCCTGACCGATGGCGTGGCGAATCTGATCGGCGGCGATGGGCTGCTGGGTGGCGTGCTGGGTGATGACGGCCTGCTGGGCGGCTTGCTCGGTGGCGACGGCGGCCTGCTGGGCGGCGTGCTGGGTGACGACGGCCTGCTGGGCGGTCTGCTCGGTGGCGACGGCGGTCTGCTGGGTGGCGTGCTGGGTGATGACGGCCTGCTGGGCGGTCTGCTCGGCGGCGACGGCGGTCTGCTGGGCGGCGTGCTGGGCGACGGCGGTCTGCTCGGTGGCGTCCTCGGCGACGACGGCCTGCTGGGCGGCG